>ERZ1090864.30-NODE-30-length-69452-cov-8.219995_pt1 | contig 69452 bp, 63 predicted proteins | sample MGYA00478479_ERZ1090864 | MGnify/ENA primary metagenome ERZ1090864 (study PRJEB33644, sample SAMEA5815743) | chicken gut metagenome | biome: Chicken; feature: Gastrointestinal Tract; material: Caecum | place: Ireland | collected 2019-01-01 | study: A study of the...
AACTTATATTATACGCAAAAAAGTTGAAAAGTAACGAAAGAGCAAAAATGAATAAGGAGGAAAGTAAATGTTAGACCAGTCTTATTACAGGAAGACAGACGAGATCATTCAGTACTATGGACCGAAGCCTGCATCCCTGATCCCCATTATGCAGGATATCCAGGCTGAATACCGTTATCTTCCGGGAGAACTTCTTACATATGTGGCTTCACAGATTGGGGTAACAGAGGCCAAGGCATTCAGTGTAGCGACATTTTATGAGAATTTTTCATTTGAGCCCAAAGGGAAATATATTATCAAGGTCTGCGACGGAACCGCCTGCCATGTGCGTAAATCCATGCCGGTAAAAGAAGCCCTGATGAAAGAACTGGGGCTCAGCCACAAGAAACACACCACAGACGACATGATGTTTACCGTGGAGACGGTTTCCTGTCTGGGAGCGTGCGGACTGGCGCCCACGCTTACCGTGAACGATGAAGTGCATCCGAAAATGACGCCGGAGAAGGCGGTGGATCTTCTGGAAGAATTGCGAGGTGAGAAAGCATGAGGATAACATCAAAAGACGATCTTCTGAACTGCCAGAAGGAAGTTCAGAATACAATCAACACCTATACCTGCCGTATCCTTGTCTGTTCCGGAACAGGATGCATGGCCTCCGGCGCGCAGAATGTCTATGACGAAATGGTGAAGCTCTGCGAAGATATCGAAGGCGTACAGGTGGAAATGCAGAAAGATATTCCCCATGTGGGCGTGATCAAAACAGGCTGCCAGGGTCTCTGCGAACTTGGACCTTTAATGCGTGTGGAGCCTTACGATTACCAGTACGTACATGTTCAGCCGGAAGACTGCCGCGAGATCGTGGAGCGCACAGTGCTGCAGGGCCAGCCGGTAGAGCGGCTGTTTTACAGAGAGGACAATAAAGTCTGTCCGCATCCCGACGATATTCCATTTCTGAATCAGCAGACCAGGATCGTTCTGGAGAACTGCGGTAAGATCAACGCGGAATCCATTGACGAATACATTGCTGTGGGAGGTTTCCAGGCGCTTGCAAAGGCGCTTTTCGAGATGACTCCCCAGGACGTGATCGACGAAGTGACGAAATCCGGCCTTCGCGGACGCGGCGGCGCGGGCTTCCCCGCCGGGCGTAAATGGTCCCAGGTTGCCCGCCAGGAAGAAAAAGTACGTTACGTCGTATGTAACGGCGACGAGGGAGACCCGGGCGCGTTCATGGACGGCTCCGTAATGGAAGGCGATCCCTACAAGATGATCGAGGGAATGATCATCGCCGCTTACGCTGTCGGTGCGGAGAACGGATATATTTATGTAAGAGCGGAGTATCCTCTTTCCGTTAAGCGTCTGCGCATGGCTATGAAACAGGCGGAGAAATACGGGATCCTCGGAGAGAACATCCTGGGTTCCGGCGTGAATTTCCATTTACATATCAACAGAGGAGCGGGCGCGTTTGTCTGCGGCGAGGGATCCGCGCTGACGGCCTCCATCGAAGGAAACCGCGGCATGCCCCGTGTAAAACCGCCCCGTACCGTAGAGAAAGGCCTGTGGGGCAAACCCACGGTTCTCAATAACGTTGAGACTTACGCCAACGTGCCGAAGATCATTCTTCAGGGAGCCGACTGGTTCCGCACCATCGGAACAGAGGGAAGCCCCGGAACGAAGACGTTCTCACTGACAGGTTCTATCGAGAATACGGGACTGATCGAGGTGCCTATGGGAACCAGCCTCCGCCATATTATTTACGACATCGGCGGCGGCCTGAAGAGCGGCGCCGCGTTCAAGGGAGTACAGATCGGCGGCCCTTCCGGCGGATGTCTGGTGGAGGATCAGCTTGATATTCCTCTTGATTTTGATTCTGTCAAGAAACTTGACGCTATCATGGGATCCGGCGGACTTGTTGTCATGGACGAGAATACCTGTATGGTGGAAGTCGCCAGATTCTTTATGAGCTTTACACAGAGAGAAAGCTGCGGCAAATGTGTTCCCTGCCGTGAAGGCACCAAGCGTATGCTGGAGATTCTGGAGAGGATCGTCGACGGCAAGGGAGAGATGTCCGATCTGGACGAACTGGAAGAACTTGCGTCCATGGTGCAGAGCATGGCTCTGTGCGGCCTCGGAAAAAGCGCGCCTCTTCCGGTCATCAGTACCCTGAAACGCTTCCGCAGCGAATACGAAGAACATATCCGTGACAAAAAATGCCGCGCGAAGGTCTGCACAGCTCTTCGTCAGTTCCACATCAATCCCGAGTTCTGTATCGGCTGCGGCAAATGTGCGAAGAACTGTCCGGCAGGAGCAATCACCGGCAAGATCAAGCATCCGTATCACATTGACAATGAACTCTGCATCAAGTGCGGCGCCTGCAAGGATAACTGCAACTTTGACGCGATTTATGTGGAAGCATAGAAGGGAGGACGTACTATGGGCGTAATGACTATTGACGGCAGAAAAGTAGAATTTACCGACGAAAAGAATGTCCTGACCGTAATCCGCAAGGCAGGCATCAATATACCGACACTGTGCTATCATTCCGAGGTTTCCACCTTCGGCGCATGCCGTCTCTGCACAGTAGAGGACGACAGAGGAAGGACCTTCGCGTCCTGCTCCGAGGAGCCGAGAGACGGAATGGTGATCTACACCAACTCCGGCAGGATCAAGAAATACAGAAAACTGATCGTGGAGCTGCTTCTGGCGGCGCATTGCAGAGACTGTACCACCTGCGTGAAGAGCGGCGAGTGCGTGCTCCAGGAACTTGCACACCGTTTTGGAGTGAGAGATATCCGTTTTAAGAACACAAGAGAGATCCGTGAGATTGACGACAGTTCGCCCTCTATCGTGCGTGATCCCAATAAATGTATCCTCTGCGGCGACTGTGTGCGCGCCTGCGAGGAACTCCAGGGAATCGGCGCGCTGGGATTCGCGTACCGCGGTACGGACGCTATGGTAATGCCCGCGTTCAATAAGAAGATCGCGGAGACTCAGTGCGTTAACTGCGGACAATGCCGCGTATACTGTCCCACAGGAGCCATTTCCATTAAGACTCATATGGATGAGGTGTGGGAGGCTCTTTCCGATCCTAACGTGCGCGTTGTGGCGCAGATCGCTCCGGCGGTCCGCGTGGCGGTGGGAGATCACTACGGCCAGCCCAAAGGACGCAGCGTTATGGGTAAGATCGTCAATGCCCTTCACAGGATGGGATTCGACGAGGTATACGACACCAGCTTCAGCGCCGACCTGACCATTATGGAAGAATCGGCGGAATTCCTGAAGAGACTGGAGACGGGAGAGAATCTTCCTCTTCTTACATCCTGCTGTCCGGCGTGGGTGAAATTTGTTACAGACCAGTATCAGGATTTTGTTCCCAATGTTTCCACCTGCCGTTCCCCCATGGGAATGCTTTCCGCAGTCATTAAGGAATATTTCCATGACCCGGAGAAAGCGGACGGGAAGAAGACAGTGATGGTGGCGATCATGCCCTGTACAGCCAAGAAAGCAGAGGCGATCCGCCCCAACAGCTTTACTCACGGCGAGCAGGATACAGACATCGTGATTACCACAATGGAACTGATCCGCATGATCGATAACTTCGGACTTGATTTCGCTTCTCTGGATCCGGAAGCCTGCGATATGCCTTTCGGCTTCGGTTCCGGCGGCGGCGTGATCTTCGGCGTTACCGGCGGCGTTACCGAGGCCGTTCTCCGGAGACTGAGTCCCGAACATACCAAAGAAGCCATGAGAGAGATCTCCGAGTGCGGCGTGCGCGGTGAGGAGGGAATCAAGGAATTCAGCGTACCCTATAAGGATACACAGCTTAACATCTGCGTAGTCAGCGGACTTGCCAACGCAAGGAAGGTAATAGACAAGGTGCGCAGCGGAGAGGCGAACTATCATCTCATCGAGGTTATGGCGTGCCGCCGCGGCTGTATCATGGGAGGCGGACAGCCTACCAGGGCAGGATCCAGAACTAAGGCGGCGAGAGCGCGGGGACTTTACAACGCGGATAATACCATGATCATCAAGAAATCTGATGAGAATCCGCTTGTGATCGAACTGTACGCGGGACTGCTGAAGGGTAAGGAGCATGAGCTGCTTCATAATGAGTTCTACTAAAACCAGATGAGTTAGCTGCAATGAGAAAGTTACAATAAAAAAAGTTACGCAAAAGTTACGCAGAAGATGAGAGTCATCACAAAGCAGACACGTTGAGCCGTGGGTTTTTGCTGCGCCGCTTTTTGCAGATCAGAATCAATAAACTCGCTTACGCTCAGACAATTGATTCTGACCTGCGCTATGCCCGCAAAATCCGTACGCTCTGCCGAAGGTCCGCTTTGTGATGACTTCATCTTTCTGCTGTAACTATGAATAGAATAGAAGATCGCGGATTATCCGGTCCACCTGATCGACGTACGGAGATATCCCCACGCGGAACGCTTCCGCACGGATCTCAAGCTGGTATTTGGATTCCTACAGCGAGCATCAGAACCTGAAGAATTTACTCTGGATGATGAAGCAGTCTGAATGAGTTGATTTTAACATTTAGATGGAATATTATATTGACATGTGAAAGTGTTGGAGAATATAAACTGAAAAAACTTTGTAAAGAGTTTTCATTATGAAAGAAAGGCGGAGTATATATGCGTGAAATTAATGCGGCAGTGATCACAGATGTGATCGAGCGTCTCTGTATTGAGGCGAATCAGGTGCTGCCTGAGGATGTGAAGCAGGCCATCGGGCAGTGCAGGGCCTGCGAGGACGGGGAGATCGCCTGCAAGATACTGGATGATATTATTGAGAATTATAAGATTGCGGAGAATGAGCAGGTTCCCATCTGCCAGGATACGGGGATGGCCTGTGTGTTTCTGGAAATCGGACAGGACGTGCATATCACCGGCGGAGATCTGACTGAGGCGGTGAATGAAGGCGTGCGCCGCGGATACGAAAAAGGCTATCTGCGAAAATCTGTTGTGAAAGATCCGGTGCGCAGAGGTAATACAGGAGACAATACTCCGGCGATGCTTTATACGGAGATCGTGCCCGGCGAGCAGATCAAAGTTACTGTAGGTCCCAAGGGATTCGGAAGCGAAAATATGAGCGCGATCCGTATGTTCAAGCCGTCGGCAGGACTTCAGGGGATCAAGGATTTCATCCTGGAGACCGTAGAGGCGGCAGGCCCCAATCCCTGTCCGCCCATGGTGGTAGGAGTAGGAATCGGGGGAACCTTTGACAAAGCAGCCCTTCTGGCAAAAAAGGCCCTGATGCGTCCCGTCGATTCTGAGAACGGGGATCCTTTTTACGCTGATCTTGAGAAGGAAATGCTGGAGAAGATCAATGAACTGGGAATAGGCCCACAGGGATTCGGCGGAAGGACGACGGCCATTGGACTGAACATAGAGACTATGCCCACTCATATCGCGGGAATGCCCTGCGCCATTAATATCAGCTGCCATGTGACCAGGCACAAAACGGAGGTGATCTGAGATGGAAAAACACATTACCCTGCCCCTGACAGAAGAAACAGCCCGCAGTCTCCATGCCGGAGATACGGTTTATCTTACGGGAGAGATCTATACCTCCAGAGACGCCGGCCATAAGAGAATGTGCGAGGCGCTGGCGAGGGGAGAAGAACTTCCCTTTGATCCCATGAACGCTACGATCTATTATGTGGGTCCCACTCCGGCGAAACCCGGCCAGGTGATCGGTTCCGCAGGCCCCACCACCAGCGGACGTATGGACGCTTACGCGCCTACGATGATGTCGGTGGGAGCCAGAGGAATGATCGGCAAAGGAGCCCGTCTGCCGGAAGTGGTAGAAGCCATGAAGAAATACGGCGGAGTTTATTTCGGAGCCATTGGCGGAGCAGGAGCGCTGATCGCCAAGAGTATCAAAAAATGCGAGCTCATCGCCTATGAAGACCTTCAGTCGGAAGCTCTCCGGAGACTTTGGGTGGAAGACATGCCCCTTACTGTGATCATAGACAGCGAGGGACGGAACCTCTACGAAGAGGGAAGAGCGGCGTATCTGAAAAAACACGGAGATGCTGACAGACAGGACTGAGAAAATAAGAAATCGACCTGCTTCTGTCTGTTTGATTCAGACTTCCGGCGCGTACACGGTACCGATGAACAGAGGAATATTTTCGTCACAGTCCACCAGCATATAGAGGAAAGGACGGTTGAGAGAAATATATTTCTCTGTGTCGTCGATCGCGAGACTTGTCTCCACAATGCCCACGGCCGTTGCGGCCGCGGCTTTTGTTTCCTGTTCATTGACTTCAATGAATGTCTTATGGATCACTTCGCTGATCTGTACGCCGGGGTTGCCCTCCGTATCGTACATGCGGGAAAAATCTGCCCTGTCGGAAAAAGCGTCTGTGATCCCCATTTCTTTCAGCACATCAGGAAGTTCCATGTCGGTTTCCGAGCTGAATTTCGGGATTTCCGCATGGACAGTATAACTGGCGTCACGGGATTCAATGATATCAGAAATCTCTGATCCAGTGAGTGAATCCACGTAATCGTCAAGAGAAACCCCTTCGTCCGGGAGCAGAGCGGCGAAAGCGTATCTGCCGCCCTCGTAGAATTTCATAAAGCCTTCCGCGTCGGCTCCGTCGAGCCACACAGACTCTGTAGAACGCATCATATCCGTATCCAGTTCATTCCCGTCCTCGTCTGTAAATACGCCCTGATAAACATCCGTATCTTCATAGACCTCTTCCCATTTCGCCTGGAAAGTAAGGGCGTTGACAAGATACATCAGAGTTCCGGGCTGGATCTTATCCAGAATCTCCTGGATCATACCGTCTGTATTCTCGTCCACCCAGGAATTGATCTTCGAAAGAGTGCTTTCATCCATGGGCTCCTCGAAAATCTCCGACTGGTAATAATCGATTACTGCGTGGGTAAATTCCGGGCTCACAGGAAGCTTATCCTGATCCTTCAGCCACAGGGAGTTCGCGATGGTAACCGCGCCCTCTTCGCCAGAAATGCAGGTTCGGAAATAGTCGTTCAGATCCTCCAGTGAGAGACCGAAAACATCCTCCATCTGTTTCAGCGTATCGCCGTCCGCGCCGTTTGCAGTCATGGAGAGCGCGGAAAGCACAGAAAAAGGTGAGATTAGAATGCTCTCGCCGTTCTCTGCTGATTTCCGGAAAAGCTCCACGGAAAAATCAGTAATAGCGCCGCTGATATCAGACCGGGAAGAAGCATAAGCTGCCGCCGGACAGCTGCCGAGAACCACTGCAGCGGCGGTGAGAGAGGAAAATATTCTGATCATTCGTCCTGTTTTTTTCATATACATATCACAGCGCCGATACAGGAAATAGAGGTGGCCTTCCATGTCGGCGCTTCCTTTCTGTGATTTTTTTCATATTGTAACCGAAAGGGAAACTGTTTCTGTAATTATACCTTACCGGAAGAGGCGTAGTCTGCTGCAGGCAGTGGATACAGCAGTGACTATGAACCAGAATGGGGATTATGGGATTCCGGTACCGGATTATGTGGAGGAGAATGTAAGTACTAAGGTTGTAAAGATTATCCAGAGTTATACAGGGGTTGTAAATAAGATGGTGTGGAGGAAATTTTAACAGAAGTTTCTTGATTGATAAAGAAGATAGCCTATGAACATTTATCAGATTATCTTAACCCACAACCGAAGATGGTCTCTGCTGGAGATGATATGTTTTGCCGCAGTATTTTTTATAGCTACAGCAATTCTTATATTTCTGTATAAATACAGGAAGATCTTTTTATCCCAGGTAATCGCCGGCCTGCTGTTGGTGGTTTACCTGGGAATCGTCTTTGCGTCCACTGTATTCACAAGGAATTCAGACGGGATCTGGCATTATGAATTAATGCCGTTCTGGTCCTGGCGGGAAATGCTTCTGGGGAATACGTATATGCTGACAGAGATTATCTTAAATGTGATCCTGTTCCTCCCCATAGGGATTCTGCTTCCTGTGCTTTTTCACAGGACATTTCGCTGGAGGCAGGGATTACTGATAGGTGTGCTTCTTTCCTCTGTGATCGAGATTACTCAGTTGGTATCGTGTAGAGGACTTTTTGAATGGGACGATATGCTCCACAACGGGATCGGATGTATGCTGGGCTGTCTTCTGGCTGATCTGGTCATAAGAGTCCGGATCGGTCCTGCTTCCTGATAAAGAGTCTTTTATCGTTAAATTCGCTATTTTTCACTAAAAAAATACGAAAAAAGGAGAAAACCATGGGAAAGTACTTTGGAACAGACGGCTTCCGCGGGGAAGCCAATGAAAATTTAACTGCAGACCACGCTTATAAAATCGGCCGTTTTTTGGGCTGGTATTATGGTGAACGGAAAAGGCGCAGAGGCGATGACACACCGGCGTGCATCGTAATCGGCAAGGATACCCGCCGCTCCAGCTATATGTTTGAGTACACGCTGGTAGGAGGCCTGGTTGCTTCCGGGGCGGACGCTTATCTTCTCCATGTGACGACTACGCCTTCCGTGGCCTATGTTGCAAGAGTAGATGAGTTTGACTGCGGGATCATGATTTCTGCCAGCCATAATCCGTATTATGATAATGGTATTAAGCTGATCAATTGTAATGGGGAGAAGATGGACGAGGATACCATCCGTCTGGTGGAAGCTTATCTGGACGGGGAACTGGAGGTGTTTGGTGAGCGCTGGCCGGAGATTCCTTACGCCCATAAGGCGAGGATCGGCCGTACTGTTGATTATGTGTCCGGGCGGAATCGCTATATCGGTTATCTTATTTCTCTTGGTATCTATTCTTTCAAAGGAATCAAAGTCGGCCTTGACTGTGCCAACGGAAGTTCCTGGAATATCGCGAAAGCAGTTTTTGATGCGCTGGGAGCGAAGACTTATGTGATCAATGCGGAGCCGGACGGTATGAATATCAATAACAACGCAGGTTCCACCCACATCGAAGGGCTGCAGAAGTTTGTGGTAGAGAAGGGCCTTGATGTGGGATTTGCCTATGACGGCGACGCGGACCGCTGTCTCTGTGTGGATGAAAAAGGCAATGTGGTGGACGGTGACGCCATTCTTTATATCTATGGAAAGTATATGAAGGAGCGTGGCAAGCTCATCGGCAATACAGTGGTCACAACAGTGATGTCAAATTTTGGGTTGTACAAAGCTTTTGACAAGGCGGGCATCGACTACGCAAAGACCGCCGTTGGAGACAAGTATGTATACGAATATATGATGAAGAACGGCTGTCGTCTGGGCGGAGAGCAGTCGGGGCATATTATCTTTTCCAAGTACGCCTCTACAGGAGACGGCATCCTTACCAGCCTGAAGATGATGGAAGTAATGCTGGCAAGGAAAAAGAAGATGAGCCAGCTTTCCGAAGATTTGAGGATCTATCCCCAGGTGCTGGTTAATGTCCGGGTGAAGGATAAGGCTGCTGCACAGGCAGACCCGGATGTACAGGCCGCGGTGAAGAAGGCAGCGGACGCCCTGGGAGATACCGGCCGGATTCTGGTGCGGGAATCCGGCACGGAACCGGTGATCCGCGTCATGGTGGAAGCTGAGACAGAAGAAATCTGCAGATATCATGTGGATCAGGTTGTGCAGGTGATCACAGAACAAGAAGTATAAAGGAGGAAGACTGCGAAGAATTTAGGAACAGACTTCGATCACTGACGATACCTCTCCGAGATTAGTGATCTGAATCTCCGCGAAAGGTGATCAGATTGGCCGTGAGAGCTGGTCGGTTTATTCAAAATATACATTTGGAGGCAGCCTGCCGCGAAGCGCTGGTGTAGATTGACTCTTTTACTTGACTTAACAGACTATTTGATTTAATATACTCACAAGAAAGTAACTTACGAGTTACTAACTTGTGAGTATATTTTTTTGAGGTGATCATATGAGTCGATTTTATTGCCGTGAGGATGAACTACGGAAACTGAATAAACGGTATGTAGGCGGTAAGTTTGAGTGCGTTGTCATTTATGGCAGACGCCGCGTTGGTAAAACAGCTTTGATTAATGAGTTCTGTAAGGATAAGCCGACTGTTTTTTTCTCTGCTCTGAATACGACGGGAAAGGAAAATCTGGAGGCTCTGTCGAGGGCGATTATGAGCTTTGAGCGGCCGGATATGGATTCTGCACCTGAATTCAGTTCTTATGATGCTGCTCTGAATGAGCTGACAGCACTTTCAAAGGAGAAACGAACCGTCTTTGTTATTGACGAGTATCCTTACCTTGCGAAAGCGATGCCTGCCATTTCAGCAATGCTGCAGCACATTATTGACCACAGATGGACAGAATCCAGGATGTATCTGATTCTTTGCGGTTCGTCTATGAGCTTTATGGAGAATCAGGTTCTTGGTAAGGAAAGTCCGCTGTATGGCAGACGCACCGGCCAGTTTAAGATTGAGCCACTGGACTATAGGGAAACAGCCGTGTTCCATCCGAATCTGTCCGCAGAAGATAATTCCCTGATTTATGGAATTACAGGAGGAGTTCCCCACTATATTAATAAGCTGGATGTAAGGGATAGTGTGGATGAGGCTCTTCTGGATAATTTTTTTGACCGTTCCAGTTATCTGTATGAGGAGCCGGGGAATCTGCTGAAACAGGAACTCCGGGAGCCGGGCATTTATAATGCGATCATAAAAGCGATCGCAGAAGGCGCTTCCCGAATGAACGATATTAAAATGAAAGTCGGCGAGGAAAATTCAGTTGTATCAAAATATCTGAAGACTCTGATCGACCTTGGTATTGTTAGGAAGGAAACTCCAATCACAGAAAAAAATGGTAAGAAAACCATCTATCTGCTCGCCGATAATTTCTTCCGATTCTGGTATCGGTTTGTGCCGGTCAATATGAGCGCCATTGACTCCGGTAGAATTGCCAAAATTTATCCACACGCTGTAAAACAGTATCTTTCCGACTACATGGGTCTGATTTTTGAGAAAATGTGTCGGGATTATCTGCTTTACTATTCTGATAACTTACCTGTTGAGTTTAGTGAAATTGGTCAATGGTGGGGGACAGATCCGAAGAAGAAAAAGCAGATACAGATCGATATCGTCGGAACACCTGTTGAGGGTAAGGACTATATCATCGGCTCATGCAAGTACAGAAACGAGAAAATTGGAGTAGATGAGCTTGATTTGATCAGAGATTACGCTTCAGTTTTCGGGAAGGGCAGCAACTACCATTATTATATATTCTCCAAGGGCGGTTTTACGGATGGACTTCTTCAGGCGCAGGAGCGCGGGGAAGTCCGGCTGATAACGCTGGAAGACCTCTACAGGTAAACAATTTCTGATTGACACTTCCTCTTCCGCAGGTCTATACTTAAGTTACAAATATAAAGCGGCAGGCCGTTATTTTGCCGGTCTTGCCGGATGGAAAAGGAGGAAACGTAATGGCAGTAATGGATGGCTGCGAGAGCCAGAGAAGAACAGCGGTGCTTGAGGACAGGATCTGTCCGAAATGCGGCAAGGAAGTAGAGGTATTTACTAACGGAGGAAGGATTACCGAACCCACAGAATGTTCCTGCGGATATGTGTTCCAGGCGGAAGAGACAGTTCCTCTGAAGACAGAGCCGAAGGAGAAATGATTCCAGACGCGGGAAGACAGCGAAACAGGCATCTTCGATAGAAAACGCCTGTAAAATCAAGACATGAATAAGATGCCCCCTGCATATAAATATAACAATACATGGGATTGTGTCAATATATGCAAGGGGGCATTTTTATGGAGAATTTTCAGGTATACCGTGATATTCAGGCACGAACAGGCGGTGACATATACATAGGCGTTGTTGGTCCGGTCCGTACAGGAAAGTCTACGTTTGTGAGACGTTTCATGGAGCTTGTGGCGCTTCCGGGAATGGATCCGAAGGATCAGGCGGAGGTGAGAGACGCGCTTCCTTTAAGCGGATCCGGGAAGATCATCACCACGGTGGAGCCGAAATTCATACCGAAAGAGGCTGTTTCTGTGAAACTGGGCGAGGATCAGGCTGTCCGGGTGAAGCTTATCGACTGTGTCGGTTTTCTGGTGAAGGATGCCGCGGGACATGTGGAAGACGGACGGGAACGTATGGTAAAAACGCCCTGGTCGGATAACGCCATCCCCTTTCATGAAGCTGCCGGGATCGGTACGGGAAAGGTGATCCGGGAACATTCCACCATCGGTCTTGTGGTCACTACGGACGGGAGTTTCGGTGAACTGCCAAGAGAGAATTTTCTGGAGGCCGAGGAGAGGACTGTGGCGGAACTGAAGAAGCAGGGAAAGCCTTTTCTGATCCTTTTGAATTCACAGTTTCCTCATAAGGATGAGACTCAGCGTCTGGCAGAAGAAATCCGGAATAAATACGGGGTTTCTGTAGTGCCGGTAAGCTGCGAGCAGCTCCGCAAAGAGGATATCACGCAGATTCTGGAGCAAGTTCTCTATGAGTTTCCGGTAAGTGAGATCCGGTTCTATATTCCCAAGTGGGTGGAGATGCTTCCGGCCGATCATGAGCTGAAAGGCCAGATCATCGGACGGATCCGGGAGCTTATGAAGTCTCTGGTCCACATTAAAGACGTAACGAAGGAAGCGGTGAAGATCGACGGCCCCTATGTGCAGGATACGCTTCTGGATGAAGTGAATCTTTCCGACGGAGTCGTGCGTGTGAGACTGCAGATCAGGGATGAGTATTATTATCAGATATTAAGCGAACTCTGCGGTGTTCCCATGGAGAGCGAATATGATCTGATCCATACAATGAAAGAGCTGGCGCAGATTAGAGAAGAATATGTAAAAGTGAAGCCTGCTCTGGAATCGGTAAAGGGAAGCGGATACGGCGTCGTTGTGCCGGAACTGGAAGAAATCCAGATCGAGGATCCTTCTGTGATACGCCAGGGGAATAAGTTCGGTGTGAAGATCCGGTCAAAGAGTCCTTCCGTCCACATGATCAAGGCAAATATCGAGACGGAGATCGCGCCTATTGTGGGGACGGAGCAGCAGGCGGAAGACCTGATCCGGTATATCCAGGAAAGCGGGGACAGGGGAGAGAGTATCTGGGAGACCAATATTTTCGGCAAGTCTATTGAACAGCTTGTGCAGGACGGGATCAGAAACAAGATTGCTGCCATTGGAGAGGAAAGTCAGGCGAAACTGCAGGATACCATGCAGAAGATTGTCAACGATACCCGGGGCGGCCTGGTATGTATTATTATCTGAAAAATAATTCTTACAATTAAAACATATATCTGTGTACAGGGTAGAATATGACATGAGCTGGAAAAAGTGTTCCTCTGTACACGGATCTGGTTTTATTTGCATACTTCATAAATGTTTTTCTATAATTGACTTATCGCATAATTCATTTTATAATGTAGAAAAATGTAATTTGGAGTTGCGCGTATGTATAAGAAATCACCGCAGGGGTGGCTGAAGCATTGGGATTTTATCCTGCTGGATATTTTCGTTCTTCAGGCAGCCTTTATTATTGCTTATTTCCTGCGGATGGGTCCCGGAAACCCATATGAGAATTTTCTATATAGAAGTGAGGCTGTTGTTTTTATACTCTGCCAGATTGCCATGTTCTTTTTTGGACAGCCGTACCAGGCAATTTTAAAACGTGGTCTTTATGCTGAATTTACCAGAACTTTAAAGCATGTCTGCCTCGTAATGCTTCTGGCGGTATCGTATCTGTTTATTACACAGCAATCTGCATCCTATTCCAGGATGATGTTGGTTACAACGGCTGTTTTGTACTTCTTTTTAGATTACTTTGCCCGGGTGCTGCGTAAGTGGTGGGTACTGAGAAAAAACAGCTATGCGGATAAACGTTCCATGGTGCTTGTGGCGTCTTCGTATGATGTCACAGACACATTACATAAACTTATGAGTTCGCCTGTCCAGGAATTTACGGTTACGGCAATTGCTCTGCTGGATACGGATCTGACAGGTGAGACGATAGAGAACATTCCTGTGGTGGGCGACGTCAACACTGTTAAAGAGTATCTCTGCCATGAGTGGGTTGACGAGGTGTTTGTTAAGTTGAACAGTGAGGATTCTTATCCCAGTAAACTGATCGACGATCTTGTTGTTATGGGGCTTACTGTACATCTTAGTCTGGATATCATGGAACGGCCATTAAGTGGTAAAAAGTATATAGAACGGATCGGAGATTTTACTGTTTTAACATCCAGCGTTAATATGACTTCTCTGAAGCAGATGTTTTATAAGCGGGTGATGGACATTATGGGCGGTATCGTAGGATGTCTGATCACGGTCCTTTTGATCATTATCATTGGTCCTATGATCTATCTGAAATCGCCCGGCCCGATCTTCTTTTCCCAGGTCCGCATCGGTCTGAACGGAAAGAAGTTCAAGATATACAAATTCCGCAGTATGTACATGGACGCGGAGGAGCGCAAGGCGGAGCTGATGAAGGATAATAAGATGGACGGTTTCATGTTCAAGCTGGATTATGATCCACGTATCATTGGAAGCGAGAAAACCGGCAAAGACGGCAAACCCAAAGGTATCGGCAATTTTATCCGCAGGACTTCGCTTGACGAATTTCCTCAGTTCTGGAATGTGCTGAAGGGCGATATGAGCCTTGTAGGAACAAGACCGCCCACAGTGGATGAATGGGAACAGTATGAGCTTCATCACAGGATCCGTATGGCCACCAAGCCGGGAATTACAGGTATGTGGCAGGTAAGCGGCAGGAGCGATATTACCGATTTCGAAGAAGTTGTCCGGCTGGATGCGGAGTACATAGAGAACTGGACGATTGGTCTTGACATCAAGATTCTTCTGAAAACCGTCCTTACTGTGTTGAAAAATGACGGCGCGGTATAGGATTATATGTTGTCTTTCAAAAGCAGGCTGTTTTTTCAGTCTGCTTTATTTTTGGTTCGGTGATCCGAAACAGATGGGTCGGAGAACTGTGCAGTCCGGCGTATAAAATCTCTATAATCAGATTGTGAACCAATTTTACATAATCTGAGAAAAGGAGAGAAGTGTTATGAAATCACCGGAGGTTACGATCCGCCAGGTCAGTATGGAATGGCTCGGCATGAAGAAACTTGTGGTAAAGCAGTCTACTTACGCGAAGTATGAATCGATTGTGGGAAATCACATCGCAGAATGTCTGGGAGATATTCCCCTCTGCAGAGTGAATTCTGCCATGGTCAATGCCTTTGCCGCGGAAAAAATGGGGATACAGCCGGACGGCTGCAGGGGAAATTGTGAGAAAGGCGTTATGTGTGCCAAGACGGTGCGGGATATCTGCACGATCCTGAAGTCTATCATACGATACGGCGAGAATGAATATCATCTGCAGAATCTGGTGGGAAATACAGTGCTTCCCCGGGCGAAAGCGGCTGAGAAAGAAATACTGAATGTAAACGAGGTGAGAAAGTTCGAGAGATATCTCCGGGAGAACCAGGACGTTCCCCGGTGCGCAGGGCTTCTTTTGTGTCTCTATACCGGGATGAGGCTTGGCGAGATCTGCGCCCTGAAATGGACGGATATCGATCTGAAAACCCGCACTCTGTGTGTTTCTCATACAGCCCAGAGGATCGCGGCCGCGGCGGGAGAGGGTCTGCCCCGTACCGTGGTGATCACGGACTTTCCCAAAACAGACGCCTCGAAACGTGTGATCCCCATTCCGGATATTGTGTTTCCGCTGATCCGGAGTAGATTCCCGGGATCGGGGAAGGATTTTTATTTTCTGACGAATTCGCCCCGTCTGATCGAACCCAGGAATTACCAGTATTTCTTTGAAAAGGCGCTGGAACGGGCGGGGGTGCGCAGGGTGAATTTTCATATTCTCCGCCACACCTTTGCCTCCAGATGTGTGGAGGCGGGTATGGACGTTAAAACATTAAGCGAGATCCTTGGACATTCCAGCACCGGGATCACGCTGAATTATTATGTGCATTCCTCCATGGAATCCAAGAAGAAGCAGCTCAACCGGCTCAGGTTCGGCGGCCGCTGAAAGAAGTTTATCTTTTATGCAGTTCCATCCACTGCCGGATGTACCGGATCTGTTCTTCGTCAGAGACAGCCTGGGACGCAGGATCGTTTCCGGCCGCGAGACAGCAGAACAGCACGAAGGACTGAAGCAGAAAGAACAGTAATAGAAACAGGATCATCTTAAGGCCTCCTTTTTCTGTTGATAGCATCGATGTACAAGGGGCAATACGCTCCAAACCGTGTAATTTCAGTGATTTACTGTGTTATCCTCAATCGGCGTACGTCCAGTACGCCTCAATCGTCTGCCTTGTAAATCACTGAAATTCCTACGTTTGGAGTCTACGAGTCGAAAAGGTGATGATTTCTGCCCCCTTTCAGGCACTTGATCGACGCGTACAGGACGTACGCGGAGTGAAAGTAACGCAAAAGGGGCAGAAATCAGCCCTTTATCGACCGTATTGTCCCCTTGTACATCGATGCTATCTTTCATTATTGGCAGTTCTGTGTTTTTTATGCAGAAAGATGCAATTCGCAAAGAAATCTTCTCCGGAATACATTAAAATAAAACCTCTTTTTCTGGAGTATATTCATGGAATACTTGTCATATACCGGAAAAGGCGTGGGAGTCGCTGTTCTAGACACAGGGATTTTTCCTCATATGGATTTCAGGAACAGGATCCACGCCTTTGCCGATTTTGTCGCATATAAAAGCATGCCTTATGACGATAACGGCCACGGCACCCATGTGGCCGGAATACTGGCGGGAGACGGGACGGCATCCATGGGGAAGTATAAAGGAGTGGCTCCCGGCTGCGGTCTGACGGCGTTGAAGGTTCTTGACCGTTTCGGCAACGGGAGCAGGGAACAGGTGCTCAGGGCTTTCCGCTGGATTCTGGATCACCGGGAGCAGTACCGCATCCGTATTGTAAATATTTCCGTGGGGACTACCTGCCGGTCGGTAAGCGATCAGGATATACTTATCCAGGGAGTTGAAAAGCTCTGGGACGAAGGGCTTGTCGTGGTAGCCGCCGCGGGCAACCAGGGGCCGAAACCGGGAAGCGTTACGGCTCCGGGAAGCAGCAGGAAGGTGATCACGGTAGGTTCCAGCGATATGCTGACCGGAAGGACTGCGGTTTCCGGCTGCGGTCCTACGGCGGAATGTGTCTGCAAACCGGATCTGGTGGCTCCGGGAAATCATATTGTTTCCTGCGCGCCCGGGACTGCCAATACCTACGGCGTGAAAAGCGGAACTTCCATGTCCACGCCGCTGGTCTCTGGGGCGATCGCTCTTATGCTGGAAAAAGATCCTCTTCTTACCAATGTGGAGATCAAGATGCTGCTGAGAGAAAGTACGGACGATATGGGCCTTCCCCGTAACCGGCAGGGATGGGGAAAGTTTAATTTTCATAAGTTTATGAATCTATAGCCGGATTTATGACAAAGAAAGGGATGCGCCATTGACTGGAACTCTTTTTTAGATTACAATAATGAAGTGCAGAATTTCAGACACACGTTGTCTGAATCAGGATGCCGTATATTTATGTGTATGAGTTTTGATGATTTTACAGAGAGGAGAAGATATACATGGACAAAATTCAGATGACCACGCCCCTTGTGGAGATGGACGGAGACGAGATGACAAGGATCCTCTGGAAGATGATCAAAGAGGAGCTTCTTCTTCCTTATATTGATCTGAATACAGAGTATTATGATCTGGGACTGGAACACCGCAACGAGACCGATGACCAGGTAACGGTGGACGCCGCCGAGGCGACGAAGAAGTACGGCGTTGCTGTGAAGTGCGCTACCATTACGCCGAATCACGCCCGTATGAAGGAATATGACCTGAAGAAGATGTACAAGAGCCCCAACGGCACCATCCGGGCTATCCTGGACGGCACGGTTTTCCGTACCCCCATTGTTGTGAAAGGGATCGAGCCCTGCGTGCGCAACTGGAAGAAACCAATCACCATTGCCCGTCATGCCTACGGCGATATCTATAAGAATACGGAATTCCATGCGGAGAAACCCGGTAAGGCGGAACTGGTCTATACCACCGAGGACGGAGAGGAGACCCGTTCTCTGATCCACGAGTTTAAGACTCCCGGCGTTGTGATGGGAATGCACAACATGGAAGCTTCTGTGGAGAGTTTTGCCAGAAGCTGCTTCAATTTCGCTCTTGATACGAAGCAGGATCTCTGGTTCGGCGCCAAGGACACCATCTCCAAGACCTATGACGCTAAATTTAAAGAGATTTTCCAGAGAATCTATGAAGAGGAATTCGAGGAGAAGTTTGATAAAGCCGGACTTACTTATTTCTACAGCCTCATCGACGACATTGTTGCCCGCGTGATGAAAGCCGAGGGCGGTTTCATCTGGGCCTGCAAGAATTATGACGGAGATGTGATGAGCGATATGGTATCCTCTGCTTTCGGTTCTCTTGCCATGATGACTTCCGTACTTGTTTCTCCCGACGGATATTACGAGTATGAGGCCGCTCACGGCACTGTGCAGAGACATTATTACCGCCATCTGGAGGGCAAAGAGACTTCCACCAATTCCGTGGCTACGATCTTCGCCTGGACGGGAGCCCTGAGAAAGAGGGGCGAGCTGGACGGCAACGAAGAGCTGAGAGCGTTTGCGGATAAGCTGGAGGAAGCGGTTGTCTCCACCATCGAAGACGGAAAGATGACCAAAGACCTTGCTGTGATCACCAGCCTGAAACATCCGAAGGTGCTTTCCAGCCTGGAATTCATCAAGGCGGTGAGAGAGACTCTGGATGATCTTCTCGACTGATATTTCTGACGATATAAAAGGGAAGCGCCTCACGCGAGGGCTTCCCATTTTTCATACAGTTCCTCCAGTTCTTTCTGGATCGCGTCTTTTTCTCTGCTCAGTTCTGCGCAGCGTCCAGGATCGGTGCAAACTTCCGGAAGAACGAGGGTGTCGTCGATCTCCCGGTCTCTTGTTTCCAGTTCCTCGATACGCTGTTCTGTCTTTTTCAGTTCGTTTTCTTTTTTCCGTTTCAGCGCCTGTTCTTCTTTCTGCTGCTGCCAGGTGAGCTTGCTCTCGGAAACAGCGCCGGCGGAAGGCGTTTCTTTTATGTCTTCCTGTACCGGGGCGTACTTTTCTGTCAGTTCTTCTTTTTTCTCCAGATAGTAGTCGTAATCCCCGATATAATTTACCACCGCCCGGTTGGTGAGATCCAGGATCCTTGTGGCCGTCTGGTTGATAAAGTAACGGTCGTGGGAGACGTAGAGCACGGTTCCGGTATAGCTGTTCAGCGCTTCCTCCAGGATCTCCTTGGAGGCGATGTCCAGGTGGTTGGTGGGCTCGTCCAGGATCAGGAAGTTTGCCTCGGAGAGCATCAGCTTGGCAAGGGATACCCGGCCTCTTTCCCCGCCGGAGAGGGAGGAGATTTCCTTGAAAACGTCTTCTCCTGTAAACAGGAACGCCGCCAGCATATTGCGGATCTCTGTTTCCGTAAGGGTGGGGTAGGCGTCCGAGATCTCCTGGAAGATGGTCTTGTCGCTGTGGAGCACATGGTGTTCCTGATCGTAGTAACCGATCTGGACTTTGGTTCCCAGGGTATATCTTCCCTCATCGGGATCCAGAAGTCCGTTGAGGATCTTCAGCATAGTGGTCTTGCCTGTTCCGTTGTTTCCGATCAGGGCGATCCGTTCTCCTCTTTTGATCTGGAAGGATACATTGGAAAAAAGCGGTTGTCCGGGGAAGCTTTTCGCCAGGTTTTCCACGGTAAGCACGTCGTTTCCGCTGATTGTCCTGGGTTCCAGGGAGAGACGCATCTGTGTCTGGATCTCTACCGGTTTCTCGATGCGCTGCATCTTGTTCAGCATTTTTTCGCGGCTTTCCGCTCTGCGGATGGACTTCTCCCGGTTGAAGGATTTCAGTTTGACGATCACTGCTTCCTGATGTTTGATCTCTCTCTGCTGGTTCAGATAGGCCTTATACAGGGCGTCTCTTAAGCGCGCTTTCTTCTCCGCGAAGGAAGAGTAGTTTCCGGGGAAACAGGTAACGTGTCCCGCCTCGATCTCCACGACTTTCGTCACCACCTTGTCCAGGAAGTAACGGTCATGAGATACGATGAATACGGCTCCGGGATAATTCAGAAGGTAATTTTCCAGCCAGGCGATGCTCTCCATATCCAGATGGTTGGTGGGCTCGTCAAGAAGGAGAATGTCCGGGCGGGAGAGAAGCAGTTTGCCCAGAGCCACCCGGGTCTTCTGTCCTCCGGAGAGGATCCCCACTTTCTGGCTGAAATCTTCTTCGCTGAATCCTAGGCCTTTCAGGACTCCGGTAAGCTCGCTTTTGTACGCGTAGCCGTTTTCCAGTTCGAATTCATGGGTGAGACGGGTATAGGCGTTCATCAGATGATCCAGTTCCTCGCCGTCCGCGTGTTTCATTTCTTTTTCGATCGCGCGCATCCTGTTTTCCATATCCAGGATATACTGTTTGGTGGTGAGAAGCTCTTCATAGATCGTAAGGTCTCCCTGAATATCCTGGTACTGGGCCAGGTATCCGATCCGGCTGTCCTTCGCAAGGGTTACAGTGCCGGAATCTGAGGGGATCTCCCCCATGATGATCCGAAGGAGCGTGGTCTTGCCCGCTCCGTTGTTTCCGATGAGAGCGGCTTTCTCCCGCTCCTCTATATGAAAAGAGGCGTCGTCCAGGATCACTTTTTCTCCAAAGGCCTTGCTGACGCCCTGACATGATAAGATCATTGAAATTCCTCCGGTATCTTCTTGTATAATCATGTAAGATTATATAGCCGGAAAGGCGGTTTTGTAAAGAAAAAAGGCGAAAAATATTGCTTTGAAAGTTAACTTTAATTGACATCAAAATAACAATTCGCTATAATTATGTAGGAAACTTTAAGGAGGAGCAATGGTGGAGGCAAAACAAATTTCTAAGGCAGTGATCAAACGGCTGCCCCGCTATTATCGATATCTTGGAGAACTGCTGGAGGAGAATGTGGAGAGGATTTCTTCCAACGACCTCAGCAGGAAGATGCATGTCACAGCGTCCCAGATCCGTCAGGACCTGAATAATTTCGGTGGATTCGGACAGCAGGGATATGGATATAACGTCAAATTTTTATATACAGAGATCGGCAAGATCCTCGGACTGGACACCATCCATCCCATGATCATCGTGGGAGCCGGCAACCTGGGACAGGCCCTTGCCAATTACAGTGATTTTGAGAAGAGAGGATTCAAGCTGGCGGGTATTTTTGATATCAATCCTGTTCTGGAGGGTATCTCTGTGAGAGGGATCGAGATTCGGATGATCAGCGAGCTTCCTGAATTCCTTAAGAATAACCACATCGAGATCGCGATCCTGACCCTTCCCAAGAATAAGGCGGGGGAGATGGCGGACATACTGATCAGGAACGGTATCAAGGCGATCTGGAATTTCGCTCATATCGATCTTGATACTCCAGGGGATGTGATTGTGGAGAACGTACATCTTTCCGAGAGCCTGATGAGGCTGTCCTATAATCTCAGCCAGTATCAGCGGGAACAGGATGAAAAAAACAATGCATAAATCGAGACAGGACAGAATGCTGCTTTGCCCCGGAGTCATATATATGGATCGGGACAGGCAGCATTCTTTGATACAGGGAGATATCATATGAGAAGAATCGTTGCCTGCAGAGAAATGAAAGAACTTGACAGAAGGACCATTGAGGAGATGGGAGTCCCTTCCTGTGTGCTGATGGAGAGAGCCGCTTTGAAAACCGTGGAGGTGATGGAGGCTTTTTTTGAGAGAGAGAAGAGTGAGCAGCGCATCCTCTGCGTCTGCGGAAGCGGTAATAACGGGGGAGACGGCGTGGCGATCGCCAGGATCTTTTTTCTCCACGGATACAGGGCGGAGATCTTTCTGGCGGGAAAACAGGAGAAATTCACAGAGGAAACCGCCCGTCAGTTCCACATTGCGCAGAAATATCATGTTCCGGTTGTGATGAACCCGGACTGGAGTGAATATACTACTATAGTAGACGCTGTGTTCGGCGTGGGTCTTGTGCGGCCTGTGGAGGGGCGTTACGCGCAGCTGATCCGCCAGCTGAATGAATGTTCCGCATGGAAGGTGGCTGTGGACATTCCCTCCGGCGTGGACGGGGATACGGGAATGGAACTGGGGACAGCCTTCCGGGCTGATCTGACGGTCACCTTCGGATACAGGAAGGCGGGGCTCTGCCTTTATCCCGGCCGTATGCTTGCAGGCAGGACCGTCACGGCGGATATCGGCATCTACGGGGATCCGGAGGATCCGGGAAACCTCCGGCATATAGAGGAAACGGATCTGAAAACGCTTCCGCAAAGAAGGCCGGACGGAAATAAGGGAACTTTCGGCAAAGTCCTTACCGTGGCAGGAAACCCGGGTATGTGCGGTGCGGCTTATCTGTGCGGCGCTTCGGCTTTTGCCGCCGGAGCAGGGATGGTGAGGATCTTCACTGCAGAAGAGAACAGGATCCCGCTGCAGACCCTTCTGCCGGAGGCGATCGTCACCATTGACGGCAGTGAAGAGGCAGGAGAGAAGGCGTATCAGTGGAGCGATGTGCTGATCCTGGGTCCCGGACTGGGAACAGACAGCAATGCCCGTAAGAAGGCGGAGTGGTTTCTTCGCCGGGCATGGGAAGACAGAAAGCCGGTGATTCTGGACGCGGACGGACTGAATCTTCTTTCGGACAATCCACAGTGGAGGAAATGGCTGGGAACTCATGTGACACTTACGCCGCACATTGGAGAAATGAGCCGGCTGACGGGAAAAACGGCGCAGGAGATCATAAGCGACAGAGTGAATTCCGCTGTTTCTCTGACCAGAGAAACGGGCGCGGTCTGTGTGCTGAAAGACGCATGTACAGTTACCGCCGGGCCGGAGGGAAACGCCTGGATCAATTTAAGCGGCAACGCAGGCATGGGTACGGCCGGAAGCGGAGACGTCCTTGCCGGCGTTCTTGCCGGGATGCGGTGTATGTACGCCGGTTCCGGGGATGAGGAAGCGGATCCGGCCAGAGCCGCGGCAATGGGCGTTTTTGTCCACGGGCGCGCGGGAGACTGGGCGGCGGAGAAAAAAGGAATTTACGGAATGAAGGCGGGAGACCTGATCCCGGAAATATCCTTTGTATTACAGGATGGAGGAAACCATGAAAAGGTATGACAGAATAAAAGCAGTGGTGTCTCTGGACGCCATCGCTCATAACTTTGAAGAAATGCACAGGAATATTTCACCGGAGACAAAGATCGTCGCTGTGATCAAGGCGGACGGATACGGACACGGCGCGCAGGCAATCGCGTCTCTGATCCATGACTACGATTATATCTGGGGATTTGCCGTGGCAACTCCGGAAGAGGCGCTCCAGCTCAGGGAAAGCGGCGTGACGAAACCGGTGCTGATCCTGGGAATTGTGTTTGAAGAATATTTTCCGGAAATGATCGCCGGGGGGATCCGTCTGACTGTTTCAGATTATCCTATGGCGGAGAAGCTGTCCAGGGAGGCGGTGCGTCAGGGGAAGACGGTACATATTCATCTCGGACTGGATACGGGTATGGGACGGATCGGTTTTGCCGATGTTCCGGAAAGCATAGAAGAGATCCGGAAGATCCGGGATCTTCAGAATCTGGAGATAGAGGGAATGTTTACTCATTTCGCCAGGGCGGACGAGACGGACAGAAGCCCCGCCATGGCGCAGCTGGACCGTTATCTCAAGTTTGCCGCCCTTCTGGAGCAGGAGGGGATCCATATCCCCATGAAGCACTGTTCCAACAGCGCGGGCATCATCCGTGTAAAAGAGGCTAATCTGAACGCGGTGAGAGCGGGGATCACCATCTACGGGATCTATCCTTCTTCCGAAGTGGAGAGGGATATCGTGAAGCTGCAGCCGGCCATGGAGCTGAAAAGCCATATAAGCTTTGTGAAATGGATCGATAAGGGAGACGCGGTGAGCTACGGAGGAACTTTTGTGGCTGAAGGGCCGGTGCGAGTGGCCACGATCCCGGTGGGCTACGCGGACGGTTATCCAAGGGGTCTTTCCAACAAAGGCTGGGTCCTGATCCGCGGGAAAAAGGCGCGCATCCTGGGACGGGTGTGCATGGACCAGTTCATGGCGGACGTGACGGATATCCCGGATGTGGAGCCGGGAGATGAAGTGACTCTGATCGGAAAAGACGGTGACGAATGTATCACCATGGAGGAGTTCGGAGATCTTTCAGGACGTTTTTCCTATGAATTCGCCTGCTGTATCTCCAAAAGAGTTCCGCGGGTGTACATGAAGGACGGAAAGGAATGGAGAGACCTTAGCGTCAGTGTATAAATGAAAAGAACACGGTAACAGGACGGGTCGGACCGTCCGGCTGTCATATATAAAAACCACGCATGTATACACAGGAGAAATCTGGAAATACTGAATCAGAGAAAACAGAATCGGAGTGTGAATTGTGTGGTAATTAAAAGAGGGGACATATATTATGCAGATCTGAGGCCTGTGATCGGAAGCGAGCAGGGCGGGATCCGTCCGGTGCTGATCATTCAGAACGACGTGGGAAACCGCCATAGCCCCACTGTGATCTGCGCGGCTATCACCTCAAAGATGAACAAGGCGAAGCTGCCTACACATATCGAGATCGACGCGTCGGCATACGGGATCGAGAAGGACTCGGTGATCCTTTTGGAACAGCTGCGCACCATTGACAAAAGGAGACTGAAGGATAAGGTGTGTCATCTGGACCAGAATATGCTGGATAAGGTCAACCATGCGCTGGAAATCAGCCTGGAGCTGAGTTTTTGAAGGGATTCTTGACGAACTGCATGGAAAGTGCTATATTTTATCAGTGATTATGCAGTTGCACACAGAAACCCGCGTTTTATTACGGCGGGAGTAATAAACAGGAAGGAATAAGTGAATACCATATGGACGATGGCAGTCGAATGCCCCTTCTGGGGCTTGTCATTCTGGTGGTTCTGATCCTGCTGAACGGTATTTTGTATGGATTTGCCGCGGCGATCAGAGGCCTGAGTGAGAATGAAATCGAGAAAATGTCAGAGGAGGGCGACCGGAAAGCCAGGCTTCTCAAGAAGCTGATCGACGAACCGGAGAGATACATCAACGCCATTCCGCTGATCGTAACAGCTTCGGGAATACTGACCGGCGTATCCCTGATACCGCCTCTGGTGGGATTTCTCCACCATTACATAGAGCATTTTCCGGTACTTGTGCCGGTGGCAGTCATCTGTGTGATCTTTCTGGCGGCTTTCGGGATCCTCATGTTCCGGCGGATCGGAACCTACCGGGCCAGGGACTATGCGTTCCGTTATGTTGGCCTGGTCTATGGAGTTGTTACGCTTCTTTATCCGATTACCAGGTTTATCACATGGCTTGCCCGCATTTCCGCGGCGATCTTCGGCGTTTCCGTGAAGGATCAGCAGGAGGCGGTGACGGAGGAAGAGATCATTTCCATGGTAGACGAGGCTCATGAACAGGGCGTCATCGAGAAGAACGAGGCGGAGATGATCCAGAACATCATTTCCTTTACCGATACCAAGGCGGGGGACATTATGACCCACAGGACCAGTGTGGTGGCTTTCGGGCAGGACGAGCTTCTGAAAGATATTGTGGACCGTATGCTGGAGGAGGGAGATTCCCGGTATCCTGTTTACGGCGAGGATATGGACGATATCCTGGGCCTGATCCACTATAAGGACACCCTTAAGTTCAGCACCCAGAACAGCTGGGCCAGATATAAGCCTCTGAAAGAGATCCCGGGACTGATCCGCAAGGCGGCTTTTGTACCGGAGACTGGAAGCATCAGCAAGCTTTTCCGTACCATGCAGATGAAGCACGATCACATCGCTGTGGTTGTGGATGAGTACGGACAGACGGCGGGTATCGTTACCATGGAGGATATTTTGGAGGAGATCGTCGGCGAGATCCTGGACGAGTATGACGAGGATGAAGACGCGATCCGCACCCAGAAGGACAACAGCGTGCTGATCGACGGTTTTGCGGAACTGGAAGATGTTGAGGAGGAACTGGGAATCAGTTTCGGCGACGTGGAGATGGAGACTCTGAACGGACTTCTCACGGAACTTCTGGGACACATTCCTTCGGACAGCGACCTGGATCAGGAAATCACTGCGTATGGATACCGCTTCAAGATCCTTTCCCTTGGTAACAGGACCATAGGAAAAGTACGGGCGGAAAAAATAAATGAGAAAGACACTAAAGGAGAGAGTGAACAATGTCAGGACATTCAAAATTCGCGAACATAAAGCATAAAAAGGAGAAGAACGACGCCAAGAAGGGCAAGATCTTTACCGTGATCGGACGTGAGATCGTTATGGCTGTCAAGGCGGGCGGTCCGGACCCGAACAATAACAGCAAGCTCCGCGATGTGATCGCCAAGGCGAAGGCCAATAACATGCCCAACGATACGATTGAGAGAGGTATCAAGAAAGCTGCCGGAGCGGATTCCGCGGACAACTACGAGCGCGCCACCTACGAAGGCTACGGCCCCAACGGCGTCGCTATTATCGTAGAGACTCTTACAGACAATAAGAACCGTACCGCCAGCAACGTAAGGAACGCCTTTACCAAGGGTTACGGAAGCATTGGAACCCAGGGCTGCGTTTCCTTCATGTTCGACCAGAAAGGCCAGATCATCATCGACAAGGAAGAGTGTGAGATGGACGCGGACGAGTTGATGATGGCGGCTCTGGACGCAGGTGCGGAGGACTTCTCCGAGGAAGAGGACAGCTATGAAGTGCTTACCGCTCCGGATGATTTCAGCGCTGTGCGGGAAGCTCTGGAAACAGCTGGCGTTCCCATGGTGGAAGCGCAGGTTGCCATGGTTCCCCAGACCTATGTACAGCTCACTGATGAAAAAGATATCAAGAACCTGCAGAAAACCCTTGACCTCCTGGATGACGACGACGACGTCACAGACGTATGGCACAACTGGGAGGAATAAAATTCATATTTACTGCAAAGAATACCTCCATAACCAGAATGGAGGTATTTTTATGTCCGGAACCAGAAACGAAGAAGAAAAACAGCGTCTCGACAAAGAAGACCAGAAGAACGACCAGATCCGTGAGATGGGGCAGGTGGTCCTCGAAAAAAACGAAGGGAAGCGGAGAGTAGAGCTTCTGACTATCATCGGCGAGGTGGAAGGCCATGAATCCGCGCCTTCCCAGAGCAAGACAACGAAATACGAGCATGTGCTGCCGAAGCTTGCCCTGGTGGAGGACGATGAGGAGATCGAAGGCCTCCTTGTCCTTCTGAACACTGTAGGCGGCGACGTGGAGGCCGGGCTTGCCATCGCGGAGATGATCGCTTCTCTCAGTATTCCCACAGTATCCCTTGTGCTGGGAGGGGGACATTCTATCGGCGTGCCTATGGCGGTATCCGCGGATTATTCTTTCGTAGTGCCAAGCGCTACCATGGTGATCCATCCGGTACGCAGCAATGGAACATTCATCGGCGTGGCCCAGACCTACCGGAACATGGAAAAGATCCAGGACAGGATCACCGCGTTTATCGCGGGACATTCCCGGATCACCCAGAAACGCCTTGAGGAACTTATGCTGGATACCACGCAGCTGGTCAAAGATGTGGGCACCATGCTGGAGGGAAAAGAGGCTGTAGAGGAAGGCCTGATCGACGAGGTCGGCGGGATCAGGGAGGCTCTTAAGAAGCTCCACAGTATGATCGAGGATAAGAAAAGAGATAAAAACGAAGAAGTCAATAGTTTTTTTAACGATTTTCTTTGAAACGGCTGATTTTTTCTTTGACTGTACCTTCTTTTGTGGTATAATGCTATAGAATGAGCGGTAATTTTTTCACAAACTGTTCAGAGGCGTGCGCCTGTGAGGAGACTGGACAGAAACGCTTAAATTATTTATACAGGAGGGACAAAACATATGAGCAATACGTGTGGATGTCAGAACAGCGGAAACGCAGAGTTCGCTGAATTGGCTCCGGTACTGGAGAAATACGCGAAAGTGCCCGGAAGCCTCATCACCATTCTTCAGCAGACCCAGGATATCTACGGCTATCTTTCCCTGGATGCCATCAACTACATCTCGGAAAGAACCGGTATCATGCCGGCGAAGATCTATGGTGTCGCTACATTCTATGCACAGTTCCGTTTACAGCCTGTGGGCAAGTACCTGATCATGCTCTGCAAGGGTACAGCCTGTCATGTAAACGGTTCTGACATGATCGAGGAGGCTGTCTGCGAACATCTTGGAATCAAGGACGGAGAGACAACAGAGGACGGACTGTTTACATTAAATAATGTGGCCTGTCTCGGATGCTGCTCCCTTGCCCCTGTAATGATGGTTAAGTCAACAGACGGAGAGGAAACATACGGAAACCTGACGAAATCTTCTGTTACGAAGATTCTTGACGATTATAAAGCAAAGAACGCATAGGAGGCAGAGATATGAAGGTTGTTGTAGGACAGGGCAGCTGTGGTATTGCTACCGGAGCGAAGAAGACCTCTAATGAGTTTGAGCGCATCACAGCAGAGAAGAATCTGACAAACGTTGTCATCGACAAGACAGGATGTATCGGAACCTGTTATCTGGAGCCCATCGTTGACGTATACAATGATGAGGGAACTCTGGAAGCAAGATACGTGAAATGTACCACAGACAAGGTGGAAGAGATCGTAAACGAGCATCTTATCGGCGGTAAGCCTGTAGAGAAATACATGATCCCCGAGGAGGATCAGGCGTTTCTTTCCCAGCAGCAGAGAATCGTTCTCCGTCACTGCGGACAGATCAATCCCGAAAGGATTGAAGAGTACATAGCAGTGGGCGGATATGAGGCGGCAAGGAAGGTAGTTACCTCCATGACTCCGGACGATGTTATCGAGGAGATCAAGATTTCCGGACTCCGCGGACGAGGCGGCGCCGGATTCCCCACCTGGTTTAAATGGAACGCGATCAAATCAAACAAGGGCGCGCAGAAATACATGGTCTGTAACGCGGACGAGGGCGACCCGGGAGCATTCATGGACCGTTCCGTACTGGAAGGCGATCCCCATTCCGTACTGGAAGGTATGATCATTGGAGGTTTCGCCGCAGGCGCTACAGAAGGCATCATTTACTGCCGTGCCGAGTATCCTCTGGCAATCGCCCGTCTGGAGATCGCTATGGAACAGGCAAGAGAAAAAGGATTCCTGGGTAAGAATCTTTTCGGTACAGACTTTAATTTTGATATCCGCATCAAAGCCGGCGCGGGCGCATTCGTATGCGGCGAGGAGACAGCTCTTATTGCGTCTCTGGAAGGCGAGCGCGGTATGCCGCGTCTGAAACCCCCGTTCCCGGCAGCCAAGGGTTACTGGAAACTTCCCACCAACATCAATAACGTAGAGACATACGCCAACGTTGCATGGATCATTTCCAACGGCGGAGAGGCCTTCGCGGCCAAGGGCTCTGAGAAGTCCAACGGTTCCAAGGTATTCGCCCTTGCCGGCAAGATCAAGAAGGGCGGTCTGGTTGAGGTTCCCATGGGAATGACTCTCCGCGAAGTTATCTACGATATCGGCGGCGGCATCAAGAACGACAAGAAGTTCAAGGCTGTTCAGATGGGCGGTCCCTCCGGCGGATGTATCCCGGCAGACCTTATCGATACCCCGGTTACATATGAGGATATCAATAAGACAGGCGCTATCGTGGGATCCGGCGGTATGATCGTTATGGACGAAGACACCTGTATGGTTGATATGGCGCGCTTCTTCCTTGACTTCACAAGAAAAGAATCCTGCGGTAAATGTAACTACTGCCGTATCGGTACCAAGAGAATGCTGGAGATCCTTGAGAGGATCACCAGAGGCGAAGGAAAAGACGGCGACATTGAACTTCTGGAAGAGCTTGCAGCCAAGATCAAAGACGGCGCTATGTGCGGTCTGGGCCAGACAGCTCCCAACCCGGTACTCACCACTCTCCGTTATTTCCGCAATGAATATGAGGATCACATTTACAACCACAAATGTACTGCAAAATCCTGTAAGGCTCTCATCCACTATGAGATCACAGAGGACTGCAAGGGCTGTACAGCCTGTGCAAGACACTGTCCGGTGGGCGCGATCAGCGGCGAGAAGAAACAGCAGCATAAGATCGATCCCGCTGTCTGCATTAAGTGCGGCAAGTGTGAGGAATCCTGTAAATTTGGCGCAGTAAAGAGAGTTTAATAGGAGGTGTAGACGTGAATAAATACAGATTAAACATCGACGGAAAAGAGGTCTACGGGCTTCCCGGACAGACCATCCTCGAAGTCTGCAGAGAGAACGACATCTTTATTCCTACTCTCTGCTATGATGAGAGAACAGAAATCTACGGCGCGTGCGGCCTGTGCGTGGTAGAGCAGGAAGGCAATCCGAAACTCTGGAAAGCCTGCGCAACAGAGATTGCGCCGAATATGGTAATACATACCAATACGCCCCGTGTTATCGAATCCAGAAAGACGAACCTTGAGCTTCTTCTTTCCAACCATAAGGGAGACTGCCGTCCGCCCTGTATGCTGGCATGTCCGGCAGGTACAGACTGCCAGGGCTATGTGGGCCTGATCGCCAACGGACAGTACGAGGAAGCCATCAAGCTGATCAGAGAGAATATTCCCCTTCCGGGTTCCATTGGACGTGTATGTCCGCATCCCTGCGAGACAGCATGCCGCCGTGGTATGGTGGACGAGCCCATCGCTATCGCGAACCTGAAGAGATTCGCCGCTGATACAGACGAATTCGGCGAAGATCCCTTCGTTCCGGAGTGCGAGCCGGATACAGGCAAGAACGTGGCCGTGATCGGCGGCGGACCTTACGGCCTTTCTATGGCATATTTCCTTCGCCAGCTTGGCCATGACGTAACGATCTACGAGGCAATGCCAAAGCTTGGCGGTATGCTCCGCTATGGTATTCCGGAGTACCGTCTTCCGAAAGAGGTTCTTGACGAAGAGATTGCCGTTCTGGAGAAAATGGGCGTGACCATGGTTACCAACACCAAGATCGGTGAGGACATTTCCTTTGAGACCATCCGCAGAGATTTCGACGCAGTATGCGTTGGTATCGGCGCGTGGGTTTCCACAGGCGTTCGCTGCAAGGGAGAAGACGCCGAAGGCGTGATCGGCGGTATCGACTTCCTGCGTAAGGTTGTACGCAATGAGCCCATCGACCTGGGCAAGAAGGTTGCCATCGTCGGCGGCGGTAACACCGCTATGGACGCCTGCCGTACGGCAGTACGTCTGGGCGCTGACAAGGTTTACAATATCTATCGAAGAACAAAAGACGAAATGCCTGCAGATATGATCGAAATTGAAGAGGCAGAGGAGGAGGGCGTTATCTTCCTGAACCTGACCAATCCTCTTGAGATCATTTCAGACGAGAACGGACACTGCCGCCAGATGGTTCTTCAGGTTATGGAACTGGGCGAGCCGGATGCATCCGGAAGACGCGCGCCCATCCCGGTAGAGGGCAAGACAGAGACCATCGACGTGGATACCGTTATCCTGGCTATCGGACAGAGAGTAAACGCGGAAGGCATCGACGGAGTGGAACTCACCAGGAAGGGCGGCCTTGTATACGACAAAGATACCTATATGACCGCTATCCCGGGCGTATTCGCCGGCGGTGACTGCGGTAACGACAAGATCTCCATCGCTGTTGAATCTATCGGCGATGCGAAGAAGAGCTATCTGATCGTGGACGCTTATCTCCGCGGCGAAGAGATCAAATATGAGCCCAACTACTATGTGACAAAGAAGGACGTTACTCCGGCTACTTTCGAGGACCGTGAGAGAATGTGCCGTCCGACTATGGAACAGCTTAACGCGGAAGAGAGAAAAGATAATTTCACCGAGGTTGTTTTCGGATACGACGAGGATCAGGCAGTAGAGGAAGCTCACCGCTGTCTGGAATGCGGATGTAAAGATTACTTCGAGTGTAAGCTGATCTCTTACGCGAATATGTATAACGTAGAGCCGGATCGCTTTGCTGGAGATATCAATGAAGTGGAATTCCACGACGAGCATCCGTTCATCCTGAGAGATCCCAACAAGTGTATCCTCTGCGGACTCTGCGTACGTGCCTGCGACGAGGTTATGGGCGTAGGAGCACTCGGCCTTGTGAAACGTGGATTTGATACAGTTGTAATGCCGGCTCTTGAGCAGCCGCTTACCGAGACCGGATGTATCTCCTGCGGCCAGTGCGTAAGCGTATGCCCCACAGGAGCCCTTCAGGAGAATCTTTCCCTGGAAAAATCTGTTCCGCTGGATACAGAAGTTACAGATACTACATGCGCGTACTGTTCTGTCGGATGCTCCATGCATCTGGAGACTTACGGCGATATGCTGGTTAAGGCAGTTCCGGACAGAGAGGGCGCTGTGAACAGAGGACTTCTCTGCGGCAGAGGCAAATTCGGCTTCGACTGCTCCGTAATGGAAGGTAAGCTTCTGGAGCCAATGGCAAGAAAAGAAGGCAAGCTTACAGAGGTTGATTATCACGAGGCATTCATGCTTACTGCCAAGAAAGCAGAGGCTCTTGCGGCGAAGTACGGCAAGGACGCTGTGGCAGTGGCAGTATCCGACAGATACACCAACGAAGAGGCTTATGTGATTAAGAAATTCGCTGACGCTATCGGCGCTAAGACACTCTGTTTCAATAACAGAGAAAACGGTTTGGAGAAAGTTCTCGGCGTAAACGCATCTCCGAACACCATCGACGAGCTGCTTTCTGCTGAAGTGATTCTCTGCGCAGGCTTCATCGCAAAAGAGAATCAGGTAATCCGCCTGAAGCTGAAAGAAGCTGCGAAGAACGGCGCGAAAGTGATCCTCATCAATCCGGAAGGATACGCTCAGGATCATATGAGCTTCGTATATCAGACTGTTGAGACAGACAACACTCTCGGATTCCTTAAGGGTGTTGCCAAAGCTCTTGTTGATATGGGCAAGGGAGCTGGAACAGAGGGCTATGATGAATTCAAGGCTTCTGTAGAGGCTGCCGCTGTATCTGACGAGGCAAAGGCTGTTGCAGAACTCTATGCAAACGCGAAGAAAGCAATGATCGTATTCCAGCAGAATGTTGTAAGCACAGAAGCTGCCGTTCTTCTGGGTGATATCGCAGTTGTTTCCGGCCACATCGGAAAAGCCCGCGACGGCGTCCTGATGCTGAAGGCAAAGAACAACAGCCAGGGTATCATCGATCTTGGCATTACAGCAGGCGCGGAAGCTCTGGAAGGCGTAAAAGCCCTCTTGGTATTCGGCGAGGATCCGGACACCGAGCTTCTGAAGAATCTTGTATTCCTGATGGTATGTGATACCCACATGACAGAGACAGCCAAGCTGGCAGACGTTGTGATCCCGGGAACAGGATTTGCATCCACCTACGGTACATTCACCAATACAGAACGCAGACTGCAGGTTGTGGAACAGGCTGTTGAAGAGGATGTCGTATTCTCCAACTGGGAAGTTGCCGCAGAGCTTGCACATGTATACGAAGTGGAAATGCCGTTCGACGATGTTGAGGATATCTCCGACGAGATGAACGATAAGCTTCCTGTTTACCGTTATGCGGAAATGGGCGAGATCTATGGCGGAGTTCTTGAATGTAAGGACGCTAAGCTTGTAGCCGCTGCGGACGGAGAGTTCGTAGCTCCGCTTCACTGCACAGATCATCTGATGAACATGATCGACGAGAGACTTCCTCACGCAAAATAAAATATCATATTATTCCAGATTTTGGATAAATAAGTCCGGATGATCGGCCGGTTTCCTCCGGGCGGGACAGAAATGTTCCGTCTGCGGGGAAGCCGGTTTTTTAATGAAATCGCTCACATGTTCGCCTTCTGACAGGGATTGCTTGTATCTTCAAAGATATTATGCTATAATATTTAAGATTTGGAATAAAACAGGGTCAAACGGCGAAGAGCCTTCAGACCTTTTAAAATTTGAGGAAAAGGTAAATGTCATGTTTGTTTTATATGTGATTCTGCTTGCAGTGATCCAGGGTATCCTGGAGTTTCTGCCGGTGAGCAGCTTCGGTCTCCTCTGTGTGATCCAGGAACTTCTCGGAATGGAGAGAGGGCCGGGCGTGCTTCTGGAGGTTATGCTCCATTTTGGCACCCTTGCAGCAGTGATTCTTACTTTCCGGAAGGACATCATTCATCTGGCTGCAGATACACTGGAGATGATATTTGACATTGTCGGGAATATCTCACTATATATACATAACAGGAGATCCGGTGAGGATCTTCACTATGCGAAGATCATAAGTACCACCTACCGGAAATTTGCCGTTCTGCTTCTTGTTTCTATGATCCCTACCATTGCCATCGGTTTCACGGCGCGCAGACTGGTCGCTCTTGCAGCAGCTTCCCGCCTGATTCCGGGAGCAGGCATCCTGATTACCGGGGTGCTCCTTCTGGTTGTGGATCTGAGCGGACAGGGCGGTAATAAAGCGGCCCGGGACGCGCACTACGGCAACGCCATGTGGATCGGCATCTGTCAGGGGCTGGCTGTATTTCCGGGACTTTCCAGAAGCGGCCTTACGATTTCGGCAGGTCTTTTCGGCGGGTTCAGCAGAACATTTGCGGTAAAATATTCCTATATTCTTTCTATCCCCGCCATTGTGGGCGCTCTGATTGTGGAACTGGGAGAGTTTGGTTCACCGGAGATGACAGTAGGCATGGGATTTACCTATGTGCTGGGTATGATCATTTCGGCGGTTGTGGGATACTTCGTGATCCGTTTCCTGCTGAAACTTGTTCAGAAGGGGAAATTACGTAATTTCGCATTTTACTGTTTTCTGGCCGGCTTTTTATCTCTTCTGGCCGGGTATCTGACTGTATGACAGACCGGACGGAAAGTAAGAGAATTTTGGAAACAGGGGGAGCGCCGGCGTGTCCCGGCGCAGGTATCAATATGTAACAGGAGGGATGCCTTAGCATGGCAGCATCAAAAAATCAGAGAACGAAAAAAGGAAGTACAAGATCTTCAGCGAAGAGAACTACATCAGGAAGAAAAGGCGCTTCCGGAAATAAGAATGCATCTGGCGGTTTTCAGACGGAGATCATTCTTCTGATCATCCTGGCTGCGGCCATGATCCTTGTGATCAGCAATCTGGGAATGGGCGGCGTAGTGGGAGATACCATCAGCACGGTATGTTTCGGCGTGATGGGACTTCTTGCCTATATTTTCCCGGTAATACTTTTTCTTGGAGCTGTTTTTCTTATTTCAAACAGAAAAAATCCTCTTGCCTATAAGAAAATTCTCGCATCTGTGGTGTTTTTTGCGTTCTTATGCGGGCTTGTACAACTTCTCACAGAAGGATACATGAGAAGCACCACAATGGCGGATTATTACACTCTTTGTTCCGGCTACCGGACAGGAGGCGGCGTGATCGGAGGAGCTGTCTGCATTTCCTCTACATCGGCATTCGGTGTGGCGGGAGGATATATCATCATTATCATGGTTCTCCTCATCACACTGATCCTGATCACCCAGCGATCCTTTTTCGGATTCCTTTTTAAGATCTGGGACGGGATCCTGGCTTTCGCCCATGACAGTCATGAAAGATACATGGAAGGACAGCCGGAGCGTGAGCTGAAGAGGGAACTTCGTCAGCAGGAGAAGCGGCAGAAGAGAGAGGCCCGTCATGCGGCGCGTATCCAGGAACTGGAGGCCGCTCTTGCGGAAGAACTGGACGAGGATTCTGAGGAAGATATTGCTGAAGAAGCAAAATTTTCCCAGGTGAAAAAGAAATCCGCAAAGAAAGACCGGAAAAAAGGTTTCCTGGAAGGAACCAATCTTAAATTTAATCCGGAGATAAAATCAAAAGCATCGAAGAAAGACGAGGTTCCGGAAGCTGTTGTGGAGACAAAGGAAGACAGCCGGGGACAGCTGGAATTCGAGATCCACAGATCGGAACCGGCCGTTGAAACTGCGGCTTCTGTAAGCGACGACATCCTTTATTCCGATGACACCATGGACGACGATATTTCAGTGGATTTTTCGGCGGCGGAGGATGACGTTGACGATCACTCCGAACATCCGGATCCGGCCGCAGGCCACAGGACGGCAGGTGAAGGAGCGAAAGCTTCTGCGGCAGACGTCGCGGAAGTTTCCGGCACAGCGGATGGTTCTCCTGAATCCGCCGGAGAGGAAGCGGCGGCAGCATCCCACCGGAAGAATCCCCGTTCTTCTCAGAAGGAGATCGAGAGCGGTATCCGGAATATCCAGCATGAGATCGGCGCAAAGGAAGAGCAGCCGAAGAGGAAATACTATTTCCCTCCGCTGAAGCTCCTGAAGAGAGGGAGCGGACAGAGTAAGGGAGATTCTGACGCGCATCTTCGGAAAACCGCGCAGAAACTCCAGGAAACCCTTCATAATTTCGGTGTGAACGTTAATGTGACCAACGTAAGCTGCGGACCTACGGTTACCCGGTATGAACTGCAGCCGGAAATGGGCGTGAAAGTCAGCCGCATCGTCAATCTGGCGGATGATATCAAGCTGAATCTGGCGACTCCCGATATCCGTATCGAGGCGCCTATTCCGGGCAAGGCCGCGGTGGGTATCGAAGTTCCCAATAAGGAAAACCATGCGGTTATGCTGCGCGATCTGATCCAGTCCCAGGAATTCCAGACCGCGAAATCGAAGCTGGCTTTCGCTGTCGGCAAGGATATCGGCGGCAAGCCGGTGGTGGCGGATATCGCCAAGATGCCCCATCTTCTGATCGCGGGCGCGACAGGATCAGGTAAATCCGTATGTATCAACACACTGATCATAAGTATTCTTTATAAAGCCTCTCCGGAGGATGTGAAGCTGATCATGATCGACCCCAAGGTGGTGGAGTTGAGCGTTTATAACGGTATCCCCCATCTGTTCATACCCGTGGTGACAGATCCCAAGAAGGCCGCGGGGGCTCTGAACTGGGCCGTATCCGAGATGATGAGCCGTTACAATACCTTTGCGGAGTATAACGTAAGGAATCTGGTAGAATACAACAGAAAAATTGAGGAGATAAACGTAGCGGAGGGAGAAACTCCGCCGGAACGTATGCCTCAGATTGTGATCATCGTAGACGAGCTTGCCGACCTGATGATGGTGGCTCCGGGCGAAGTGGAAGACGCAATCTGCCGTCTGGCTCAGCTTGCGAGAGCTGCGGGGATCCATCTGATCATTGCCACACAGAGACCCTCTGTCAATGTCATCACAGGTCTGATCAAGGCGAATATGCCCTCCAGGATCGCTTTCTCCGTATCTTCAGGCGTGGATTCCAGAACTATTCTGGACATGAACGGCGCGGAGAAACTCCTCGGCAAGGGAGATATGCTTTTTTATCCCCAGGGATACCAGAAGCCGGCAAGACTTCAGGGCGCATTTGTCTCTGACGAGGAAGTCAGCAGCATTGTACATTTCCTCAGCGATAAAAATCCCGGCGCAGGTTATAACGCCCAGATCGAGCAGCAGGTGAACACCGCTGTTTCCGCCGGCGGCGGCGCGGGAAGCGAAGAGAGGGACGTGTATTTTGAGGAAGCGGGACGCTTTATCATTGATAAGGATAAAGCTTCTATCGGAATGCTCCAGAGAATGTTCAAGATCGGTTTCAACAGAGCCGCCCGTATTATGGATCAGCTCTGCGATGCCGGCGTAGTGGGCCCGGAGGAGGGTACGAAGCCCAGGAAGGTGCTCATGAGTATGGAGGAATTCCAGAATTATATTGAAGAGACACTGTAAGATAATAACCCGGCAGAGCTGCCGGGTTAATGTCGGTTAGTAGAACAAATTATTTTGTCTCTGCGTGCCGGCATCAGGTTATTAACAAAGAAAGTAAGAAAAAATTATCATGGAAATTCGAATTCTCTCTGTGGGAAAGATAAAAGAAAAATATTTAAACGCAGGCATCGCGGAGTACGCCAAACGCCTCAGCAGATACTGTAAGCTTACATTCTGCCAGGTGGCCGACGAAAAGACTCCTGACAGGGCTTCCGACGCCCTTAACGAACAGATTAAAGATACAGAAGGACAGAGACTTTTGAAGCATATCCGGGAGCAGGATTATGTGATCGCGCTGGCCATAGACGGGAACATGGTTGATTCCGTGGAACTGTCCCGGAAGATCGGACAGCTGGGCGTGGAAGGGAGAAGTTCCATTGCTTTTGTGATCGGCGGGTCTCTGGGACTGAGCGACGCAGTGCTTCAAAGAGCGGATTACCGTCTCAGTTTTTCCAGAATGACATTTCCTCATCAGCTGATGCAGATGATCCTCCTGGAACAGATTTACAGGGGATTCCGGATACTAAACAACGAACCGTATCATAAATAAGGACGTTTTTTCGCATTCGGGCGTTATTTTGAGTGAAGTAGTGAATTATGTAGAGCATTTGAAAGGGAGCGGACAAATGATGTTTCACTCCCTTTTCTCATGGGAGAGAAAATAAATGACATGAAAATCAACGGATGATATAATGAAGAAAAGTGGAGCGATAAATCCTAAGGCAGATGATACAATCTGGGATTATGTTGAGGACTATATGGCTGAACGAATTTCGAAAGAGGCGTTCTGGGAACTAGTTAAGTTTAAATATCCGACACATCAGATTGTATTCTGTACAGAGAAAGCATTACAGACTATCAAATTTGAAGGGAGTTATTCGCTATGACAAACAAATTTTTCCCAGATGAGCAGATAACTGAGAATGATCTTTATTTTTTATGCTATATGGTAGAACGTGTTGCGAGAAAATTGCATCAGAAAAATAAATACGTTGTTAATTCTATAGCAAAAGAAGAGTGGGAGCGTCTGATCAGCCTGGCTAATGTACTCCATTGCGAGAATCCTCTGAAAATTGAAGAAGAATGGATTGAAGAGTATAAGCTGGTAAAAGGAAATTTTGATATAATGGATGTTGATTTAGAACTGGTAGATGAAATTCCATCAGAAACACAAATGGGGAAGGTGTATACACGACTGATTCTGTCAACGTTACAACCCGGGGAAGATTACATCGATGGAATGATTCGGGTATACAATGATGAAATATGTGATACGATTGATAATTACAATAGCAGCGCATATTATGAACCGTCTTATGTGATAACAAGAGCTTACAATAATGGAGGGTTTTAAAAAGATGGATGAAAAAGAGAAGAAACGATCAGTATTTCCAAAGTCTCTTAACGACTACAAGGCAGTGGTCAGATCCGAGGCGAAAAGGACTTTTTCATTTATGCCGGACGCGCCATGCAGAAATCCCAGAGAATTCACAGAGGAATTACTGAAATTTGCTAATAAAGAAGGTCTGAACATTGTTATAACAAAAGAAAGTATGTCTCCGCATTTTGAAATAGACGGGATAGAATATTACGCGTACAGGAAAGGCGCCAGATTCGGAATCATTGTTTATTGCGAAATGGTTCACCCGGAAGATTACATACCGGAAGGAATGGATGAAAAGAAATATTACAGATATCGGGCGCTTTCCATCGTTGCATTTCCTGTATTGCTATTTACTATTGTCATTCTTCTGTCCAGGGGCGACCTGTTTACCACGTGGGAGGGCATTGTTGCCTTTGGAGCTGTGGTAGTTGCTTTTCTTGCAAATATTTATTACATATTTTACAGTTACGGAAAAAATTTTAAATGGTGACAAAAGAAAATAATCCTGACAAAACAGCCGGAGCGAAAGTCTGTAACTATACACAGGCTTCCGTCTCCAGCTGTTTGTCTGTCCTGTTGATGTTTCAACAAAGAGTAGATTTTATTTCAGAAGATTGCTGTCCTCGAAGTAGTCGATACGCATAGCGCGGCGCACGTCGCCAAGAGTAGCCGCGGCAGTATTTCTCGCGGTTTCGCATCCGGCTTTCAGGATCTCGAAGACTTCCTCCGGTCTCTGCTCCCAGTAGGCGCGTCTTTCGCGGATAGGAGCAAGCTCGGCCTGCAGGCAGCGGTTGAGGAATTTCTTCACCTTCACGTCGCCCAGACCGCCTCTGGTGTAATGGGCTTTCAGTTCGTCAAGACCGCTGTATTCCGGAAGGAATTCGGCGAAATATCCCGGACGGCTGAATGCGTCGAGATAGATGAATACCGGATTTCCTTCCACGCGGCCGGGATCCTCGATCCGGAGGTGATTGGGATCGGTGAACATGGACATAACTTTCTTGCGCACATCCTCCTCTGTATCGGAAAGATAGATACAGTTGCCCAGAGATTTACTCATTTTCGCCTTGCCGTCAATGCCCGGCAGACGCAGGCAGGACTGGTTCTGCGGAAGGATGATCTGGGGATCGGTAAGCGTCTCCCCGTATACGGTATTGAATTTATGGACGATCTCCTTACACTGTTCCAGCATGGGGATCTGATCCTCGCCCACGGGAACTGCCGTCGCGCGGAACGCGGTGATATCCGCCGCCTGGCTGATGGGATAGCAGAAGAAACCTACCGGGATGCTGGCCTCGAAATTACGCATCTGGATTTCCGCCTTAACGGTGGGATTCCTCTGAACACGGGATACCGTGACAAGATTCATATAATAAAAGGTCAGTTCTGTCAGTTCCGGTACCATGGACTGGATGAACAGCGTGGATTTCTCCGGATCAAGACCGCAGGACAGGTAGTCGAGAGCCACCTGCATGATGTTCTGGCGCACTTTCTCCGGATGCTCGGCGTTGTCTGTAAGAGCCTGAGCGTCCGCGATCATAATATAGATCTCATCGTAGAGACCGGAATTCTGAAGCCTTACACGTTCCTTCAGAGATCCTACATAATGTCCCACATGAAGCCGGCCGGTGGGGCGGTCTCCTGTCAAAATAACCTGTTTCATTTTCTGTACTCCTTTATATATCGAAATTTATAATACTGAATAAAGATACTGGACCGGATTTCTCCGGCAGGATACCTGTTTATTATATCGTCCGGGAAGTGCAGTGTCAATGTTTTCACGACAAGCCGGCTTACATAACAGACACATTTTCGTCACAGGCCCGTATTTTACGACAGTTCGAACATCCCGTTATAAAGCTGGTAATATAATCCCTTCTGTTCCAGAAGTTCGTCATGGTCGCCTCGTTCCATGATCCTGCCGTGTTCCAGAACGATGATGGCGTTGGAATTGCGGACGGTAGAGAGACGGTGGGCGATCACGAAAACAGTCCTTCCTTCCATAAGCTGATCCATCCCTTTCTCGATAAGGGCTTCCGTACGCGTATCCACAGAGGACGTCGCTTCGTCCAGGATCAGTACCGGCGGATCGGCCACAGCGGCCCTGGCGATCGCCAGAAGCTGTCTCTGTCCCTGGGAGAGATTGGCTCCGTCGCCGGTGACCATGGTATCGTATCCCTGGGGCAGACGCCGGATAAAAGAGTCCGCGTTGGCGATCCTGGCGGCGTTCTCGATCTCCTCCTGTGTGGCGTCCAGCTTGCCGAACCGGATATTGTCGGCTATGGTGCCGGTAAAAAGATGGGTGTCCTGAAGAACGATTCCGAGGCTTCGGCGGAGGTCGTCCTTGCGGATCCGGCGGACGTCGATCCCGTCGTAGGTGATGCTGCCGCCGGACACATCATAAAAGCGGTTGATCAGGTTGGTGATGGTGGTCTTTCCGGCGCCTGTGGAGCCTACGAAAGCTATTTTCTGTCCGGGCTTGGCGTAAAGAGAAACATTCTCAAGTATGGTCCGGTCCGGCCTGTAGCCGAAGGTTACGTCGTGGAAACGCACGTCGCCCTTCAGGGGAACAAGAGGAGCTTCCGGTCGGGAGGTATCTCTCCATGCCCAGAGTTTGGAATGTTCTTTGCAGGGGGTGAGAGTGCCGTCGCTGTTTTTCCTCACATTGACAAGTTCGATGGATCCTTCGTCCGTCTCCGGTTTCTGTTCCATGGTGTTAAAAACACGCTCCGCTCCGGCGAGAGCTGCCAGGAGGAAATTTCCCTGCTGGGTAAACTGATTGATAGGCATTGCGGACTGGCGGACAAATACCAGGTAACTGGCGAGGCTTCCCAAATCAGATAGTCCGGCGATCACCATGATTCCTCCAACCACGGCGATCAGAGCGTAATTGATATAGGAGATGCTCACCACCGCCGGGATCATGGTGGCGGCGTAGCTCTGGGCGCTGGTTCCCGCCTCCATAAGCGCTCTGTTCTTTTCAGTAAATGTTTTCAGGTTTTCTTTTTCGTGGTTAAAAACTTTTACCACCTTCTGGCCGGCAGTCATTTCCTCGATGTAAGCGTCCAGTTCTCCAAGGTAAGCCTGCTGGCGGTTATAGTAGAAACGGCTTTTTTTCGTGCTGTACCTGATATAGAGGAACATGGCCGCGTATCCCAGGATCACCAGAAAAGAAAGCCTCCAGTTCAGCACAAAGAGAAGAGTGAGGGTGCCCGCGATCTGGACGAAGCTCTGGATGATCATGGCGAAGCTGTTGTTCATGGCGTCGGATATGGTGTCCACGTCATTGGTAAAAAGACTCATCAGATCGCCTTTTCTCTGTGAATCAAAAAATTCCAGAGGAAGCTTCTGCAGATGGTGAAAAAGATCCCGCCTGATGTCGCAGAGGACCTTCTGCGCAGCCCGCACCATGATCTGGGTATATCCCAGAGTGGACAGCGCCCCTGTGGCGAAAATCGCGGCTGCGACAGCCACATTGCGGATCAGTACCGCGATATCCCCGCTTTCGGTCACCTGATTAACCACGGGTTTGATCATGTAGGTTCCAAGAAGATTGGCGGAAGCGCTTACCGCGGCCAGTATTCCCACAAGGAGAAAAAGGATCCTGTGCCTTCCAAGATAAGAGAACAGTGTGCGGATCGTTTTTCTCAGGTTTTGAGGGCGTTTTCCGTTGAATGTCTTAGCCACAGACCACACCTCCTTCCTCCTGATGTTCCGGGCGGTTCTGAGATTTCATCTGAGATTCATAGATCTCCTGGTAGATGGGATCGGATTTCAGAAGTTCCTGATGTGTCCCCACCGCATGGATCCGGCCGTCATCCAGGATAACAATCTTGTCAGCCTCCATTACGGAAGTAACCCTCTGGGCGATAATGATTTTTGTCACATGATCCAGAGCGGCAAGCGCGCGGCGTATCCTGGCCTCTGTGGCGGTGTCCACAGCGCTGGTGGAATCGTCGAAGATGAGTATCTTCGGGTTCCTGAGAAGGGTTCTGGCAATGCAGAGCCGCTGTTTCTGTCCGCCGGATACGTTCACGCCGCCCTGGCCAAGATCGGTATCCAGGCCTTTTGGCATGTTCCGGAGGAATTCGTCCGCGCAGGCTTTGCTGCAGGCGTCCCACAGTTCCCGGTCACCGGCGTCCGGGTTCCCCCAGAGAAGATTCTCGCGGACGGTTCCGGAGAACAGGACGTTTTTCTGCAGGACAATTCCCACGGCGTCCCGAAGGACTGAAAGATCATATTCCCTTACGTCATGGCCGCCCACACAGACGCGACCCTCCACCGCGTCGTAAAGCCGGGGGATCAGCTGCACAAGGGTGGACTTGGCCGAACCGGTGCCTCCGATGATCCCCACGGTCTCTCCGGCGTTAATGTGGAGATCCACATGGGAGAGGGCGTATTTCTCCGCGCCCCGGTAATATTTAAAAGATACGTTTTCGAATGTGATCCCGCCGTCGGGCACTTCCAGGAGAGGACTTTTGGGAGACTCCAGGGAGACCTTTTCCTCCAGAACCTCCCGGATCCTTCCCGCGCTGGCAAGAGACCGGGTAAGCATGAGAAACACATTGGAGATCATCATCAGAGAGTTCATGACCTGGAGTACATAGCTTAAAAAGGCGGTGAGTTCGCCTACCGTCATGGAGCCTGTGAGGATATAATTGCCGCCGTTCCACATAAGCAGCACCACAGCCGTGTACATGACCGTCTGAAAAGCAGGCAGGTTCAGCACCGCGTGACCGAAGGTGGTCCTGCTGACGTCGGCAAGTTCATTGTTCACGGTCTCGAACTGTTCTTCCTTATATTCGCCCCGGACGAAAGCTTTCACCGCGCGGATGGCGGTAAGCGTTTCCTGCACCTGCCGGTTGACATGGTCCACCGCTTTCTGCTGGCGGCTGTAGAGGGGCGCTACCTTATGGACGATAAGAGCGAGGACGATCCCCAGTACGGGAGCGGTAAAGATAAACACGAAAGCAAGCCTTCCGTTCAGCATGAAGGACATGGCGATTCCCAGTCCCAGCATGATGGGGCTTCGAACCAGGGGACGGAGTCCTCCGTTCACCGCGTTCTGCATGACGGTGACGTCCGTCGTCATACGCGTCACGAGGGACGAAGTGGAGAAGCGGTCCAGATTGGAAAAAGAGTATTCCTGAAGTTTTTCGTACTGCGCCTGGCGGAGCGCGGCTCCGAAACCATAGGCCGCACGCGCGGCGAAACCGGCGTACCCAAGGCCGCAGATCAGGGAGAGAGCGGCGCATACGGCCATTTTTCCGCCCTGAAGCAGGAGATAGGGGATATCATGGGCGGGGACTCCCACATCCACAATATCCGTCATGATAAGGGGAATGATCATCTCGAATACGGTTTCAATACAGACCAGCGCGACGGCTATGGCGAAATCTTTCCTGTACGCCCGCGCGAAAGAAAAAACTTTTTTTAAATCATTCATGGCCGGGCCCTCCTACAGAAGTTTTCCGCCCATATTGCGGTATATGCGGGAAAGATAGTCGGAGAGGGCTTCTTTTTCCTCCGGGGTAAATCCCTCCAGCATCTTCTTCTCCAGGATCATGCACTGGCCTTCCCATGTCTCGAAAGCCCGGATCCCTTTGGGAGTGAGAGAGACTTCGCCGGCGCGGCGGTCGGTCCTGGAGGGCCGGCGTATGAGAAAACCGGCTTTCTCCAGAGTGTCCAGCGTCCGGCAGATAGAAGAGGGGTCTACCTCGCAGTAATCGGCAAGAGCCTTCTGGGAGCAGGGACCGCCCGTATAGAGACAGCGGAGCACCTTTGGCTGCCCGGGAGTAAGTCCGAGATCGCCCAGATACGGCCTGAGATAATTCTGTTCCGCATGGCCGGTGCGGGCAAGCAGCGTGTGAATGGCATATTCCATAATAATATCCTCCGTCAGATTGTTGGGATACTCAATAATTGACCTCTGCAATAGTTGGCTTCATCAATTATTGACATATCAATGATATGTTTATTGTATGCCTGCTATATTAAATTGTCAACAATCGACGGAAGTATCCTGGCTGTTTTTAATCCGCTTCAGGTATGCCGCAGACAGCCCGGCCTGAAACCGCGTCCAGCCAGTAATAGAGATCCTCTGTGGGATGTACCCGGATCATACCGGTAAGTTCCGGGAATTCCGGACAGATCCTGCCGAAAAGGTCCGGACTTCCATCAAAAAGATCCGGATGATAACAGAGTGTTTTGCTGTTATTAAAAATCGCACCGTAAAAAATCTGCGATTCCACCAGATCCTGAAACATATGGCTTCCGTAGCTTAATTCCGGCATATATCCTGCTCTGCTCTCAGATACTTCGCAGATGGCGGAGAATCCGGATATATCGCCGAAGGTGACCGGAACGCCAAGTTCCGGAGAGGAGGTCCCGATGCGGCCGGGCGTCATGAGTAGGAGATTCTTCTTCCTGTTTCTGTAATAACGGTTGATCATTCCCAGAGCCGCGGCCGCGTCGTATTTTTTGCGGTAAGGATACTGATAGTAGAGGACCGGATCCACCTGTACCACCACGTCGATCTTCCGCCTGCCGGAAGTACCCATGGAGGAATCGCGGATATCAAAAAACACTTCCTTAAGTTTCAGTTTCCCGAGATCGATCTTCTCGCCGGACTCGCCGATATAAAGGGGCCGGCACTGAAGCAGGTTCACCACAAAGGAACCGGATTCGTCTGTGTTTACTGTGTATTCGATATCCACAGGATTTTGGTAGACGCGTTCCAGTGTTTTCAGGATCTTCTGCATCAGAGAAGTGAAGGTTTTGTTTTCCAGAAGTTTCTGACAGCTTATGAACCATACGTCCTGATTCCGTCCCAGCTGTCGGAGACGGTACTCCGCCTCACCGTCGTGTTCAAGAACTGTTTTTTTGTACCAGAGAGGAAGAACAGGAAGGAGTGTTTCCAGAGGAACCTCCCTGAGACTGTTTTCTTTGCAGTCAAGCACGTCTACATATCTCTGGGAAAATTTATGCTTCTGTTCCACAGTGGTAAGCACGGTGGCAGTGGGGCGGTCCAGATTGGCAAGCCTCGGATAATCCTCTTTCGTACGGTCTACAGCTTTTGTTCCAAGCCCCATGACAATACGAAGCATTCCCGCGTTCTGATCCATGTCCGGATACCATTTGTACGCGCTGTGGCTGTATCCGACGCCGGCGGCGCAGGGCATGAAATACTGTCCCTGATAGGATCCGGAAACACGCTGCACCAGAACGGCCATCTGTTCGTCCTTTTTCTCCAGACCGCGGAGCCTTCTGTATTCCAGCGCGGAATAGTCCATGGTGCTGGCGTACACCCGGCGCACCGCCTGTTCGAAATCGGCAAGGCGTTTCTGCGGGCTTCCCTGGTTGACACAGAAGACTGATTCATATTTCCCGGCAAAGGCGTTGCCGAAACCGTCTTCCAGGAAACTGGAAGAGCGCACGATAAAAGGACTCTGACCGAAATACTCGATCACATTGAGGAACTGCTCCCGTATCCTGGAGGGGAATTCCCCGTTCAGAAGATATTCCTTCAGCTCTTCCGCCGCGGAAAAATATTCTTTTTCCGTGCGCTGCCGGATCCGCAGCTTCCAGCAGCCGTTAGATACGATATAGGTATAGAATACGTCGGAACCGATGTAAAAAGAATCGTGGGGTTCGCTTAAGGACAGATACTCCGGAATTTCTTTTTCCGCGATCTTTCTTGCCAGAAGCATTCCGCAGGCTTTACCGCCGATGGCGCCGCTTCCGATCATCCGGTCCCGGAGCATGAAATAATCCACGGGCTGAAAATAAGTTTTTACCAACAATTTAAGCCTTTCATCTCTCGTCATGGTGCTTGCAATGATCTGCTCCTCTGTTTCCGAAGTAAACCTGCCTTCTGAGAAATCCAGCTTCGCCCGGGCAAAAAAACGGTCGTGGCTGTCGTAATTCTGATCCTGGGATCCGGCGGAAACTCTCTGGGTGATCTGATAGTAGCGGCTCATCCCGACTCCGTCCTCGATCGTGCGGAAAGTCCCGTCCGATGCGGTGCAGCAGTGGGGAAGGAACATCCGTGCAGAGTGACGGTTCCACACCTTCAGAGGGTGGAGATAGATTTCCGCTCCCGGATCACTGCTTCCGGATCCTTCCGTGGGATCTCCGCCTTTATCGCCGGAATATACATCCAAAAGAAGCTGAGTGGTATCCCGGATGCGCGCCACCGCGTCAAAGGAGTGCCGTCCCCGCAGGAGCGGAAAATACGCCACCGTATCCAGCTCGAAAAGATAAGGACAGGTAACCCGGAAAAAGTTACCCATCATCAGATCGGTATACCAGACAGACTGCAGCTCGGAAAGGCAGTCGAACACATAGAAGGCGTCGCGTCCTTCTCTTGAGATTTCCTCATGGATCGCCACGGTAAAGGCCTCGAAGCCGTCGTCGGGATCAAACCTGCGGACTTTGATCCCGGTCAGATCCCTTAATACCGGTTCATGCTGGGCAAAACGTACATAGACGATATTTCTGCCGTCGCGGACCGCCTGTCTGGCGAAGGCTTCCGCGAAAAAACGGAATTCTTCTATATCGGAAACCTGCCATACCACATTGTCTCCCAGACGGATGTGATCCAGGATTTCATCCATCTCAGAGAAACCACTTTTGATTTTTTCAAATGCCGCCATAAAAACCCTCCTTAATTTACACAAAAAGAAAAAGGACAAAGAAATTCCCGAAAAGAACTTCTTTGTCCTGTGTCTGCAATCACTATATCATATCCCGGAAATTCCTTCAATAAAATAAAGACAAAAAACTTTAAAAACAGAAAGAAAACGATTATAATAAAAGACAGACAGGGGATTCTCCAGATAGGAATCCCCATGAAAGGAGAAAACTGGAAATGGAAATAAAAAAAGTTGAAAATATGCATGGCGGCGAGGGCTATGTGATCATCAAGCGCCTTCTGGATGAAAAACAGCTGAACGGGAAGTGCGGCCTTTACGCGGAGGTCACGATCGAACCGGGCTGTTCTCTGGGCTACCATGAACACCACGGGGAGAGCGAGACTTACTACATTCTTTCCGGAAAGGGAATTTACAGCGATAACGGCACGCTTCGCATGGTGGAGGCGGGGGACGTTACCTTCACTCCCGACGGAAAAGGACACGCCATGACTAATTCCGGCGACGAGGATCTGGTATTCATGGCGCTGATCATTTTTGACTGAGTAAACAGGAGGGAAGAGGAAATGAGAATCCCTCTTGACAGAAACAGATTCGAAGAATTTATCGCCCAGTATCCGGTTTATGAATACCGTATGCTGGATCCGAAGGAACTAAAAACAGAAGAGAGGGTCCGCATTATATGCAAGCAGGAGTGCCAGCGTTACGGAACTACCTGGGCCTGTCCTCCGGCGGTAGGCGCCCTGGAAGAGTGCGCCGGACGGATCCACAGCTATGATAACGCAGTGCTTTTTTCTTCTGTGGCGGAGGTGTCCGACGTCCTGAACATGGAAGAGATGCTGGCCACCAGGCGGGCCCATGAGGATCTCACCGGAGAGATCGCCGCATTCCTTGAGAAAGAAGGGTTCGAGACCTATACGCTTTCCACGGAGTCCTGCGATATCTGCGAACACTGTACCTATCCGGAAGGGAAACCCTGCCGTCATCCGGAGAGGATGCATCCCTGTCTGGAGAGCCACGGCGTAGTGGTTTCCGAAATTGTGGAAAAACAGGGAATGGAATATGAACTGGGCGGAAACACGATCCTCTGGTTCTCCATGATCCTGTACCGGTAAAGAAAAACTGCATATGGAAACAGCCTCCGGCATAGATTAACACTAAAGCCGGAGGTGTTTTTTTATGGCAAAAGGGCGGCATCTGAAAGAAAATATTGTCAGGGCGCTGGAAATTCCGGAAGATCTGGCTTTCGGCGATACTGTCGTGACGCTTACCGGCAGGAATCAGGCAGTGATCGGAAATTACAGGAGAATTCTCTGTTATACCGGGGATCAAATCGTAGTGTCCGCATTTCATGGAAAAATAACTCTGTCGGGCAGAAATCTCCGGATACTTTCCTATACCTCGGAGGAAATGACAGTTACAGGACTGATCAGTGATGTAAAAATGGAACGATAGGAGGCGTATATGGGGAAAATCGGGATGTTCCGGCCGGGTTATGTGGAAATCAGAGTCTGTGGAAGGGAGACAGAACGTTTTCTGAACCTCTGCGGAACCCGGAAAATTGTTTTATATGAGATCATCCGGGAGGAAGAAGGCAGCCTGAGATGCGTTCTTTTGGCCCGGGATTTCCGGCAGCTGCTCCCAGTGCGCCGTAAAACAGGAGTACGGATACATATTCTGCAAAAACATGGACTGCCTTTTTTTCTTGCGAAAAGCAGAAAAAGAAAGGCGTTTTTTCTTGGTCTTCTTTTCTGCGTCATATTACTGGCAGTGTTCTCCGGGCGGATCTGGAATATCCATATTGACGGCAATCTGAAAAATACAACGCCGGAAATCCTTGATTTTCTGCAGGAAGAAGGGATCGTTCACGGTATGCGCAGATCAGAGGTGGACTGCAGTGCAATAGCGGCGGCAGTAAGAGAGAATTACAGCGATATCGCCTGGGTTTCCGCCCGGATCGAAGGGACGCAGCTTATCCTGGAGATAAAAGAAGGGAGTTTTCCCGGTGAAACAGAACAGGAGGAGTCGCCCTGCAGTATTGAAGCTGACGAAGAAGGCATGATCGTTAAGATGATCACCAGAACAGGCGTACCGCAGATGAAGCCGGGAGACATATGCAAAAAGGGAGACCTGCTTGTGCTGGGACGGCTGGATATCCGGAACGACAGCCAGGAGGTGATCCGGTACGACTATGTACACGCTGACGCAGATATCTATATAAAAAGAAATCTGTCGTATTATGCAGAACTTCCGATGAAATATGAGGAGACGGTTCTTCTGGATGATAAGAAAACGGGTTTTTTCGTGAAAGCAGGAGACTGGTATTTGGAAGCCGCGCCCGGGGCGGAGGAAGACCGGATCCTGGTGCAGGAAGAGTATCCCGTTCACATAACGGAGAACTTTGTCCTTCCGGTATCTGTGGGAATAATATCCAGCCGCGCGTATGAGATCCGGCAGAAAACGCTCACGGAAAAGGAGGCGAAAGCCGCCTCCCTTGCCAGACTGCACAAATATGAAGAAAATTTAATGGAAAAAGGGGTTCAAATATCTGCAAATAATGTTAAAATAGAGATTGATCACGAGACCTGCGTAAGCAGGGGGACTCTTGAGATCATTGAGAAAACCGGAAGGCAGGTTCCGGTGGAGATACTGGAACAGCCTGTAGAAAGGACAACAGAGGATGGCTAACAGCATTATCGAGCTGCATGTCCAGATTCCTGCGGATCTGGAGGGAAATGTATTCGGACAGTTTGATGAACATTTAAAACTGATTGAACGTACGATGAATGTCACGCTCATATCCAGAGACGGCATTCTTAAAATACTTGGAACAGAGCAGAGCGCTTCCCTTACGAAGAATCTTATCGTGGAACTTGTGACTCTGGCTCAGAGAGGCAATACCATAACCAGACAGAACGTGACCTACGCCCTTTCTCTCGCCATGGAGAAGCGGAATCAGGTGCTTACCGAGATCGATAAAGACGTGATCTGCAACACCATTCAGGGACGCCCCATCAAGCCCAAGACGCTGGGGCAGAAGGAGTATGTGGAGCAGATCCGAAAGAAAATGATCGTGTTCGGCGTAGGTCCCGCGGGAACCGGTAAGACGTACCTCGCGATGGCTATGGCGGTGACCGCTTTCCGCAATGAAGAAGTCAGCAGGATCATTCTCACAAGGCCGGCGATCGAGGCGGGAGAGAAGCTGGGATTTCTTCCCGGCGACCTTCAGAGCAAGGTAGACCCCTATCTGCGGCCGCTCTATGACGCTCTCTATCAGATCATGGGCGCTGACAGCTTCGCGAAAAACATGGAGAAAGGCCTTATCGAGGTGGCGCCGCTTGCCTACATGAGAGGAAGGACCCTGGACAACGCGTTTATCATTCTGGACGAGGCCCAGAACACCACGCCCGCGCAGATGAAGATGTTCCTTACCAGGATCGGATTCGGATCCAAGGTGATCGTCACCGGCGACGCCTCCCAGAAGGACCTTCCCAAAGACGCCGTGTCCGGCCTGGATGTAGCCATGAAGGTACTGAAGAAGATCGAAGATATCGGGTTCTGCCAGCTTACCAGCAAGGATGTGGTCCGCCACCCGCTGGTACAGCAGATCGTACAGGCGTACGACGCCTATGAGAAAAGGCAGAAACCGCCGAAAAGGAGAATTCCATGACAATACAGATAGATTACGAAACAGACCGGGAACTGGATATCGATTACGCCAGACTGGCGGATATGGTGGCGGATAAGATCCTGGACAGCGAGAACTGTCCCTATGAGGCGTCCGTCAACCTTGTCCTTACAGACAATGAGGAGATTAAACGGGTGAATTCCGAGTTCCGCTTTATCGGAGCGCCTACGGACGTGCTTTCTTTTCCCATGATCTCCTTTGAGAAGCCGGCGGATTATTCCATTATAGAAGACAAGGACGAATATTTCGACCTGGATACGGGGGAGCTGCTTCTTGGAGACGTGATGATCTCGGTGGACAAGGTGTGGTCCCAGGCCGAAGAGTACGGCCACAGCAGGGAGCGGGAATTCAGTTTTCTCTTCGCCCACAGCATGCTCCATCTTCTGGGATACGATCATATGGAGCCGGAGGAAGCGGCCGTTATGGAGAAAAAACAGTCGGAGGCTCTTAACGCTCTGGGAATCACGAGATGAGCCTTCCGGAATTTTGCCGGCACGCGGACGCCGGACGGGGAAATGAAAATATGAAAGAATTTATTGTGTATGGAGAAACAGACTGCAATGAATTATCGTGAATTACTGAAAGATAAAAAACGTATCGTGGTGAAGGTGGGGTCTTCCTCCCTGATCCACAGAGAAACAGGAAGACTGGACCTCAGGAAGATGGAAGTCCTTGTGCGTGAGCTCAGCGATCTTCACAATCAGGGCAAAAACGTGGTTCTTGTCACATCTGGCGCCGTGGCGGTGGGATCCGCCGTTCTGGGACTGAAAGAGAGGCCGAAGGAGCTGAAGGTGAAGCAGGCCTGTTCCGCTGTAGGCCAGGCGAGACTGATGATGATCTATCAGAAGCTTTTCGCGGAATATAATCAGACGGCCGCCCAGATCCTGATGACGAAGAATACCATGGTGAACAACCTGAACAGGATGCACGCCAGAAATACTTTCGAGGAGCTTCTGAATCTGGATACCATTCCTGTGGTAAATGAGAACGACTCTATTTCCAGTTATGAGCTGGAACTTCTGGACAAGTTCGGGGACAACGACACGCTGTCGGCAGTTATCGCGGCGCTGATCGGGGCGGACCTTCTGATCCTTCTCTCCGATATCGACGGACTGTTTACCGACGATCCCAACACCAATCCCGACGCGAAGTTTATCGACACGGTAGAGACCCTGGATGATAAGCTTCTCAGCATGGGCAAAGGTTCTGTAAGCAGCGTGGGGACCGGCGGCATGGCCACCAAGCTTACCGCCGCGGAGATCGCCACCGCGGCAGGAGCGGATATGGTGATCGCCAACGGAGCGGATTTCCATGTGATTCACAAGATCCTGGAAGGGCGCAGACAAGGAACGCTCTTTGTCCATAATAAAAAAGAAGAATTCTATCTTATCGATTATATCGAGAAGCTGATATAAAAAAGCAGGGAAGGCCGGAGCCTGTATTTCCCGGATCCTTCCAGAAAAATTAGAGAAAGGTATATTAGTATGGATAATATCAAGATTGACAGGATCAACACCCTTGCCCACAAGGCGAAAAGCGTGGGCCTCACCGAGGAGGAAAAAAAGGAACAGGCTGCGCTGCGAAAAGAGTATCTTGCCACGATACGCATGAACCTCCGCACCCAGCTTGACAATATCAGTATTAAAGAAAAGGATGGTACCATCACCAACCTGGGAGAAAAATATGGAAGAAAAGAAAGCCATTAGGAAACAGGTATACGCCGCACGTAAGGCGTGCACGGACGAAAAGGTTGAAGCGGACAGCAGGAGGATCACGGAGAATATCCTTTCCCTTCCGGAATATAAACAGGCGGAACGTATCCTGGTGTACGCGGACTACAATCATGAGGTGATGACAGGATTTCTCATTGAGGAAGCCTGGAAAGCGGGCAAGCAGGTCGCGGTTCCCAAAGTTGTGGGGAAAGATATGATCTTTTACCTTCTCACAGATTTCGTCCAGCTGAAACCGGGATATTTCGGAATACCGGAGCCGGAAGAGGGAGAGACTGTACAGTGGGAGGACGCGCTGATGATCATGCCGGGCGTAGCCTTTGACCGCAAAGGACACCGCGTCGGATACGGCGGCGGTTTTTACGACCGTTTTCTGGAGAAACATAAAGGAATAAAGAGAGTGGCGGCTGCCTTTGAATTCCAGATGTTTGAGGAAGTCCCCACCGAACCTACGGATATCTCCCCAGAGATCGTAGTCACGGAAAAAGAGATACTGCGGTTCTGATCCCGGAGAGACTGCCGCGGGAGAACATCCGGCAGAGATCTTAACGCACTGCCAGAATCGTCTTGAATATAAAAAATACAGGAGGACTGCACTATGAATGAAATGCTGATACAGATGGGAAAAAACGCCAGAGAGGCGGAGAAAAGTCTGAGAAGTCTGTCCACTGCGAAGAAGAACGAGGCACTTGCCGCCGTGGCGCAGCGTCTGGTGGAAAAGGCGGACGTGCTTCTGAAAGCAAATGAGGAAGACGTGGCCAACGGAAGAAAGAACAATATGAAAGAGAGCCTTGTAGACCGCCTGATGCTGACGAAAGAGCGCATCGAGGGAATGGCGGAAGGATTAAGGCAGCTTGTGGATCTGGAGGATCCCATCGGCGAAGTGCTGGGTATGAAGAAACGTCCCAACGGCCTGCTTATCGGACAGAAGAGAGTTCCGCTGGGAGTGATCGGCATTATTTACGAAGCCCGCCCCAATGTTACGGCGGACGCTTTCGGCCTCTGCTTTAAGACCAGCAACGCCGTGATCCTCAAAGGCGGAAGCGATGCCATTCATTCCAACCAGGCCATTGTGGACTGTATCCGCGAAACACTGAAAGAACACGGCGTGACAGAAGACGCGGTCCAGCTGATCGGCGATACATCCAGAGAGACGGCAGCGGAGTTTATGAAGCTGGATGAGTATGTGGACGTTCTGATTCCCAGAGGCGGCGCGGGACTGATCCATGCGGTTGTAAGCCAGAGCACCATCCCTGTGATCGAAACAGGCACCGGCAACTGCCATATCTATGTGGATGAGACCGCTGACCTTTCCATGGCGGCTGATATTGTTATGAATGCAAAAACCCAGAGAATAGGCGTGTGCAACGCCTGTGAATCTCTTCTTGTACATAACAGCGTGAAGGACCAGTTCCTTCCTGTTCTGGCGCAGCGTCTGAAAGAAAAGAACGTGGAGATGCGGGCGGACGAGGAGGCTCTTGCGCTGATGCCGGGAGCTGTTCCCGCCACAGAGAAGGACTGGGGAACGGAATATCTGGATTACATACTTTCCATTAAAGTAGTGTATTCTGTAGATGAGGCAATTGAACACATCAACCGTTATAATACCGGTCATTCCGAAGCCATCATTACGAACAGTTACGAGAACGCCCAGAAGTTTCTGGACGAGGTGGACGCGGCTGCCGTATATGTGAACGCATCTACCAGATTCACCGACGGCTTCGAGTTCGGATACGGCGCGGAGATCGGCATCAGCACACAGAAGCTGCACGCGAGAGGCCCCATGGGACTTCTGGCTCTGACAACTACCAAGTATATCATTTACGGAAACGGCCAGGTCCGTCCGTAAGACTTTATCGGCGATTGTATGCGGGGCAGACATGGATAATACTCTGCATGGACTGGAAATGTGAATATATTGTGTCCGGTTTGACATTTGCCTCAACACTGTGTATAATGTGCAGTAAAATGAGTAAAAAAGCTTATATTGTCACATGGGAGGACGATTTAAATTGAAGAGAAAACAGATTTATGCAATTCTGCTGGCAGGAGTTATTGCTGTCGGCAGTGCTCCGTCAGCCGTAATGGCGGCAGAAGCGACGTCTGCTGCTGCAGAGGCCGCCGCTGAGACAGAGGATGTACAGACAGGAGAAGGATCCGGACAGGCTGCTTCGGAGACTCCCGCCGAGCCGGTGGAGACTCCGGCCGAGACACAGCCGGAGGCAACTGCTCCGACTGAGAATACGACAGAGACTCCTGCGCCTGCAGAGACGGAAGGAGAATCAGCCGGCAGTTCCGAATCACAGGATCCGTCTCCGTCTCCGGAGACACAGCCGGAGGGAGAGGCGACAGAAACACCTGCTCCCGGCGAGGGAGAAACCGGAGAAGAAACAGGTGAGCAGACACCTGCGGAAGACACCGGAATTTCCATCACCACTACAGCAGAAGACGGTACGGAAACGGTAAATTATTATAATACCCTTCAGGAAGCTCTGGATGCGGTTACTACAACCGGCGAAGCATCTGAAGCAACTGTTATCAATATTACCAAAGAGATCCATTTATCTGCCACACATGTTATTTCCGGCAAGAAGGTCTGCATTACCGGCGCCAGCGCACAAGCCAAGATCGCCCGCGATGCCGGACTTACAGGAGATATTTTTTCTGTAACCGGCGAGGGAAGTGAGCTGCAGTTCGCAGTCAGCGAAGGCGGAGCGCTTACCGTTGACGGTTCCGGCGTAGAGGGAGTTACCGGTTCCCTTGTAAATGTCGGCGAAGGAGCCGCTTTCGGAATGTCGGCAGGTGTCACTCTTACCGGCAATACCACTACGGCAAAGGGCAGCGCTATCACGAATAACGGCGGAAATATTGTTCTGAAGGGCGGAACAGTTTCAGGCAACACAGGAGCCAACGGAGCAGTATATACCAATAATGATATCATGATCCAGGGCACTGTTTCTGTCAGCGGGAATACAGGCGCCAACCTGTATCTTGACGGTACCGCAGCGGCTGTGGTAACTGGAGCCATGACTGGATCCACGATTTCTCTGACATCCGGAAGTCCTGCAGATGAACTGGTTGTAATTAAGGCTGGCAGTGACGAGGCCGGTACCCAGATCGGTGAAGAAGACTTTAAAACAGCAGTTACACAGTTTACTTATGATACAGAAGATTATACGATTAATTTAGGCGTGGATGTTCTGACTGCAGTGTTAACCGCTACGGCAGAAGAGCCGGAGGAACCTGTAGAACCTGAAAAACAGAGCTTTTTGAAGCCGGATAGTTTGACGAATAAAAATATAACATGGTATAGTCGTTCTAGTGCGCGAGTTGCTTTATCGACTTTAGTTCCCTGTGAATGGTATTATGTGAATGTTAATGCGTCAGATATTAAGTCTAATGACGATGTTCTCAAACTATATAATCCAGACAGAGAAAATATGACGTCTGCCAAAAATTCTTTTAATGTAGACATAGAAGGTATTGCAGATGGTCAATATACAATTGTTTTTGCAAAGAGTACAGAAAATGGAAACTATGACTGGAAAATATTAAATCTTGCTGCAAGCAGTTCACGTCCGTCACCCTCACCTACACCTGGGCCTTCAGTAACGACACGTGCTCCATATACACATTCTGTCGACGAAAGCACTGTTACAGGGTTGGAGACTCCGTTGAAATTTTACCCGAATACTTTCTATGAGTTTCATGTAACTGGAGCAGGACAGAATGACAAGGGTCCGTATGTGGCAGGAGATGAACGGTGGGTTCCTGCTTATTGGAGCACAGCTTCTGACGGATCAAGTCCGCAGAGTTCCTGGAGAATTGGTTCCGAAGGTGGAATTACCCAGGCTGCAACTTATAATATGTATATATTCTTAAAAAAATATCAGCATAATGGTTCTGAATGGATCGACACGGGTATTGTCGAATCTATCACAGTTCAGTTCTATTCCGCCGAAATTACCCAAGAAGAGATGGAGGAACTTGGCATTACGCCTACAGGTTCCAATGGAACAGCTTATGGTACAGATACCTATAGCGCAGAACTGACAGCTACGGCTGCTGCGGAATACAGAGACAGTGAATATGGTACATCAAGGACGGCTGTCGATACGGCAGATAATAGCCCGGTGGGAACCATGTCTGCACTGGCGGTGCTTTCACTTGCTGCCGGAGGATATATCCTTGTAAGAAAACGTAAAAAAGACGCATAAACTTTTTCAAAAGAGACAGGTCTGAACACCTGTCTCTTTTCATATATTATCCCTGTAGATCATACTGCCGGAAACGGAGCTTCAGAAAACAGCCATGCTCCGCAGTGAAAAGGGGAGGAGATTATCAGTGACTGAAACAACAGCCTGCACATATGAAACGATTTATTATACACTCTGGGAATTGGCACAGCGGTACGGTGAGATAGCGCAGTTTCGTGTGATCGGCAAAAGTCACGATGACAGAATGATTCCCATGCTGGAACTTGGGACAGGGGACAGCGCCGTTATCTGTCTGTCCGGACTTCGGGGAACAGAAAGACTGATGCCGTCCTGCCTGGTGTGGATGGCGGCGGAATATTGCCAGGCCTGGGAATGCAGATGGAATCTGGAGGATATTTATGATGTGAGACAGCTTTTTTCAGATTGGAAACTCTGTTTTATACCTGTATTGAATCCTGACGGTTATGAAATATATGAAAAGGATTATACTGTAATCCGCAATCCTATATACCGGCAGATGCTGAGAATGCAGGAAACGCCCAGCCGGGAATACATCTGCAATGCACGAGGGATGGATCTGCGCCGCAATTTTCCAACGAATTATTACAGACGGCAGAGGATCAGCCAGCAGCCGGCAAGTGAAAATGAAACGAAAGCTCTTATCCGTCTGTTTCAGGAAAATCCCGGCAGAGGCCTTCTTTCTTTTGGCGATTCGGCTAAAAAGATTGTCTGCTTCCGTCAGCCCCGGTCTTTTTCCGTGAATCAGAGAAGCTACCGGCTGGCGAGACACCTCCAGCAGCGGGCGTCCGGCTTTCATATGGAGAAATATGACCTGGAAGAGAACCGTCGTGATATTTCCGGTCTCTCGGGAGGCGGATCTCCAGAAAGATTTTATGCCGAGACCTGCCGACAGCCGGCTTTTCGCATTGAAATTCCGGTTTCCGTACCGGAAGAAGGGGATGAGGGGATCGTATGCTCTTTGGAGGAGTACAGGGAACTGTATACGCTTCCGTTGGAATATCTTTTTTCCCTTTGACAGAGAAGTGAAATTCCTGTATCATAAAAAGCTGTAAACTTATGGGATCATGATAATTACAAAGGAGTTTTATTGATGATAAATGAAAAGGAACCGGCGGAGAATATGTCCGCTGAGACAGAACGGCAGCTTTCTTTTATCGGTCTGGCCAGAGCTTTATGTGAACAGAAGGCCGGAACTGCCGGCAGACCGCTTACCTACTGTCTGACTACGTTCGGATGCCAGATGAATGAAAAGCAGTCCGAGGCTGTGGCGGGTATCATGGATGAGATCGGATATAAACGGCAGGAAAGCGAAGAGGCTGACGTGGTGATCTACAATACCTGTACAGTAAGGGAAAACGCCAATCTGAAGGTATACGGCCGTCTGGGACATCTGCATAACCTGAAAGACCGGAATCCGGGTATGAAGATCATTCTCTTCGGATGCATGATGCAGGAGCCTCATGTAGTGGAGAAGATCAGGAAGTCATATCCTTTTGTGGATCTTGTGTTCGGAACACACAATATTTTTAAGTTTGCAGAGCTTTTTTACGATATGCTCCTGTCAGACGGTCAGATTGTGGATATCTGGGAGGGTACGGACCAGATCGTGGAGGATCTTCCCACAGAGAGGAATTATTCTTTTAAATCCGGTGTCAATATCATGTTCGGCTGCAATAATTTCTGCAGTTACTGTATCGTACCCTATGTGAGGGGGCGTGAGAGAAGCCGCCGTCCGGAGGCGATCGTAAAAGAAGTGGAACGCCTTGTAGCTGACGGCGTCTCTGAAGTTATGCTTCTAGGACAGAATGTGAATTCCTATGGAAAGACACTGGAGGCACCGGTAACCTTCGCACAGCTTCTCCGGATGCTGGAACCCATTGAGGGATTGAGAAGGATCCGTTTCATGACCTCTCATCCCAAGGATCTTTCGGATGAACTGATCGAAACCATGGCGCAGAGCCGTAAGATCTGCCATCATCTCCATCTTCCCCTGCAGTCGGGGAGCAGCCGTGTCCTGAAAGAGATGAACCGCCGTTACGATAAAGAAAAATATTTGTCGCTGGTGGAAAAGATCCGCAGGGCGATTCCTGATATTTCACTTACCACAGATATCATTGTAGGATTTCCGGGAGAGACGGAAGAGGATTTCAGGGAGACTCTTGACGTAGTAGAAAAAGCCGGATATGATACGGCGTTTACTTTCCTCTATTCAAAGAGGACAGGCACCCCTGCCGCAAAAATGGAAGATCAGATCCCGGATGACGTGGCGAAAGAGCGCTTCGGGCGACTGCTTTCCCTTGTTCAGGAAAAAGGCAGGGAGAGATCTTCCCGCTTTACCGGGACAGTACAGGAAGTACTGGTAGAAGAGGAAAGTAAGGAAAAAGGCGTGTTTACCGGGAGGACGCAGTATAACCTCCTTGTGCATTTTCCGGCGGACGAAAGCCTCCTCGGAAAATATGTAAACGTGAAACTGGAGGAGTGCCGGGGATTTTACTATCTGGGAACCCTTGCCGGATAAAACCCTGGCAGACTCCCTGCGGCCGGAGCTCAGATAAAGACATTCATAAAAAAGGCAAAAAAATTCCCCCTCGCACCTGCGTGGGGGATATCTCTTTAAATTATGCTCTTTCTACTTTGCCGGATCTCAGACAAGAAGTGCAGACATACATCTTCTTGGCACCGCCGTTAGCTGTCTTAACCTTAACAGACTTTACATTGGATTTCCACATTTTATTGGATCTTCTATGGGAATGACTTACATTATTTCCGAAATGAGCACCTTTTTCGCAAATTGCGCACTTAGCCATGATAGCACCTCCTTGACGCTTTTTTTCAACAGGTTTTATTGTAACAGAAGCAATCTGCTTTTGCAAGCAAAAAAAGGAAAAATGTAAAAATAATATTCCTTTTTTATTAAAAAGAGGTTATAATACATACATATAAAAAAATTGGAGGTACCTGTATGAATGGACATATAGATTCCGGACTTGGTAAGATTGTCATTGATACTGATGTCATCGCCACTTACGCAGGAAGTGTGGCTGTAGAATGTTTCGGTATTGTGGGCATGGCGGCTGTCAGCATGAAGGACGGGCTTGTGAAGCTTCTCCGCCGGGACAGCCTTCAGCACGGCATCAGCGTGACGATCACTGAAGATAATAAAATACGGCTGAGTTTTCACGTAATTGTGGCATACGGTGTCAATATCAGCACGATCGCAGATAATCTTGTAAGCAACGTTAAGTACAAGGTAGAGGCTTTTACCGGTATGGAGATCGAGAAGATCAACATCTGTGTGGAAGGCGTCCGTGCCATAGACTAAGTATGTAAGGAGGAACTAGTGGTGAGTACGAAGACCATAGATGCCAGAATACTTTCCAGAATGTTTCTGGCCGGGGCCAAGAATCTGGAAGCGAAAAAAGAATGGATTAATGAACTGAATGTGTTTCCTGTTCCAGACGGAGATACGGGAACCAATATGACGATGACGATCATGTCTGCCGCTTCTGAAGTAAGCGCTCTGGAGAATCCGGATATGGAGACGCTGGCCAAGGCCATTTCCTCCGGTTCCCTGAGAGGTGCAAGAGGAAACTCGGGCGTTATCCTTTCTCAGCTTCTGAGAGGTTTTACCCGCAGTGTCAGGAAGCTGTCGGTACTTGACGCTCCTGCGATTGCCGCAGCTATGGAGAAGGCTGTTGAGACGGCTTATAAAGCTGTCATGAAGCCCAAGGAAGGGACGATACTTACTGTAGCCAAAGATGCTGCAGAGAAGGCGTCAGAGATTGCAGGAGAGACAGAGGATCTGCTTTCTTTCTTCCAGACTGTTTTTGCGCAGGCGGAAGACACTCTTGCCCGTACACCGGAGATGCTTCCTGTTCTGAAAGAAGCCGGAGTGGTGGATTCCGGCGGTCAGGGACTTGTAGAGGTACTGAGGGGAGCTATCGACGGGTTCCTTGGCAAGGAAGTGGATTACTCGGATTTCGAGAAGACAGGCAGCGTATCTTCTGTAACGAAGATATCTCCCCAGGCGGAAGCGGATATTAAGTTTGGTTACTGCACAGAGTTTATTATTCTTCTGGATCATAAGATGCCGGAGGAAGAAGAACATAAATTCAAAGAATTTCTTACCTCCATCGGCGATTCTATCGTACTGGTGGCGGATGATGAGATCGTAAAAGTACATGTGCATACCAATCACCCCGGACAGGCAATCGAGCGGGCGCTCACTTACGGCGCGCTTTCCAGGATGAAGATCGACAATATGCGTGAGGAGCATCAGGAAAAACTGATCAAGGATGCGGAGAAGCTTGCCAGAGAACAGGCTGAACAGGAAGCGGCCATGGAAGCGGAGCTTCCGGAGAAGGAAGCCGGATTTATCGCTGTTTCCGCAGGGCAGGGCCTTACAGAAATCTTTAAAGAACTTGGCGCGGACTATCTCATTGAAGGCGGCCAGACTATGAATCCCAGTACGGAGGATATGCTGAACGCCATAGAGAAAGTAAAAGCTAAAACCATTTACATTTTCCCGAACAACAAGAACATCGTCCTTGCGGCTAATCAGGCGAGAGACCTTACAGAGGATAAGGAGATCATTGTGATCCCGACCAAGACTGTTCCTCAGGGAATCACTGCAATGATCAGCTATGTTCCGGAGAAATCCGCCGATGAGAATCAGGCGGTTATGCTTGACGCTATCTCCAAGGTGCAGACAGGACAGATCACATATGCAGTGCGGGATACCAGGATCGATGATAAAGAGATCCATGAGGGCGATATCATGGGTATCGGAGACAGCGGTATTCTCGCGGTGGGAAGCGGATGCGAAGAAGTTGCCGCAGCCACTGTAGACGCTATGATGACGGAAGACGCCGAGGTTATCAGTATATATTACGGAGCAGATACATCAGAGGAAGACGCAGAGTCTCTTGCTTCTTCTGTGGAAGAGAAGTATCCCGACTGCGAGGTAGAACTGAGCAGAGGCGGCCAGCCGATCTATTATTACATTATTTCCGTAGAGTAGGAAGAAATGAGCAGAAGTTTAAGAACTCTGAAGGGTGTGGGAGAAAAAACGGAAAAGCTTCTCCACAAAGCAGGAATTGCCGATGTGGAGGGTCTGCTTCGATATTATCCCAGAAATTATGACGTATATGAAATGCCGGAGAATATTGCAGATTTGGAAGAGGGGACGGTGAAAGCCGTCTCCGCTGCAGTAAGCTCCGGCGTTTATATGAATACGGCCGGAAGACTTAAGGTCATCACCGTCACAGTCAGCGACAAAAGCGGAAGACTTAACGTGGTATGGTTTAATGCGCCGTATCTCAGAAGTATGCTGAAAAAGGGCAGTGTTTTTGTTTTCCGCGGAAGGGTTGTAAGAAAAAACCGAAAGCTGGAACTGGAGCATCCGGAAATTTTCACTCCTGCAGCTTATGAAAAGGTCCTTCATAATATGCAGCCTGTTTACCGGCTCACAGCCGGACTGACAAACAAAGCGCTGACGAAACTTGTCCGCCAGACTCTTGAGGACCGTTCTCTTCAGACGGAATATCTTCCGGACGAGATCAGAGAGAGATATCAGCTGGCCGACATCAATTTTGCTCTGAGAGCAATACATTTTCCCGGGAATATGGAAGAGCTGCTTACCGCAAGAAAACGGCTTGTTTTTGATGAGTTTCTTCTTTTTATCCTGTCGGTGCAGCTGCTGAAAGAAAAAACGGAAGAGGCGGAAAATCATTTTCCCATGAAGATGACCTGGACTACGGAGGAGGTTATCGAAAGACTGCCTTATAATCTTACCCGCGCCCAGATGAATACCTGGCATGAGATTGAAAGGGATCTTGCAGGAAGATCCCTGATGTCCAGACTTGTGCAGGGAGATGTGGGCAGCGGAAAAACGATCATTGCTTTTCTTGCCATGATCCTTGCCGGAGAAAACGGGTATCAGTCTGCGCTTATGGTGCCGACAGAGGTGTTGGCGCGGCAGCATTATGAGTCTTTTGTGAGCCTGAAGGAGGAACAGGGACTGAGTACACGGGCGGTTCTTCTTACCGGATCCAGCACCGCAAAAGAGAAACGGGAGATCTACGAAGAGATACGCAGCGGCTCCGCGGATGTGATCATCGGCACACACGCACTGATCCAGGAAAAAGTGGAATATAATAATCTTGGCCTTGTGATCACAGACGAACAGCACCGTTTCGGAGTGAAGCAGAGAGAAGCCCTTACCACCAGAGGCAATCCGCCCAACGTGCTTGTAATGAGCGCAACGCCTATTCCCCGTACTCTTGCTATTATTTTATACGGAGATCTGGATATTTCAGTGATCGACGAACTCCCCGCAAAAAGACTTCCCATAAAGAACTGTGTCGTAGACACTTCCTATCGTCCGAAAGCATATTCTTTTATTGAAAAACAGGTCCGGGAAGGCAGGCAGGCGTATATCATATGTCCCATGGTTGAAGAGAGCGAGGGACTTGAGGCGGAGAATGTAACAGACTATATCGAAAAAGTCAGAAGCAGTCTTTCTCAGGATATCCGTGTGGAGTATCTTCACGGGAAAATGAAGGCGAAAGACAAAAACCGTATCATGGAGGAATTCGCTGCCGGAGACATTCAGGTCCTGGTATCCACCACTGTAGTGGAGGTGGGCGTCAACGTGCCTAACGCCACGGTTATGATGGTGGAGAATGCGGAACGGTTCGGCCTTGCCCAGCTTCATCAGCTCCGGGGACGGGTGGGAAGAGGAGAATATCAGTCCTACTGTATTTTTATCCAGGGAAACAAAGAGGAGACGACATCCCGGCGGCTGGAGATCTTGAACAAGTCAAACGACGGATTCTATATTGCAAGCGAGGATCTTAAACTCCGGGGACCGGGCGATCTCTTCGGGATAAGACAGAGCGGTCTTATGGAGTTCCGCATCGGGGATATCTTCAACGACGCGGATATTCTGAAAGACGCCAGCAGCGCAGCGGGCGGAATACTAGCTCTTGATCCGGATCTTTCCCTTGCGCAGCACCGTGAACTGAAGAAGTTCCTTATGGAAGAACAGAAGGCTGCGCTGGAGAATCTGGGAATCTGATCCGCCGTGATATGCGGCAGATATTTTGATATGAAAAAGAAGATGTTGCAAATTTATGTAAAACGTAGTATCCTAGTACCGTAATTATTTTTTATTTTACCTTGTAAGGAGGCTATTATGGCTACAAAAACAACGACAAAGAAAGCAGAACCTAAGACAACAACTGCAAGTAAGGCTGTCGAGAAAGAGGCTCCTGCAAAGGCTGCTGCCAAGACGGCGACAACAGCAGCTGCAACAACGGCTGAGAAGGCAGCTGAGAAAGCACCTGCTAAGAAGACTGCCGCAGCTAAGAAGACTGCTGAGAAGACCACTGTAAAGAAAACAGCTGAGAAGAAACCGGCTGCAAGAAGAACAGCTAAGAAAGCCGCTGCTCTGAATACAGAGGTGTACGTACAGTTCTGGGGCAAAGAGGTATATGCAAAAGACGTAGTGGAAAGCATCAAAAAAATTTGGACTGAAGAGATGGGCAAGAAAGAGGAAGAGCTTACTGACCTTAAAGTATATATCAAACCAGAAGACAACGGGGCACATTATGTCATCAATGGCGACGTTACCGGTTTCCTTGGTTTATGATCCGGTACACAGCTGTTTATGCGGCTGCAGAGTGTCTGAAAAGAAAACCCGGACAGCGGAGATATTATTCACTGCGCTGCCCGGGTTTTTCTATGATATTTCAGGCTGAGATATTATTTACATCTGGCTTCCCTGAGATCCGGAAGACATCTGTCTTTCCTGTGCTTCGATCATCTTTTTTAACATTTGCCCAGAACAGCACGCTGTATTTTACAGGAATCTGCGGAGTTTTAGCGGTCATCAGATGCCTGTAGAGTATATATATAATCTTGCAATTTAATATATGACATGAAATATACTAGGGAGCAGAGTCAAAATAAAAAGCAATATTAGGTATGTACATAATAGGGATTTTCATGAAAAGTAAGTCGATATGATGGCCCCCTTCTAAGGCGTCAATTGCGCCCTAAATTCAATTGTAGCGGATTAGGCTATTAATTATTGCTATTTTAACGTGAATACATTTAAACGGCAAAATAGGCGTATAGAAACTGTGATCTCCTATTCGACTATGGATGACCCATGCAAAGATATTTCAGATATGCACGCTTTTTTCTTTTACACTATTTTCTTGATTTCCAGTTGTCTATCCTGTAACTCTCTGTTTTTATGTCTTTAAGAAAAGTGCTGTCTGCTACAGCCGGCGAGTCCGCTATCTTATATCCTTTCTGCTTTAATACCCGAAATTTAAAATCTAATAGCTCCGGAAGCGCGTTGGCCTTGAAGCGGCTTCATAAAAAACAGATATCGCCGTTCAACACAGCTCCAGTACATCCGCATCATTCGTTAGGAGGCCTGCTGCAAAGATATTAGCTTCATACTCCATGCGTGAAACAGTATTAAAAACATGAAAAACTTTTATTCCGCTGGATTTTGTATGGAGGACAGCGTGTCTTAGTTCAAGGGCTGCGATCATCCGCTGTAATACCGGAGACATATCGCTGTTGACAGTAACAGAGCGCTTCCGGCTTTGGGACAGGTAAAAATCTTTGCAGCATTTATTTCTGTTTTCCGTTGACACATAAAGCACAAGGATCTCCATCGCGCGGCAGAGACGGAAAGGATCTGTTTCCTTATATTTCTTCTTGGTCTTTTGTACTTCACGGTTGATCATATCGACCGACATAAATATTTATCCCCGTAGTATCTTTAATTTTTCTTTTTCTTTCCATAGGTCTTCCTGGCTACCTCTTTACATTCTAAGTAAGCTTTGGCAATTGCCTGGAAAAAAGCGTCTTTGGATTTCTTGCTCAGTTTCCCGCCAGCAAAAAGGGCGTGTTGCGTTCCCAGAGTTCATCCATCGCCCTGGCGGCGGACTGGATCACGGGAGGGGTACTTCTTCTGACGGTATACCGCAAAAGCACGCCCCCTAACGGTACCCTGGAGAACAGGGCAGGATGTATAAGGGGCTGTGCCGGAAAGCCATGACGCTGCTGTATGTGCTGAACGCAGCCCGACTGGAACTGCTGTTTGGCGTAGATTATGTAAGGGATGCCGTTTGCACCGGGTTTATCGCAAATGAGGCGTTGCCGATCGTGGAAAATGCCGGACTGATGGGAATGCCCCTGCCGGAAGCAGTACGGAAATGGAGCGAATGAGGCATACCGGGTGTATGAGGAAATGATCAAAGGCAATATCATCAGCTATGACATTCTGAAAGTCGATCTGCCCTATGACGGCGACCGACTGGGAATGATGTAATATGCGCTTTTGCTTCACTTTATAATTCGCATCGATCATTGCTTTATGGAAAATACAATCGTATAATAAAGAGGGATAGAAAAAATAAATTTTACCAACCTGAAATTTTAGGACGTTTCTGCAATATTTCAATTTTTAAATAAGCTGTACAGACGAAAAAAGAGGAAATGAGGGCATGCGAAAAATACTGATTGTGGAGGATGATACCCTCCTGAACCGGACTCTAAGATATAACCTGGCGTCTGACGGCTATGAAATCACAGCAGCCTATAATCACAAGGATGCGGTTTCTTATTTGAAAAAACGAGTTTGATATTGCGCTTCTGGACATCAATCTGCCGAATGGCAGCGGACTTGACCTTTGCGAAGAAATCAGGGGGCGCGGCCAGCACACCTATATCATTTTCGTCACTGCCAACGACAAGGAAAGCGATATTCTCAAGGGCTTATGAAGCGGGTGGCGCAGGCTATGTGGCAAAGCCCTTTTGGGTGACTGTGTTGTGCAAAAAGGGTGACGGCTGTCTGTGGCAATTTGGAACTGCGTGCCCCTCGACACGATTTGTTTGATGATGGGTTTCTGAAAATCGACTTTTCGGAGCAGTGGGCATCCCTTGCCGGGAACCCTCTGGACTTTGCACCGAAAGAATACCGTACCCTGTTCCTGTTTGTAAAGAACCCTCGTATTATCCTGGCCAAACGGCAGATTTTGGAGAAGCTGTGGGACGTTAACGGGGATTTTGTGGACGAGCATACCCTGACTACTATTATCAGCCGCATCCGTAAAAAATAGAAACGGACGAGTATAAGTATATCAGGACGGCCTACAGTATGGGATATCAGTGGATCGGCGGTGAGCAGGTATGAAATTGGAAAAACTGTCTGTGAAAAAGTTTCTGCGGCTGATTACCAGTGGCCTTCTTGCGACTTCTTTTATGGCGATACTCTGCTTGTTTTTGGTTACGAAAAACTTATGGGTGGTTCTATACGGTGGGCTGCAGAGCGCTGTGTTTTTGGTATGGGGTGGGAGATTTTCCTGAACCATTTTCAAAAGAAGCTGATTCTGTTCACGGATAGCCTGTGCCGGACGCTAGATGAGATGATGGACAGCGCTGCGCGGACAAAGATAGATTATCATGTAGAAATACTGTTGGCGAGGATCAGTCATCGACTGGAACGGCTCTACAATGTCATGCAGAAAGACCGGAATACTGTCGCGAAGGAAAACGCTGACCTTCAATCTCTGTTGACGGATACTTCTTACCAAACCAAGCCCCCTATCGCCAATTTGAAGATGCTGAATGAAACCATGCTGACCCATCCAATTTCTGAGGAACAGCGGAAAGAGTTTTTACAGGCAACCGGAAGTCAGCTTGATAAATTGGACTTTTTCATTCTGGCGATGGTGAAAACTTTCCGGTAGGAGTCTGATGTGATTACGTTGGAGAAAAAAGACGTTTCGATAGAGGAAACTCTGGTGAATGCCATCAACGGGATTCTGGTGCCAATGGATAAAAAGGGAATTGAACTGACCGTGGATAGCCCAGAGGGGCTGACTATTTCTCATGATAGCCGCTGGACTTCCGAAGCCCTGTTCAATCTGCTGGACAACGCGGTGAAGTACACGCCTACTGGTGGCAGCATCCATGTGTCCGTTCAGAAATGGGAAATATATCTGAAGATCGATGTCACAGATACAGAGCGGGGAATTCCGGAACATGAACAGGCAACCATCTTTAGGCGGTTTTGCCGAGAAGAAGCAGTACATGATATAGAGGACATTGGTATTGGCCTGTATCTTGCCCGTGAAATTATTATGATGCAGATCGGTTATTTTTTGGTAATGTCAGAAGTCGGGAAAGGTTCTGCTTTTTCTGTATTTCTGCCATGGGATAAGAGATAATATCAAGAAATGGGGGGATATGCTTGGGTAAGAAGTCGTATTCATCAAAAAACTTTCGTAGAGCATTATTAAAAGGATACCAAAAAGAAAATAAGCTTAGAAACTATATTTTACTAGGGGCATCTGTTAGTGTTTTAGTGCTGTCAATGCTCATTTTTAGCCTTGTATATGGGAAATACCAGTCAGATAAGTTGAAGAATGAATATATAGATGGACGTACGATTTCTACTTATATAGAAGATGGAACGGAGTCTATGGAACAACAGTTAAAACAACTTTCTTATATCGAAAAAATCGGAAAAGAAAAAATAGCTGGAAAATTGATGAAAAATCAATATGCTTATTGTTCTTGTGTTGTTTTAGATAGAACAGCATATCAGCAAATGATACGACCGGCTTTTATGGATTTTATTGGAAACTATCCACAAAAAGATAAAGAGATTATGTTGTCCAAGAAAACATTAGAGTATTTAGGAATAAAGAATCCTAAAGTAGGAATGAGGATTTCATTAGATTTTTATTGGAATGATATATTTGTAACGGATATGACAGGAAAGCAGGAGTTTATTTTATCAGGATATTATGAAAACGATCAAAACAATCTGTCAGAGTATTCTATAGCTTATATTTCAAAAGAACGGATGGAAAAGGCAGGAATTGAGGAATATCCTTGTCGTTTATTGGTAGATCCTGTTCAAGAAAGAGTTTCTGGAGAACGAATGGAGATGAGACTTCGCCGAGACATTTTGTTGAAGGGAAGCGAAAGAATCGTTAGTTT
>ERZ1090864.32-NODE-32-length-67792-cov-16.309609_pt1 | contig 67792 bp, 53 predicted proteins | sample MGYA00478479_ERZ1090864 | MGnify/ENA primary metagenome ERZ1090864 (study PRJEB33644, sample SAMEA5815743) | chicken gut metagenome | biome: Chicken; feature: Gastrointestinal Tract; material: Caecum | place: Ireland | collected 2019-01-01 | study: A study of the...
GTTAGAAAAAGCCTGAAAAATCAATGCTTTTAGGCTTGACATTATAGGAAGGAGGGTCATGAAATGAAACTGGAAAATGACAGACTTTGTGTGGAAATAACAGAGCAGGGAGCAGAAGTGACGAGGATCTATGACAAAAAAAGGGATACAGAGCTTCTGTGGGATGCTGACCCCAAATACTGGCAGAGACATTCCCCGATCCTGTTTCCGAACGTGGGAAAGACATACCGGAACACGGTGCGGATCGGTGGGACACAGTATCCGACTTCCCAGCATGGATTCGCAAGGGATAACCGGTTCAAATGTGTCAGGGAAACGCCGGATACGGTCTCTCTCCTGTTTTCTTCCAACGAGGAGACAAAGGAGGTCTATCCGTTTGATTTTGACCTGATCATCACCTATAAGCTGGAAGGAAAAGCACTGGTCGTAACATGGGAGGTGCTCAATACCGGGGATGAGGAAATGTTCTTTACGATCGGCGGGCATCCCGCATTCCGTTTTGCCGGGCAGGATGAGGCCAAATCTGACTACATGCTGAAGTTCCCGGGAAAAGAGTCACTGCACTATATCCTTGTAAATATCTCCGAGGGGGCGGCGGATACTGCCAGAGTGTATAAGCTGGAGCTGGAGGATGGATGCTGCCGGATGACGGAGGAGATGTTTGCCAATGATGCGCTGATCTTTGACAACGGACAGATCAGCGAAGTATGGATCTGCCACGGAGACGGTACGCCGCGCGTGGGAATGAAGTGCGAAGGATTCCCGAACTTTGGGATCTGGTCCGTGAAGGACGCTCCGTTTGTCTGCCTGGAGCCATGGATGGGCAGATGCGATGACGTCGGATTTGATAAAGAGCTTTCTGAGAAACCCAATATCAACAAAGTGCCGGCAGGCGGGAAATTCAAACAGAGCCATACCGTCATAGCCGGAGAATGATCCGACCGATGATATTTAACGATTTTATGACATAAGGAAATTTAGCGAGCCGGGCGGGTTGTCTGTCCCTTTTTCTAAAAGGGCGACCAGCCCGGCTATTGTTTCTTCTATTTCTTCTTTTGTGGATGGGATCAGGGTATTGTCCATTTTTACCGTCAGCACGATCAGCACGATCTCGGCAAGCGCGCCCGGATTGTCAAAAGAGATCTCCCCTTTGTTGACCCCCTGCTGTATGATCTCCGCCAGGACCGGCTTCAGTTCTGTGATCAGGTGGTTGAGATATTTCTGATGAAGATAGGATTCCTCCTGCGCTCCCGCGCCTTTTCCTTCCCTGGATCTTAAATATTCGGAAGAAGAGTTCCTGCACGCCTGAAAGATCATTGCCATCCGGGTGAATGGTGGGATCTCTGTCTGTAAAGATAATTTTTTCGCGGTGGTGAGCGGTTTTTCATAGTTGCGCTCTACCAGGGCGTTCAGGATCGCGTCTTTGGAAGGGAAATAGTAATAGATGCTGCCTTTCCCGATACCGGCAGCCTGCGCGATCTCACTGACGGAAATGGTCTGGAGATTTTTGTTCTCTAAAAGCTTCTGCAGGGAGTCCAGGATAAGTTCGTATTTTTGAGACCGTACTGCCATAATTGCCACCTTTCTGATCGTGCCATTTTATAGATCAGTATAACACATTTGTCCGAAAAGGACCAATGATCAGAAAGCACAAAAATGAGAGAAAAAATCTGTTTTATTTTGATGATGACGCAAGTTGACCGACAGTCGGAAAGGTGATAATCTAACTGGAGAAAGAATATGACCAGCGGTCGGAATATGGCGAATCTGGTCGAGAAGGAGGACACGATGACATACGCGGAAATGTTTGCAAAAGTAAAGGGGATGCTGATGGAGGCGGATGTGAGCGATATCCGGGAGCACCTGGCGTATCAGTTCAATATCACCGGTGAGGCGGAAGGGATCTTCTACGCGGAGGTGAAGGAAGGAAAGCTCTATGTAGAGCCCTATGAGTATTTTGACCGCGACGCCATGTTTACATGTACGGCGGAAACACTGTTCAAGATCGCGGACGGAAAGACAGATCCGATCCTGGCGGTAACACTCGGAAAACTGAAAGTAGAAGGAAACATCGATAAGGCGCTGAAGCTGAAGGAGCTGATCAACAGCAAGAAAGCGAAAAAGAAAGAGAAAAAGTAATACAGATGTTTTGAAGCAATCCGGACGTTTTGCGGCAGCTCCCGGCAGAGGGGGCAGAAACGGAGACAGTATGAAAGGGGTATTTAAGGGCGCGGGGGCCCTGATCGGCCTGCTGACAGCAGCAGAGGCAGGAGCCACAGCATATTTTTACAGGAGGACAATGATCCGCTCCAATGCGAAGACTGAGCGGACAATGAAGATGTCAGGCGTGGACTGGAAGAAATACCTTCCCATGATGAAAGAGAGCAGAGAGTGGATGATGGAACAGCCCCATGAAGATGTGTGGATCATCTCCCACGACGGACTGAAGCTCCACGGCACATATTTTAAGGGGGCAGAAGGCGATAAAGCGGTCATATGCTTCCATGGCTACACGAGCCAGGGACTTAATGATTACGGAAGCCTTTCTCAATATTATCTAAAGCGGGGTTACCGGATGCTGCTCATTGATGAGCGCGCCCATGGGCAGAGTGAGGGGCAGCATATCGGTTTCGGTGTTATGGACCGCCTGGATGGAAAACGCTGGGTGGAGTGGATGGTGGAAAAGGCCGGAGAAGATGTGCAGATCCTGCTCCATGGCAATTCCATGGGCGGAGCTACTGTACTCATGATGAGCGGTCTGGATCTTCCAGTCCAGGTGAAAGGGATCATTTCAGACTGTGCGTTTACATCCATGAAGGACGTGTTCACCCATGTGCTTCACAGTATGTACCATATCCCGGCATTTCCGATCATACAGATTGCAAGCCGGATTAACAGGAAAAAGGTCGGATACGGTCTTGATGACTGTAATTCGGCCAGAGAAGTACGGAAGGCAAAGATCCCGATCCTGTTTATCCATGGGGATAAGGATGTTTTTGTCCCATGCAGGATGACAGAGGAGGCCTGGAGAAACTGCGCGTCCCCAAAGACAAAGCTGATCGTGAAAGAAGCTGGGCACGGAGAGAGCTACTATAAGGATACAGAAGGCTATGAGAGAGCCATGGATTCATTTATAGGAGGAGTCATAAAATGATGAAGACAAGGAAGGGATACAAGGTATATCCGCTGACAGTAGCACAGAAGTTCCACCTGTATTATCTCCCGCACTGCCCCAGCGCGGCAGTCCTGAACATCGGCACCAGCCTGACCATAGAGGTGGAGATCGACTGGGAGGTGCTGGAGCAGTCGATCAATAAGGCCTATGAGAGGTGTGAGGGCATGCGCGTCCGTCTCGCGAAAGACAAGGAGGGCAGCTATTATCAGTATGTCGTAAAGCATGAAGACCGGGATATCGAGTTCGTTGATTTTACAGGAAAGACGATGGAAGAGGCTGAGGAAACGATGAGGGAGTGGACGAGAGTTCCCTTCAAGATGGAGGATACCCGGCTCACCAGGATCGTCATGATAAAGATGCCGGATGGATTCAGCGGCGTGTATTTTCTCGGACATCACATGATCGTGGACGCCCAGTCTCTGATCGGATTTTTAAAAGATATCATCGAACTGTACTGCAACGCCAAATATGAAGGCGTCCCATATCCTAAGGATATGTGTTCCTATATCGAGCAGATCCAGAAAGACCTTGCGTATGAGGCGGGGAGCAGGGCGCAGCAGAGAGACCGGGAATTTTTTGAAGAGAAGATCGCCTCCTCTGAGCCCATCTTTAACGGACTCCGGGGCACGGATAAGCTGGAGGCCGCCCGGGAAATGTTCAGGGATCCGGACCTACGCACCGCGTTCAGCGCGTCCGACAGTACAGAGTCCGCGCTGGATATCTTTCATCTGGAAGGAGAACCGACTCGGCGCCTGATGGAGTTCTGCGAAAAATACCATGTATCCCTGGCATGCCTTCTGCTCATGGGTCTCAGGACCTATTTCCAGAAGATGAACGGTCATGATGATGTGTCCATCAACAATGCCATCGCACGGCGGGCGACACTCAAAGAAAAGAAATCCGGGGGGACAAGGATCCATTCCTTCCCATTCCGCACGATCTTTCCGGAGAGCATGAAATTCATTGATGGGATTTACGCCATCCGTGACAAGCAGAACGAGATCTTCCTCCACGCAAACTATGATCCCACGGAATATTTCGCGCAGCGGTCAAAGACTTACCCGCAGCCCCATGCAGGCCTTACATATGAACAGATGTCCCTGACATATCAGCCTCTGACATTAAAGGAGAAGGGGATGGAGCAGCTCGGCGATATCCGCTACAAGACGAAATGGTATCCCAACGGCACATGTCCCCAGGGAATGTACCTGACTGTGATGCACCGCCCGGAGGATAATGGGCTGGATTTCAATTTTGAGCACCAGGTGAAGGCAGTGTCAAGAGAAGATCTGGAGTATCTGTATTATTATCTGTGCAGGATCATGTTCAAGGGCGCGGAAAACCCGGATCTGACCATCGGAGAGATCATAAGGCTGGTTTGATCATCTCCGCCCATGTGAATGATAAAAGGACCTGAGACCTGGCCTGCCCGGCCTGTGTGAAGTGAGAATAAAAGGAGAACGATCATGTTTGAGAAATTAGTGAATATCATCTGCAACTATGTGGAAGTAGAACCTGAGAGCATTCATCTGGAATCCCGGTTCATGGAAGATCTCGGATTTACCTCTTTTGACTTTATGAGCATGCTCGGAGAGATCGAGGATGAGTTTGATGTGGAAGTGGAGCAGACAGAAGCTGCCGGCATCCGTACAGTCCAGGAGGCTGTTGACTATCTTGAGAAGCTGGTGTGATCCGTCTGGCGGGCGTACGGCTTCGGCAACGGCGCGCGATGGACAGTTATAAAATGCAAGACAGAGAAAGGATTGGGAAATATGCTTTGCAGTACAGTTCGTCAGCTTCTGGCCAATACAGAGAAAAAATATGGGCTGGAAGACGCGGTCCGGTATAAAGCAGGTAAGAATGAAATCGGATCAAAAACCTATACACAGCTTAAAGAGGACAGCGAAAGCTTCTCAAATGTACTGAAAGATCTCGGCGAGCAGGGAAAGCACATCGCGGTCATCGGAACGACCTCCTATGCATGGCTTACAGCTTATTTTGGCACAGTCAACAGCGGCAGTGTCATCGTGCCGCTGGATGTGAATCTTCCGGCTCAGGATGTGTGCGGCCTTATCCACCGTTCAGATTCCACTGTACTCGTGTATGACGAGGTGAGAAAGGATGTGGCGGCGATCGCGAAAGACCGCTGTCCTCAGCTTAAGACCCTGATCTCCATGCAGCAGGAGGCCCATGACGGTCATGCGTATGCTTACTGGAAACTGCTCGGGGAATACAGAGGGGCTTTTGAATACGAACCGCAGCCGGACCAGCTCTGCACGATCATGTTTACATCCGGCACCACAGGCAGGAGCAAGGGAGTTATGCTGACCCACAGAAATGTGGCGGAAAACGCTACCTGCCTTGACATGAAGATCCCGGAGCGGATCGTGATCATGACTGTGCTCCCGATCCACCATGCATACTGTCTGAGCATGGACATCCTGAAAGGGGTTTCTCTGGGAGCGGTCATCTGCATTAATGATTCCCTGATCCGTGTGGCGAAAAATATCAAACTCTTTAAGCCGGAAATGATCCTGATGGTCCCTCTGATGATCGAGACCATGGCCAGGAAGCTGGAGGAGGCCTCCCTCCTACCGGCTAAGATCGTGAAGAACCAGGTGTTCGGAAAACAGTTCCACACGATCTGCAGCGGCGGGGCGTATCTGGATCCATCCTATATTGAGATGTTTAAGAAATATGACATCACCATCCAGCAGGGCTATGGCATGACCGAGTGCTCCCCTGTCATCAGCATCTCCCAGAGCTGGAATATCCGCAGCGATTCCGTGGGGCAGCTCGTGCCGAACTGCCAGGCAAAGACCGTGGACGGCGAGCTGTGGGTAAAAGGGAGCAGCGTTATGCAGGGATATTATAAGATGCCGGAAGAGACGGCGGAGACGCTGGAGGACGGATGGCTCAAGACCGGAGATCTGGGATATGTGGATGAAGAAGGATTTGTCTACCTGACCGGAAGGAAGAAGAACCTGATCATCACGAAGAACGGAGAGAACGTCTCCCCGGAGGAGCTGGAAAACGCATTGAGCGCGAACCGTCTTGTGGGAGAGGTGCTTGTCCGTGAAAATCAGGGTGTGATCGAAGCGGAGATCTATCCGGATCAGGATTATGTGAAAAAGAAAAGGATCAAAGACGTGCGCGCGAAGCTGCAGGAGGTTATCGATGAGTATAACAGGACGTCGGCTCCGCAGAAAAAGATATACGGCCTGATCGTCAGAGATACAGAGTTTGAGAAGACCACCACAAGGAAGATCAAAAGATTCTGAGAATCAGGCTGCATCATAGAAATATCTATCTGGTGCGAGCGCTCTGGATGGATATTTTTTTGGTAAAAATGACGATAAACAATGGAAACTGACTCGTTTTAGCCGTGATGAAAGAGGGGATATTGAACAAAATGGAAAAATAAAAAAATGAGAGATGTAAGAATTTACTTCTTTTTGTATGATTGTTATAATTTAGACAGCGCAAAAATGTGCAGATAAGGGAAAGACTAAAGGAGGAAAGAGCGTGAAAAAGGAAGAAAGGAAGAACACAAGGCGGATTCTGGCAGTGCTGCTGGCATTCGCCATGGTGGCGGGCAGTCTCGGATTTCTCCCGCCGGCCCGGGCAGAAGCGGCGGAAGGAGAAGAGATAACCTACGAAATCTATCCTACGCCCCACGAGATTATATATGAAGCAGGGGAAGGATGGGTCATCCGCAGCGAGGTGAATGTTGTTTATGACACGACCATAGATGACGCGACAAAGAATCGGCTGGAGGAGATCCTTTCGTTGAAGGGAAAGACGGTCACCACATCTTCAGAAAAGAAAGACGGTGTGACGAATGTACTGGTCGGTACATATGGGTCCGGTGAATATGCAGGCGATTATATCACGGTTGCATACGGTCCTGATGCGGCTCTTTTCAGTGAGTACGGCGGACACTATGTCCGTTCCTCAAAAGATGAGGTCTGCATTCTGGGCAGAGATACGGACGCGGCTTTTTATGGGATCACGTCTCTGAAGCATATCTTTAGCCAGATGGAAGGCTCCACGATCCGCAGCTTTGAGATCAGGGATTATGCGGATTCACAGACAAGAGGGTTCATCGAGGGATATTATGGGATACCGTGGTCTAACGAGGACAGGATCTCCCTCATGGAATTCGGCGGGGAATTTAAGATGACGGCTTATGTGTTTGCGCCGAAAGACGATCCGTACCATACCAATAAGTGGAGAGAGTTGTATCCGGCTGAAGAGCTGCAAGGTATTAAAGAGATGGTGGCCGCAGGCACGGCTTCCAAGTGCCGATTCGTCTGGACGGCGCATCCGTTTATGGGCGGTTTTAATGCCAATAATGTAGAAGGCGAGATCACATCCCTCCTGAATAAGTTCGAGCAGCTGTATAGCGCAGGTGTTCGCCAGTTTGGTGTGCTGGGAGATGATGTGGGAAGCCTGAATAAGGATATTGTCATACAGGTGATGACAGCCGTGGTAGAGTGGGGCAAGGAAAAAGGTGATGTACTCGACCCGGTATTCTGCCCGGCAGGATATAACCATTCCTGGCAGGGAGACTATTCAGAGCTTAACACTTACGATGCGGGCTTCTCGGAAGAAGTCCAGATCTTCTGGACAGGCGAGGCGGTGTGCAAACCTGTGGAGCAGGCTACGCTGGACCATTTTCGCAGGCACAATACAACAGGCGGCCAGGAGCGCCGCGCTCCGCTGTTCTGGCTTAACTGGCCTGTAAATGATATCAACAATGGGCGTCTCTTGATGGGAAAAGGAAGCCTTCTCCATACAGATATCAATGTGGATGACATAAAAGGTGTTGTGACAAACCCCATGCAGGAAGCGGAGGCATCCAAGGTGGCGATCTTTGCTGTGGCCGACTATGCATGGAATGTGAAAGCTTTTGATGATGACCAGAGCTGGGCGGATTCCTTTAAATACATCGAGCCTGATGCGGCAGAAGCGCTGTACACACTGGCAAAGCATATGTCCAATCCGCAGCCCAACAATCATGGTCTCGTGTTGGCAGAATCTGAGGAATTGCAGCCCCTTATCACGGAGTTTAAAAATGCGCTTACCAGCGGATCCTCCATTGCGGACAGCGGCGCCAGACTGATGGAAGAGATGGATGTGATCATCAATGCCTGCAGCGCTTTCCATGCGAATAGTCAGAATGAGAATCTGAAAGAAGAAGTCAAACCGTTTACAGATTCTCTGAGCAATCTCGCGATGTCGATCAAAGCGTACACTGCGGCAGCCATTGCCATGGAAAACAACAGTATGGCAGAGGCGTTTGAGCAATATACGCAGGGGCAGTCTGCGTTTACGAGCAGCCGGAATTGTAAGAAACAGGGTATTTCCGGAATGGTGGTAGTCAGTCCGGGCTCGACTCATCTGATCCCGCTGGCTGAGACGATCCAGGAGGCCATAGGAGATAAGATCAACGATTATGCGCTGGGAGGCGAAGGGGTGAAGCTGACGGCGTCATCCAGCTTTAACAGTTTTTACAATGGAAAGATCGAGAATATCATAGACGGAGATGAAGGGACGTTCGCGTGGTATGGGGGCTACGCGGCAGCGGATCAGTATTTTCGGGTGGATCTGAGCGCTCCGGCAACGATCTATGGCGTGGATATCCTGAATGGGACTACAAGTAAACCTCAGGACACTTTCTATACGGCGAAACTTCAGTATACGTCAAATGGGACGGACTGGTATGATGTCGTGCAGGATGCAGAGTATACAGGCTATCAGGCAAAGGTCTCTGTAAACAATATCAAGATCGATAATGTCACCGCGGTGCGATATATCTGTACTGTGGCGAAGTCAGATACTGACACGAATCCCAAGTGGCCTGCCATGAGGGAATTTAAACTGGCGTTTGAGCCGGGTACAGGGGCGCCGGAATTTACAAGCGAAGTGATCCGCACGACAGAAGGATGGTCTGTGTACAGGGGTCCCGAAGGAAATGCTGTTGATGGAAGTGACAGTACCAGTGTCCACTATAATGTCAGACAGAGCGCTGCCACAAACACGAACTCTATGATCGAGGGCGATTATTTTGGCGTGAAGCTGAGCCAGCCGATTACCCTGGGTAAGATCCGTATCCTTCAGGCTCCCAGCGATTCAAGCAATGATTATATGAAAAATGCCACACTCCAATACTCTTTGGATGGAACGATATGGGAGGATGTTGGGACTTACAGTGAGCAGAGAGAGATCAGTATCGATCTGTCGGATCAGGATATCGAAGCACAGTATGTCCGGCTGAAAAATAACGCAAATCAGAATAACTGGTTTGGCATCCGTGAATTTGAAATAAATGCGAAAATCGTACACAACGGAACCGCATACACAAACGTGGATGAATATATCTCGCTTCCGGCAGACTATCTGGACGACAGCGCGGCTCTTGTTCCGGCTGAAAACATAACTCTTGGAGCGGATGAATATATCGGACTGAAGCTGGACCGCATACATGAACTGGATACGATCACATCAACTGTGACAGGCGAAGGCCTGACACTTCAGATCTCCATGAACGGTCGTGAGTGGGAGAGCGCCGAAGCAGGATCTCAGACAGATAAAAACGCAAGGTATATCCGGCTGATAAATCTGACTGGCAGTGAGGTGACAGCGAGCATCGAAGCTCTCACCGTGACGACTGTGGAGGTCCATGAGAAGTCGATGGCGTCGAATGAGCTGGGCAGCCTGTACGGAGCGGGAAATAATCCGTTGGCTATGTTCGACGGCGACCGGACGACATTTGTATGGTTTGGAGCAGCGCAGGGGGCCGGGAAATCTGCTGTTTACGATCTGGGACAGGAGATCACTCTGAATAAGCTGAAGATCGTGTGCGGCGACAGCGACAACGATTATCCGAGATATATGACCATTTCCGTGTCAACAGATAATCAAAACTGGACACCTGTGCTTCAGATCGGAAGGGCGGAAGGAGAAGCGGACACCATCACAGGAAGCCTTCCGGTACACGAGGTGTCATGGAACACGAAATCGGCAGAGAACATCGGTCAGCAGGCGCGCTATATCAAGCTGGAAGTGACAAAGAACGACAGCCACTGGCTGAAGATCAACGAGCTGGAGATCAATGACGGCGAGTATCTCCCCACAGTGAACGATCCTACATACGAAAGTGATGTTTCTGATACACCGGATGGGAAATACGCTTACATGTCTGACTCGGATCTTTCCACGATGTTTACCCCGGCAGAAGATACAGGCTCCCTGATCTATCATTTGTCCGATGACACGACAAAGGCAAATTCAGTGAAGGTCATCCAGAACAGCAGCGCCATTTCAAATGCCGCGGTATCCGTGAGGACACTGGCTGATCCGGAGAGCTGGACAGCGCTGGGAACCCTTTCACAGACGATCAGCGAATTTGTCATGCCTGATGACACATGCATTCTTGACGTGAAGCTTGAATGGGAGGGAGTGACTCCGAACATTGTTGAACTGACGGCAGGGACAAAGACGTATGAGACTGTAAATAAAGACAAGCTGAATGCGCTTCTGGTATCTCCGGCAGACACATCGGACTGGACGGCAGACACGAAGGCGGCGTATGACGCGGCATACAAAGTGGCAGAGGAGCTTAAGGACAATGTCCATGCGGCCCAGGAGACTGTGGACAGCGCAGTTCAGGTGCTTCAGAGCGCTTTGGATGCCCATGCCATAAAAGGGGATGCGTCACAGGTGCAGGAGGCGTTGGACAATGCTCTGACAGCGGAGTCAGACTATACGGCATCCACATGGAGGACATATCAGAAAGCAGTCAATGCGGCTGAAAACGCACTCAATGATCCGGAAAACATCAGTGTGGAGATGGTAACTGAGCTCATTACCGCGATCCGGTCGGCAGAAGACGCCCTGGTGTACAACCCGACGGCCAGAGAAGAGGCAGGGCTGCTGGCAGAGGATGTAAAGGCATTTACAGACAGTGTGACAGAGCCGGATAAGCTCTATACAGTGAACTCCTATAAGGCGCTGACAGATGCATACAAAGCCCTTGATGACGTATTTACGGCAAATGAAACTGAGGCGCAGAGTCCTGCTGCATTCCGGACAGCGTCTGAAAATCTCAGGGCTGCGTGGGATGGTCTTGTACAGGTAGGTGAGCTTCCGGAGCTGATCAAGGAATATGAAGGAAAAGATGAGAGTCTCTATACAACCGAGACCTGGGCAGCCTACAAAGCAGCATATGAGAAAGCGAAGGAAGCCTTGGTAAGCGGTACTGATGACAGTGTTTCAGCGGCAGTGATCGCCCTTGCCGATGCAAGAGACGCACTGGAAACACTGGCAGACGTTTCAGCTCTGAAAGGACTGATCGAAGAGATCCGGGCGCTTGACGCGGCAGAATACACGGCGGCATCTTACAATGCGGCTAAGACACTGGCTGACGAGCTGGCCGGAAAAGCAGACAGTATGAGCAGCGCGGAGGCTGAGAAGGCAGCAGCTGACCTTACGGATGCGAAGAATGCTCTGGTGTGGATCGGAGGGCTGAAAACGAAGGTGGAAGGCGTCAAAGCGGCATATAGCAATGGAGACGCATACCTTGCGCACGGATATAATGCGTTGCAAGCTGAGATCGCGGCGTCAGAGGCACTCTATGAAAACGGAACCAAAGAACAGGTTCAGAATGCGGTCAACGCCATTGACCAGGCAGTAAGAGCGCTTGAGAGAAAAGTAGATAAGAACTACGCGACTGAGACGGTAAATGGCATTATCCTGGAGGATACGTCCAGGTATACAGACGGCTCTGCAAGAGCTTATCTGGATGCATACCAGGTGCTGAAAAATATGCTGAACAATCTTGACAATGTATCAGCGGCCAGATTTACGGCCGCGCTTGAAGCGTTCGATCAGGCGGAGAAGGCACTGACTCTGAAAGGCTCCGCGGGAAGTGGAATATCAGCAGGGGCAGGCCAGTCTGACGCGAACAAGACTGTGGCTGTAGCTTCAGGTGACACAGCTGACGCAGCGCCGATTATCGTATTATTTGTTGTATCAGTTCTGGCAGCCGCGGGAGCAGTGATTATCAGAAAGAGAAGGAATATGTAACAAAGAAATACATTGGAAAAATGGAAGAGAACAATCTCCTCCTGAATCGTAAAGTGTAATACAGAAACCCGCCGGGACGCTGTTCCGCCGGGTTTCTGCCATTAAGAAAGCCATTGACGGATCGGACCGCTCCCTGATATGATAAACAATGTACAAAAACAGATGATGCTGATGTGGGAAAAACGCAGGACTGAAGGCAGAAAATTCTGTGAAGAAGACAGGAACTTTTGTGAATACGAAAGGGATTTCTAAAAAGGAGACAGAACAGAGGGAGGGATAGCTCGTGCTGCTGACGATCGATGTGGGAAATACGAATATCACAATGGGAGCGTTTGTGGGTGAATTTCTTCCCGGCATGTTCCGCATGACGACAAAGAGGCAGAGGACATCGGATGAATATGGAATGACGATCTGCGGTATACTGGAACATCGGGGAATCGATCCGAAGGAAATCAATGCAGTCATAATCGCGTCTGTCGTGCCGGATATCATGCATTCCCTGACCAGCGGCATTATCAAATATCTGGGGATTACGCCGGTCATAGTGTCCCATGAGACGCTGTCTGGTATCCGGGTCAATACAGAGCACCCGTCCAGGACTGGCGCGGACCGGATCGTCAACGCGGTGGCAGGATATGAGATAGCCAAAGGCCCGGTTATTGTCATCGATTTCGGAACAGCGACCACATACGATCTCATCGGACCGGACGGCACGCTGGAGGCGTGTATCATCGCTCCCGGCATCGAGACCGCCGGGCGGTCGCTCTGGGGCGGAGCCGCGATGCTGCCTGCGATCCAGATCAGGAAGCCGGAATCCATTCTTGCCAGAGAGACGGTATCTGGTATGCAGGGTGGTCTTGTGTTCGGGGCGATCGGCCAGACAGAATATATCGTAAAACGGATGAAAAAGGAATCAGGCTGGAAGGATGCCTATGTGATCGCCACAGGAGGGCTGGGAAAGATCATTGCGAAGGAGACGGAATGCATCGATCTCTATGATCCCCAGCTCACACTGAACGGTCTGAGGATGATCTACGACAGGATAAAGGAGAAGTGACAGAAGAAAGAACATGAAGCATTTAAAGATAGGAAATGTAGAACTTGAAAACAGATATATACTAGGCCCCATGGCAGGTGTGACGGACCTGCCATTTCGTCTGCTGTGCAAAGAGCAGGGAGCAGGGCTTTTGTGCATGGAGATGGTGAGCGCGAAAGCCATCTTCTACAACAACAAAAATACAGAAAGCCTCCTTACGATCCATCCGGAGGAGCTGCCGGTCTCCCTTCAGTTCTTTGGATCGGACCCGAAGATCATGGGGGAGATGGCGAAGCGTATCGAAGAGCGTCCGTTTGCCATCCTGGACATCAATATGGGCTGTCCGGTGCCGAAAGTGGTAAAAAACGGCGAGGGCTCTGCTTTGATGAAGGAGCCGAAGCTGGTCTATGACATTGTCAGTTCCATAGTAAAGGCCATAGAAAAACCGGTCACTGTGAAGATCAGGAAAGGCTTTGATGATGAGCATGTCAATGCGGTAGAGATCGCGAAAATCATTGAGGAGGCGGGAGCTTCGGCGGTGGCTGTTCACGGCAGGACGCGGGAACAATATTACAGCGGGAAGGCGGACTGGGATATCATCCGGCAGGTGAAGGAGGCAGTGTCCGTTCCGGTGATCGGAAGCGGTGATGTGACGAGTCCCCAGAAGGCGGAGGAGATGGTCCGCATGACCGGATGCGATGGGATCATGATCGCAAGAGGCGCTCAGGGGAATCCGTGGATCTTCTCAGAACTGATATCGTACGAGGAGATGGGACAGGTTCCGCCAAGACCAGATAAAGACGAGCTGCGAAGGATGCTGCTGCGCCATGCCCGGCTCCAGCTTGAATACAAAGGGGAATACTGCGGTATCAGGGAGATGAGAAAGCATGTCTCATGGTATACAAAAGGCGTCGCAAATGCGGCCCGTCTGAGAGATCAGATCAACCAGGTGGAGACGTACGGAGAACTGGAAAATCTCTTGACATCATTATAGTCTTTAGTTATAATATTGAAATTGTGAAATAGACTTAAATGACAGCATACAGGGAGAAGATTTCCTGCGCAGGATAGACAGAAATGCAAGAAACAGAAAGGGAGAGTTACCATGGCAGAGGCAAAGAAAAGATTACTTACTTATGCCGGATTAAAGGCACTCGAGGATGAGCTTGAGAATCTTAAAGTTGTCAAAAGGAAGGAAGTCGCGGCCAAGATCAAGGAAGCGAGAGAGCAGGGCGACCTCTCGGAGAATGCAGAGTATGATGCCGCGAAGGACGAGCAGAGGGATATTGAAGCGCGCATCGAAGAGCTCGAAGGCATCCTCAAGAACGCGGAAGTTGTTGTCGAAGATGAAGTCGACTTTGACAAGATTAATGTGGGATGTACGGTAAAAGTATTTGACATCACATATGATGAGGAGATGGAATTCAAGATCGTCGGCTCCACAGAGGCCAACAGCCTGGGGGGGAAGATTTCCAACGAGTCTCCGGTAGGCCAGGCTTTGCTGGGGAAGCAAGTCGGAGATGTTGTCAACGTGGAGACGCAGGCAGGCGATATCCAGTATAAAATACTTGAGATCAGTCGTTCAAAGTAAACAGATGACGTGATACAGACCTCTTAATCTCTTTAAGAGGTCTGCATTCGCATATGAAAGGAGAAAGGAAAGTGTCGCAGGAGCAGAAAAACGTACAGGAACAGGATCTGAACCAGTTGAGGAAGGTGCGCCGGGAAAAGCTGGAAGAACTGCAGCAGAACGGAAAAGACCCATTCGTGATCACCAAATATGACCAGACTCATCACAGCCAGGAGATCAAAGATAACTACGATGGACTGGAAGGAAAACAGGTGTCCATTTCGGGACGCATGATGTCCAAGCGTGTCATGGGAAAAGCTTCCTTCTGTAATATCCAGGATCTGAAGGGCAACATTCAGTCCTATGTGGCAAGAGACAGTGTGGGCGAGGAGAACTACAAAGAGTTCAAAAAGCTGGATGTAGGTGATGTGATCGGGATCGAGGGCGAAGTCTTTAAGACAAAGACCGGTGAAATCTCTATCCATGCATCCCATGTGACATTGCTTTCCAAGAGCCTGCAGATTCTCCCGGAGAAGTTCCACGGTCTGACGAACACTGATATCCGCTACCGCCAGAGATATGTGGATCTGATCATGAATCCGGATGTAAAAGATACCTTTATCAAGCGTTCCAGAATCCTGAGCGCGATCAGAAAATATCTGGATGGTGAAGGATTTATGGAGGTGGAGACGCCGATCCTTGTGAGCAATGCCGGCGGCGCTGCGGCAAGACCCTTTGGGACCCATTTCAATGCGCTGGATGAGGACTTTAAGCTCCGTATTTCCCTTGAGCTGTATCTGAAGAGACTGATCGTGGGCGGTCTGGAGAAGGTTTACGAGATCGGGCGTGTGTTCCGCAACGAAGGTCTTGACACAAGACACAATCCTGAGTTTACTCTCATGGAGCTGTACCAGGCGTATACGGATTACAACGGCATGATGGATCTGACAGAAAACCTTTACCGCCATGTGGCGCAGGAGGTGCTCGGAACGACAAAGATCGTGTACAACGGTGTGGAGATGGATCTGGGCAAGCCCTTCGAGCGAATCACCATGGTTGATGCCGTGAAGAAATACGCGGGCGTGGACTGGAATGAAGTAGAGACTCTGGAGCAGGCAAGAGGGCTGGCGAAGGAGCATAATGTAGAGTTTGAGGAGCGCCACAAGAAGGGTGATATCCTCTCCATCTTCTTCGAAGAGTTTGCAGAAGACCATCTGGTCCAGCCGACCTTTGTTACGGATCATCCTATCGAGATTTCTCCGCTGACGAAGAAGAAACCGGAAAATCCGGATTATGTCGAGCGGTTCGAGTTCTTTATGAACGGCTGGGAGATGGCCAACGCTTACTCCGAGCTGAATGACCCGATGGATCAGAGAGAGCGTTTTAAGGCGCAGGAAGAACTACTGGCACAGGGCGATGAGGAGGCAAACACAACAGATGAGGATTTCTTGAACGCCCTGGAGATCGGTATGCCGCCTACAGGTGGCATCGGCTTCGGTATCGACAGAATGTGCATGCTGCTCACGGACTCCGCGGCGATCAGGGACGTGCTCCTGTTCCCGACAATGAAACCTTTAGATGGTGTAAAGAAAGAAAATGGTGTAAGTTCTGAAGCTGCAAAAGCTCCAGAAGCAGCAAAGGCAGAGCCGGAGAAAATTGATTTTTCCAATGTGAAAATTGAGCCGCTGTTCGAGGAATTCGTAGATTTTGAAACATTCTCAAAATCCGATTTCAGAGCTGTAAAGGTAAAAGAATGTGAAGCTGTACCGAAGAGTAAAAAGCTCCTCAAATTCGTTTTAGATGACGGTACAGGTACAGATAGAGTGATTTTAAGCGGTATTCACGAGTATTACGAGCCGGAAGAACTGGTCGGAAAGACTTGTATCGCAATCGTAAATCTGCCACCTCGTCCGATGATGGGCATTGACTCCTGTGGTATGTTGATCTCGGCAGTACACGAAGAAAACGGCAGAGAAGGTCTTAACCTTCTGATGGTGGATGACCGCATTCCAGCAGGTGCAAAACTGTATTAAAACGGGATGTACTTTATTGTTGGAATTTCCGCCAAATTGCATATTTACACCAGATTTACACCATTTGATGTAGGAAAATGTGCAAAGGCGTAAAAATCGCATAATGAACGGAATAAATGGGCAGTCCCTTATTGGGATTGCCCATTTTCTGAAGAGAAAGAAAACGGAGTGTGAGCTACTCAAGACAGCAGCAACAGCGGGTTGCTTGTTTACGGAATGCACGCATACTATAATATTTACAAGGTGGTGATTTTAATGGATACGAAAGATGTTATACTCGAATTGCGAACGAAAAACGGTTTGTCACAGGATGAACTTGCTGAAAAGCTTTATGTTACGAGACAAGCGGTATCCCGTTGGGAAAACGGAGAAACAATTCCAAATACAGAAACTTTAAAACTGCTCTCTAAGTTTTTTGATGTTTCAATCAATACACTTTTAGGAACACCGAGAAAACTTATCTGTCAGTGTTGCGGAATGCCACTTGATGATGACGCAATCATTAGTCATAATTACGATGGCACATTTAACGAAGACTATTGCAAGTGGTGCTATGCTGACGGAACATATACCTATAATGATATGGATGACCTGATCGAAGTCTGTGTTAAAAATATGGTAAGTGAAAATTTCACGGAAGAGCAGGTTCGTTCTTATTTGAAAGGATTACTTCCCAAATTAGATTACTGGAAGCGTTACGATGAACTAAGTGATAATGGTCAATTTGAAGAATTTAAGCAGCACCTAATTCGGGAAATAAACGAACTTCATATAGAAGGAATGCCAAAGGTAAAAAAACTAAATGCTCTTGTAGGAAAGTATGTAAATCTGGAGTATATGCTGCCAAACGGCAATCTGATAAAATTTTTGGATGACTCAAAGACATATCTTGGAAATCAACTGGAAAGTGAGTTCGGCGGTGAAAGATGTTTTGGGGTTATCGCAAATATGGATTTTTTGCTTGTATGCACTTATGAAAAAGATGGATTGAACCCGGAATTAGTGCTATATAAAAAAAGATAAAATATCGTTTTATTGAACCTTTGAGAGAGGAATATTTCTTTCTCAAGGGTTTTTAATTTTATCGATTATTCGCAAACTTGGTGATACATCCTTTTCTTCATATAATAAAGTCAAAGGAAGGAGAGGGTTTGGTATGAGAAATCTTTTATCAGAAGTACATCCGGAGCTTGTGTGTGAATGGTCAGAGAAAAACTTGCCGCTGACGCCGGACAAGATAACTTTCGGTTCCAATAAGATTATGTGGTGGAAAGCTTCCTGTGGTCACGAATGGCAAGCGAGTGTAAAGAGCCGTTCTGTCGGCGAGAAATGCCCGATATGCTCAGGAGCGAGAGTTGTAGAAGGTATTAACGATTTACAGACATTAAAGCCAAAGATAGCCGCTGAGTGGTCAGATAAGAATGGTGACTTAAAACCGACAATGGTAAGTGTCGGTTCCCATAAAAAAGTGATATGGAAAGGAAAATGCGGTCACGAGTGGACAGCTTCAGTAAAGAGCAGAACACTTAACGGTACAGGCTGCCCGTATTGCTCTCATAATACCATTTTGGAGGGACTTAATGACCTTGCTACTGTTTGCCCTGATGTGGCAGCAGAATGGTCAGAAAAGAATTTACCATTGCTGCCTACACAGGTTACAGCTTTTGCAAATCGTAAGGCGTGGTGGAAATGCAGTAAGGGACACGAGTGGAACACACTGATTTCAACTCGTTCGGGTGGAAGTAAATGTCCATATTGCAGCGGAATAATTTTGCTGAAAGGGTTTAATGATTTTGCTACAACTCATCCACAGCTTGCAGAGGAATGGTCAGAGCGTAATCTCCCATTAACACCGGATATGGTAAATGAGAAGTCCCGCAGGAATGTTTGGTGGAAGTGCAAAAAGTGTGGATATGTGTGGAAGTCCGTTATTTATTCAAGAGTTCAAGGAACGGTTTGTCCGGTATGTGCCGATCGTACAGTTATGACTGGATATAATGATTTAGCAACCACAGATCCCTATTTGCTTAGAGAATGGGACTATGAGAAAAATGGGGATGTGTCACCGGAAAAAATATCAAGAAGCTCAATGCAGAGTGTTTGGTGGAAATGTTCTCTCGGTCATTCTTGGAAAGCAAAGATTTCTGAAAGGACGATTGGGAAAGCCGGATGTAAGGTGTGTGAAGCTGAGTATCAAAGCGTATTCCCTAAATTAACAGTGATGTTTTATGCACAGCAAAGGAAATTAAGAGTCCTGACAGATACAAGTGATATTATTGGACTTCCGATTGAAATCTATATACCGGATGAAAAACTGGCGATTGAAACCCACAGTCGGGCACAGGAGATTGAAGAACTGAAAAAATATCTGTGCCAAAAGAGAGAAATAAAACTTTTGAAAATTCCATACAAGATCGGCAGCGGAGAAGCCGATTATGCGAAGAAGATTAAAAGAGCGTTTCGTAGCGTACATATTTTCATAACCTCTGATGAATGTGAGGATACAGAGTTTATTCGAGAGAGGTTTTTTGAATGGAGAAGAAAGCAATCTCAAAGTAAGGAGGGCATATAAGATGAGAGAGCCTACATTTCATATTTATCTTGATGAAAGCGAGTACAGCAGGGTTATTAATTCGCTTGTATCCCTGAAGAATAGTCTTATTCAACAAGGCAGATACACAGACGCAGTTGATGATGTTCTTTGCAAATTTCTGAAAGCGAAGCAGAAAAAAGTTAAGGTACAGTACTTATAACAAGAGCCTCCTACTATCAGGTAGGAGGCTCTTTCTCTGAAATTGTAACAAACTTAACTATGTGAGTCAGTGTTTCTTGTTTCAGATAGCTTTTCGTTCATTCTTTTTATATTGTTTTTTTCGATGATAAATTGGATAATCCACATTACAACGAAAATCAGAACGAATATACCAAAGTAACTTAGAAATCCGATAAAGCTGTGCTTCATCCAGTACATAAAGTAGGCAATAGGCAGCATTATTACAGAGATAATCAGAAAATAAATTCCGGTTTGTTTTACGATACTCCAATGCTCTATTTCCCAAATTACAGAGCTTACACTAAATCCTGTACCTAATAGTCCGCAGAGAATAGTTTGAATAATAACGGCATTTATTTCATTTCCCATTGCTGTTATGAGATCAGGTACACAAGGAGAGTAATATCCGTTCGCCCATCCGAGCGATATAAGAATCATAATTAAGTTTCCGATGGAAATACCAATAGGGAAACCTATTAAAGCACGATAGAATATTTTCTTTTTCATTTTTGTCACCTCATATTCCTAATATTTTTTTGATTTTAGCAACATATCGGCGGGATACATAGGTTGTTGTCCCATTAGAAAGTTTTACGCAAATTGTTCCTGTAAAGCTCAAATCGAAATTATCAACTCTTTTCAGATTAATGATCTCCGAGTTGGAAATACGGACAAATTGATGAGGGTTCAAGCGTTCCTCTATCTCATATAGCCTAATGCGTAGAGTGTATTCTCCGTTGTCAGTGACAGCAAAAACTTTTCCTGAACTTGCATAGACTCTAATTAAATCTGATTGCTCCAATACTTCAATTTTTTCGTTTTTTATGCCGGATATTATTTGAGGAACATCTTCCGACAACTTCTTTATAATAGAATTAACTTCTTCTGTCATTGAAGCCGTCAATATGATCACTTTAGGTTCTTTGCAGGAGTCCTCAATCTTAATTTCTATTTGCATTATGCCACCTCCTCTGTGTGATTTTATTATAAGGAAAAAGAAGATTGCTTTCAATAAATCATAAATAGTCGGTCGGTTTTGAAATATAGATGGTTATTTTAGCCGCTTGTTTCCGTTGTGAAACAGGCGGCTTTTTTTGCGTTATAGGGGAATTTTCAAAGTCCAAAAAATTTTTTTGATTTTTTTTGAAATTTGGGTGTGCATTTACCCACTCCCAGTTCAAACAAGTGAAGGGTGTATTTCCCCAAACGGAAATCTTTCTCCTTCACGGACTTTGAAAATTGAATACACATTCACTAAGACTTTATTTCTGATGAGTAGCTACTGTAACGGGTACGCCAAGACTTCCTGAGTAGGAACGAGCGAGAACTCCTGTTATGAGTACCGGACTGCAACCGGTATGGCGATGACAGTCAGAATGATAATGATACTTCTCTACGGAGCTGGCGGAGAACCCGGCAGAGGTGAAACTCCTATGATACGGATTAGCAGTCCGTTCCTTAGTGACTTCCCACAGCAAGGGGTGTTGAGAACAAATGTTGCTGCTACAAACATTTCAGTCGTGAGGATACAAAAATCCTCTCGGCTGTCTACATAGTCATTCATTTTTGAGTGGCTATAAATTTTAGGAAAGGAGGACGCAGTAATGCCAAACTGCAAAACGATTGCGATATGCAATCAAAAAGGCGGAGTGGGAAAAACAACGACAGCGGTGAACTTGGGCGTTGGGTTAGCTATGCAAGGTAAAAAAGTGCTGCTTGTTGACGCTGACCCGCAGGGCGACCTTACAACCTGTCTTGGATGGCGAGATACGGATAATCTTCAGAATACTATTTCGGATAAGATGACTGAAGTTATTCAGGGAAAGGAAGGCAATCTGTTCAGCGGAATACTGAAGCATAAGGAAGGCGTTGATTTGTTACCGTCAAGCAGCGATTTGTTTGACTTCGAAATCAGCCTTGTTACAGCGATGAACCGTGAAGTCCTTTTGAAATCCTACCTGAGCGAAATAAAGGACAAGTACGATTATATTGTTATCGACTGTTCACCTTCGCTCGGTATGATGACATTAAATGCTCTTTCGGCAGCGGACAGTGTGGTGATACCAGTGCAGGCTCATTATTTGCCAGCCAAATGTATGACTCAGCTTTTAAGAACGGTGTCTAAGGTAAAAAGGTATATCAATCCCGACTTGGCAATCGACGGTATTCTTTTGACTATCGTAGATAACCGCACGAACCTTGCCAAAAGCACCGTGGAAGCTCTCAGACAGAATTTTGGTTCACACATCAAGATTTATAAGAGTCAAATTCCGATGGCAGTAAAAGCCGCAGAGGTTGCTTCTAAGGGTGAAAGTATTTATGCCTATGAACCCAATAGTCCGGTGTCAAAAGCCTACTCCGAATTTACGAGGGAGGTGATGGCTGATGGCAGGCAGAAAGAGCGACTTCACGCTGCCAACGCTCGATGATATTTTTTCGACACAGGAGCAGCGTGACGAAGCAAAGCTATCAAAAATCAGAGATATTCCCATAAGCGAGATTGACGATTTTCCCGATCATCCCTTTAAGGTACGAGATGATGAAGATATGTTACAGCTTGTGGAGAGTATCAAAGACAGGGGCGTTATCACTCCGGCAACGGTAAGGCAAAAAGAAGATGGCAGGTATGAGCTTGTTTCCGGTCACAGAAGAAAGCGAGCAAGTGAGCTTGCCGGATTTGATACCTTGCGTTGTGAAGTCGTAGATCTGACAAGAGAAGAAGCGACTATTCTTATGGTAGAAAGCAACTTTCAAAGGTCGCAGATTTTACCGAGTGAAAAGGCTTTTGCCTACAAAATGAGATTGGAAGCTTTGAACAGGCAAGGTCATCGTTCTGATTTAACTTCCGACCCAGTGGGTGGGAAGTTCTCAGGTAAGGAAACAGCACATATTATCGGTGAACAATCCGGTGATAGTCAGACACAAGTGAGAAGATATATTCGTCTGACATATCTTGTGCCGGAATTGCTTGAGTATGTTGATAATGGGCGAATCAAAATGCGACCTGCTGTTGAACTTTCATATCTTGACGAGGATTGTCAGCGAGATGTCGTTGATGAAATTGACTTAAACGACGCTACTCCCTCACACGCACAGACCATTAAAATGCGAAAGTTCTTTGATGAGGGGAAACTTACAACCGAGGTTATTTCTTCAATTATGTCTGAGGAAAAACCCAACCAAAAGGAAAAATTGTGCTTAGGGGCGACAGAGTTCGACAACTTATCCCCAAAAATATACCGCTTAATCAGACAGAGGACTTTGTTTGCAAGGCTTTAGAGCATTATAACAAGTTTTTGCGAAGTCGAGCGGAGCGTGACAGTCGATGAGTTTTTCACCCCCTTTCTCACACTCTAACCCCCTTAATACCAGCTAACTATCCGAAAAGATATATACTATCTCTCTTGTATATATCAATCTCCAAGTATATCTCTATCTCAACGAACAACCGCACAGTTTAACCGCAGAGGAGGTGCTTGCTAAAATGTAAGGTTAGACAAAATCGCACCTTTGTTTTTCGGCAGGTTTTAACCTACCATAAGGGCAAAGGAGAGTGATTGATGTGAAAAGAAAAATGCTGATGGCAGGAATACTGCTCACGCTGCTTATTGCCTTGAACGGTTGTTATAGTGATGACTCACCGCCGGCAGAAAGTGCGACGGAAATGCCTGTTTCTTCTTTTTCGGAGAGTAAAGAGAAGATAGTCACAGATGAGCCGATTGAAACGGCTGAAAGTGAGCCGACAGAGATAACTACTCAGGAAGAAACAGAGTGTTCAAAGACTATCTCCGAAACAAAAACAACAGTACCGGTCACAAAAGATATTCCGAAATCCAACGGTACTGAAAAGGAAAAGCAGTCTGAAATACCGCAGAAGCCTGTAAAAGAGCAGAACACGGAGCAAATTGCTCCTCCGAAAGAAAGCGAGTCGGAACCAACGCAGCCGAAGCCTACTTCCTCACCTGAAACCGAGAAGCCGGCACAGCCGGAGTTTGATATAAACCACTGGACAAGTTTTGCAAAGCAATATGCAGACAGTATCGGTCTTACACTTGACAGCACAGCGACCGCTTGTTGGGATAACCCGATAAGTGCTAATTCTGGAAACAAGAATATCGAAGCGGATATTACAAGCCGCCTGAACCGATATAAAAATGTCGAGGGATTTACCGCTGTGTGGGTGTGGGCAAAAAAGGTATCCGGCACGGAGTATGAAATTTATATCGGCTACGCTTAAAAACAAAATACACATTACGGACGCATCGTAGAAATACGGTGCGTTTTTCATTGCAAGGAGGAAAATGACAATGATAAAACAGAAATTCAGAAAGGTCACATCGCTGTTTATGGCGGCGCTGATGTGTGTCACCACAATGGCAAGCATTGGTTCAACCACCGCTTATGCAGCGACAGGTGAAAAGGCTGATGTCTACCTCGTTGATTACCCTCGAAGCGGCGACGCTAATTACAGCGGTAATTGGGGACACAGCAACCTGACTTTTATGAATGGTTGGCACAGTGGTACTTCCAAGTATACTGATTTGAAGGCAATCGGTTCTTACTCAGGAAATATTGCTTATTGCATTGAGCCGGGCGTACCGCTCAGTACTGGAACAACACTGACTAATCACGATGAAAACTATTTTAATAACATTGCTGCAAACGGAACAATTTCCGGTGATGAAATTCGTCTGTTCATAGGGCGTATCTTGCAGTATGGCTATCGTGGCGGCATTTCTACTCAATGGAAGTCACAAAATGAAAATGACGCAAATTGTATTGCTCACGCATACGCAACACAGATTTTGATTTGGGAAACCATCGTAGGTGAGCGTGACTCTAACTTTTCCCATAAGTCTGCAAGTGGGTGCAGTAATGTGTTGGAGGTTGTAAGTTCCACCCATCCGCTTCGCAGCAAAATTATGAGTTATTACAACAGTATTGTAACAAGTGTTCAGAACCATACCAAAGTTCCGAGCTTCTGCACCAAGTCCACAGGTTCAGCAAAGACTGTCGAGCTTGAATGGAACGGAAGCAAATATGTGGCAACCCTGACAGACACAAATGATGTACTTTCCAATTACAGCTTTCAGGCAAGCATTAGCGGAGTATCTTTCTCCGTAAGCGGAAATAAATTGACGGTGTCTATGGACAAAGCACCAACCAAGGAATTTACCATTACCGCAGTTAAGAAAAACGGTGTCCGCAGAGGTGTTGTTGTTTGGTCGGAAGGTAAACACGCTCCGAACTCCGGTATTCAGGATGTGGTCAGCTATGCACAGGAAGTCAGTGACCCCATCAGCGGATATGTGAAAATGAAGGTCAGCTATGGTTCTTGTCAGATCGTAAAGACATCCGAGGACGGAAAGGTTGATGGAATTAACTTCACAATTACCGGCAACGGAGTGAACAAGAATGTCACAACAGCAAACGGCGGTAAAATTCAGATTGATAATCTTATGCCCGGCGTTTATACCGTAACCGAGCAGAGCTATGACAAGTATGAACCGCAGGAAACTCATAGAGTAACTGTTGTTGCAGGTCAGATCGCAAAGGTCAACTTCAATAACAAGCTCAAGCGTGGTGAACTTCAGGTAGTCAAGTCATCCGAGGATAAGTTGGTTGAGGGCGTGACCTTCCATCTTTACGGTACTTCTCTGTCAGGTATTGCAGTTGATGAGTATGCAAAAACTGATGAAAACGGTGTTGCAAGCTTCAAAGATGTACTGATTAGCGGTTCTACACCTTACACACTTGAGGAAGTGGATACAGCTATTCGTTATGTTGTACCTGAAAATCAGACCGCACCGGTAAAATGGAATGAGGTAACAAAAAGAAACTTTACGAACATTCTCAAAAAGTTCGCTGTAACAGTAACTAAGAGCGACACTGAGGAAGGTACTGCACAGGGAAATGCAACACTCGGAGGTGCTGTATACGGCATTTATAAGGGCGATACACTCGTGGATAAATATGTCACAGACAAAAACGGTCAGTTTACAACAAAGGAATATGTTTGTGATAACGATTGGACTATCCGAGAAATTGAACCATCCGAAGGGTATTTGCTTGATACCACCATCCATAAGGTCGGAGCTGAACCTGAACTTTATACGGTGGAACACAATATGACTGCCAATGATGTTACTGAGCAGGTCATTAAGGGGAATGTAGCAATTATAAAACACACCGATGATGGTGAAACGCAGATTGAAACACCGGAAGTAGGAGCAACCTTTGAAATCTATCTGAAGTCTGCCGGCAGTTATGACGCTGCCGAAGATGAAGAGAGAGATGTGATGGTATGTGATGAAAACGGATTTGCTCAGACAAAGGATTTGCCTTACGGTATCTACACGGTTCATCAGACTTCCGGTTGGGAAGGTCGTGAGCTGATGGATGACTTTGATGTGTTCATTGCACAAAATGCTCAGACTTACCGCTATATCATTAACAACCGCAATTTTGAGAGCTTTATCAAAATTGTCAAGGTGGACGCAGAAAGCGGTAAAAATATTCCTTATGCCGGTGCAGGATTTAAGATTTATGATCCGCAGGGCAATCAGGTGACAATGACTTTCACATATCCGACTCCGACAACGGTTGATGTGTTCTATACCGACGCAAACGGTTCTCTTGTTACGCCTGAAAAATTGGAGTACGGTAAAGGCTATTCCATTGTAGAGGTTCAGGCTCCTTACGGATATGTGCTTGACGAAACTCCGGTATATTTTGACATTACCGAAGAAAATTCCTCTGAGGAGAGCGGTGTGACCGTTGTAAAAGTGGATAAACCGAATATGGCACAGAAAGGCACGATCTCGGTTGAAAAGACCGGTGAAGTGTTCTACGGTGTGAATGTCAGCGGCGGCGAGAACAGCGATGTCATCTATCAGCCTGTTTATGAGATTGCAGGACTTGAAGGTGCTGTCTATGAAATCAGAGCAGCCGAGGATATTTACACCCCTGACGGTACGCTTCATTACTCTAAGGGCGAAGTAGTGGATACCATTACAACAACTATTGACGGATTTGTAAAAAGCAAAGAACTCTATCTCGGCAAATATGAGGTCGAGGAAATAAAAGCTCCTGACGGAATGGTTCTCAGCGGTGAGGTTCATACAGTAGAGCTTACCTATGCCGGTCAGGAGGTCGCTGTTACCGAAACTTCCACCTCGTTCTACAACGAAAGACAGAAGGTAGCAATCAGCCTTGAAAAATTCCTTGAGTACGACAAGACTTTCGGTATCGGAGCAAATGGCGAAATGAAAAATGTCAGCTTCGGTCTTTATGCAGCGGAGGATATTGTTTCTGTAAGCGGCGAGGTAATTCCGGCTGATGGACTTATCGAAATCGTAACTCTTAATGAGGATGGAAAAGCAGTTATGAAGTCTGACCTTCCTTTTGGCAGATACTATGTTAAAGAGGTTGCGACCGATGAGCATTATATTCTGAATGATACCAAGTATCCCGTTGAGTTTGCGTATGGCGGTCAGGAGGTTGCTACTGTCGAAATCAAAGTGAACGACGGAGAGAAAATCGAGAATAAGCTCATTTACGGTTCCGTATCCGGTAAAAAGGTAGATGAGAACGGTGAAGCACTCAGTGGTGCAGTAATCGGTATCTTTGCACCTTCCGAAACGGAATTTACGAAGGAAAATGCTCTGATGACTGCCAATTCCGACAAGGATGGCGGTTTTTCATTCGACAAGGTTCCTTTCGGCACTTGGCTTGTAAGAGAAATCGAGCAGCCTACCGGATTTGTGTTGGATGATACCGTATATGAAGTGAACATCGCTGAAAATAAACAGGTTGTGGAAATCGAAATCGTCAACGAGTATGTTCGTGGAAACATTTCCCTTACAAAAGTTGACGCAGAGTATCCTGACAATAAGCTGACCGGAGCAGTATTTGAAGTGTATAAGGACATCAACGGTGACGGAAAGCTTGATGATGGTGATGAACTTCTCGGAAATCTTGAAGAAACAAGCGCCGGTATTTACGAAATGAAGGAGCTTCTTTATGGAAAATACCTTGTTCGTGAAGTAGAAGCACCGGACGGCTTCCTGCTTGATAAGGGTGTCTACCCGGTATTTATCGAGAAGGATGATACGACCTATACGGTTGAAAACAAAGCTGGCGTTGGGTTTATCAATGACGCTATGCGTGGAACGCTGAAAATCGTTAAGACATCTTCTGACGGTAAGGTGGAAGGCTTTGCGTTTAGAGTGACCGGGGCAAACGGTTATGATATGGTCTTTGAAACAGACAAGAACGGTGAAATCGTAATCGAAGGACTTCGTATCGGTGAGTACACCGTATCTGAGGTATCCAACAATGCTTCAGCTATGTATATCCTGCCTGCTGATAAGACCGCTACGGTCAAACTGGACTCTACAACCATTGTTGAAATGCACAACGAGTACAGAGATACTCCGAAAACTGGTGATAACAGCAGAATGGGTCTTTGGTATGCACTTGCCGGTCTGTCTGCTGCCGGAATTGTGGTAACATCTTTTGTTGCCCTCAAAAAACGCAGAAAGGAGAAAGATGACTAATGGAACCTAAAACAATTATTGCGATTGTCCTTGTCGCTGTAATTATCGGCGGCTTTATTTTTCTTCAGGTCAAAAACCGTAAAAAGAAATAAGTAGCACCACTTGGGGCGGAGCCTAAAAAAGCTCCGTCCCTAATTCATTTTAAGGAGGAATATTATGAACCAGCCAACCACAGTTGAGAGCCGAGTGCTTGAAATACTAAAGGCTTGTCCGAAATCGAGATATGACGATATGCTGCTTATCCTGCATTACTATAACTTGTATGGGCGTATTCCCGCAGGAGAACTGCCGTTTATAGATGTAATTCTTGGATATAAGGAACTTGGTCTGCCCTGCTTTGAAAGCATACGAAGAGCAAGACAGCGTGTGCAGTCCCTGTTCCCAGAGCTTTCCCGTCATCCGGTGTCTGAGCAGCAAAACGGTATCTCTATTGTTATCAACATTATGTGAGGAGGATTTTGAAATGGCAAACACTAAAGCAAATACGAGCAATTTTCAGCAGAAGATTAAGGTGCTGAGCAAGCTTTTTGACAGTGGTTATGATACTGAAAAGAAGTTACAGCAGTTGGATATGGAAAGTATCCTGAAAATCCCCGGCATTACCATTCCAGATATGACGGTTATTATGGAGCTTCAGAAGCACACGAAAGCCGGAAAGCTCTATTCTTATTTGGGCGGTGGAAATGATGAAGCCGTAAAAGCAAATCGAGATGATACCAATGTGAAAGAACCGGTGTCACAGTAATTGAAAAAGAACGATAGGAGGTGCTTTGACCAATGGCACGAAAATATGACCTTATTTCTGAGCTGTACGATCGAACCTGTAAAACGGTAGTGTCAAACCCTCAGAACTGGCAGGCATTTTTGCAGTCAGCTTGCCGAAATTACAAGCTACGCTATGATGAGCAGTTGCTTGTGTTTGCACAGCGACCTGACGCAACCGCTGTGCTTGAGATAGAGCGTTGGAATGGCAGCTTTGGTCGTTGGGTAAACCGTGGAGCAAAAGGTATCGCAGTATTTGAGGACGCAAATCGTGAGAAACAGAGATTGACGCATTACTTCGATATTTCAGATACACACGAAAGTCGGTATTCCCGTCCCGTTCCGCTGTGGTCTATGCGTGAAGAATATGAAGCAGATGTTATTGAAACACTGGAAAGCACTTTCGGAACACTTGATGACAAAGAAAATCTTGCCGACGCCATTATGAGTGCTGCCCGTATTGCGACAGATGACAATATTCCCGATTATCTGAGCGACCTGCTTTATTCGACTACCGATAGTTATCTTGAGGAGCTTGACAATGACAGCATTGCTTCTATCTACAAATCGATCGTTTCAAACAGCATAGCGTATATGATGATGTCACGACTTGGGATTGATACAGAGACATACTTTGAAGCGGATGATTTCAGAGAGGTTGTAAATTTCAACACGCCGGAAACACTTAATGCTCTCGGCTTTGCAACAAGCGATATTTCTGAAATGGGACTGACGGAGATTGCAAAAACCGTTATGGCTTTGAATAAACAAAATCGCATAATTGCCGGTCAGAGCAAAGACGAGTACAATAAGGTCGAAAAAGAAACAGAAAGGAGTTTTGACGATGAACGAACTGACCTACACGATGGTGGGCGATTACAACCTGCCGAATTTGAAAATGCCGGAACAGCCGGAGGTGAGTCTGGGCAGATACGCACAGATGAGAAGAAAGTATCTGAAGGAACATCACAAAGTCCTTTACTACAATTTCCTGACCAAAGGCAAGCTGACGGAACACTTAGCCGAAGTGGAACAGAGAGCAACCGAGATGGAGGAAACACTCCTGAAACAGATGGCGAAGCAGGAAGGCTTAACGGAACAGTTGAAAGCGACGGATATGATGAAATGGGTTCGCCTGATGAACAATCTGAGGAGCCGAGTACAGGAGATCGTGAAAGCGGAAGTGATATTCGCTTAACCGATGATATAAAGCCACTACCCGATTATAATCAGCAATTATCTTTTATGGAAACGCAAGCAGAGGAAGAAGAATCCTCTGCTTTTTCTATTCCACAGGAAGTCATTGACGCAACCCTTGCTTATGGCAGCGGCTTTTCTGAAGGTAAGTATCGTATTTATGAACAGTTTCAAAAGAGTTTGTCGGTCAAGGAAAATGCAAGCTTTCTGAAAAGTGAATACGGTATCGGCGGTAGCTCACACGCCGGTGGCTTTGAGGAATATAACCAAGACCACAACGGAAAAGGACTCACTATTCGCAAAGGTTATGATAGTGACAGTCCGCAGGTTAACCTTAGTTGGACTAAGGTTGCAGAGCGTATCGGTGAGTTAATCCGTATGGGCAGATACCTGAACGCACAGGAAAAGACTCATTATCCTGAATGGCTTGATAAGGAGGAAGCTAAACGAGCTGAGCGAGCGGAGCAGGCAAAAAACAGAGAAATCCTTTCTACTGCACCTGTGCAAGAGGATGATGATATTGTCGGCAAAGAGCTGATGATTGACGACCATCTTTTTGTTATCGAGAGTGTGGGCAAAATCAGCGGCGATGTTTCAATGAGGGATGTTACCTTCCAAAACAGTGTTGGCTTCCCGATTAACCGTGTGGAGAAAATCGGGGTTGTTCGCCGATTGCTGCAAGAACAGAATGTAAGCTCGCCTGCACGATTTGAAGCAGAAACGACAGCGGTATATACGGCTGAGGAAAACGGACTGCCCTATGATGTAGTTATTCAGGAACTTCATATTGAAAATCCTGAACCGCAGAAAGAAGAAAAGTATGAATATCATCTTGGTGATACAGTGTATATTGGAGCTTCCCAGTATGAGATACTCGCCTTTGATGAAAACACCGTAAGGCTGTATGATCTTGAAATGCCGTTATTCAATAAAGAATTTTCACGCTCGGAGTTTGACAGAAAAGTTTGTGAGAACCCGATGAATGACCACCTGAAGGTTCAGGAAATACCCGCCGAAGAAAGAAAAGCTGATGTACCGTACACCGACGCATTTTTTGTGAACGCTGACAATGAAAGAGTTGTTTGGATGTACTACAATCCTGACAGCACAGCCGGAGGACAGTATGTAACCAACACGCTGACCTTTGATGAAATCATTCAGGCGGCTGATAACAATCAATCACCGGAGGAGTTCTTTGATTACCTCGGCAGCATTGCAAAGCAGGAGCTTGCCGATATTGGTACAGAATGGTTTGAGGGTGCTGAAAAGGAGTTCTTGGAAAAGCCGGACTATACCGATTGTACAAGTCAGACAATGGTAGCCTTAACGCAAACGGCAAGGCAGTCATTGGAACTTCCGGTCTATGACCGAGAAACAGAAATTCTCTATGATGTCCTCAATTCTTTGCAGATGGACAATATAACTCTCTCTTTTGATGAAAACGGTCTTGTTGCAAAGAACGGCGACAAAGAATGGCACGGAGCAGAGTTTTATCAGTTCCTTGCAGGAGAGAGGTCTATTCAAAGTATCGATGGTGAATTGCTCGCCGATTTCAAAGCTCTGTGTGAGCATAATGAGGTTGAGTTCAAAACAGGAAGTTCTGAGAGAGTTGTTCCGGCTTGGGAGCAGAAGAAAAAGGAACGGGTTAAGAGCTTTGATCTGCACCCTGAGATACCAATGTCTGATCGCCATAGCTTTAATTTGAAATATAATGAGGTTAAGATTGTTGGGAAAAAGGAACGCTTCCGCAGAAATATGGAAGCAATCCGAGTATTGAAAGAGTGTGAATTTGAGAACCGTTTTGCTACACCGGAGGAACAGATTATCCTGTCAAAATATGTCGGATGGGGCGGTTTGTCGGAAGCCTTTGATGAAAGTAATTCCTCTTGGGCAGACGAGTTTATAGAGCTTTACACTGCTCTTTCTCCGGATGAATACGCTTCGGCAAGAGAAAGCACCCTGACAGCCTTTTATACTCCGCCTGAAGTTATCACAGCCATTTACAAGGCTATGGAACAGTTGGGGTTCAAAGAGGGAAACCTGCTTGAACCGTCCTGTGGTATCGGTAATTTTATCGGTATGCTGCCGGACAGTATGAAAGAAAGCAAGGTTTACGGAGTCGAGCTTGATACGGTGTCAGCAGGCATTGCACAGCAGCTTTATCAGAAAACCTCTATTGCTGCACAGGGCTTTGAGGAAGTTAATCTGCCTGACAGCTTCTTTGACGGAGTTATCGGCAATGTGCCTTTTGGAGATTTTAAGGTTTCCGATAAGAGGTATGATAAACAGAACTTTCTCATACACGACTATTTCTTTGCAAAGAGCCTTGATAAACTTCGCCCCGGCGGTGTAATGGCTCTCATCACGAGTAAGGGCACACTGGATAAGGAAAATCAAGCGATAAGAAAATATATTGCACAGAGAGCCGAGCTTCTCGGAGCAATCCGCTTGCCTAACGACACCTTTAAGGGCAATGCCGGAACCGAGGTTGTGTCGGACATTCTTATCCTGCAAAAGCGAGATAGGATTATAGACATTGAGCCGGATTGGGTTCATCTTGATACCGATGAAAACGGAATTAAGATGAACTCATATTTTGTGCAGCACCCTGAAATGATACTCGGCGAAATGAAGACGGTATCCGGTCGCTTCGGAATGGAAGCTACCTGTGAGCCATACGAAAATACTGACCTGAAGGAGCTGCTTGATGAAGCGGTGTCCAATATTCACGGAGAAATCTCTGTGTACGAAGCCGAAGAAGAACTGGATGAGGAGGACAATTCCATTCCGGCAGACCCAACGGTCAGAAACTTTTCCTACACGCTTGTGGATGATAAGCTCTACTACCGTGAAAATTCTCGAATGAATCCGGTAGAAGTATCTGCAACAGCGGAGAACCGAATTAAGGGTATGATTACTATTCGTAACTCTGTCAGAAACTTGATTGAGCTGCAAACAGAGGACTATCCTGAAGGCGAAATCAAAGCCGAGCAGGAAAAACTCAACACGCTGTATGATAACTTTACAAAGAAGTACGGACTGATAAATAACCGTGCCAACACATCGGCGTTTTCACAGGATAGCTCCTTTTCCCTATTGTCAGCTCTTGAAGTGATTGATGAGGAGGGCGAGTTGGAGCGTAAAGCGGATATGTTCTACAAGAGAACAATTAAGCCGCACACGCCGGTTACTTCGGTTGATACCGCAAGCGAAGCTTTAGCTGTGTCAATGGGAGAAAAAGCGACCATTGATATGGAATATATGTGTCAGCTTACCGGCAAAACCGAGCAGGAAATCTTTGAGGAGCTAAAGGGTGTTATCTTCTTAAATCCGATTTATGAATACGGAACGCACACTGAAGCAAAGTACCTGATGGCTGATGAGTATCTCTCCGGCAATGTCAGAGAGAAGCTGAGAACAGCAAAAAGGTCAGCGGAGCTTTATCCCGATGATTACACGGTAAATGTGGAAGCGTTGGAAAAGGTGCAGCCGAAAGACCTGTCAGCAAGTGAAATTGCTGTGCGACTTGGTGCTACTTGGGTTCCGCCGGAAATCATTGAGCAATTTATGTATGAGTTCTTCGATACTCCCCGCTACGCACAATGGAACATCAAACTCCATTACTCGCCATATACAAGCGAATGGAATATTGAGGGTAAATCCTATGACCGTGGCAATGTCAAAGCATACAGCACTTACGGCACAACACGCATTAACGCATACAAAATTCTTGAGGAAACTTTGAACCTAAAGGATGTGCGTATCTTCGACTATATTGATAAGAAAGCTATCCTGAACAAAAAGGAAACCGCAATCGCTCAGGCAAAGCAGGAGCTTATCAAGCAAGGATTTCAGGATTGGATATGGTCAGATCCTACCCGACGAGAAAGGCTGACGCAGCTTTATAATGAGAAGTTCAACAGTCTTCGCCCCCGTGAGTATGACGGAAGCCACATCACATTTAATGGGATGAACCCCGAGATTGAGTTGAGGGAACATCAGAAAAACGCTGTTGCACACATTTTATATGGTGGAAACACACTCTTAGCTCACGCTGTCGGTGCAGGCAAAACCTTTGAAATGGTCGCTGCCGCACAGGAGTCGAAAAGGCTTGGACTGTGTAATAAATCCCTGTTTGTTGTCCCTAATCATTTGACGGAACAATGGGCGGCTGAGTATTTGCAGCTCTATCCGGCGGCGAATATTCTCGTTGCAACAAAGAAAGATTTTGAAACGAAAAACCGAAAGAAATTCTGCGGTCGAATTGCCACCGGCGATTATGACGCTGTGATTATCGGACATTCGCAGTTTGAGAAAATTCCGATGTCCATCGAAAGGCAGAGGGCAGTCTTGGAACAACAGCTTGATGAAATTACCGTAGGTATAGCGGAGCTAAAGCGTAACCGTGGAGAAAACTTCTCCGTCAAGCAGCTTGAAAAGTCAAGAAAATCTATTAAGCAGAAACTTGAAAAACTGAACAATCAGGATAGAAAGGATGATGTTGTAACCTTTGAGGAACTTGGGGTTGATCGTCTATTTGTTGATGAGAGCCACTATTATAAGAATCTTTATCTATATACAAAAATGAGAAATGTGGGCGGTATTGCACAGACAGAAGCACAGAAATCGAGTGATATGTTTATGAAGTGCCGCTATCTTGACGAACTGACCGGAGGACGAGGAACAGTCTTTGCAACGGGTACACCTATCTCAAACAGTATGGTAGAACTTTACACAATACAGAGATATTTGCAGTATAACACTCTTGTGAAAAATGGCTTGCAGCACTTTGACTCTTGGGCTTCTACTTTCGGTGAAACGGTTACGGCAGTAGAGTTGACACCGGAGGGAACGGGTTACAGAGCGAAAACGAGGTTCGCAAAGTTCTATAATCTCCCTGAGCTTATGGCGATGTTCAAAGAGGTTGCGGATATTAAAACAGCGGATATGCTGAACCTGCCCGTACCGAAAGCAAACTTTCATAACATTGCGGTTAAGCCTTCGGAAATTCAAAAGGAAATGGTGGCTGCTCTTGCAGAGCGAGCCGAAAAAGTCCGCTCCGGTATGGTGGACTCAAGCGTAGATAATATGCTTAAAATCACCAACGATGGAAGAAAACTGGCACTTGACCAGCGACTTCTTAATCCTATGTTGCCTGATTTTGAGGGCAGTAAGCTGAATGCCTGCGTGGATTATATGTATGAAACTTGGGAGAAAGGCAAGGACACGAAGCGGACGCAGATATTCTTCTGTGACCTTTCCACACCGAAGAATGACGGCAGTTTTTCCGTCTATGATGACATCCGAAAGAAGCTGATTGAGAAAGGAGTGCCGGAAAATGAAATAGGATTTATTCACGAAGCAGATACCGAAAGCAAGAAACTTGAACTGTTCAAGAAAACCCGCAAGGGCGAGGTTCGTATCCTAATGGGGTCTACTCAGAAGATGGGAGCCGGAACGAATGTGCAGGATAAGTTAAAAGCTCTTTGTGATCTTGACTGTCCGTGGCGACCATCAGACCTTGAGCAGCGACTTGGTAGAATTGTCCGTCAAGGCAACGATAACGAGGAGGTTGATATTTATCGCTTTGTTACAGAGGGAACCTTTGACGCATACCTGTATCAGTTGGTAGAGGGAAAGCAGAAGTTTGCTTCGCAAATTATGACGAGCAAATCTCCGGTTAGGTCGGCAGAGGATATTGACGAAACAGCCCTCTCTTATGCCGAAGTTAAAATGCTTGCCACCGGCAATCCGCATATCAAAGAAAAGATGGATTTGGACACACAGGTTCAGAAACTGAAGCTGTTGAAGTCAAGCTTCTTATCCGAAAAATACAGCTTGGAGGATAAGGTAATTAAATACTATCCGCAGGAAATTGCCAGACTTAAATCCCGTGTTGAGGGACTCACAAGGGATGTAGAAACTGCAAAGCAGCACCCGAAACCAAAGGACGAGCAGCCGCTCGGAATGACGGTATCGGGTGTTTCTTATTCGGAAAAAGCGAAAGCCGGACAAGCAATTATCAATGCCTGCAAAGAAATGAATAGTCCTGACCCTATCCCTCTCGGTGAGTATCGAGGGTTTCAGATGGAACTTTTCTTTGATACCACACAGAGAGAATACAAAGTGAAGTTGAAAGGCGAAACCAGTCGAGATGTGTCGCTCGGTGAGGATGTTCACGGTAATATCGTAAGAATTGACAATGCTGTTGAACGCTTTGAAGAAACACTTGCCGATACGAAAAACAATCTTGAAAACACGCTAAAACAGTATGAAACCGCAAAGGTCGAAATTGAAAAGCCATTTGCTCGAGAGGATGAGCTGAAAGCAAAAATGGCTCGACTGGACGAGTTGAATATTCTTTTGAATATGGATAAGCGTGAGAATGAGATTGTCGGCGGTGAACCTGACGAGGGGGATGAACCTCTTCAAAAGAAGAACGACCGAGAACGATGAAAGGAGATAAAATAATTGTCCGTAAACTACAGGATTAAAGAGGTGCTCAAAAAGTCGGGTATTTCAATGATGAAATTTGCTTCAATACGAGGTGTGGCTTTTCAAAGCGTCAGCCGCAAGGTAAATCACGGAAGTTTTACGCTTGAACAGCTCAATGAAGTTGCACGAATTACTGGGTGCAAAGTGGAGTGCTCGTTCGTGTTCCCCGATGGCAGCAAGATATTCTTGCACGAAAAAGAAATGGAAGGTGATGAGATTATGGTAGTAGACTATTGCGCTCTACTTAGCGAGAAAGTTCAAGATGAATATAACAAATTTATAGCAGATTTGAATGGGATGACAACTAAAGACGCTATCGACCACGCCTACGAAAAGGTTATCAAAGAAGATTTAGTAGCTTGTATTGAGGAACAAAGGCTTGATAATTCTGAAGCTAAAGCTCTGTATTTGAAAAAGCAGCCGCTTGATTATTGTTATCAGGAATGGTTGAAGAATGATTTCAGTTATTCGGATATGCTCAGGGATACTGTTGATGACGCTTGCAAAAGATCAGTTAAGGAAATGAAAGAAAAACATAAGGAAAGGGGGTGATGACTATGCCTTATATAGCTCCTGAAGCAATCATAGAAGCGAAGAAAATGGACTTGCTGACCTATCTTCGCAACTACGAACCTTATGAGCTTGTTAAGTTTTCAGGTAACACATATACCACCCGCACACACGACAGTCTGAAGATTTCCAATGGCAAATGGATGTGGTGGTCACGAGGTGTCGGGGGCAGAAATGCCCTCGATTATCTTATAAAAGTGAAAGGGTTGAGCTTTGTTGAAGCGGTGAAAACAATCGCCGGTCATACCGCAGTTCAGGCTCCGGTGTATGAAAAGCCGCAGCCGAAAGAAGATAACAGACCGCTCCTGCTCCCTGAAAAAAGTCTTACTACAGGTAGAATTACCGAGTATCTTTTCGGCAGGGGCATTGACTATGAAATCATCAATTACTGCATTGCAAATGAGCTGATGTTTGAGAGCTTACCTTATCACAACCTCGTGTTCATCGGCTATGATGAAAACCATTTTCCGAAGTATGCAGCCTTTCGTTCGACAAATCAAATGAAGATTATGGGCGATTGCAGCGGAAGCAGGAAGCAGTATTCATTCAGAATAACAAGCGGTACCGGCAAGGATGTTCACCTCTTTGAGTGTGCGATTGACCTTTTATCCTATGCAACGCTTGCAAAGATGAGCGGAGAAAACTGGCGTGAGTTAAACCTTGTTTCCCTGTCGGGTGTGTACTCTCCGGCAAAGCAGATTGAGGACAGCAAGGTTCCGGCAGCTCTTGAAAAATACCTGAGTTCCAATCCGGATATAGAGCGTGTCATCCTCCACTTTGACAATGACATAGCGGGGCGAAAAGCCGTCGCTGCATTAAAGGTGATACTGCCTGAAAAGTACCAAGTCATTGATGAACCTCCCCGCAAGGGAAAGGACTTCAATGACTTTCTTTGTATCCGGCTTGGAATTGCACCCAAAAAAATTATGAAAGGAATGATGAAAGATGAAGGTAACAATTTACCAAATCAATCCCGAACGAGATGACAACCGAATGATGTTTATGGCTCACGGCAGCTTAGTAAAGCTTCAGGGAAACTCTGAGGTGGACAGCAAAATCTACGACAAAATTTATGAAAAGGAGCTTGCCTACAACAGTCTTGAGGAAGTTTACCAGATGTTCAATGTCAGCAGACCGGAGGATTTCAAAGGTCATTCTCTTTCGGTATCTGATGTCGTAGAGGTGAGCGAAAGCGAAAATATTCCGGACGGGTTTTATTTCTGTGACAGCTTCGGCTTTAAAAATGTTTCGTTTCATCCAGAAGAATGTGGTGTAAGCGACAGGCTGAATGCGTCGTCAGAAAAAATAAATGTCCTGCTTGTAGAGCCGGGCAAATATCCGAAAATGATTGCGATCGAGGACAGCTTGGAAGCAATGCAGTCTATTGTCGGCGGGTATATCGAGGAATATATGCCTTTTGAAGATGAGGTAGCTTTAGTTTGTAATGAGGAAGGTAAGATGAGCGGTTTACCTTTGAACCGTGCCATTTACTCAGAGCCGATCGAAGAAACAATGACCTATGCTGAATTGAAAAATCGCTTTCGTGAAAACGAGAAAAGTGGCGGAAAACCGATGACTGGATATATCGTATTTACGCAGGACAGCTTCGATAGAGAATGCACAGAAGCAGAAAGAACCTATGTTGTGAGCAGCAGAAACAAGGCATTTATGCCGAATATGGGCGGCTATTCTATTTATGGTTCGTCACTTGACGGCAGCGATAAGAATGTCCGGCTTGAGCAGTATATGGCAGATGAATATGCCAATGCGGGCAAGTGGAAAGTGGAACGCTGCTATATGAAAGATGACACCGAGCGTGAGATGATTGATATTATCGCTGGTAAATTTTTTATATGTTACGCACCTATTGAGAGCGAAAAGTTTGAGAGTTTACCCGATGAACTGGCGAAGAAATACGAAGCAAAGTTCAGAAATCCGGAACGCTTTTTCAAGGAAAACGGGAACATTGTAGCCGTTCCTTATAAACCTAAGGATAAAGAGTACGAGAGATAGCATCTTAAAACGGGGCAACCCGAGAGTTCTGTATAATCTTAGCGAGCAGACGCTTTGTTTCCCCAAATGGAAAAAAGCGTGTAAGGCTCGTTAGGGGTTGCCCCTAATACCCCGTGAGAAAGGAGATACGCTGTGTCAGAATTTATTTGTTTAATCATCGGTCTTGCTATCGGCGGTCTGTGCGGTGTTACGACGATGTGCTGTTTACAGATTGACCGGTTGAATAAGGTTGTCAAAAAGAAGGAGGACGAAAATGAGAAAAAGAAATATTGATAAACACATTTGGTTTTCACGAGCCGAAGCTCAGGAGTTACAGCGTAAAGCAAAGAAGGCGTGTCTGTCCGAAGCCGGACTTATCCGCTTGTTGATTAAAGGCTATGAGCCGAAAGAAAAACCTGATGACAGGTTCTACGATGTGATGAGAGAGCTTTCAGCTATCGGGAACAATATCAATCAGCTTGCCGCCAAAGCAAACACACTTGGATTTGTAGACGCACCCTTGCTGAAATCGGAAGCCGAGAAGTGGAACAAGTTTCAGTCTGAAATTGAACGCAGATATTTACGCCCTGAAAAGAGCGATATGAAATGGCAGTAAGTAAGCTGTGGTCAGTCAGACAAAGGCTCGGTCAGGTTATCGACTATGCGACAAACCCTGAAAAGACAGACGCACGACTTTTTACGGAAGCAGATTATCAAGCTCTTAAAGATGTGCTTGCCTATGCGAAAAACGAAACTAAAACCGAACACGAATTTTTCTGTGACGGTATCAACTGTAATGTGGGTATTGCAAGAAATCAATTTATAACGGTTAAGGAACAGTATTCAAAGTCAGACGGTATACAAGCCTATCACGGATATTTGAGCTTTCCGGAAAAGGAGGTAACACCGGAGCTTGCACAGAAAATCGGAATGGAGTTTGCCAAACGAGTTTGGGGCGACAGGTTTCAGGTTGTTGTTACTACCCACCTGAATACAAAACATCTGCATTGCCACTTCGTCATAAACTCCGTGTCATTTGTTGACGGTAAGAGAATGGACGATAAAGAAAAGTTGTGGTTTTATTTCAGGCATATTGTGGATGAACTGTGTCAGGAATATCAGCTTTCGTGGATTGAGGAGCCGTATCTCACAAAGAAAAGTGAGTACCGCACCAATCAGGACAAAGCCGGTATGCCGACAAGATACAATAATCTTCGCAGTGCTATTGATTATGCCATTGAGCATAGCAAGACCATTTCCGAATTTAAGTTTGCGTTAAAAGAGATGGGTTACTCCTACCAACTGGACAGCAACAGAAAATACTGGACGGTTATTCCGAAAGGATACAAGAAACCCATCCGACTTAAAAATCTCGGAGAAGATTATACCAATGCAAAAATTGAGGAGCGTATCCGAGCAAACCGTGACCGTTGGGCAGACATCAAACCGTTTCAAAGGCAGACCTACAAGTCACGACAGTACCGCTTGCAGACACGAGAACACAAAATTAGAAAGAAAGGCGGTCTTTATGGTCTGTATCTGTATTACTGTTACAGGCTTGGGTATTTGCCGAAATACAAATTCAAAACACAGAACACAGGAAGGCTTCATTATCTTCTGAGAGAGGACTTGATGAAGCTTGACAGAATTACCGACGAGGTAAGGCTGCTCGGACGAGAAAACATTTCTACGGACGAGCAGCTTTTCTCATATAAAGCTTCGGTTGAGAAACAGATTAAATCTCTCGTTGCTGATAGAACACACCTGCGAAATAAGATAAGAAGAAAGATTGATGATGTAGAGCTATCAAAAGCGAAGGATGAGATTGCGTTACTGAATACGAAGTTAAAGACACTCCGCAAGGAGGTCAAGCTCTGTGACGGAATTGCAGAGAGGTCAAAGGAGATAAAGTCAAACCTTGAGCAAGTCCGAGCAGATGAACAACAAACTCAAAGAAAGGAGAAAAACCGAAATGAACAACGGTGGTGACGCAGCAGAACAAGTTGTCAGGTTATCGCTTGAAGGATTTGAAGTAGCTGCAAAATTAAGCGGAGCAGCGGCAAAGAACATTGCCATCCTGCTTGTGTCGGTTCTGAAACAGGAACAGAAGACGAAAGGTAAAGCCCGACTCACCAATATGATAAAGTCCGGTAAAGAGTTGAAGGTATTTTCTATCCCGAATAAAGATTTGAAGAAATTCACGGAGCAGGCAAAACGCTATGGGGTTTTGTATTGTGTACTCAGGGACAGAAATACAGGTGGTGAAAATGTTCCGGTAGATATTATCGCACGAGCGGAGGACGCTTCTAAAATTCAGCGTATTGTGGAACGCTTTGAACTCGGTAAGGTTGATAAGGCGTCTATTGTCAGCGAAGCAGAAAAAGCAGTAGCCGATCGTGAAGCTGTGGAGCTTGAACAGCCAACTAAATCGAAGAATGAAGTAATTATGGAGGAAGCGGTCAGAAGTCCTATACAGAAGGAGGAAAATTCTCAATCAAACCCCACAGCCGCCAAAACGGACAAAAACCCTCCGTCAAGGCAAAACTCAGAGCCGGAAGAAATGCAATCTGATAAGGGTGTTGTAAAGTCTGCTGATAAACCTTCGGTCAAAGAAAAGCTTGACCGTTATAAGGCTCAGGCAAGACAGCAAAAAGAAGCAGAGCGTTCTACTCCGGAAACTGCGAATGAAAAGAAACCGCAGCAAAAGAACGGTCAGACCGTTCATCATCAGCCGAAAAAGAAAAATACAAAAAGAAAAGAGAGGTAATCAGCTATGACGAATGATTTCAAACCTACTAAGGCTGGAAGTAATCAGCCTAAGCTTTCTAAAGAGGAGTACGCCGAGAAAAAGCGTGCCGAAAAAGAGAAAGTTTATCAGATGATAGACGAAGCGGCAGCGGAGGTGACGAGCGATCCTGAAAAGTTCAGAGCCTTCCTTGATACGCAGAGCAGAATGGACAGATATTCCGCAGCCAATGCCCTGCTCATTTATCAGCAGTATCCTGAAGCAACACAGCTCAAAGATTTTGAGGACTGGAGCAAGGAGAATGTAAAAATTACAAAGGGGGCAAAGAGTATTTCTATTCTTGAACCTGTGGAGTACACAAAGAAAGACGGCACAACCGGTATTTCCTACAATGTGAAAAAGGTGTTTGATGTAAGTCAGACAAACGGAAGAAAAGCTCCGGCAGTATCAGTGAACCGTGACCCGAAAGCACTCATCACGACAATGCTTGATGTATCGCCGGTGCAGGTCGAAGGGACGGACGAACTTCCTTATCCGGGTATGGCAGCGTTTTATAACAATGAGAAACAGACTTTGTATGTGAAACGCAATGTCGGGGATAGCGTAGCTGTGGCACAAAGCGTCGCTCAGGAACTCGGTCACGCCCAGCTTTCCATTAACAGCGACACATACAGCCGCAGAGATATGGGATTTCAGGCAGTCTGTATTGGATATATGCTTTGTAAAAAGTATGGTGTCGATACACAGAACTTTGCTATCGACCGTATTCCGGAGGAACTGAGTTCAAAAGAACCGAAGGAAATCCGTGCAGAGCTTTCCAAGACCCGCAACGCTATGTCTGATATTCACAGTCGTATTTCTGACGAGATGTTCCGCAAAAAGCAGGAACGCTCTAAAGATTATGAGAGATAACGGAGGGGACTTATGGAGAAAGAGAAACTTTACCATATCGCTTTGGATGACTACGAACACGGTGTTGTCATTCGCTCTCTTAACGATGAGAAAACAAAGTTGATGGAGGAAGGTAAAACCGCCGACGCAGTAGATGACCTTCTGGTAAAAATTGGCAATGCCCCGCAGAAAAAGTTCAAAGTGATTGAAAGGAAACGCTCGGATGAAGCGAGATAATGACAGGCAGACCGCCGTCATTGTATCTGTCATCGGTATTGTTCCGGTTGTATGGTTAGCACTTCTTATTGCACCTTCGGTAAGCGGAGGATTGCCGGAGATAGTAGAAAACCTTGCAACAGTATTCAATACCCCGTTTCGTATCGTGTTATGTGAGGACAGCCTAAAAACTGTCCTCATTTTGCTTCTCTGCTACGGAATGGGTATCGGATTATATTTCTCCACGCAGAGGAATTACCGAAGGCGTGAGGAACACGGTTCCGCAAAGTGGGGCAATGCGAAGGTCGTCGATAAGAAATACCGACAGTCTCCGCCCTCGGAAAACAAACTGATGACACAGAATGTGCGTATCGGCTTAAACGCCAAGAAGCACAGACGAAACCTTAACACACTGGTGTGCGGTGGCTCCGGTGCAGGTAAAACAAGGTTCTACTGTAAGCCGAACCTAATGCAATGCAACACATCTTTCGTCATTCTTGACCCGAAAGGAGAAATTTTAAGAGATACGGGAAGTCTGCTTGAAAAACAGGGCTATGAAATCCGTGTCCTTGATTTGATTTCAATGCACAAGAGCCATTGCTATAACCCGTTTGTGTATTTGCAGAGCGACAACGATGTGCAAAAGCTCGTGACGAACCTGTTTAAGAGTACCACTCCGAAAGGTTCTCAGAGCAACGACCCGTTTTGGGATACTGCGGCTTCAATGCTGCTTTTAGCACTCGTTTTTTATCTGCATTATGAAGCACCACCGGAGGAACAGAACTTTGCGATGGTTATGGAAATGCTCAGAGCGGGAGCGATTGAAGATGAAGATGACCCAAGACCATCTCCGCTTGATAATCTGTTCTCTGATTTGATGATAGACAATCCTGACCATATCGCATTGAAGTATTACCATTCCTATCACTCCGGTTCATCTAAAACGCTGAAATCAATTCAGATAACCCTTGCAGCTCGACTTGAAAAGTTTAACTTAGAGAGCCTTGCTGCTTTGACCTCAGTTGATGAGCTTGATTTACAGTCCCTCGGAGAAAAGAAAGTTGCACTGTTCGCTCTGATACCGGACAACGACTCAAGTTTTAACTTCCTTGTCAGTATCCTTTACACACAGCTTTTTCAGCAGTTGTTTTATGCGGCAGACCATATACACGGAGGCAGCCTGCCTATGCCGGTTCACTTCCTGATGGACGAATTTGCAAATGTTTCGCTCCCGGATGACTTCGACAAAATTCTTTCGGTTATGCGTTCCCGTGGTGTGTCGGTATCTATCATATTGCAGAACTTGGCTCAGCTTAAAGCCTTATTTGAAAAACAATGGGAAAGCATTGTAGGTAATTGCGATGAGTTTCTTTATCTCGGCGGCAATGAGCAATCAACGCACAAGTATGTGTCTGAGCTACTCGGTAAGGAAACCATTGATACCAACACCTTCGGAAAGAGCACCGGACGAAGCGGAAGTTATTCTACGAACTATCAAATCAGCGGTAGAGAACTTCTTACTCCCGATGAAGTGAGAATGCTTGGTAACCAATATGCCATTCTCTTTATTCGTGGAGAAAGACCAGTTATGGATTTTAAGTATGACATCCTGAAACATCCGAATGTAGCGTTTACCGCAGATGGAAAAGCGAAGGCATACAAACACGGTGAGGTCACAAAAGATATTGCGTCTATTGCAGTATGGGATATTGACCCGAAAAAACTTCCTGAGAAGGAAGTAAATGAAACCAACTGGGAGCTTCTGTCCGATGAGGATTTGGAAGCTCTTTTCATTAACCAAAAATCAAAATAAAACTTGGAGGTATTTATATTATGACTATGTTTAAGAAAGATGTAAACGCAACCAAAAAAACTACTCAGAAGCTGCCGATGAAGGGCAAGGTAAAGAAAGGCTTTCGTGCCTACTGTGCAGCGGTTATATGCGGAGCTTTGGTACTCGGTCTGAGTACAACCGCTTTTGCAGCCGGCGGCGATCCGATTACCGTCGTAAACAACCTGTCTGATTTTATTTTCGGTCTTATCCGAGCCATCGGTATGATTTTGCTCGGTTTCGGTATTGTTCAGATTGGTCTTTCTCTTAAATCTCACGACCCTTCTCAGCGAGCAAACGGCTTTCTTACTCTTGCAGGCGGTGCCATTATCACCTTTGCAAAAGAAATCCTGACCCTTATTACAGGTTAATTGGAGATTACAGTTATCGAGAGTGTGTCTGACCGTTTCAGACACACTCTATAATTTGTTAAGGAGGTGCTTTTGAAAATGAGTGATAACTGGGTTGTTCAAAATCTCCAAAACGCCCTCGAAACTTGGAATGAAAAACTTGCGGAAATTTGGAACCTTATCACGACTACTCCACAAAACTTTAAGGGCGGCGGGATATGGTCTGTTATTGTAAATATAAACGGAGCAGTACAGGCTATCGGTCTTGCTTTGCTCGTGCTGTTTTTTGTGGTTGGCGTAGTAAAAACCTGTGGCAGCTTTACAGAGGTTAAGAAACCGGAACACGCTCTTAAATTGTTTGTCCGTTTTGCAATAGCAAAAGGTGTTATCACCTACGGTATGGAGCTTATGCTTGCCTTGTTCAATATTGTTCAGGGAACTATTTCAACGATAATGACTTCGGCGGGATTTAGCAGTCCGCAGCAGACTACCTTGCCGGCTGAGATGATTACAACGATTGAAGATTGCGGTTTCTTTGAAAGTATTCCGCTATGGGCAGTTACGCTTATTGGTGGATTGTTTATCACTGTGCTGTCATTCATTTTGATAATGACCGTGTATGGGCGTTTCTTCAAGCTCTATATGTACACGGCTATTGCCCCAATCCCACTTTCAACCTTTGCTGGTGAACCGACGCAGAATGTCGGCAAGAGTTTTATTAAGAGTTATTGTGCCGTCTGCTTAGAAGGTGCAATCATTGTTCTTGCCTGCATTATCTTCTCTGTGTTTGCGTCTTCCCCGCCGGTAGTGGATACGAGTGCAGCGGCAGTAACGCAGGTGTGGGCATATATCGGCGAGTTGGTATTTAATATGCTTGTTCTTGTCGGTGCAGTTAAAATGTCAGACCGCATTATCCGTGAGATGATGGGACTGTAAGGAGATTTGAGATGAATAAAAATGTATGTAAAAAATGTGTTTACTATGGCGGTAAACGCAAAAATAAAGTTCTTTGTCTGAATGACAAATGTGTGAAGGACACAAATCAGAAGAAGCAGAAAGGAGCGTACTATGGAGGTTAAAATCAACCGAGAGATACGAAATTACACAGAATCGATGTTCTTTGGACTGTCGCTTAGACAGTTCATTTTTTCTGTCTGTGCCTGTGGAGTGGCGGTAGGACTTTATTTTCTTTTGAAACCTTATGTCGGCACAGAAACAGTATCGTGGATGTGTATTTTAGGAGCTGCACCGTTTGCAGCTCTCGGCTTTGTAAAATACAACGGTATGACCGCTGAAAAAGCCATTTATGCGTGGATTAAATCGGAGTTTCTAATGCCTAAGAAACTGGTATTTCATCCAACGAATACCTACTACGAGCTTATGAAGCCGAGTATGGAACAGAAACAGAAGGAGGTAATGAAATCTAATGATTAAGACATTGACAACCCTGTTCAAGCAGGACAAAGAAAAATTTGTAGTGCCGAAAGGCGTTCAGGATGTTATTCCGATTACCGCAATTTATGATGATGGTATTTTCAGAGTCGGAAAAGATAAATATTCCAAAACCTATAAGTTTACGGACATTAACTATGCTGTCGCAAGCAGAGAGGATAAGGAAGCGATGTTTCTTGAGTATTCAGAACTGCTTAATTCCCTTGACAGTGGTGCAACAACAAAAATAACCATTAACAATCGTCGGCTGAACAGGCTCGACTTTGAAAAGACAATCCTTATTCCGGCACAGGGAGATGATCTTGACGGCTATCGAGAGGAATACAATAAAATGCTGCTCGATAAAGCTACGGGGGCTAATTCCATTGTTCAGGATAAGTATATGACCATTTCTATCAACAAGAAGAGCGTGGACGACGCAAGGACATACTTTGCTCGTGTTGGTGCTGATTTGATTGCCCACTTCGGCAGACTCGGCAGCAAATGCGTTGAAATGGATACTGAGGAGCGACTTCGTATTTTCCACGACTTTTACAGAGTGGGAGAAGAAAGTTCTTATCATTTTGATATTAAGGAAACTCGCAGAAAAGGTCACGATTTTAAGGATTATGTTTGTCCAGATACGATGGAGTTTGAAAAGGACTATTTCAAAATGGGTGAGCGATACGGCAGAGTTCTTTTCCTCCGTGAGTATGCTTCTTATATTAAGGATAGTATGGTAGCTGAACTTACTGATATGAACCGAAATCTGATGATGTCCATTGATGTTGTTCCTGTTCCAACAGATGAAGCTGTAAGAGAGGCAGAGAGCCGACTGCTCGGTGTAGAAACGAATATTACAAACTGGCAGCGTAGACAAAACTCGAATAATAACTTTTCTGCAACTGTGCCTTATGATATGGAGCAGCAGAAAAAGGAAATGAAAGAGTTCCTTGATGACCTTACTACCCGTGACCAGCGTATGATGTTTGCAGTTTTGACGATGGTTCATACCGCCGAAACAAAAGAGCAGCTCGACAATGACACCGAAGCATTGCTCACGACTGCAAGAAAACACCTTTGTCAGTTTGGCGTGCTGAAATTTCAGCAGATGGACGGTCTGAATACGGTAATGCCATTCGGTACGAGAAAGATTGACGCATTCAGAACACTGACAACTGAAAGTCTTGCAGTATTCATCCCGTTCAGAGTACAGGACATCTATCACGAAAATGGAATTTACTACGGTCAGAATGTGATCAGTAAGAATATGATTATTGCAGACCGCAAGCAGCTTTTAAATGGTAACTCCTTCATCCTCGGCGTGTCCGGTGGTGGTAAATCCTTTGCCGCAAAGGGAGAGATTGAAAACATCGTGCTGTCCTCTGACGCAGATGTAATCATTATTGACCCTGAGCGAGAGTATTCGCAGCTTGTAAAGGCACTCGGCGGTGAGATTATCAACATTTCAGCCACTTCCGCAAATCATATCAACGCAATGGATATGAATAAAGAATACGGTGACGGTGCAAATCCTGTTATCCTGAAATCTGAGTTTATTATGTCGCTGTGCGAACAGCTCATCGGCGGCACAAACCTCGGAGCAAAGCAGAAGTCCATCATTGACCGTTGTACCGCAAGTGTGTACCGAACCTATCAGCAAAATGATTATCAGGGTGCAGTTCCGACCTTGCAGGACTTCAGAGCAGAGCTTCTGAAACAGGACGAGCCGGAAGCAAAGGAAATCGCCCTTGCTATCGAGCTGTTCACTCACGGTTCTCTGAACACCTTTGCGAAGCAAACTAATGTGGATACAAACAACCGTCTGATTTGCTATGACATCCTTGACCTCGGCAAGCAGCTTATGCCTATCGGTATGCTTGTTGTCCTTGACAGTATTTTAAACCGTATCACACAGAACCGTGCAAAGGGCAAGAATACCTTTATCTTCATTGATGAGATTTACCTCTTATTCCAGCACGAGTATTCTGCGAACTTCCTGTTCACTCTTTGGAAGCGTGTCAGAAAGTATGGTGCGTATGCTACCGGTATTACTCAGAATGTGGATGACCTGCTTCAGAGCCATACCGCAAGAACAATGCTTGCAAACTCCGAGTTCATCATTATGCTCAACCAAGCGTCAACCGATAGGATTGAGCTTGCGAAGTTGCTGAACATTTCCGACCTTCAGATGAGCTATATCACCAATGTGGAAGCCGGACACGGACTTATCAAGGTGGGCAGTTCGCTTGTACCGTTTGCAAACAAGTTCCCGAAAAATACGAAGCTTTATAAGCTGATGACAACGAAACCGGGCGAGGGTGCATAACCCTCGCTCATTTCTTTGAAAGGATACGATAATGAGCAAAAAAGTATATATTCTTATTGTTTTGGTGCTTGCGGCTGTTTTCGCTGTGAGTACCTTTTTTATTGTCCGCAATCATCTTGAAGCTGTCGAACAGTCAGAGAAGTATGACAACCTCACAGAGATTGTAGAAAAGGCGGAAACAGAAGAAACCGAGACTGTTCAGTTCTCAGAAGATAAGACGCTTCTTCCGTCATACGCAGAGCTGTACGCTCAGAACGATGATATGATCGGTTGGATTAAGGTAGATGACACACAAATCAATTATCCGGTAATGCAGTCGGTCAATGAACCTAATTTCTATCTGAAGCACGGATTTGACAAAGAATATACCGATTATGGATGTCCGTATATTCAGGAGAATTGTGATGTGGAGAAGCCGTCTGACAACCTGATTATCTACGGTCACAATATGAACAACGGTTCAATGTTTGCCGGACTGATGAAGTTTAAGGATAAGAGTTTTTGGGAGAAACACAAGACGATTTCTTTCGATACTTTGACAGACCACTACGATTACGAGGTAGTCGCTGTTTTCAAGACTTTCGTTTATTCAAACAGTCCGGAGAGCTTTAAGTATTATCAGTTTACCGACGCAGAAACAAAGTCAGATTTTGATGAATATATCAGAAAGTGCAAAGAGCTTGCTCTGTATGATACGGGAGTGACCGCAGAATATGGTGATAAGTTGATTTCTCTTTCCACTTGTGAGTATTCAAGGACAAACGGTAGGCTTGTTGTGGTTGCAAAGAGAGTGGTGAAGTAGCCATTCTCTTTTATTTTGACAGAAAGGAGGAAACCGATGGCTGATATAAAAACAAGAGATACAGTAAAAGGTACGATAAAGACCATAGACAAAGCAGTTGTTGCGTCGCAGCGAATGAAGCAAGCCTATATTTCAACGAAAGAAAAAGCGGAGTATTCGACGCACGCTTCAGAAAGTTCAGTTGAAGAATATGCTGCTGACAGAATGGAGTCCGGTACGGATGTTGTTGTTCACGAAGGTTCTCATCAGTTTGATAAGGTAGGGCGTTGGGGAGTTCGAGAAACAAAAGAAAATGTCCATAAAGCGAAGGACGGTATTCAGAATTTCAAACAGAAGCGAGCTATGCAGAGCTTTAAGCGTACCACCGTCAATCGTAACGGCAGACAGAGTGTAAAAGCGGTGGAACAGACGCAAAAAACTGTGAAAGAGTCTGCAAGGTCGGCGGGTAAAAAAACGGTTAAGACTGTATCAAAAGGTTCTGCTAAGACAGCTCAGAAAACGGTTAAAACTGCTGAACAAACTGCAAAGACTACAATTAAAACAACTCAGCAGGCAACAAAAGCGGCTCAAAAAACTGCTCAGGCAACAGCAAAGGCTACACAGAAAGCGGCACAGGCAACAAAAGCGACTGCAAAAGCTACAGCCACAGCAGTAAAGGCTGCGACAAAAGCTACGATTGCTACTGTAAAAGCAATCATAGCGGCGGTCAAGAGTTTGATAGCAGCTATTGTTGCAGGAGGATGGATTGCGGTTGTAGTCATTATTATCATTTGTCTGATAGGTCTTATCATCGGCTCGGTCTTTGGTATTTTCTTTTCGGGCGAGGACTCCGGAACAGGAATGTCAATGCAGACGGCAGTTCAGGAAATCAATCAGGAATATGATGACAGACTTGAACAAGAAAAAAACTCTACAAGCTACGATGTTCTTGAAATGAGCGGCAGCAGAGCCGTGTGGAAAGATGTTCTTGCGGTATATGCTGTAAAAATCAATACAGATCCGGATAATCCGCAGGAAGTAGCTACTATGGACGAAACAAAAAAAGGATTGCTCTCGGATATATTTTGGGAGATGAATGAAATATCATCCCGTACAGAGTCAAATACCTATACCGAGATACAGGAAAGTGATGACGGTCACGGAAATATCGTGGAAACGGAAACGACTGTAACAGAAACTTTCTTGTATATCACGGTATCGCACAAGACAGTAGACGAGATGGCAAGTATGTATGGATTTAATCAGGAGCAGAGAGATTATCTTGCGGAACTCCTAACGGATGAAAATAATCAGCTTTGGTCTCAGGTACTTTATGGTATCGGGTATAGCGATGACCAAATCGTAACGGTTGCATTGTCACAGGTCGGCAATGTCGGTGGACAGCCCTACTGGTCTTGGTATGGCTTTAATAGCCGAGTAGAATGGTGTGCTTGCTTTGTAAGTTGGTGTGCCAATGAGTGCGGTTATATTGACGCTGGAATAATCCCGAAATACGCAGGCTGTGTAAACGGAGTGCAATGGTTCCAAGAGCGTGGACAATGGGCTGACCGTTCCCACGAACCGGCGGCAGGAACAATTATTTTCTTTGATTGGGAGGGAGACGGAGTTACAGACCATACAGGTATCGTTCAGAAGTGCGAAAACGGTACAGTTTACACTGTAGAGGGCAATTCTGGTGATAGTTGTCGCACAAGAACTTATCCGGTCGGAAGCAGCTTAATTTACGGTTACGGCATTCCAGCATATTAAATCTTTTTCCTGATAAGCAAAAAGATGGCTGCTCATAAGAACAGCCATCTTCTACATTTTAGTCTATTTTTCTGCCTTTGAAGTATTTGTCGTGAGTACAGTACTCAAACGACATTAAACAGTCATAGCTCTCGTCATCAGGATTAAAGAGATCAAAGGAGTCGCATAAAGTTATCATCTTCGCAAAGAGTTCTTTTAAGTATCCATTGCATATTGCAAAATCCCAATGTAAGTAAGCGATGTATCCATACCCTACCTCGTATAAATCTGTGTCAATTTCGTAATTTTCCGAAAGCTCTTTTACGAGGGCAATAAACTCATCCTTGTGCTTTGCTCGTTCATCATTGAAGACATACTTTGTATTTTCTTCTATATAGGAGATAAATTCTTCGCCGGTTTTTGGAAAGTCTGTATCAGCATTATCGCTCTTGGGGACATCCTCAAACTCGTTCAGCATATCTTTGGTTATCTTCGGAAATCTTTTTGAAAATATAAGTGTTCTACTATTCAATGGCATACCTCCCTAAATTGATTATTTCCAGTTTCTTCTTAACAGCACGCTCATATGTTTTTGCCGCTCCACCCCATCCGTGGTCAACATAGCATACGGCATATTTTGAGTTATCTACCAAATACCTGTTTCGTGCAGGTATTGCAGCCTTAAAATGATATTTTTCAAACCCGTCAGGGAAAACTATTAAATCGAATATTTCCTTGTTGAATACATTGAATGTAAGATAAGGAATAACGAGAATATTTTTTATATGAGGATATTTTTCTTTCAGTTCGTATACGCAGCCAGCACATAGTCTGTCAAATCCGCCCTGTCCACCGTTTAGGAAATCGGTTACACCGAGATGTATAAGTTTTTCTATTTCAGATATTATATCAGCTTTATTGACTCCATAGCACTCATTGTGTCCTATAAAAGTTGCAGTTGTTTCTAAACCCATTGTAAATCACTCCCGATTTACTAATTGTAACATAAATTTTTGATAAAATCATCACTAATAGTTATTTTATCTTCCGTTTGGTTCGTGTATAGAACCGTTAGTGTAATCTATACTAATAGTTAGTAAGACAAACCGAAGGAGGTGATGTGATGAAGCTTGATACAATCGGTAAGAATATAAGAAAATATCGCCTTATGAAAAAATTTCGTCAGGAAGATTTAGCAGAAAAATCTGAATTAACAGCAAATTATATCGGTATGGTCGAGCGTGGAGAGAAAATTCCATCACTTGAAACCTTCATAAAGATATTGAATGCGTTGGAAGTATCATCAGATATGGTCTTGGTTGATGTTTTGAATACAGGATATACAGTAAAGAACTCTATTTTAAATGAAAAACTCGCCAAGCTTGACCCTGATGACAGAGAAAAAATATATGAGGTTATAGATACGCTCATAAAACATTCAAAGCAAATATCGCCGTGAATTGAGGAAGTTCGCTATATAAAGCGGGCTTTTTCTTTTTATCGAGAAGAATTTTCAGCGTTCGACATTTCTTGCGAGACTTCGACATTTAGATTATGTTATAACAATAACTAATGGTGATAGATAAATACTAATAGATATGAGAGGAGTATTGTGATGAACATAATCAGAGAAGTTGCAAAGAAAAACGGCGTAAGCGAAAAGGAAGTAAGAAATGAGATGAAAATAGCTATTAGAGTAGCTATGCAAAGTACAGACCCGATAGCACAATTTTTTTGGAAGCAAATCGTACCGGACGGTAGGGAACCGTCAGTTGAAAAGGTCATTGCTGCTCTTGCTTCGACGATACATAATAAGTCATTTTTATCCTAACCTACAAATTATTTTATTATAAAGTTAAAGACCGCCAGATCTCCTTTGAGAATTGGCGGTCTTATTCTTATACCAACTATATGAAATAAACAATAAACAATAGTAGGTGTGATGAAATAGCGACATCTAATGCTGATAGAAAGGTTATTTTAGGCAAAATCATTGATTTTTATGAGATTTTAATATATAATGTAGTCTGTATAGGTGTAATTATCTGCTCATTGTTTTTAGAAAGGATGAGGTGCTATGCGAGTAAGTTACAATAAGCTTCAAAAACTGATGATAGATAATCAAATGAAAAGAAACGACTTGATGAGAGCGGCGGAACTTAGCCCGTATATGGCAACGAAAATCTATAAGAATGAACCAATATCCCTTGAAGTGCTTATGCGTATATGTAAAGTGTTTCATTGTGATGTTGGAGATATATGCGAAATTATCTTAGACGAATAAACGAGTTGTCAGGTAGGAGAATGGATATGGAATTGATTAACAACACAAGCAAAACATTGAAAGATGATTTAGCGGTTGAGATACAGAAAGGCAGTAAGCTATCTATTGCAGCAGCTTGCTTCTCGATTTATGCCTTTCAAGAATTGAAAAAAGAATTAAAAGGAATTGATGAACTCAGATTTATTTTCACATCTCCTACATTTACAACGGAAAAGGCTAAGAAAGAAAAACGAGAGTTCTATATTCCACGATTAAACCGTGAGCGTAGTTTATACGGAACAGAATTTGAAGTAAAGCTTCGTAATGAGCTGACTCAAAAAGCCATTGCTAAAGAATGTGCCCAGTGGATAAAGGAAAAGGTTACTTTCAAGTCTAACACCACCGGCGATAATATGATGGGATTTATCAACCTTGATGATAAGAACTATATGCCGGTAAACGGATTTACAACGGTTGATCTCGGCTGTGAGCGTGGCAATAACGCCTATAATATGGTTCAAAAAACAGAAGCACCGTTTTCAACGGCATATCTTGAACTGTTTGATAGCTTATGGAACGACAATACAAAATTACAGGTCGTAACCGATGAAGTAATTGACAGCATTACAGCAGCATATCAGGAGAACTCTCCCGACTTTATTTATTTCGTGACACTTTATAATATTTTCAACGAGTTTTTAGAAGATATATCTGAGGATGTTCTCCCTAACGAAGCAACCGGATTTAAGAACAGTAAGATTTGGAGTATGCTTTATAATTTCCAAAAAGACGCTGTTCTTGCCATTATCAATAAGCTTGAAAAATTTAATGGATGTATTCTTGCAGACAGTGTCGGTCTTGGTAAAACTTTCACCGCTCTGGCAGTTATTAAATACTATGAAAATAGAAATAAATCCGTTTTGGTTTTATGCCCTAAAAAACTGACCAACAACTGGAACACATATAAAGACAACTATGTAAATAATCCTATTGCGTCTGATAGGCTCCGATATGATGTTTTGTATCATACTGACCTGAACCGTACACACGGTAAATCAAACGGACTTGATTTAGATAGATTAAATTGGAGTGCCTACGACCTTGTTGTAATTGATGAATCCCATAATTTCCGTAATGGCGGAAAGCTCAGCGGTGAAGAAAATGAAAAGGAAAACCGCTATCTGAGATTGCTAAACAAGGTTATCCGCAAAGGTGTTAAGACAAAGGTGCTTATGCTGTCGGCAACGCCGGTTAATAACAGGTTTAATGACCTTAAAAATCAGCTTGCACTTGCTTATGAGGGTAACACTGACTACATAGATGAAAAGCTGAATACTACTCGTTCTATTGATGAAATTTTTAAAAACGCTCAAAGAGCTTTCAACACTTGGAGTAAATGGGAACCGCAGGATAGGACTACCGAAAACCTATTAAAAATGCTTGACTTCGATTTCTTTGAAGTGCTGGACAGTGTTACGATTGCACGCTCAAGAAAACACATTCAGAAATATTATGATACAACCGATATTGGAACATTCCCTACAAGACTCAAGCCGATTTCTTTAAGACCTAAGCTTACTGACTTAAAAGAAGCAATAAATTACAATGAGATTTTTGAGCAGCTTATGCTGCTATCACTGACGATTTACACGCCGACGCATTATATTCTGCCGAGCAAAATGGAGAAGTATGCAGAATTGTATGAGGATAATAAAGTCAATGTTGGGTTTACGCAGGCAAACCGAGAACAAGGTATTCGACGATTGACTGCTATCAACCTGATGAAGCGTATGGAAAGCTCGGTGTATTCATTCAATCTCACCTTGAAACGAATTAAGGAATTGATTGAGAATACAATTAAAACCATAGATACTTACGACCGTGCTTCGTCAGTTAAGCTGGAGTTTACTGACATATCAAATATTGACGATTACGACAGCGATGACCAAAACGGTGATGAGCTGTTTACTTTCGGCAGGAAGGTTAAAATTGACCTTGCGGATATGGATTATAAATCGTGGAGGAATAGCCTTGCAAAAGACGCAGAGGTTTTAGAGCTTTTGACCTTAATGGTTGGTGATATTACACCGGAACACGACTCAAAGCTACAAGAGTTATTTAGAGTAATTCGTAATAAGTTAGAACATCCGATTAACGCTGGGAACAAGAAGATTATCATATTTACTGCTTTTGCGGATACCGCTGGATACTTATATGATAATGTAAGCCAGTATGTAAAAGAAAATTTTGGCTTGAATACAGCAATGGTGTCTGGTACGGTAGAGGGAAAAACTACTGTTCCAAAACTCCGTAGCGACTTGAATACGGTTTTGACCTGCTTCTCTCCTATATCAAAGGACAAGCAGTTGCTTATGCCGAATGACAATACGGAGATAGATTTTCTGATTGCAACCGACTGTATTTCAGAAGGTCAGAACTTGCAAGACTGTGATTATTTGATTAACTATGATATACATTGGAACCCTGTGCGTATTATACAGCGTTTCGGCAGAATTGACCGTATCGGAAGCAAAAATGCGTACATCCAGCTTGTAAACTTTTGGCCGGATGTTACGCTTGATGAATATATCGACTTAAAGGCAAAGGTTGAAACCCGTATGAAGATTGTGGATATGACCGCAACGGGTGACGATAACCTTTTGAGCGATGAAGAAAAAACAGACCTTGAATACAGAAAATCTCAGTTAAAGCGTCTTCAAGAGGAAGTCGTGGATATTGAGGATATGACAACCGGTATTTCTATTATGGACTTGGGACTTAATGAGTTCAGAATGGATTTGCTGGAGTATATCAAACATCACGATGATATTGACAAAACTCCGTTTGGCTTGCACGCAGTTGTTGCCGCAGCAGAAGATATGCCGGAGGGTGTTATTTATGTGCTTAAAAACCGCTCAAACAGTGTGAATATTGATAATCAGAACCGTCTGCACCCGTTCTATATGGTTTACATTAGTACCGATGGTGATGTTGTATGTGATCACTTGTCGCCGAAGGATATGCTTGATAAATTGCGTTTCCTTTGTAAAGGAAAGACTGAACCAGACGCTCACCTCTGCAAAGAGTTCAACAAAGAAACTCGTGACGGTAAAGATATGAGTGAGTTTTCAAAGTTGCTTGGAGACGCTATTGCTTCAATTATTGAAGTAAAAGAAGAGAGTGATATTGACTCTTTCCTAAGCGGTGGTCAGATAAGTTTTTTGTCGAGCGAAATTAAAGGCTTGGATGACTTTGAACTGATTTGTTTTTTAGTCGTCAGATAAGAGGAGAGGTGCTTATGCTTGGATTACCAAAGAATACGGAGTTGAATAAGCAACTTCCGAAAAAAGCAATTTACGCTAAATTCCAAATGAATACTGCCGCCAAAGATAAAATTGACAAAGATATAGCACGAATTTCCATTGTCAATGAAGTTTCGCCGTCGAGAATAAATATTGCCGCAGGAGAAACTGTAAAAGGTTTTTATGTGCTTTTGGTAACGCTCAAGAAGCGTGATTTTGATGAGAAAAATATCATCACCGTTTCAAAGCTTATTCCGCAAAATATGCTGATGATTTTGGAGTATGATGGACAGGCACGACTGGCGGTATATCATTCAAAGTTAATGTTGACCGAGTGGCAGAAAACCGAAAGTCTTTCCATAGAACTTAAGGGGCTTGACCTTGATACCGTATGGGAAAACATCATTGTTCAGATTGGACAGATACACATTGGCGTTGGTAATACATTAGACGAGCAGATTGAGCTTGACGAAAAAAAGGCAAGGTTGCAAAAGGAAATAGAAAGACTTGAAAAGACTGCGAGAGCAGAAAAACAGCCGAAGAAGAAATTCAAAATTGTAAGTGAAGTACAAAGGCTGACAAAACAATTAAGTGAAATTTCATAAAAGTATTCACTGAGAAAAGGAGTGATGAAATGCCATTAGATAATAAAGCGATAGAAACGCTGTCAGTTAATGCTGTAAAAAATAGTATTGTGACATCAGAGTTTCTTGACCAGTTTATTGCAGATAATGATAAAGAGCCTTCGTGGGACGGATTTGTCTATATTTACGGTGATAAATCTAAGAAGAAAAATAATCTTAAAGGAAGAATGCCAGTACAAGTAAAAGGCACAGAATGTGACGACCACTCAAAAGAGACAATTTCTTTTTCAATGACAACGGTGGATTTGAGGAATTATCTTTATGATGGAGGTTGTGTGCTTTTTGTTGTATATATTGGGAATTGTGGTGTGACGAATAAAATTTATTATTCAGAGCTTACACCGGTTAAATTAAGACAATTATTAGTCGAAGCAAAAGGGCAGGATAATAAAACTGTCAGTTTGAAAGAGTTTCCGTCTGACAATAACAAGAAAGCAACGATTTTTTTAAATTGCTTACAGAACTGCCAAAAGCAAGCAAGCTTCAAAGAAGGAAAACTGTTGACACTGGATGAATTGCAGAAACAGGGCGTTTTGGAGAATATAGTTATTCCATTTGAAGGTGTGGGAATCAATGATCCACAAACGGCACTTATTAATAATGAAGTATATATTTATGCTAAGGTTAAAGGAAGCTCTATTCCCCAACCAATTGATATGGTTCCAGAAGGCATTCATACAAATCAGGTTTTCACTGCGAAGATAACGATTGAAGGCAAGCTCTTCTATAGTAATTACAATGTTGTAAAAAATGTAAGCGGAACTACGGTATGTCTGGGAAGTAGTTTTAAGATTAGTTTTTATGGACAGAAAAAGCCTTGTAAAATCACTTATAAAAACTCAGATAAAATCAGAGTGTTGGCAAAAGATCTCGATTTTATGCTTAGTTATTTGAAAAATGGATACTTTAAATTGAATAGCGTTAGATTTCCTTTTGATTATGAAGGAATGGACTCTACAAATTTTGATGTTGAGAAAGAACAAAAACATTTGAAATATGCAAAAGATATTGTACGAGTTCTCGATATGCTGGGTTGCTCTGATGATATAGATGTTAATGATATGATGGATGAAGACTGGAGAAATCTAAATCGTCTGATAACTGCATTTATAGAGAAAAAACCAGTTAAAGGACTTAAGGAGGACTTGCCGTCAGTTTCTTGTATAAAAGTGGGAAAACTAAGATTTGTGGTCTATCTCAAAAAGTGCAAAAATGCAGAAGCAGGAACATACGAAATACTGGATTTTTTTAAGGTGGACTTATCAGTTGCATTTGATAATGGTGAGGGAAAAATGCTCCCGATTTCTCAGTTTTGTATTTTACATAAAGATGATTTTTTAACTTTAAGCAATATGAACTTTGATGTGCTTCTTCCCTCATTTCAAAAAACGGAACACCACTACGAAACATTTAACAAAGCAAACTGGTTTTTACTTGAGCTGTTGAGTGCATACGATAAGGCGGACGGAATAAGAAAAGAAAAGCTTCTAAAGGTTTGTGATGAATTCAGCAAGTGGATTTCCGAAGCAAGTGATGAAGAACTTGATTATCAGATAAAAATGCTTAACAGATTGCAAACAATCAGGCGAGGTAGAGATTTTAACATTGACGAGATAGGAACTTTATATCAAATGGTTGAAAGCACAGACACACGAGAAGATTGTATCGTTGGGGCATATTTACTGTTAGGACAACAACAAGCTGCTGAGATACATTTTTCAAGGCTAACCGAAGAAGAACAGAAGAATTTCAAAGAATACCCAATATACCGATTTTGGAAAACGGAGGAAAATAATAATGGATAAACTTAAAATGCACACCCCTAATAAGGCTGACGAGAACTTTGCGAAACTTGCTGCAATGTTCCCGAATGCTGTGACCGAAACTATCGACGAAAACGGTGAAGTTGTTCGTGCGATTGATAAAGATGTGCTTATGCAGGAAATTTCCTGCAAGGTCGTGGACGGTAAAGAGGAACGCTATCAGTTTACTTGGCCGGACAAGAAAAAATCTGTCCTGCTTGCAAACGCCCCGATAGCGAAAACACTTCGCCCTTGCAGAGAAGAAAGCGTTGATTTTGATAACACCGAGAACCTTTATATCGAGGGAGACAATCTTGAAGTGTTAAAGCTGTTGCAGGAAACCTATCTCGGTAAGATTAAAATGATTTATATTGATCCACCTTACAATACCGGCAATGACTTTGTTTACGAAGACGATTTTTCTCAGAGTACAGACGAGTATATGGCAAATAGCGGTCAATTTGATGAATACGGTAATAGACTTGTTACTAATACAGAGAATAATGGTAGATTTCATACTGATTGGCTGAATATGATATATCCAAGAATTAAAATTGCTAAAGACCTTTTGTCAGATGACGGTGTTTTCCTAATTCACATTGATGACAATGAGTATGAAAACCTTACTAAAGTTGGCAATGAAATTTTTGGTGAAGAAAACTTTATCAATATTGTAACAGTAAAGACCAAAATAGGTGGAGTATCCGGAAGTTCGGAAGGAAAAAGTCTTAAAGATGCCACGGAGTTTATATTGGTTTATGCCAAAAATAAGAATGCCTTGAATTTTAATCCTACATATATTAAGCAGAAATTATCAGATAGGATAAAAAGTTATGAAGCGGAAGGGAAAAGTTGGAAATACACTTCTGTGATGACAAAACTTGGTGGTAAAGAAATTATCAAAAAAGATGAAAATCGAAACATTATTTTTTACGGTTATAAAGAACTAGAAACAATGTCTATTTCTGCATTTGCAAAACAACAAGGAATAACCGAAGAAGAAATATATGACAAATATGCTGACAGAATATTTCAAACCACTAATGCACAGAGCAGCGTGCGTCAAACAGTTATGAAGGAAACAGCAGATGCTGACTATCCTATGTATGGGTGCGAATATGTACCTGTCAAAGGCAAAAATGAAGGTAATGTAATTGAGATATTATACAAAGGTGAACAACGAAGAATGATGATGTTTTTGTCAGACGCTGTGTCGAGAATAGATGGTGCATATTATTATCTCGACAAGATAACAACTCTTTGGGATGATATACAATACAACAACCTAACAAAAGAAGGAAACATTGAATTTCCAAATGGAAAGAAGCCAATTAAACTTCTACAGAGAATTATTGAACTAACTTGTGATAAAGACAGTACAATTCTTGATTTTTTCTCGGGTTCAGCCAGTACAGCACACGCAGTTCTACAATCAAATGCTGAGGATAGTGGAAACCGCAAATTTATAATGGTACAATTACCAGAACCTTGTGAAGAAAAAAGTGATTTTAAGAAAAATGGATTTGATAATATATGTGAAATCGGAAAAGAGCGTATTCGCCGAGCCGGAACGCAAATTAAGGAAGAAAGTCCGTTGACCACACAGAACCTTGATACTGGTTTCCGTGTGTTAAAATGCGACAGCACCAATATGAAAGATGTTTACTATAACCCTGCCGAGTATGAAGCGAGTCTGTTCAGTACTCTGACCGATAATATCAAAGAGGACAGAACGCCGGAAGATTTGCTGTTCCAAGTTATGCTCGATTTGGGTGTTCTGCTTTCAAGTAAGATTGAGGAAACGATTATTGATGGCAAGAAGGTATTTAATGTTGCGGACGGGTTCTTGATTGCCTGCTTCGATGAAAATGTGACGGACGAAACTATAACCGCTATCGCAAAGCAAAAGCCTTATTACTTTGTAATGCGTGACAACTCAATGGCTTCCGACAGCGTGGCAACCAACTTTGAGCAGATTTTTGCCACATACAGTCCGGACACAGTAAGGAAGGTGTTGTAATGGCTGTTTTATCACCGATTGAAAAAGGAGCTTTTCTTAAACTGTTCAATCGTGGAGGTTATGTTTTAGACTTTTCCACAAATGACTTTGATATGTTTACAATGGAAAGTGTTGGAGTGGCATTATGCCAAAAATATGGCTTGTCTAAGGGTAAATCATTAACCGCTTTTATCAATCAAGCAAATGAAGCGGATACCATTAAGTTGTTAAGCGACTTATTATTGCATTATGAATTGCACTTTACAAAAGAATATATTCCTTCAGAAGAAGATGAAGAATATGGATATTCCCGGTATAATGCAGAGTATGCGAGCTTATATACGAAATGCAAAACTTATTTATCTCGTATAAATCCGTTGGAAAATCCTCTTGCACCTAATGCAGAAGCTCTAAAGGATAAGTTTTCAAGCGAGTATTTATCAAAACAAATCGAGTTAATGTTGAAAATGCAGTCAGAAAATCCTACAAGTGCAATCGGACAAGCAAAAGAGCTGATAGAAAGTTGTTGCAAAACAATATTAGATGGAATAGGCGTGGCTTGGGATAAAAATTGGGATATGAGCAAGTTGACCGGAGAAGCACTTAATCAATTAAGTCTTACACCGGAGTCCATTTCATCGACAGACCCGATTGATACAAACATTAAGGCGGTTCTTGGTAATTTAAGAGGGATAACTTCAAAGTTGGCTGAAATACGCAACGCCTATGGTAGCGGACACGGAAAAAGTGCAGCATTTTCCGGTCTTGAGGAACGACACGCAAAATTAGCAGTTGGGTGCAGCATAACTTTTGTTACTTTTTTGTGGGACACTTATGAAGGGAGGAACAAAAGTTGAAATTTAATTTTAAGATACAGCAATATCAGACAGACGCCGTTGACGCAGTTGTAAAAGTGTTCAACGGTCAGGGTTACTATGACCGTATAAGCTATATCAGGGATATTGGCAAGGTGAAGTCTACAAATCAGCAGATGACTTTCGTAACAAACGAAGATGAGGATTTCGATATTTATGACCCGTTGAATGATACCGGTTATAAAAATGAGGCTGTGGAACTTTCCGACGAGCAGCTTCTGAAGAACATTCAAACTCTGCAAAGCGAGAGCAACATTAAGCTTTCTTCCTCTCTCAGCAAAGACTTAGGCAAAGTTAGTCTTGATGTTGAAATGGAAACCGGTACGGGTAAAACCTATGTGTATATCAAGACAATGTTCGAACTGAATAAGAGATATGGCTGGAGCAAATTTATTGTAGTTGTGCCGAGTATAGCTATCCGTGAGGGCGTAAAGAAATCTTTTGAAATTACCACTGATCACTTTATGGAGCATTACGGTAAAAAAGCCCGTTTCTTTATCTACAATAGTTCAAACCTTAATCAGCTTGATAATTTTTCGCAAAGTTCCGGTATCAATGTAATGATTATCAATACACAAGCGTTTGCTTCCTCCCTTAAAGAAGATGGCAGAAGTAAAGAAGCTCGTATTATTTATTCCAAGCGTGACGAGTTCGGTTCTCGTCGTCCGATTGATGTTATTAAGGCGAACAGACCCATTATCATTTTGGACGAGCCACAGAAAATGGGCGGTAATGTAACGCAAAAGGCTTTGAAGAACTTTAACCCACTTTTCAGCCTGAACTATTCTGCTACACACGCTAAACAACATAATACTGTTTATGTACTTGACGCATTGGACGCTTTCAATAAGCGGTTGGTCAAAAAGATTGAGGTTAAAGGTTTTGAGGTCAAAAATTTCCGAGGTACGGACAGTTATTTGTTCTTAGAGCAGATTGTACTTTCTTCCAAGAAACCGCCGATGGCTCGTATAGAACTTGAAATCGGATATAACAAATCTATTAACCGTGAAACCCGTAATTGTAATGTTGGTGATGATTTATATTATCTTTCTCAGGAAATGGAGCAGTATAAAGGCTACACTATTTCCGAGATTGACCCCCTTCGAGGAACAGTTACCTTTACAAACGGGGAGATTATTAAAACCGGCGAGGTAAACGGCGATGTATCCGAAAGCGATATGCGTCGTATTCAGATTAGAGAAACTATTCTGTCTCACTTTGAGAAAGAGGAAAAGCTGTTCAATATGGGTATCAAATCTCTTTCTCTGTTTTTTATCGACGAGGTGGCAAAATATCGCCAGTACGATGATGAGGGAAACGAAATTTTGGGTGAATACGGAAAGATGTTTGAAGAAGAATACCTTAGCGTTCTTAACCAATATATCACCGTTTTTGATACCCCATATCAGAGATATTTGAAATCTACTTGCAGTGATGTAAGTGCAGTACATAAAGGATATTTTAGTATTGATAAAAAGACCGGACACAGTATAGACAGTGCGACTAAGCGTGGCAGCGAGTTTTCCGACGATATTTCGGCGTATGACCTGATTTTGAAGAACAAAGAGCGATTGCTTTCTTTCGAGGAACCTACCCGCTTCATTTTCTCTCACTCTGCCTTGCGTGAAGGTTGGGATAACCCGAATGTATTCCAAATCTGTACTCTGAAACATTCCGACAGCAATACAGCTAAACGACAAGAGGTGGGGCGTGGACTTCGCCTTTGTGTTAACCAAAGCGGTAACAGAATGGACGCTCAGAGCTGTGGCGATATGGTTCACGACATAAATATGCTGACGGTTATTGCAAGCGAAAGTTACAAGACCTTTGTTGCAGACTTGCAGAGCGACATTAAGACCGTTCTTTATGATAGACCTACTGTTGCGACGAGCGAATATTTCAGCGGTAAGTATGTTAAAGTCAATGATGTGCCTACGCTCATTGATGACGCAGTAGCAAACACAATCGAATTTTATCTTATTTTCAACGGCTATGTAGATATGAAGCGTAAGGTTACGGATAAATATCGAAATGAAGCGGCGTCCGGTACGCTTGCTCCTTTGCCGGAGGAATTACAGCCGATGACAGAAGGTATCCATACCCTTATTCAGTCTGTATATGATGACAGTGTACTGAAAGATATGTTTGTCGACGGTCACGAGTCAAAGGTTAAAGATAATCCGCTCAATGAGAACTTTGCAAAGAAAGAGTTTCAGGCATTGTGGAACCAAATCAACCGCAAGTATGCTTATACTGTCAGCTTTGACAGCGAGGAGCTTATCAAAAAGTCAATCGACTATATCAATGAGAAACTGTTTGTTTCCGAACTGCAATACACTGCTACGATTGGTCGTCAGAAAGATAAAATGAATGAATATGAGGTTGAGCGTGGAGCTTCTTTCAGCGGAGAGAAAACAAGGACGCAAACTTTGAAGCACGCTGAAACCAGTCAAATCAAGTATGACCTTGTTGGCAAGATTGCAGAAGGTACGACTCTTACCCGTAGAACTGTTGCGGCGATTTTGCAGGGTATCAGATCGGATAAATTCTATATGTTCAGAAACAATCCGGAGGAGTTCATCTCTAAGGTGATTAAGCTTATCAAAGAGCAAAAAGCTACAATGATTGTTGAGCATATCTTTTATGACTATATTGATGGCGAGTATGACAGCACTATTTTCACTGCCGAAAAGAATACGCAGAGCTTTGACAAGGCATTTCTTGCAAAGAAAGCTATTCAGGACTATGTGTTCACGGACGGCTCTGCCGAAAAGAGCATTGAAAGAAAATTTGCTGAGGACTTGGACGCTGCCGAGGAAGTATGCGTTTATGCAAAACTGCCGAGGACATTCCAAATTCCTACTCCGGTGGGTAACTATTCCCCTGACTGGGCGATTGCATTCTATGAGGGAACGGTAAAGCACATTTTCTTTGTTGCCGAAACCAAAGGAACAATGGAGAGCCTTAACCTCAGACCGATTGAACAGGCGAAAATTTCCTGTGCGAAAAAGCTGTTTAATGAGATGTCTACAAGCAATGTAAGGTATCACGATGTGGATAGCTACCAGTCGTTGCTGAATGTTATGGCTTCGATAAAGTAGGTATAAAATTTTGAAACTTGGTTAAATAAAAAATGAAAGGAGCGTAGAACGATGGATGATAATAGAACATATATTGCGATAGATTTGAAATCTTTTTACGCTTCTGTTGAGTGCAAAGAGAGAAATCTCAATCCGCTGACCACCAACCTTGTGGTTGCAGATAAAAGCCGAACCGAGAAAACAATATGCCTTGCAGTTTCGCCGTCGCTTAAAAGCTTCGGTATTCCCGGGCGACCGAGATTGTTTGAAGTGGTTCAGAAAGTTAAGGAAGCAAATGCTTCCCGAAAGTGGAAAGCACCAAAGCATACCTTTGTCGGCTCGTCCTATAACTACGAGGAACTAACGACAAATCCGGCGTTGGAGATTGACTACATTGTTGCTCCTCCTCGTATGGCGTATTATATAGAGTACAGCACGAGGATTTACAATGTTTATCTGAAATATGTCGCACCGGAGGATATTCACACCTATTCCATAGATGAAGTGTTTATGGATGTCACGCATTATTTACAGAGCTACAATATGACTGCAAGAGAGCTGACGATGACGATTATCCGAGATGTTCTGAAAGAAACCGGAATAACAGCCACCGCAGGTATCGGTACAAATATGTATCTTTGCAAGATAGCAATGGATATTGTGGCAAAACACATTGAACCTGATGAGGACGGTGTTCGTATTGCAGAGCTTGATGAAATGTCATATCGCAGATTACTTTGGAATCATAGACCGTTGACGGATTTTTGGAGAGTTGGCAAAGGGTACGCTAAGAAGTTGGAAGATAACGGACTCTATACAATGGGCGATGTCGCAAGATGTTCCATCGGGAAATCCTCAGACTACTATAATGAAGAATTGCTATATAAGCTGTTCGGAATAAATGCAGAGTTGCTTATTGACCACGCTTGGGGGTATGAACCTTGTACCATAGAGCAAGTCAAAGCGTACAAGCCTTCAACAAACAGTATTTGCTCTGGTCAGGTATTACAATGTCCTTACGATTTTGATAAAGCTCGATTGGTAGTTCGAGAAATGGTTGATCTTATGGTACTGGACTTGGTTGATAAAGGACTTGTGACCGACCAAATTGTTTTGACCATCGGGTATGATATTGAAAATTTAACAGACCCAAGCCGTCGGGCAAAGTATGATGGCGAGGTTACGACAGACCATTACGGACGAAAAATTCCGAAGCACGCTCACGGAACGAAAAACATTGATAGACAGACTTCTTCTACTTCATTAATTGCTAATGCAGCTTTAGAACTCTACGACCGGATTGTGGATAGAGAATTGCTTATCAGGCGAATTACTGTTGTAGCAAACCGACTTGTAGATGAAAGTAAGGCGAAGCAACAAAACTGCTATGAGCAACTAAATCTGTTTACAGATTATGCCGCAGACAATTATAAAAAGGCTGAGGAAAAAGTCAAACTTGAGCGAGAAAAGCGTATGCAAAGAGCTGTGCTTGATATTAAGAAGAAATTCGGAAAGAATGCTATTCTGAAAGGTATGAACCTTCAGGAAGGTGCAACAGCAAAAGATCGCAACGAGCAAATCGGTGGTCATAAAGCGTAGATAAATTGGAAGTTATGGAGGCGCTTTACAATGGATTTAAATAAATTATTAGCGTTTAATCAACTTGTAATTGATAAGACTGAAGATGAAAGAAAGAATATAGCACTATCTTTGGATATTGATTATGAAGAATATAAAAAAAGAATTGTTGGAAAAGAAAAAGAAGCCGATTTTATTATTATTTTAAAATCACTTGAAGTATTAAAACATTTTGAAGCCTATGACGAAGGATTATCTCATATTACAGGAGAATATACTCCGGATTTTAAAATAGAAATGTGTGACGGCTATCAAATGTTAGTTGAAGTAAAACATACAGATAAAGAAATATTTAAAATATCTCAAGGTAATTTACAAAAGAGAAAAGATTTTGCAGATAGACAAAAGTTGCCACTAAGATTTGCTATTTCCTTGAAAGGCATATGGGGGCTTTTTACTGTTGAAACTTTACTTGAAAAAAAGGGTAAATTAACACTTAGTGATTTTAAGGGTGAAAAGGCAAGTTCTTGGTTAGATATTGAACTCGCAACCTGCTCATATATGTTCCCAAAACAAATAAAAATAAAAAGTATATACTCAACAAATCACACTAAAGGTATGGGAATTCAATTTGAGCCATATGGTCAATTAATTTCATATGAAATATATTATGA
>ERZ1090864.34-NODE-34-length-62809-cov-29.761896_pt1 | contig 62809 bp, 61 predicted proteins | sample MGYA00478479_ERZ1090864 | MGnify/ENA primary metagenome ERZ1090864 (study PRJEB33644, sample SAMEA5815743) | chicken gut metagenome | biome: Chicken; feature: Gastrointestinal Tract; material: Caecum | place: Ireland | collected 2019-01-01 | study: A study of the...
CCCCCCCCCCCCCCCCCCCCCCCCGCCCCCCCCCCCCCCCCCCCCCCCCCCCCCACGGCGGGATTTCCGACTCCATACATCACTCGAAAAATTCCTCGTAGACGGCCTTTAAGGTGCGCTCGTAGCTGTCGTTGTCCACGCCGACGATGATGTTCAGCTCGGACGAACCCTGGTCGATCATGCGCACGTTGACCCCCGCACGGGCGATCGCCTCGAACAGCCGCGCGCTCGTGCCGACGCTGCGCGCCATGCCGTGTCCGACGACCGCGATGAGCGCAATGTCGGAGATGACGCGGAGGGAATCGGGATGCACCGCCTCGCGGATCTCCTCGCACACGACGTCGAGAACGCCGTTCTTCATTTCGGCCCCGTCGATGACGAAGGACATGGTGTCAATGCCGGTGGGAATGTGCTCGAAGGAGATATTGTGCTTGAGCAAGACCTTGAGCACGCGATAGGTGAACCCGATCTCCGCATTCAGGAGGGATTTTTCCAGGAAAATGACGGTGAAGTTTTTCTTGCCCGCGATCCCCGTGACCCGCTTGCCGCTGTAAGTGTAGCGGGACGTCGGGACGATCTCCGTCCCCTCGTCCTCGGGACGGAAGGTGTTCTTGATGCGGATGGGGATATCCGCCTCGCGCACGGGGAAAATGGATTCGCTGTGCAGGACGTTTGCGCCCATATAGGAGAGCTCGCGCAGTTCCTTATAGGAGAGGGCGCGGATGGGCATGGGATTTTCCACGATACGGGGATCGCACGCCAAAAAGCCGCTGACGTCCGTCCAGTTTTCGTACAGATCCGCCCCCGCGGCGCGCGCCACGATGGCGCCCGAGATGTCGCTCCCGCCGCGCGAGAACGTCTTGACCTTTCCGTTTTCGTCCTCGCCGTAAAAGCCCGAGACGACGGCGCGCTTTTTTCCCTTCAGCGCCGCGCCCAGAAGGCTGTACGTCCGCTCGCTGTCCAGACGGCCGTCCGCGCCGAACTTGACGACATCGCGGGCGTCGATGAAGGGAACGTTCCAGAGCTCCGCCATGATGCGCGCCGAGAGATACTCCCCGCGCGAGGCGCAAAAATCCGGCGTCGCCTCTGCAAGAATGGCGGCCCTGGTCTCCGAAAGAAGCGTCTCGATGTCCATTTCCAGCCCCAGCTCGGAGACGATCCCGCGGAATCGGTCGCAGATCTTCTCGAACGCCTCGCCCGTGTCCCCGCTCATCGCCACGTTGTCGTACGTCTCATACAGCAGGTCGGTCACCTTGACATCGCCGCTGAAGCGCTTCCCGGGCGCGGACACGACGACATAGCGGCGCGTTGCGTCGCTGTCGAGGATCTTGCGCACGCGCAGCATCGTGATGCCGTCCGCCATGGAAGTTCCGCCGAATTTGCAAACTTTAATCATAGCTGATCTCCCTGCCTTCCAGATAATATCGCTTTTCCTTTGCCTCGCCCAGCGAGAAGGTCTTCTTGGGAAAACTGTCGCCCTCTTTGAGCGCGGGGAAGAAGTCCCCTTTCTCCATCGCCGCGAGCTTCACGCCCGCACAGCCCTCTTCCGCAGCGCGGCGCGCCAGTTCTTTGTCCCCGTGGACGTAGTCGATCGTGCCGCCGTTCACGCGCACGAAGGCCTCGCACAGTTCGTCCGTCCTGCGCACGCCTTCCGCCCCCGCGGGCAGCGCGGGAATGAGCACGTTCCCCTCCCGACGGCATTTGACGTTCTTCATGAAGAAATCGCAGAACGCCTCCGTCTCCACCTCTTTCACGAGACGGTGGATGGGATAGAACACGATGGCGGGATCGTAGAGATTGACGAGCTCCGTCAGCATGAACCGCGCGGGGTGCCGCGAAAGCTCTTCCTTTTTGAGCGTGGGCTTGAGCTCTTCCCAATACGCCTTTGCCGCCGCGACCGAATGGTTTCCGTCGGCAACGGCAAACGTCGGCTCGCCGCGCGTATGCAGGAGCTGTACGATCTCCTCGGCCAAAAGCTGCGGCACGAACCAGCCCGTCAGATGTCCGCCCCCCTCCATGAGGTCGAAATCGTAGAGCTGTTCGAGTTCTTCCCGCAGGAGCATCTTGACCGCGCGGTCCTTCTTGTCATGATAGAACAGGACGGCGTGCGGGAATTCCAGCGGCGCCTTTCTGCGCTCCTCGATGCGGGGCGCGAGGCGGGCGGGAACGACCTCCTCCGACGCGCGGATGGGCGCGACGACGCCCTTTTCCGCGGAATATTCCTCGAGATCGATGCAGGCGAGAATGCCGCGGCGGATCCCCGTGCGCGTCGTGCGCTCGGTGAAGACAAGACCGCGCGTCAGCTTGGAGAGCTGATCTTCTTCGAGCGCCGTGTACATATTCTCGCGGATGGCGGCGATGCGCTCTTCGTCCTCCTCGCCCAGATACACTTCGGGCAGAATAAAGCGAAGCGTGGAGGGCGCGTCCGCGACGCACTGCTCCACACGCTTCCAGTATTCGCGATCGGTCGTAAACTGATCGCAGGCGATGACCGCCCACTTTTCAAACCCGTCGCGCGGAATGAGCACGCGGGGAATGCGCAGACAGTTTTTCATACGGCATTGATGACAATGACCGCCGCCACGGCGAGCACCGCGGCAAGCAGTTTGAGAAGAATGTTATGCGTAAACAGTTTTCCGAGAAAAGAAAGGAATTTCATGCTCGTTTTCCCCCGCTGTTGAACTCTTTCCAGTAGTAGTCCTTCAGATAGCGTTTGAGGCTCTCCGAGTCGACGTAGCGCGTGATCTCGCCGCGGCGCACATAGGAGACGATGCCCGTCTCCTCCGAGACGATGATGGTGGAGACGTCCGCGACCTCCGTCACGCCGATCCCCGCACGATGGCGGGTGCCGTAGTCCTTGGGGAAGTCCTTCTGCGTGAGCGGAAGGAAGCACCCCGCCGCCTGAATCTTGTCGCCGTAGATGATCATGGCGCCGTCATGCAGGGGCGCCTTGGGAATGAAGATGCCCTCGATGAGCTGATTGGAGATATTGGCGTCGAGCGTGACGCCGCTGTCGATGATCTCCTTGGGCAGGTTGCCGTTGGAGAGCACGATGAGCGCGCCCGTGTTGTTCTTGGAAAGATTCTGCACCGCCTTGACGATGCCCGAAATGTATTCGTCCGCGCGCGCGGCGACGGCGTTGTGCTTGGCCGCCTGCGCCCCCGCGACGGGAACGACGCGCTTTCCGGCGACGTTCCAGATGCTGCGCTTGATCTCCACGCTGAACAGGAGCAGGAAGAAGAGCGACATGAGCATGATGAAAACATAGAACACGACGACGGTGACGTGTTCGGAGAAGAGCGCGACGACGCCCGTGCAGATGAGCAGAAACACATACACGGGAATGAGTTTTTTGGCATTGTTCTCAAAGAGCGTCTTCAAGACAAAGTAGATGAGCAGAAAGAGAAAGACGGCCTCGATGACGATGATCCAGTTTTGCGAGAAATTGGCGAATACCGCCCGGATCCCCTCTGCGACTTCCTGAGGCGAACGCACAGCAGCTCCCTCCTTTTTCCGCCGCACGGCGGAGGTTTTTCCTTATTATACAGAATTTGCAGAAAAATGCAAAGTATTTCGTCACGTTTTTTCGATCAGGCGAAAAATATTTCGGCGATGGCGGAAAAAAGCGCGCCCGTCTTGCCGTAAATCCCGCTTTTTGCGCCCGACGAGAGCGCATACAGCTTTTCGTACATCGCCTGCACCCGCGCCGCGCCCAGGCGGGCGTACGTCTCGCGGTTCTTCTGCACCGCATACGGCTTGCTCCCGAGCAGTTTTGCCGTCTCCGCATCCGACTTCCCCGAAAGGCCCGTCTCGGTGAGCGTGCGGAAGTGCGCGATGAGCGCCGCAAGCACCGCATACTCGTCCGAACCCTTCCCGAGCATGTCGGAGAGGATCTCCGCAAACTGCGCATAGTTCCTGCGCGACGCCGCCTGCGTGAGCTCATAGATCTTATATTCCACGTCTTTGGCGACGTATTCCTCCACCGCCGCGCGCGTCACGCGTCCGTTTTCCCCGAGGACGTATGCGAGTTTTTCGGTCTCGAACCGCATTCGGGCGGCGTCCTGCGCACAGTAGCGCACCAGAAGCTGCGCCGCGTCCGCATCCATCTGCAGCCCCCGCTTGCGCGCCACGCCGAACAGCCAGCGGGAGAGCGTCTCCTCGTCCTCGCGGGAGCAGTCCACGAACGTCACGCCCCCCTTGCGGGAAAGCTGCGCCGCATTCGCCTTCTTCGCGCTGTTCACGATGAGGAACACCGTCGAAGGACAGGGCCGCGCGCAGTAGTCCTTCAGATAGGTGCCCCACTCCTTTTCGGTGGGATAAAATTCGCAGGCGCGCACCAGACGGCGCTCGTCCAGAAAGGGCAGCGTCCCCAGCGCCCGCACGAGCGAGGCGATCGCTTCCCCCTTGAGCGCGTCGCCCTCATAGCGCGCGTCGTTGAGCATGGGATTGCCGATCCCGCACGCCCGACGGATCATATCCACCGCGCTGTCGCGGAAATAGGTCTCTTCGCCCTCGATGAGATAGACGGGAGACAGCCCCTCTTTGAGGCTCTTTGCAAGCTGCACGAATTTCATAACGATCTGATTATACCATCTTTTATCCGGTATTTCAAGCGTCCGCCGCCCGCTCCGACAAACAAATCGGCAAAAACCCGCTCCTCGCCGCCGAAGGAGAACTCCGTCACACAGCCCTGTACCGTGAGCGTCAGGCTGTCCGCCTCCTCGTAGTAAAAGGCGAGCTCCCCCACGCAAAACGATTGCGAAAAGCGGATGTCCGTCTCCGAAAGACCCGTCTCCGCAAAACGGGGCGCGTAGATGCACGCGGCGGGAAGAAAGGCCGCCACGTTGACGGCGCGCACCGTATCCTCCGTCACGGCGCACACGGCGTCCAGCTCTCCCCCATACGTCCGCGCGAGGAAATCCTCGCACGCGGAGAGCGACACGTCGCCGTCAATGAGAAGGACTGCGGTATCTCCCGCACGCACGAGGGCGCACGCTCCCCTGTCCGAGGCGGAGACGTCGATGCGACAGCCCGGAAAGACCGCGTTCTCCAAGACGACGCAGAGCGCGAACAGGAGCGCGGCGGCAGAACACACGGCCGTGCGCACACCTGCGCACAGGCGCACTTTTGCACATAACGGCACATTGAGCGCGAGCCAGACGCCCACGCCCGCCCCGAGCGAGAACCCCGCGAGCACGGCGGTGAAATCGGCGGCAGAGAAGAGGAAGAGCACGGCGGACAAAAGTCCCTGCGGCAAAGCGAGCAAAACGCCCGCCGCAAAGGGAAAGACGAGCGAAAGGAGCGCGCAGGCCGCCAGCGGCAAAAAGAGCACGGGGAGCACGGGAATGATGAGCAGGTTGAGAAGCGTCCCCCATACCGAGACATATCCGAAGGTCTCCGCCATGAGCGGAAGGGTGACGAGCTGGACGCAGACGCCCGAGACGAGGCTCTGCGAGAAGCGCCCCGGAATGCCCGTGCGGCACAAACCGCGGGAGAGCGGTTCGGAGAAGATGCAAAGCCCCGCCACCGCCCCGTAGGAGAGGCGGAAGCTCATCGAGAAAAAGCGGGCGGGCGCGACGAGCAGCGTGAGCACGGCCGCCAGCGAGAGCGAGGAAAGCGCGTCGTACTTTCGGCCGAAAAAGCGCGAACCGCCCGCAAAGGCACACATGAGGAGGGCGCGGACGGAGGAGACGGTGAACGCGCACATCGCGGCATACCCCGTCGCGAGGAGAATTGCGGGAAGAGCCGCCCATCTTCCGCACCAACGCCGCAGAAGAAGCACCACGGCGCCGTAGAGCATTCCGATGTGCAGACCCGAGACGGCAAAGACATGCGCAATGCCGCCCGTGCGCGCCTCCTCGGCAAAGCCCGTGTCCAGCACGCGCATGTTCCCCGTCAGAAGCGCATATGCAAAGTTGGCGGTGTCCTGCTCCATTCCCGCCTGCAGACGGTCATAGAGCGCCCCGTTGAGCCGCAAAAAGACATTCCACGTCCTGCCCGTGACAAGATATTCCGACGGCGACGCGGCATACTTCGTCCCCGCGGCAAAATCGCTGCGCGCATAGCGGTCTCCGCCCGACAAGGACGCATTCCGCGTCACCGTTGTCGTGAAAACAATGACATCGCCCGCCCGCACCCCTTCTCCGGGAAGCGTGAGATCCATCTTCCCCGCCGTGCGTTCGCCGTCGAAATACAGCGCCGAGAGCGTGACGGAGGCAAAGCCGTTTCGCACCGCGGCGGATTCCACCGTCCCCGAGACGGTGTATTCTCCCTCTGCCCTGCCCGCGGCATAGTCGCGCGCGGCAAAATGGACAAGGCCCGCTCCGAGCAGTGCAAAACACAAAAAGATTCCGAGTGCCGCCGCCGTGCGCCGAAGGGAAAAGGGCGGAAGCAGGAGAAGGAGAAACAGGACGAACACGGCAAAGCCGGCCGGGCTGCCCTCGCCGAACGCGAAAAATCCGTAGAGCGACAGTCCCGCGAGCATTCCCATCGCCGCAACCAGCGCGGGCCGAAAATTCATGTGCGGAAGCGCACATGTTCTCTTCTTTTCCCGTGATGCCGCTGCGGACATTCGCCCCTCCTTTGCTTTGATTGACAGAAGCCGAAAAATATTTTATAATGACGGTATATGTTTACCCATCTGCTCTTTGATCTGGACGGGACCCTCACAAACCCGTTTGAAGGCATCTCCAATGCCGTCTGTCATGCGCTGGAAAAGCGCGGCATCCGCATTCGCGACCGAAAAAGCCTTACATCCTTCATCGGCCCGCCCCTGCCCGACTCCTTCATGGAATTCTGTCATATGACCCGCGAAGAGGCCCTCGCCGCCGTAGAGGATTTCCGCGAATACTACGCCGACAGAGGCTGGCACGAAAACATTCCCTATCCCGGCGTCGCCGATATGCTCGCAGCGCTCTGCGCGCGCGGGAAAAAGCTCTTCGTCGCCACGTCCAAACCGGAATTCTTTGCGGAGAAGATTCTCTCCCGCTTTGCCCTCGCCGACTACTTCGACGGCATCGCCGGCGCGACGATGGACGAGACGCGCACCAAGAAAGCCGACGTCATCGCCTACTGCCTTGCGCGCTTCTCCGTTCCGTCCGAAAATACCCTGATGATCGGCGACCGCAAACATGACATCCTCGGCGCCAAGGCGAACGGCCTGCACAGTCTCGGCGTCCTGTACGGCTTCGGCAGCCGCGAAGAACTGCTCGCCGCAGGCGCCGACCTCATCGCCGAAACCCCCGCCGACGTCCCGAGCGCCACCGACTGAACAATGCGCACGATGCCGCAGATGAAAAAATGCTCGAAACAGATCGGGGTATGTCCGCAGACATACCCCTTTTTGATGTTTCAGATGCAATCAGAGTTTTTCAAAGACGGGGATGACTTCGACGGGGGCGTTCACGGTGATCCATTTCCCGCCCTCGAGCACGTTTCCGGAATTGAGGTCGCGCCAGCTTCCGGAAGGCAGATAGACGTCGCGCTTGGTCATGCCCTCGTAGAGGACGGGCGCAACGAGGTACTTGCTGCCCAGCATATACTGTTCGTCCGCCGACCAGCATGTCTCGTCCTCGGGGAACTCGTAGAACATGGCGCGCATGACGGGCGAACCGTTTTCGCTCGCCTCGCGCATGACCTCCTTGAGATAGGGCTTCATGCGTTCGCGGAGCTGTACATAGCTCGTCAGAATCTCGCAGACGTCCTCGCCGAAGCTCCAGAGCTCGTTGGGAAGCCCTTCATGGCAGAAGCCGCCGCCCCATTCCCGATCGTCGAGCGGCTCGTCCACCCAGGGTCCCTTATCGCCGTGCATGCGCAGGACGGGACAGAAGGTCGCCCACTCGAACCAGCGCAGCAACAGCTCCCGATACTGCGGCTCCTTGACGTTGGCAAAAAATCCGCCGATGTCCGTCGTCCACCAGGGAATCCCCGCAAGCCCCACGTTCAGGCCCGCCGCGAACTGGTCGCGCAGGGCGGGGAAGTTCCCCTTTACGTCGCCCGACCACAGTACGGCGCCGTATTTCTGACTGCCCGCCCACACACAGCGGATGAGATTGCAGATGTCCGTCTGCCCCGCGGCGCGCTGTCCCTCAAAGAAGGCCCGCGCGTGCATGACGGGATAGAGATTTCCTACCTGAAGATCGGTCCCCAAATAGTAGCGGTAGTTGTCAAAGTCGTATGCCGCGTACTCCGGCTCCGCCTCGTCCAGCCAGAACATATCGATGCCGTCCTTGTAATAGTTGGCACGGCACTTTTCCCAGAGATAGCGGCGCGCTTCGGGATTGGTGGCGTCGTAGATGTACGAATCGCCCAGAAAGTCGAAGCACTGACTGCCGCGCTCGGGACGGATGAGCAGACCCTTGTCGAGCATCTCCGAAAAGTTTTCGCTCTTTTTGTCCACCGTCGGCCAGATCGAGACCATGCAGCGCGTCCCGTACGAGGCGAGTTCTTTGACCATCGCCGCGGGATCGGGCCAGTAGATCTTATCGAATTTCCACTCGCCCTGGCGCGTCCAATGGAAGAAGTCGATGACGATGACGTCCAGCGGAATGCCGCGCCGATGGTATTCGCGCGCGACGTCGAGCACCTCTTCCTGCGTACGGTAACGCAGTTTGCATTGCCAGAGTCCGAGCGCGTTTTCGGGAAATTCGGGCGCACGCCCCGCAAGCGCGGTATAGTTGCGCAGGATCTCCCGCGGCGTGCCCGCCGTCACCCAGTAATCGAGCTGTCTTGTGCTGTCCGCGTGCCACTCCGTGACATTCCTGGCAAACGTCGCCTTGCCGACGGCGGGGTTGTTCCAGAAGAACCCGTATCCCGCAGAGGAGATGAGCAGCGGCACGCTCGCCTGCGAATTGCGCTGGGCGAGTTCGAGCGTACAGCCCTTGAGATCGAGGCAATCCTGCTGATACTGCCCCATGCCGAAGAGCTTTTCCTCCTGCGGCTCAAAGCGCACAGTGAGTGCATAGTCTCCGCCCGGCGTGGGACGGAATTCACGCGCGACGACGCGCAGCGAAGGCGTGTGCGGCGTGTCGTATTCGTAACAGCGATAGTATTCTTCCAGAACGAGCTTCCCGTCCGCAAAGAGACGGATCTTGCCGAGACGGTCCACCGTCGCCGCCATCCGCCCGTTCTCGATGCGGGCCTCTTCCCCGATCTCGATGTGCGCGGGAAGATGTTTTGCGCCCTCCAATGCCCAGTCCGTCGGCGCAAAAGCGGGCAGCATGGTCGCCTGCACGCGCAGAGCGTCCTGTCCCTGTGCAAAGATGCGCAGCGTCTCGCCGCGGCGCGTAAAATACAGCATTCCTTCCCGTTCGGAAAACATACCTTCCCTCCGTCAATTCGTTTCACCCGAAATTATACTATATCTTTTCCGCGTTTTCAAGGATTTCGCCGAAATATTTCAAAAAACAATTCAAAAACGAGCGCGCCGCAGGGCGCGCTCATTTGGTCGGTTTTTATGAAATTCCGCTCTTCAGTCGTTTGAATACTTGTTCTTGACATTGAGCCGCGCAAGCGCACGGGCGAGCCGTGCCTGAGCGGCATGATGCTCTTCGATGCTCTTCTTCTGCAAGAGCGCCTCTTTGGCCTCGTCGGCGGCACGGCGCTGGCGCATTTCGTCGATGTCCTCCGGCCGTACGGCAGAGTCCACCAGAACGAGCACCTCTCCTTCCTCCACCTTCATGATCCCGGCGGCGACAGCGGCGGCGTGTTCCGTTCCGTCCGGCGTGCGATAGGTCAGCGTCCCGGGGACAATCGCGAGAATGATGTCGCAATGCCCTGCGAGCACGCCGTACTGGCCGTCCAGCGTAGGCACGACGAGCGATTCGCAATCGCCCTCATAAAAGGGCTGATCGGCGGCAAGAACGTGCAGAGGAAACATATTACAGCTCCCCCGCCTTGATCTTTTCCGCCTTGGCGCGCACGTCGTCCAGCGTTCCCACGTTGAAGAACGCCGCTTCGGGGAGATCGTCCACTTCGCCTTCGACGATCGCGCGGAAGCCGCGCAGCGTCTCCTTCAGCGGGACGTAGACGCCCGGAATGCCCGTGAACTTCTCGGCGACGTGCATGGGCTGTGACAGGAAACGCTGCAGCTTTCTTGCACGGTAGACGGTGATCTTGTCCTCTTCGGAGAGTTCGTCCATGCCGAGAATGGCGATGATGTCCTGCAATTCGCGGTACTTCTGAAGGATCTCCTGCACGCGGCGGGCGATGCGGTAATGCTCTTCGCCCACGACGTCCGCTTCGAGGATACGCGACGTGGATTCGAGCGGATCGACGGCGGGATAGATGCCCTGCTCGGCGATCTTACGGCTTAAGACGGTCGTCGCGTCGAGGTGCGAGAAGGTGGTCGCCGGCGCGGGGTCGGTCAGGTCGTCCGCGGGGACGTAGACCGCCTGTACGCTCGTGACCGAGCCGTTCCGCGTCGAGGCGATGCGCTCCTGCAGAGCGCCCATCTCCTGGGCAAGCGTGGGCTGATAGCCGACGGCGGAGGGCATACGCCCGAGCAGCGTCGAGACCTCGCTGCCCGCCTGCACGAAACGGAAGATGTTGTCGATGAAGAGAAGGACGTCCTTGTTTTCGCGGTCGCGGAAGTACTCCGCCATCGTCAGACCCGTGAGCGCGACGCGCATACGCACGCCGGGCGCCTCGTTCATCTGTCCGAACACGAGCGCGGTCTTTTCATGGACGCCGCTCTCGTGCATCTCCATCCAGAGGTCGTTTCCCTCACGGCTGCGTTCGCCGACGCCCGTGAAGATGGAATATCCGCCGTGCTCGGTGGCGATGTTGTGAATGAGTTCCTGAATGAGCACCGTCTTGCCGACGCCTGCGCCGCCGAACAGACCGATCTTGCCGCCCTTGGAATAGGGTTCCAGAAGGTCGACGACCTTGATGCCCGTTTCGAGGATCTCCACGGCGGGAGACTGCTCGACAAAGGAAGGCGCCTGACGGTGGATCTCCCACTTTTCTTCCGCCTTGACCGGCTCGCCTCCGTCGATGGGCTCGCCCAGGACGTTGAACATTCTGCCGAGCGTGCAGGTTCCGACGGGGACGGTAATGCCGTGTCCGTCCGCAATGACCTGCATGCCGCGCGCAAGCCCCTCGCTGCCCGAGAGCATGATGCAGCGTGCCGCATTGCCTTCGACGTGGCGCGCGACTTCCATGACGAGCGTCTTGCCGTTCACTTCGACGCGCAGCGCCTCCCGAAGGCGGGGGAGCTGCCCTTTTTCAAATGCGACGTCCACGACCGAGCCCGCGACGCGCACAATGGTTCCCGTACTCAAATTCCGTCCTCCTCACTTCGCTGTGCCTGAGCGCCCGCCGAGATCTCCGTGATCTCCTGCGTGATCGCGCCCTGCCGCACATGATTGAAACGCATCTGCAATTCATCGAGGATCTTCTGTGCGTTTCGGTTTGCCGCATCCATTGCCGTCATGCGGGCGTTCTGCTCGCAGCAGAAACTGTCCACGAGCGCGCTGTAAATATAGCCCGCAAGATAGCTGGGGATGATATTGTCGAGCACCTCTCCCACCGAGGGAAGGAACTCAAACGGCGCATGCTTTTTCTCGCCCCCGTGCGTCAGGAAGTCGGCGCGGTGGAACGGCAGCAGACGCGTCACGCGCACCTGCGCATCCAGCGCGTTTCCGAGGTCGGTGTAGACGATGAAGATCTTCTTCAGCCGCCCCGTGTCGTACGCCTCCAGCAGCACCGTGGCGATCTCCCGCGCACGCTGCATGGTGGGATTCTGCGCCGTGTAGAGAAAGCTCTTCTGCACCGGCACGTCGTGGCGCAGGCAGTACTGTCTGCCGTACTCGCCGACGACGAAAAATCCGACATTCCCGCCGAACTGCTTGCTCAGTTCCTGCGTCGTCTTGATGACATTCTGGTTATACGCTCCCGCAAGGCCCTTGTCCGCCGTAACCACAAGACAGCCGACCGTTCCTTCGAGCTTGGGCTCTCCTGCCGGCGGATAGAAATAGCGGTTCTCCACGCGCGCGTCCGTACGGAAAATACGCTTGATCTCCGCCTGCAGCGCCTGAAAGTAGGGCCGCGTACGGCTGAGGTCTTCCCGTGCCTTGCGCAGCTTCGCCGACGCAATGAGGTACATCGCGTTGGTGATCTTCTGCGTATCCCGCACGCCCGCCATACGGCTGCGGATATCCTTGACGCCCGTCATACCTGCGCCCCGGCCGCCGCCGTACCCAGATAGCGGTGCATGAATGCCTCGGCCTGCGTCTCGATGAACGTCTTATCCTCGTCGGAGAGCACTCCCGTCGTGCGGATGCGGGTGCAGAGCTCGGGGCTGTTCTGTTCAAACCAGCCGAGCAGCTCCTGTTCAAACGCGGCGATCTTTTCGAGCGGGACGTCCTGCATGACGTGGTGCAATGCCGCGACCAGCGTGATGACCTGCTGTTCGCGCTGCATGGGATGGAACTGCGGCTGACGCAGAAGGCGCATCAGGCCCTGTCCGTAGACGAGCTGACGGCGCGTCGCGTCGTCGAGGTCGCTCGCGAACTGGGTGAACACTTCGATCTCGCGGTACTGCGCAAGGTCGAGACGGATGGCGCCCGCCGCCTTCTTGACGGCCTTGGTCTGTGCGGCGCCACCCACACGCGAGACGGAAAGTCCAACGTTGACGGCGGGACGCTGTCCCGCGAAGAAGAGCGAGCTCTCCAGGAAGATCTGTCCGTCCGTGATGGAGATGATGTTGGTCGGGATATAGGCGGAGACGTCGCCCCCCTGCGTCTCGACGACGGGAAGTGCCGTCATGGAACCGCCGCCGCGCTCTTCCGAGAGATGCGCCGCGCGCTCCAACAGACGGGAGTGCAGATAGAACACGTCGCCGGGATAGGCCTCACGGCCGGGGGAACGTCCCAGAAGAAGGCTGAGCGCACGGTACGCCACCGCGTGCTTGGACAAGTCGTCGTAGACGATGAGCACGTCCTTGCCGCGCTCCATGAAATATTCGCCGATCGCGCAACCCGCATAGGGCGCGATGTACTGCATCGAAGCGGATTCTCCCGCCGACGCGTTGACGATGATGCAGTAGTCGAGCGCGCCGCGCTTTCTGAGCGTCTCGACGAGACGCGCAACCGAGCTCTCTTTCTGGCCGATCGCGACATAGATGCAGACGACGCCCTTCCCCTTCTGATTGAGGATGGTGTCGATGGCGATTGCCGTCTTTCCGGTCTGGCGGTCGCCGATGATCAGCTCACGCTGACCGCGGCCGATGGGGAACATACTGTCGATGGCGAGAAGTCCCGTCTCCAGAGGACGGTTGACGGGCTGACGGTCAACGATGGAGGGAGCGGGCGCCTCGATGGGACGATATCCGTCCGCCTCGATCGGGCCCTTTCCGTCGATGGGATCGCCCAGCGCGTTGACGACGCGTCCCAGGAACCGCTCGCCGACGGGAACGCCCGCGCGCTTCTTGGTGCGGCGGACGGTGCTGCCCTCTTCGACGGCGCCGTCGTCCCCGAACAGAATACAGCCGACGCTGTCGCGGTTGAGCGTCTGCACCATGCCGCGCACGCCGTCCGCAAAGAGCAGGATCTCGCCGTATTCGGCATTGGCAAGTCCGTCCGTCACGGCGATGCCGTCCCCGACGGCCTGCACCGTGCCGACTTCTTCCGCAATGGCCTTTGGCGTCCAGCGCTTTAAGGTCTCCCGCATGAGGGGAATGATGCTCCCCTCTTCGCTCGTAACCTGCGTGAGCGTGTCACGCAGCTGACGGAACCGGCCGTTGACGCTCCAGTCGTAGATCTCCGACCCGACTTCGAGGCGGAATCCGCCCGGAAAGAGTGCGCTCTCGCGGAACTCCAGGTCGATCTCCTCGCCGTACTTTTTCTTGAGAAACGCCGCAAAGCGCGCCCTCTGCTGTTCATCGGGCGCTACGGCGGCGTATAAAATTGCGCGGCGCGTCGTCATGCCTTCCCTCCGTTCTTCTCGGAGGCCGATTTCTCGGCGGCATCGAGGAATTCATCGTACGCTTCGGATGCGCTCTCCTTGAGGACGAGCTTTTCCGTCGCCTCCGTCACCAACCCTGCGATCTCGCTGCGGGCATCGGAGACGGCGCGTTCCTTCTCGCGCGCGGCGTTTTCGCGCGCGGTGCTGACGATGGCAGATGCCTCCTCTTCCGCGGCGCTCTTGCGCATATTCTCGTAGTCGTCCAGCTCCTTGCGGGCAGCGGCGCGCTTTTCTTCGATCTCCGCATCCGCCGACGCAAGTTTCTGTTCATATTCGGCACGCTTTTCTTCCGCCTCGGCGCTCTTTTGCTGCGCGTCGGCGTCCATCTTCTCATACTTCTCCCTGCGCCCGTTCATGAACTTCTTCACAGGCTTATAGAGCAGAAGCCAAAGCCCCGCAAACAGGATGACAAAGTTGAGAAGATGCAGCAGGATCTGCTGCCAATCGATGTTCAAAGGCATAGCTGCCTCCTATCAGAGTACAAAGATGATCAGGATCGCAACGACCAGCGCATAGATGATGGCGGTCTCGATGAAAATGAGGCCGAGCATGAACGTGGAACGCAGTTTCCCGTCGGCCTCCGGCTGACGCGCGATGGATTCGTTGGTCTTTGCAATGGCGATGCCCATGCCGATCGCACCTGCCGCGGCGGCAAGGCCGATCGCAATGCCGGCCGCAATGGCCTTCCAGCCCGTGGAATCGGCTTCGGCGGTCTCGGCGGCGGCAACGGGCGCCTCGGCGATCGTCTCATCTGCCGCGGCGACCGTCTCGGTCTCCGCGTAGGCAGGCGTCGAGCCGTTCTCGCACAGGCCGACGACGACCATCGCTGCCAGGACAAGGGCAACGATCATTCCGATCATGAGAAACAATTTGCTGCGGGTATTCGTTTTCATACATTCACCTCAGGTTTGGTTTGTTTATTGTTTTCCTTGGAACGTACCTTGGATTTTTTGACATAGGGTTCCGTGACTTCTCCGTAGATGAGCGCCGTCAGCGTGGCAAGGACGTATGCCTGCACCAGCGCGTGCATGACGGTGAACAGGACACCGACCAGGACAGGCAGGACAAAGGAGAGCGTCATGTAGGAGTAGACGAGCTCGCTCACGAGCAGTCCGCTCAGAAGTGCGCCGAAGAGACGGAAGCTCATCGAGATGGGCAGCGAAAATTCCTTGAGCGTGCGCCCGAGTCCGCGGACGTGGGTGGAGAGGATACCTCCCGCCAGGATCACGAGATAGGACAGACAGCCGAGGGAGATTGCCCCGTTGATGTCGGAGAGCGGCGCGGGCAGCGTGACGCTCTTTCCCGCCACGGACTGCCACGGGAAGCCGACGAGCTCGAAGAGCGTCCCGACAAAGATATAGGCCGCCGCCGCAAAGATATAGGCGCCGAGGAACTTGTTCCTGTGCGGGCTGTTGTTCTTCGCCATGCCGTCGAACATTCCGACGGCTTCCTCCAGGACGAGCTGGAATTTTCCGGGGATGATCTTGAAGCGCGGAATGACGGCAATGCGCACGATCGCCGCAAAGATCAAGATGACGGCGGTGACGAGGTATGCGGAGATGAGTCCGGGATTGACCTGCATTCCGAAGAACCAGACCTTGTCCCCCTCATGCAGAACCGCATCCTGCATGGATTCCTGAATGTTGACATTCTTTTCATAGAGTCCGTCGGTCAGCACAATGCCCACGATGAGCGCGGCCAAAAGCAAAACGACGACTGTCAGAAAAATGCCGAGTTGTTTTTTTGTCATGCTTCCTCCTGCGGCGTACCCCCCGCCGCGAGCGCACTTATTATAGTACTGCATTTCTTTATTGTCAAACCTTTGAAACGTCCTGTTTGCAAGAAAATTCGTACAAATTCCGCATTTTTTTCATGTCTGTTCATCATAATGAACGATTATTTGCGCGTTTTGTTTCGTCATTTGCAATTTTTCGCCCGATTCGTCCTTTCTCATCCAGCCCCCGAAAGGCAGCGCGCCTGCCCGCTTTTTCCGCCCCTTTCAGAGCGGGTTTTCTTCCCCGAACAAGCGGCTTTTCCTCCTGCCGCGCGGCTTTTCGGGGCGCGGTTTCTAGGGACTTAATTTCTTGCCGCGCGGTTTCTCGGAAGAGTCTGACAAATCGGAATGGCATTCTGCGCGCGGGCTTCAATCGCGCGGGGAAAAGCGATGGCGGAACCGCATCCGCGCACAGGCGCAGACCTGCTCGCAAAACGCCTCGATCGCCGGCTCGGAGTACGCTCCGAAATCAAACACAAAGGTCTCCCGCCCGCCGTCCGCGAACTCCGTCTCCAGGCGCACGGCAAACTTCGGCTTGGGCAACTCGCGCGCAAAGCGATTTTTTGCAATCGCTCGCTCCGTCTGTGCCTCATAGACGCGGTCGGCACGGGCATCGAAGGTCACCGCAACAAACCGCGGCACCCCTTCCCGCGGCGCGCCCGACACGATGAGAATGTGTGCATCCCCGCGCAGGAAGTATCCCGCCACGTTGTCCGCAAGCCGACAGATCCGATGGTACAGATGCCGATGCTCCGCACAAAACGCCGCGTCGGCCGCCTCCTCTCCGAGGCGGCAGGTGATCGTCTCGCCCGCGCCTTTTCCCAATCCCCGTTTCTTGGGTTCCCTTGTCTTGTCTGCGCTTTTCTCGTCCATATTCCTGTTTTCGGGCAGAGGTACGTCCGATGTCCCTGCGAAAAGGCTCCTTGCCGACGACCAGACCGATCGGCACCGCCTGCGCCTTCTTCGTCCGATTGAATTTCCCTGTCCTTGCGGTTCCCGACGGACAAGGTCTCCGAACGCCCGTTTTCCCGAACGTTTTCTCCCGCATGTCTTTTTTCTTTTGCCATATTATAGTATATTGCGTAAGAAAGTGCAAGCACTCTCCCCGCCTGCCGCCAAAGAAGTATCAAACGCTTGCGCAAGCATGTCATTCTCAAAGGCCGCATCAAAGTCGCAATTGCGTTTGCCCCGTCATGGCGCCGTGTTGTCGCATTCGGACTCCGTGCAGATTGCGCGCCACAACGAAATACAATGAAATGAAACAAGGAGGCGCGGCAGATTGCGCCGCACCTCCCGTACAAAACAGTCCCCCGGCTTGAGCCGGGGGGACGTTGTCTTTACGTTACAATTTCGTCGTATGCCGCTTTCTGAGCCGCTTCGCATTCGGTGAGTCCCGCATCGAGGATCTTCTGCAGTTCCGTATCGTAGTCGCTCAGAGACAGTTTGCCCGTGATCATATCCGTTTCAAACTTATCCAGCATCGGGGTGAGTGCGGTCTTATTGTCCTGCCAGACGCTGGTCGCCATATCGTACGCCTGCGCCATGTAATGTCCTTCATTGGCATTGAGCGCATCGTAGAACAGCTTGCCCGTTGCCGTCATCTCGCCGGGATCGGAGTTGCCCGTCGCCATCTGGGTGTAGCTGTCGTTCGCCCACATAAACGGCATCGGATCATAGAGGAGTCCCGCTTTGCGCGCGGCGGTGAAGGTGCAGAAGACGTCCTTGATCCGCTTGCTGCCATCCTCCATCTTCGTGTAATGCGTGCCCTCGAGGCCGTAGTTCATCAGCTCGATCCCCTCATCCGTGCAGAACCAGTCGATAAATTTCAGAATGGTCTTTACCTTGTCTTCGGAGACATAGCTGGGGATCATGAAGTTCTTGAGGACGCCCGCCTGAGACGCCATATAGCCCTTGTCGCAGTTGGGGCCGACGATGGGAGCAATGCCGATCCACTCCCCTTCTTTGAGGTACTCCTCGTTGCCCGCCTGAAGCGCCTCGGTGGACTTTGTGGTGTATTCCGCCCACCAGACGGTGGCGCCCGTGGAGTTATCGCTCATCGCGGCGGGAACGCTGCTCCATTCCTGCCAGGAAGGATCGACCATCTTCGTGACATACTCCTTGTCGAGCAGTCCCTTGGAATACAGATCGCGCATCTCCGTGATATACGTTTTATAGTTGGAATGATTGACGACCGCTTTGTATTCGCCGTTCTCCACGCACCAGTAGTACTTGCTGTTGATGCCGAACGTCGCACGCATGTCCGCGGGCTTGACCAACAGCGGGATCTCGTTTTCCGCATTGCCGTCCCCGTTCGCGTCGGTATCCTTGAATTTCTGCAGCATGTCCACAAATTCATCCCGCGTCTCGGGGATTTTGGTGACATTGGCACGCTCCATCCAGTCTTTTCTGATCATATAGGAATAGCCCTGTTCCGCCTCGCGGAGGCTCTTGATGACGTACACGTCTTTCTGGCCTTCGTACTCGTACACCATCTGTGCCTTATACTCGGGCGTCAGATATTTATTATAGTTGGGCATTTCCGTTTCCAACAGATCGGTAAGCGGATACAGCGCCTCCTGATTGATGAGCGGAGTGGGATCGTTTCCGCCTGAGACGAGATCAATGTTCTTCTGCGTGAGCACGGTATTCTGCACCGTGGTGTTGTAATCGTTCATGCTCACATAGGTGAACTCCAGCTTGATGCCCGTGGCTTCCTCTACCTGTTTCTGGAAGTTGTTGTCCTTATCGAACTTGGTTTCATCCAGCGCGGCAAGGATGCGGATGGTATCGGTTTCTCCCGCATCGGGTTCTCCGGTACAAGCGGTTGCGGTTCCTGCGATACAGCTCAGCCCGAGGGCGAGAGCAAGTATTCTGCTGATCTTTTTCATACTTCCTCCTTACATATAAAAATTAAATTTCACTGCGCAAAGCGCAGGTCGTTCCTGTCAGCCCTTTACCGCACCGATCGTGACGCCCTTACTGAAATACTTCTGGATGAAGGGATAGATGATCAGCGTAGGCAGAATACTGAATACCAGAATGGCATTCTTTACCTGTTCCTGGCTGATGAGCTGCGGATTGTCCCCCAGGGAGAAATCGGAAAGCGCCGAGTTGAGGACAATTTCCTGCAGCAAAAGCTGCAGCGTGTACTTTTCCTTTGTTCGGATATAGAGCAGCGGGCCCATATACGAATTCCACTGCGCAATAAAATTCCAGAGCGCGATGGTGGCGATGACCGCCTTGGACATGGGCAGAACGACGACAAACAGCGTCAGCATATCGTTTGCCCCGTCGATCTGCGCGGCTTCCACAATGGATTTGGAAACGCCCGCAAAGAAAGAGCGCATGACGATGATGTTGAACGCGCTGAGAAGTCCCGTCAGAATCAGCGCCCAGTGATTGTCGAACAGACCCAGCTTGTTCACGACGATAAACGAGGGAATGGAACCTGCGGAAAACCACATGGTGATGGTGATAAAGACGGAATACACCTTGTTCCACCCGAAGTTGTTGAACACCATGGGATACGCCGCAAACGCGGTGAGAACGACGCCCAGAACCGTGCCTATAACACAGACAAACAGCGTGTTGCCGTACGCCAGCCACAGATATTTGTTCTGTGCGACCATGCCGTATGCCCTGGCCGTGAAGTCGACGGGGGAAATTGTGACTTCCCTGCGGTCGATGGCATATTTGTCTGACAGGGAAATGGCGATCATGTTCATAAACGGATAGATGACGGCAACGCACATCGCGATCAGCAGCAGGACAATCACCGCCCGTCCGATCTGTTCGCCCACAGTCAGTTTGATTTTTTTATTCCTTTTGGTAACCATCTTCAGAAAAGCCCCGTTTCCGTATACTTCTTGCTCAGCCAGTTGCTGACCATAACAAACAGCAGGGAGATCATGGAATTGAACAGCCCCGCCGCCGTGGAAAGCCCGTACTCCCCTTTCTGAAGCGCCTGCTTGTACACATAAGTGGAAAGCACTTCGGATACGCTGAGATTCATCGTGTTCTGCATGAGGTAGATCTTTTCAAAATTGCTGCCCAGGATCTGCCCCAACTGCATGATGAGCATGATCATGATCGTGGGCAGAATGGAGGGCAACGTAATCCGGAAGATAATGGTCCAGCGATTGGCGCCGTCCACGCGCGCCGCTTCGTACATCTCCATATCCACGCCGGAAAGCGCCGCCACATACACGATGGAATTCCAGCCCATCGTCTGCCAGATTCCCGAAACGACCTGAATGCCCCGAAAATACTTGGCATCCCCCATAAAGTAGATGGGTTCGAGCCCCAAGCTTGAAAAAAGCTGTCCGATCGGCCCGAGGGAGGGCGAAAGAAAATTGATGATGAACGCCACAAACGCCGTCGTCGACAGGAAGTGCGGCAGATACATGATGATCTGCACCCCTGTTTTGAACGCTTTCAGGCGCAGTTCGTTGAGCATCAGTGCAAAGATGATGGGCGCGGGAAAGACAAAGACAAGGGCAAGCAGGTTGATCGCCAGCGTGTTCCAGATAATATTCCAGGCGTCCCCTCTCGCGGAGAAAAATTCCTTGAAATTGTCCAGCCAGACAAATTCACTCCCCGAAAAGCCTTTGAGGAATTTGTAATCATAAAACGCCATGCCGAGATAGGTCATCGGCCAGTAGCTGAAAATGACAAACCAGACGATGACGGGCGCTATCATCACATACGCCCAACGGTTGCGAAAAAGATTTTGTTTGAGTCTCGTCCTCCACGGCTTATTCTTTTTTGACTGCTTCGGCTGCTCTGCCAAAAGCGTCTGCGGCACGGCCGTTGCCTTTGATTTCATGAAATGCTCTCCTCATATAAAAACAGAAACAAGCTGTAAGCAGAAACAAGCTGTTCTGTGGGTGTCAAGTCGTCTTTTGGCGGAGAACCGTCCGCCTGTTTTTCGGGAATTTTTTAAGACGGCAATCCCCTTCGCCCGCCTGTTCCCCCTGTCCGCTGCCTGTGACAACGGCCCGGGACATCACGTTTGCGTGCATTTCCGTCCCGTCCGACAAATAAAACAATCGGAGGTCTGCACGGGTCAAGCTTATTACAGCTCAATTATAGGACGATTTTCCCGCCGATGATAGAAGTATTTTTGTTCATTTTTTTAAAAAAATTATCCTTATCATATCCGACATTCTCTTTTTGCGGCAGAAAAAAAGCGCTTTTTCAAGCGCTTTTTTCTACTTATGGAGCAAAATATCTCATAAATCATAATGTTTTTGAAGGATTTTGCTCTATTGTTGCAAAAAATTTCGGCCGTCCAAAAAACGGCCGAAACAGCGATTTTTACCTCTGCAAAGAAGCTTTTTTCCGAATCGCAATGGAACATCTGACAAATGTAACAACTCGCAAGCACTTTCTAACCAAGTACGGATCCGCACTTCACGCTTTACGATATATCTTCTTTTCGATCATTCCGACCTCTCTTTGCAAATCGTTGCTCAAAAACAACCTGACTGTCTCGATAAATTTCTTTTCCATTCCGAAAAAGGCCTCCGCAATCCCGCCTGCAATCGCAGCGATCGTATCGGAGTCACCGCCGATGCTGATAGCGTTGCGTATGGTGTCTTCAAAATCCGTTCCCTCAAAAAAGCAGGCAAGCGCCTGCGGGACGCTTCCCTGACAGGTCTCATCGAACAAGTATGTCTTTGAAAGTTCTGCGCAGGTAAGCGATCCGATCTGCGGATAATAGTCCCTCCTGACTCTTTCAAAAATCTGCTCCTTTGACGCTCCCTGTTTCGCGAGAAAAATGCACATTGCCACACATTCTGCGCCTTTCAGCCCCTCCGGATGATCGTGCGTAACCTCTGTAACAATGCGCGAAAGTCTCTTTACCTCTTCTTCCGAACGGGCATAATCACCCACCGGACTGATTCGCATCGCGGCGCCGTTGCCGAAGCTGTAATAAGGGATCGGATCGTCCGATTCCAGCCAAAGGGCAAACATTCCGCCATAACCTGCGTCCCAATATTTTCTTCCCAATTGCCGCATATTACGGATCACTGCTTCACGCAACGCCTGATCGTCTTTCTCTCCGCATTCGGCGAGCGATTTTGCAACGGCTACCGTCATGACCGAATCGTCTGTGAATGTGCTGTCCTCATCAAACAATTCAAAATCTTTCTTTCTGTAATTTGCCCACTCAAATCTGCTTCCAACGATATCTCCGAAAAATGCACCCCACATAGCGTCTTTCCTCTTTCGATTTATTTTCGGATAACATCCGAATCATTTTTACGGCGGCCATATATAACGCCAGGCCGCCGTATTCTCGTCTGTCTCTTTCTTCCTCTTTCTTCTGACATCATTTCTCGTTATCCGTTATGGCTTGCTCTTCTTCTGACAGCCATTTTGCGATACAATCCAGCGCATCACGTTCTTCTTCAGATCCGTTTTCATACCCCGACCAAAGGAGCTCGTAAGAACGCAAGTACAGCGCGGGAGAACTTTTCCAAAGGCGCAGCAGAATATCGACGCACTGAACCGGATCAAAGATAAGTCCCTCACGTTCGTCCGCAATATACTTCGCCATGCGTTCACATTCTTCCTCTGTATACCGCTCTTTATCGATTTCCGCCGAAAACTTACGATAGAGCTCCAACCCCGCATACGGTTCCCGACTGACATCGTAGCCGCTCTGCGCTTTGAACTCCTCAAAACTGACGGGATGCGCCAGGTGGATACATTTTTCCGGATATTCATACTCCATATGCATTGTTTCCCAGTTGCCGAGATATTCAAAATTGTCGCCCAGAGAAAAGCATACGGAAAACTTACAGGCAGGACACGGCACAAATTTCCCGTCAAAGCGTTCACAGTCAGAGCTGGAAAACCACACTTCATCCCGACCTCTTTGCAACCCGAGCTCACGACAGTAGGCACAAAAAGCCTCCCACATTTCCGATGCGGACTTTGAATAATCGGTCTGATCCACCTCAAATGAAAACTCTTTCCCGTCCTCGGAAACTGCGACAAGGCTCTTGACGCGGCAGCAGCAAAGCGCCTCCGGCATCATATAGGCGTGTGCAAATACCTTTTTTATCTGCGGAACAAGTCTTCGTATCGACATTTTTCCCTCCAAATCCATTTTCCTTTCTTCTCTGAAAAAGAAGAGTCTATCACCCATTCCCTGCCGATTTTATATAATTTCTGTTACACGAAACAGTCAAAAAAGAGTTTTGTCTGAAAAAGAGAAGCATTCCCCTCGGGAATGACGCCGTCCCGAAGTAGCGTATCCCACCATTCCTTCTCTCCTCCCTCAAAGAATATAAACCGAAGATTCGGGCACCCGAGAAAGGCATTTTTCCCGATTTTTTTCAACTTTTTTGGCAGCCAAACGGCAGTAAGAACGGGACAATCCTCGAACGCATCCTCCATGATCTGATAAACCCCTTCCAGAACGACTCCTTTCAGCTGTTTCGTCCCCGAAAATGCACGGCTTGCGATCTTATAGACAGGCACATCGAAACTGACAGCGGCATCAAACCGTATCTTTTTACGACGACTTATTCTGATCAGCCGATCGCTGCAATTTCGATGCCCGTGATAAAATAAAATCCCTGCCACGGTTTCATCCTGTCCTCTTCCCCTTGCCGTGACACACGACCCGCCATTCAGCCGAGCGCTTCATGATACGGCTGTTTCCGTAAGAATATCGGCCCTTGTACCGTTATCCTCACATTTCTCGCTTCTTTATTTAGAAAACGGGATTGCCGATCCTGCGGCATTTTTCAATACAACAAACGTCTTTTCGTCTTGTGTCCCGATATAGGCCGCATCTCTCATCCACTGAATCAAAGCGCGCGCCTTCGGATAACCGATCTGCAATGTTCTCTGCAAATCACAGACGCTAAAGCGCTCATGCTCTTTCAGATATTTCAATGCCGCCCGGACGTCTTCTTGTTCCAGGATTTCCGACGGAGAGCGCTTTTTTACGGCAAATTTCCGCATGACCTCAAACACGATTTTAAGGTCTTTTTCCCGATACCGCTGCGTGATCTCGTCCAGCATAGTCTCCTCATTTACCTCCGCAAGCCCGATCTGAACATTCGGACAAGAACGTTTGAGGCGAAGAAGATCAAGTTTCTTCAGATTCTCCAGATCCATCCGCAGGGTTTGCAGATGAAAAAGGCTGTACAGGGGAGCGATGTTCTCAAGCGGTTTCCCTTTCCATTCAAACGAGAGCAGTCCCGTCGCACCTTCCAGAAAAGAAAGATCCGTCACCTGCGTATTTTTAAGGATAAGGCTTCTCAATTCTTTTCTGCCTTTGAGAACAGACAGATCGGAAACGGGATTGCGTTCGATATCCACTTCCTCAATTTCAGGAAAATTGCGCAAAAAGCTCATATCACTCAAATGCGTATCGCGCAGGGCAATTTTCTTGCAGAACGTATAGCGTTTATATTCTTCCCGTCGGGATAAATCAATTCCGTCAAACTGCAAACATCTTTTTGGACAATCCGATTGTTCTTGTTTGTTATAAAATTCCAGAGCACGAAAATATCTGTCTTCCTGGCTTCTGAGATACTTGCCCACAGTCGGAAAGCTGATTTTTCTCAACTTATTCCGCAATGACTGCGGAGAGATCACCTCAACATCTTCCGCAAATCGCTTTACCCATTCCAGCATATCCGCAAGTCCCGCCTGCAAGAGGATGGTCGCAACCCCTTTCTCTTCCTTTAAGACGGAGAAATTCTTTCCGAAGGCATCGATCAGTTCGCCGACCAGCCGAACGTTCATCTTCAGCTGAACATCGGCAATTTCTCCCGCGTAAAGATACGGATGTTCCGAGAGGTAATGATCGAGATCGAACGCTTTTTTCCCGTCTGCATCGCTTTGCTTTTGTTCCGAAAGCGCAACGTCCGTGATCTTTTCCACACGGAAACTTTCGATTTTTCCCGTACGTTCAAATAACCCGATCACATAATAATGTCCGTTTGCGGCGACAAGCTGATAGGGCCTCAACTCTGCCAATTCATCAAACACGGGGTACAGTTTTTTATCCAAATGATACTCGTTATAATGAAACAGAATCCTTCTTCCCTGATCGATTGCCGTCCCGATCAGATCGATCGTATAAAACAACCCCGCGGCCTGCTCGCGTTGAATCAGCCCTGCACGATAGATCGCCCGATTGACCCTGCGGAACGAAACACTGCCAAGATTCTGCAGCTTCTCGATCAGCTCTTTTGCGTATTTCTCTGAAATATGCTTGGAAAACAGGACACTGTCGATCAAAAGGCGCAATTCGGAATCGTCGAATTCCAGCTCATCCTCTAAATAGACCCCTTTCGCCGTTTGCTCGATGCAGTATCCCGATGCGCTCAGATTCTGCAAATGCCGAGCCACCGCCTTTCGCTCGATTTCAATGTCATAATCGCGCTCCAGAAAATCAATGATCTGCATCTGGGTCAGCGGGTGCGTCGGATTGCTGTATTTTCGTAAAATCTTCAGAATCTGTAAAACCGCTAATGATTTCTGCATCGTATTCCTCCTTCTTGTAAGAATCTCCTGACCGCCTTCTTTCCCTTTTCATTTCAGAACGCGTCGAATCGCCATTCCGTTTTTCCAAACAGCGGCCGCGATTTCAAGGTCGTCTTACTCTTTTTCGCATAGGTATTGAGCATAAGCTCTTCGACGAGATAACACCGTTCCTGATTGACGATCAGCGCAGGCGCACCGAGTTGCAGCAGCTTTTCCAGACGATGGGCACGATTGACGACATTTTCTGCGCGGAGGCCGTTTGGCTCGATCATGGCAAGGACCGCTGTCCGAACCTCCGTGAGGACAGCGTCCTTTTCCTCATCTTTGAGGGCGATCGCCTTGCACACCGCAAAAATTGCCTGTTCTTTGGACAAAACGGCCTCTGCGTTGACGTTCATAGCGTCCATCTGATAGCGGTCGACATAGGACGCGCTGTCCAGATCGTCTGCAAGTTCGACCGATACGTCTGTCCGCTTTTTTGCGATGCGCAGTTCCCCGTCTTTCACGCAGGAAAGCATTGTCTGAAGATACACTTCGGGGGAAATATCGGGGGATGCGTCACCATCGTTTTTGATATCTGAAAATTGGTTGCGGGCAAAAATTTTTGTCATTGCAAAAGACCTCGTTAAATAGATTTTTCAAAACATAACATACGGAGAAGGATACTGATATTATAGGACAATAAATGTCCTTTTTTCGGTACATTAAATGAGAACAGAGTATTTTTTGCAGTAACTTCTATTATACGCCATTCCCCCTATCAAAACCGGCAAAAAATCCCCATTTTCAGAAAATTTCTGAAATAATTCTATCTATCCGCTTTCTCCTCTTCTATTATACGAAAAAGCGTCTACCGAATTCGGTACACGCTTTCTTTGTCTTTTCCGCAGAGGTTTCAACTTTTCTTTGGAGAAGTAATCCGCCCCCCGCTTCTTCCTCCGGCAACACAGATTTGGCAAAGTGTGAAATCTCAATAAGGTTTCCTTTCCCGTCGAACACTTTGTTCCCGGAAAAAGCCAACTCCTTTCTCACTTTTCTCGCGGTATCATTCCATCAAATTCTGCAAAGCCTGTCCGTTTCATTGCAAAACATGACATGGTCATTCAGGTTTCATCCAGAAGATCGCTGTTTCTCAAGAGATCTTTGATCATCTTCTCAATCGCTTTGTTATAGGCCTTTTTGTCGAGTCCGACGCTATACAGCAATTCTTTCAGCTGTTCCAGTCCCTTTGCTCCGCAAGTCAGATAGACGTCTGCTATCAACGGGATAAACTTATCCTCATTTATCTCCGTTTTATGCCTTACCAACACTTGTTTCAATTCTTCGCCAATCATAATGCTACTCCTTTTTTATAATAAACACGATTTCAAAAAAATCGTATTTTTCTCCATGTCCGCCCCGAAACGTCTCTCGATTTCCCTGTCTTTGGTAAACAAGAACGTCTGTCTGCCCAGATCAAGCGCACGCGCCAAAAGCGGAGCAAGATCGATACATTCATCAATCTCATCAGGCAATCTGCTGAGAAACAGCGGTTTTTTGACCGTACGTCCCATCGAATTTTGTACATTTCCCCAAAAACGGTTGACCTCTGTAAAACAAAAATATTGGAACAAGGTCGCTTCCGTCGCGCTGAGACCTCTGCGCGGAAATCTGTCTTTTGCTATCAGTAAACCGTCTTCGTCTATCGTCAGCAACAACTGCTTTTCAAGATGAATGGTCTGAGGGAAAAACGCGTCGCAAAACTTTTCCAGCTCCTGCTGAAAGCTCTGCGTAATCCCCGCCCCTGCTGTCCGCTCAGAAAAAGCCTGCCTGTTTTTGCCCTGCAATGCTTTTCGGTATTGCGTCAGTTTACGGGAAAAATCAAGCTCCGCAAACGGAACATACCGCGCATAATCGTAGGGGTTGATAAAATAGGAGCATTCCTCCTCTTCTGCACTCGTCTGAAATATTGCGCTGCGCTCTTCTTCCGTCAGCCGCCGCCCTCCGCAGTACATCTTCGTTTCGCTATGATCGGCCGCATCTCCGCAATACACAGTTTCGGAAATATAGTCCGTTCCGCCTGATCTGATCTCCGCATAAATACGGCTTTTTTCCTGAAAACAGTAACGCGTAAGCTGAAACCGCAACATCCGATTGCACAATGCCACGCTCAAAGCTGCCAAGAGCACGCTCGGATCTTCTCCCATGATCACATTCAGTGAATCGGAAAAATCAAAACTTTGCTTTTCGATCCGTCCAAAATTTTCAAGAATGAGTTTTCGGATCACCATATACTTCCCTCCCCGCCTTCTCTTTGAAAAACGTTTCCATATACAGATACTTTGCCATAGCGACATAGGACGCGCGGCAGACGGTATAATTGATCCGACCTTCCACTTCTGCAAATACATCCTTCACGCTCTCGGCCGAATCTCCGACAGCTCTCGCCGCCCATTGCATCTTTCTGCGATAAAACTTGAGTTTCCGTCTTTCATGTTTCGCGAATGCCCGACGCGCGCACTCCGCTTCTTCGTAAGAAAGTCCTGCCTTTACGAGAAGCCCGGCGGCGTCTTCCTGATACAGGATCGTCGGTCTTTTCTCCATAAACTCCGCATATCGCATATAGACGAGAAAATCTGCCAGCCTTCCGATCGTTTCAGGAGGATTTTTCGGCCATCCGAACCCGAAACGTTCCGCCGCCCTTAACAAAATCCCCCGGTCATTGCAAGAATTTTTTTCAAAAAATGCCTCCGCCTCCATGACAGGTATATCCGATCGGTCGGCATTCTCCTCTATTTCGGTAACCGCTTTTTCTTCGTCGCTCAAACGACTCCATATTGCGTCACGTTTTCCGTTCGGGACTTCCGCAAAAAGTTTCGGCATCTGTACGCTGTGCCGATTCAACAGTCGCTCAAAATAGCTGTCCGCCTGCAGAGGATTGACTTCCGTGATTCCGAGACAAAATGAAACGAGCGAACAATTCTGCACACCGAAAATGTACGGATACGTTGTTTGCCTGATTTTGGTGACAACGTCCGCCCAATACAAAAACACCTTTGCAGAATGCGTCGCAAGAATCAAGGAAAATTCGTGCGCAAGACGGCTGCTTTCCGCGTCACTGAGTTTCCCGAAACGATATTTGGCGCCGGCTTCCGTATGTTTTTTCAGCAAAGCAAATGCTCTGTCCCCGTAGAGATTCACAGTCTCTTTCCGTTGCACTATCGATGTCTGATCCATGCCATTCCTCTTGGTCCGCGTATCGCAGATATTCTTTATCTTGCTATATAATATAACGTCAGACGTACCAAATTTGGTACGTCTGTTTATTGCATAATTTTTTGGATTGAACTTTCCCCCTGACGAAAGAACAAGTCTTAAAGTTGCCATAATATAAAATCGATTATTTTAGTTTGTGTAATTTCATATCCAGGAATCTGTTTATGAAAATCTGAAATATTTGCTTTTGCCTCTTGGGTTCGTAAATAATATTGACACCACGCTACTAATTTCTCATATACCTTTGGAGCTTCTGTTAATTTTTTTTCATTGCTCCAGTTGGTTTTATACGGCCCACAAATTGAACCCAGCTTTCCCATTACTTTACTGTCCCAAATGGGAAGATTCGGATTGAACAAATGAACCATTTTGCTCGCGAATGAAGGTGCCAAACAATATTCCTTACGCGTACATTTATTGCTCGGATCACACGTCCGATTATACAATTCCTTTAACACATCCGAAAAATCTGGTTTCAGCTTTTTACTGTAATAGTCAGAAAATAAATCATAAAATTGCTCTCTCCACTCCTGTCCCATACGTATTCTGAAAAATCCGTCACATTTTTTTTGAAAACCAGGATCCGAAGGCCCTTTGGTTTTAAAATCATCCATAATGCTGCAATATTTCCCTACGCTTTTTTTCAGTTTACTCCAAAATGAAGGAGAAATAGGATACTGAATTGTCAAATATGCCATAAAACAATTTCCTCCATATAATGTTAACGATATTTTATTCTTGCCGCTTCCAGATTTTTCACAATGCGTTCGCGCAGAGAAGCGGGAGAGAGAATTTCCACAGAGTTGAGATACTGCATTGCCCAATACTCCATCGCCATGGGGCTGACTTTCACGCTCACCTTCAATCGATCTCCCCACAGCTGAATCTGCGCATTGGCACCGAACCAGTCGACGACCTGATCGACGATCCCGGGTTCTGCCAAAAAATCGACCATTTCTGGCTTGTCTGTAAACATATAGGGAAGCGAAGTGGCGTATTCCCTATAATCGATGCCGTTCTCATGCCCGGGAAGGGAACGAAGCGGCGTAGCAGAATTCTCCGTCAATCGGATTTCGGTAATCCGATCAAGCCGATAATGTCCTAACCGCTTCCATTTTTCATTGCAAGCGATCAAGTAATATCGCTGATTGTGCAGAATCATCTGGTACGGTGTAACGCACTGATCGCTCGTTTTATGTAATTTCTTGTCCGCGCCGTATTTGTTGTAACTGAAGGCGATCTGTCTGCCCTGCTCGATGGCGACATCGATGATCTCAATGTTGTAAAAGAGCGCACAGTTATCCGTCTTGCTCCACTCGTTCACTGACCAAATATTTTTGACGTGCGAACGAAAATATCGATTGGAAAGCGCACACAATTTTTCGATCAGTTCTTTGGAATGCTTTGCCGTGATGTATTTGCTGGAAAGCACACCGTCGATCAGCATACGAAGTTCCGCATCGTCAAACGAGCGCTCCGCCAGATAACTGCCCCTGCGATCGGATTCAATATCGTACCCCGCCTCTTTGAGAAGCGACAAATTGCGCCCGACTGCCTTACGTTCAATGACGATCCCATACTCCTTGTCAAGACCCTCACAAATCTCCTCTTGTTTCAGAGGATGATCGTAGTCGCTGTATTCTTCTAAAATCTGTAAAATGCGCAACAACGCTAATTTTTTCGGTTCAAGTGAGTCCATTGACTTTCCCCTATCATGAAATTCAATATTTTTTCATTCAAATGGCTGACAAGAGCCATCAAAATATTCTTCTATCTCTTCTGCTAACTGTGAATATAATTTTTGGGCTTCAGACACGGTTTTTGATATTCCGCTCATTCAATCAAATTTATTTTCCGAAAGCAAATTCTCTCAATCTCTGCCAGAGCATGACCATGGCGAGCGTATCAAGACCGCAATATGCCAAAAGGCTTTGACGGAGTTTGTCGCGCGCTTCTTTTTCCATACCGCGCAACGCCAGATAGGTGTCGGTTGCCTCCCCGCCGTTATGTACATCCGCAAGATTGTGATAATCGAGGTTCGGATCGTTCGGAAAGAGCGCGGGAAGCACCTTTTTAATGGAAAAACTTCCGCCCATCGCGCGGTCGTACACATACCCTTGACGGAATACATCCAGCAGGTCGCGCACATTGTCGCAAATCGCAAGCAATCGTTCCGCAAGATCCGGAAATGTTTCCGCAAGCTCTTTCAGCCGCGAGCATTCAAACATTTTATTGTACGCCAGGACACAGGCATTTGTCGGAATATCGGCGACCAGTCGTTCGGCAAGCGCACGGCGCGGATCGCATTTTTCGTCCGCCAAAAATTCTTTATGTTCGAGTGCTGCGCCGTCAGCGGAAAGAATATGCAGCGAATACTGAAACGGTACCTGCTGATACGGCCGCAGTCCGTCATACATCGGAACTCCTGTCTGAAACGTTTCAAAATCCAGAAAATACAGCGGATACCAAAGCGTTTCGAGAAAGTTTCTGATCCCGAGTCGATCAATATAGGTAGGAAGCTGCAGTTGTTCAGATTCTACCTGCCGCCTTTGTGTTGCATTCAACGGAATCCCGCGCTTTATGAACTCTTCAAAGGAAGCGATCCCCTGCCGCAGATACTCGCACGCTTTTTTGCTCCGGATTCCGTACAAGTCAAATATGCTCGGCGAAGGAAGATTCCTTGCGCAATGCTGCCAATACGCGCAACCGTACGGAGCGAAACATTGCTCTCCGATCGGCATTTCTGGCTCGTCCTTCTGCACAAGATACGCCTTGGCGCGCGCAGTATTTTCGCAAACATCGGCATAATACGGCAGAATCGCGTCTGTGACATTCTGCACCTTGAACAGTCTGTGAATATCGATTTCCCCTTCTCTCACATAGGTATTGTCAATAAATACGAGATACGTCCCTGTGATTTTGAGGCCGCTCTGTTCCAAAATCCACCGCTGATAGGCAACATCCCATAAGTAGACATCCTTGATATCGGTGCTCGACTTTACTTCATAGATCTCATAACCGTCCTCGTCTTTATGCAGAATATCGACGGCACAATAGCAGCCGTTCTTCGTGAACGCCGCTTCGCAAATATTGATCTTGCCCTCGATAATATACTTTTTTGTATTTTTCAGCATCGACGGAATATCGAGCTTACCGGCCGCCGTGTAAGCCGTTGTTTCGACATAATCCCCCAAAAGCCCCATGGCAAGATCGCCGATCTCATTCCCCTCCTGAAAACGGCGCTGCAGAGATTCGTCCTGAACGGCAAGTTCAGGGTGGTATGTATCCAGCCAAAGCATTTTCGGACACTGACAAAAACGCGTATATTTGCTTTTCGATAAATTCATCGGCTTTTCCTCCGGATTCTTTTATTTCTGAAACAGGCCAAAACATAAGAGCAAGTTACTCTTGATTTACATAGAAGCATTGGCAAGTATTTGTTTCAAAACATCCCAAAACCCCGCCGAGCCAGCTCCCTGTATCCAACTGTATCTTGCAATAGTCAGCAATATTTGAGCTGTCATGCAATAATTCTCGCCGCGGATAGAGCAAAATCTCGTCTTTCCCTGTCAGATATCGCGTCGGTGTATGCCCGAACAGAACGCACTTCTCATGCTGCGGCAATACGTCCGCATCCTTGAATCTCCGATCGTAAACGAGCTGTTCGCACGTTGCTTGTGATACGGGCAGCAATTCACCGTTTTTGACAGGAATCCCCGCATGTACTCCGATAAAGCTCTCCGTTTCGATATAAAACGGAAGGAAATCAAATCTGTCCACCGTATCCCAATCGAGAAGTTCACCGTCCGAAAAGTAATTTTGGCATTTATCCAAAACAAAATCGTAATCTTCCGTCTGGCGCATCATCGCCCGATAATATTTCAAAAAATCGTACTCATGATTCCCCGCAATGCACGATACGTTCGGCATGGAAAATAAAAGTTTCGCAAGGCGAATACTGTCAGGGCCCTTGTCGATCATATCCCCGAGTACATAGAGTTTATCGCCGCCGCCGAATCTGATCTTATCCATCAACCGGCAAAATAAATCATAATAACCGTGAATATCGGAAATACAATATTCCATAAGTTTATTATAGCATTCTAAGAACATAAAATCAAGATTTCCCTGAAATTTACGAGAAAGCGGCGCACATTTCTGTGCGCCGCCGACAGACGATACTTCAAGCCGCCAATTTGTTACGAAGTTCCGCGATATCTTCATATACCAGCGTATCGCGTTCCACAAGTTCGGACGCAAGTGTTTCCACAAAAGCCCAATTCTTGCGGAGAATCGATCTTGTTTCTTCGTAGAAACGGGAAAGCATAGCATTTCTCTCTGCAATGATGCTGTCATACTGTCTGGCCGACTCAATTCCTTCGCGATTGCGAGAATAGAGCAGAGAAAGCCCACTCGCGCCGTAATCAACAATAAACCGATGCACGATTGCAGCCGCGCGGTCAAGATCCATACTGGCCCCCACGTCAAGACGGCCAAATTTAATTTCCACGGCCGCCCTGCCCGCGAGCAAAGCAAGCACTCTCTCACGCATACGGGCATAAGAGCTAAAATAGTCCTCGCTCTTAAAAATCTGTACAACCCCACGCGTATCGCTTCTGCAGGGACGTACGGAAATCAATCCAACCGCTTCCGGATCAAACGAGAGCGCTACCACAGCATGACCCGCTTCATGGAATGCGACCTCTTCTTTTTCTGTCGCAGACATCTCGTTGAAATACTCATCCGCTTCAAAGATGTTGCGCAGCACTGCGCGCACGATATGCTCACGGCCAATCTCGGATTTATTCTCATACCCGGCATAAATTCCCGCCTCATTGAGCACCGTCTCAAGAGCAGCGCAGGAATTCCCGTCCAGAAGCCTGGCGACACTTTCCGCCGTTACGTCCGCCGCTACTTTTTTGTCGGAAAGATAATGCCGCACAATTTCCGCAGCCTCTTTGCGATTGGGCGCACAAATCTCGAGAATGCGGTCAAATCTTCCCGCGCGGCGCAGGGAGCGCGGCAAATCGCTGATGTCGTTTGCCGTAGCAACGATGAACACATCCGCTTCTTTTACTTCATCGATCCCCGATTGCACCGCAATGAACTCTTCCGGATTCCTCAGATCGCTATCGGAGGCAAATTTATCAAGATCATCCAAAAAAACAACCGACGGCGCATGCGCTTTTGCCTCTGCAAAGATATTGCGGATGGTATCGATAAATTCATCATTTGCCTTATCCTTGCGGCAGGTATAGCACTCTCTGCCCATTGCCTCAATGAGCGCAGACGCCATCAGCGTTTTTCCCACCCCCGGCACCCCGTGAAGCAAAATACCGCGCGGCAATTTCACCCCCAAAGCCGCATATTTTTCAGGATTCTTTGCCATGTCGCACAGCTGATACAGTTCTTCTTTTTCCTTTTCATAGCCAATCACTTTGTCAAATGCACTCATAACAAGCCTCTCTTTTGTTTTTTACGAGCTCATTATACGACATTCCATGTCCCGTTTTTGGTATATTGTTCAGCGTCACAGGATTATTTTCAAAAAACATACCAATTTTCCCTCTCCCCTCAGATCTCAGATTTTCCACCGAAACATTTTTTATCCCGATACTTCCACTTTTTCCTCTGTTTTCAAAATCAAAATACGAACGCATGAACGATGAATGACAGAACGGCCCTCCCACGCATAACTTTAACGGCATCCGGGTTGGTCAGCAACAAAAAATATGCGGCAGAGTTTCTCTGCCGCATATCCTTTTCATATTATTCTCTCGTTATCTCGCCGAATGCGTACCCATAAGCGCACCACGCTCGTTATAGGTATATACCGTTGAGCCGTGCTTGACAGATACGCTCGACGACGTATATCCGTACAAATCTCCCGACTTCGTAAACAAAAGTCGGTTTCCGTTCCCGTACACATAAACCGTGCTGCCTCTCTGTACCGCAGTTTCAATCATTAATGAATATCTCCTTAAAAAATTTTGCACAACAAGTCGACATTTGCTGCACAATTCTTTGCAAGGCCTTGTTTACGAGAACATTATAATATTCTTTGTGTACTAAAAATGGAACACGAATCTTATTTGTTGCTTTTTTTAAAATTTTTTCCGCGATTGATTGCCTTGACGGATATTAAAAATTCTAAAAACCACCTGATCTTTTAATAAGAAACCCAGCAGAATTTCTTCTTATTTCGTCTAATCGCTTAATGGCCGCAATGTGGGCAGATTGCCCTGATTTTTCCATCACTGATTGACATATTCACAATGTCCTTATACTGATACAAACTATCAACTTGATAAAAATTATCTGCATCCACCGCCTTCATTTTTGCCAGTGTATCCGCGGAGACATCAAAGTTCAGGTAGGAGTACTCGCGCCGACAATCGGGATTGGGACAGATTGTTTTGGTTAAAATCATATGATTACAACGATCACAAATCATCTGATTATCTCGTTTTCTCATTTCTCCGCCACAACACGGACAATGCGCCGTATCAAGAGATATGATTTGCCGAAGCATTACATTCTGAAGTCTTCTGAATGAGTTAATATCAAACATCGTCAACGGAAGGATCATTACTTTGGATTTATCTTCTTTTGCGTAAGAAATAATTTTCTGTTCATTCTCTCTGCAAACAGGAACGGCAACAATCACAAAATCCGCCTGATTCTCCTCTGCAATCTTCAAGGCATTTAATTCGACCCATTCTTTAAACACATTGCGCGTATCGCTTTCCAGTTCAACAACGGCCGGCCAAATGACGATTTTACTGGATTTTGGCTGACTGTAAGCCCGTTGTCTTTGCTCAATCTCTTTCTTTATCGCACTATACTTTCTCTTTTCTTCTGCCTGCTCCTTTCCTCGGCTTTCTCTCGTTTTGAATAAGGAACAGAACTTTTCAATTTCATCGACTGTAACATCATTGTCCCAATAGAGCCTTACACCGTCAAAATAAAACTTCCCAAACGACTTTCCGGGCATTATCGGTGATAGCACGCCATTCGTTAAATCCGAAAATCGTTTTGTCTTATCCTTTATGGTAACACAAATTATCCCTTTTGCTTCAGATATTGATAAGGCAAGATTCGCTGACTGCAATAATTCCTCTGGCCGTGTTATTTGCAATGTCCTGATATAGTTTTTCCGGAGTAGTTCTTTCCAACAGTGTCTTCGATACCTGTATAAAGATAGGTGTCTTATACTCCCCTACAGATTGGAAGGTATATGCCTGTATTACTAAATGATGTCTGGACGGAACTTGGAGAGCCGGCTTTATTTTGCCTGAATTCTATTTCGGGCTGCGCCGCAGTGAGTTGCAGACGATCCGCCCCGTAGGTGGACCGCAAGATCCCCTTCTCTCCAATGTTCCAAAGAGTTTTGCCCTATATGGATTTTTCAAAAGCGAAAACCGTAAATATCAACACCATTCAGACGACCTTCAAGAGACTGTTTCCCAATCATCATCCTCATGAACTCAGATACACCTTTATCACCCGAGCAAAGGAGGCAGGATGCAACCTGGAAGCGGTCATGATTTGGGCAGGGCATTCGTTCGACAAAGATGTAAAAACTTCCGCCGTGGACAGGGGCTATACCGACTACTCCGAAGAATACCTCTACAACGAAGCTCAGAAGATACACTACGAGCTTTGACAACTCAAAACAAAGAAAAAACGTATAAAAAAACAGGCCGCTGCAATGCGGCTTGTTTTCTGTCTGTTTTACCCCACAATTCACCCCACAAACCACCCCACAATTTTTTGCATAAAAGTTTGCGGACAAAAAATAAGGCACTATATCTTGTGCATATATCTACAATATTACACAATATATAGCGCCTGTGGCTGACCGATTTGGGATAGTTTCGAACTTTCCAGCTCTTTGTGAGAAATAACCTCTTCTTTTTCCTTTCCGTTGTAGATGATCTTCAAATGGTCGTCGTAGAGAAAGACGCTGTTCACGAACGTATCGATGAGTTTTCTGCGCCCTTCGAGCTTTCCGACGTCGATCTTGCGGTAATTGCACAATGCCATCTTAAATTCGTCCTTCGTAAAGACGGGCGATTTTTTGCTTTCTTCGGCGATCGTCTCCATGAGCGCCGCCTTCTGCTGTTCCAATTCCGTCAGCCGCGCGATCAACGTATCCGACGCCGCACCCTTCTGAATGGCACTGACGATGTTCCCGATCTCCCTCTCCCGCTCTCTGCATTGCTCTTCCAAATGCGGCAGGATCGTGCTCTCCTCGTATTGCAGCTCGTAGAGAAGCTCTGCAAGCCGCTCGATGACCTCGTCCGATCGCAGCAATTCCATCGTCTTGCGCACGACAAAGTCCTCGATCTTCTCTTTCTCCACCTTCTCCTTGTCGCAGAGGTGTTTGCGCGCGCGGTTGCAGATGTAATAGCGATAGGTCTTTCCCGTGCGGCTCGTGCCGGAATACGCCGTCATCATTGCCCCGCAATGTCCGCAGAAGAGATGCGTGGTGAGCAGATAGTCGTCGTTCTCACTGTGTGCGGCGGGCGCGATGGAATGCTTTTGAATGGTCGCCTGCACCTTCTCGAACATCTCTTCGGAGATGAGCGCGGGGAACGCGTGTTCGAGTACGATGCCCGAGTGACGGTACTCCCCGAGATAAATGCGGTTGGAGAGCGTATACAGCACGCTGTTGTAGGCGATGGGCTTGCCGTTGGCGCGGCGCACCTGCTTTTCCCGAAGATAGTCGTAGATCTGCTTGGCGGTATAGCCGTCCGCACACATCGTGAACATCTTCTGCACAACGGGAGCCGTCGCCTCATCGACCTCCAGCTTATGCTCCACGGCCCGATAACCGAGCGGCACCGCCCCGCCGTTCCACTTGCCCTTTAATGCGTTTTCCTTAAACCCGCGCTTGACGTTCTGCGAGAGATTGGCTGAATAGAATTTGGCAATGCCTTCGAGGAGGCTTTCCAGGATGATACCCTCGGGGCCGTTGGAAATATTCTCTTTGGCGGAGACGACGCGCACGCCGTTCTTGCGCAGCGTGTAGCGGTAGAAGGCGCTGTCGTAACGGTTGCGGGCGAAACGGTCGAGCTTCCACACGAGAACCACATCAAAGAGCTTCTTGGCGCTGTCCGCGATCATCCGTTGAAAGTCGGGGCGATCGTCCGTCTTTGCCGAAAATGCGCGGTCTATGTATTGCCCGACGATCTCCATATCGTTATACTTGGCGTACTCGGTGCACTCCCTGATCTGCCCTTCAATGCTCTCTTCCCGCTGTGTATCGGAAGAATACCGGGCGTAAATGACTGCTTTCATGGCTCACCCCTCCTCCATGATGGCTTTCAGCATGGCGTACATCTTGGGAATGTGGTTGATGACGGTATCATAAACGATGGTCATGCTCACGACACCGTAATTGTGCACGATGCGGTTGCGCATCCCGCGGATGGCTGCCCAAGGGATATCGGGATGCGCCGTGCGGAACGTGTCGGACAGCTTCGCGCCGTTTTCCGCCACCTGCACGATGCGGAACATGACGGAATCGATGAGGAGATCGTTTTCCGTCATCTCTTCCTGCGTCATCCCCTGCGTATGGTCAATGACGAATTTCAGATCCGAAGTGATCTTCTCCAAAAAATAGCGGTCATCCTTGACGTTATCCATAGATCTTTATCCCGTCCCGTAAGATTTCTTTGACGAGCACGCTGTTGTTTTCCAGCTGCGTCTCATCCAGAAGATCGACCTTCTTTTTGAGCGACTCTCGCAGCACTTCGACGAGCTCATAAAAGCGCAGCCCGTTGAGCGGCATGGAGATGAGAAGATCGACATCGCTCCGTTCCGTCGCCTTTCCCTTGGCATACGAACCGAAGAGGTAGGCATACTTCACGCCGTACTGCTCGAACAGCGGCGCACAGACCGACTTGATCTTTTCGACCGTCAGTAGCCCGTGCTCCTCGTCGATCACGCCGTACTTTTGCAGCGTTTCCAACATGTAGCGGTACTTGAGGGTACCCGCCCTTCCCTCGTCCGTCTCATAGCGGACATAGGTGCGCACGGGAACGCCGACGACTTTGGCGCACGCCGCCTGCGTCAGCCCCTTCTCCTTCCGCAATTCCTTCAACGTCATGGCATATCCTCCATGATCCTATTTTACCAGATTGGCATATTTTTTGCAAACGCTTTATGCCATTTTGGCAAAATAAAAATTACATTATCTGCCTCAATTTGTAAGAGCTGTCTGAAAACAACATTCTCTTGATACTTTCCATTCGCCCGCTTTATCAACCCAGTCCACTTTATATTGGTTGGTTCCCTTTTACTAGCTGATTGGGGAATATAGAAGCTCCCGTAGCTTACAGTCTTCTTATGTCCAAACTATACTCACAATCATTGGGGCGAATTTGATATATATTCCCCGCGAAGTTATCCTTTATAAATCGTACATTTTCTTCGTCAAACTTCGCGCCAAGGATTATATCCGAAGGCGTCAAAAAATCATAAAGTTCCAAACTGCTTCCGAAATTATGTATCTTATTTTTCTTTTCTTCATTGAGCTGAATCAATAAACGCAGCTCTTTTTCATAAGACCATTCTGAACACTTAGATATGCTCCGAAACGTAAGAGCCATCGTTCTCAATCGGATAATATTATCATCATCGCTGTGCTTTAACACTTCTGTCAAATTTACAGGATGGTCTTCATAAATAACCGGAACAATGCTTCCAAAGGGATTTGCTTCATTATATTGTTCGATATTCAAATCATAACAATAGCAAATCCCTCTGTTGTTGTCTGCATAATGTGCCCACATCAAAATTGAATCAGGCGTTGTGGTAAAACATGAGACCCGCATCACATCCCGCAACAAATCAGAATTTTTACGATCTGTCATTGGGAAGTATTCTCCGGACAGCAAATCCAAATCATACAAGTCATTAAAATCTTTAGGATTTGTTACCTTGATTTTCCCTGAAACAGTGCTCAAAAACGCATTTCGGTCAAATTTCTGATACTATACAGCGCGACCTCATGAGTTGATAGAAATTCCGTTATTCTACGCTGACAGCCAGCCACCCAATCACTAATTTTACGCAAATCCGTCATGTTTACCATCTCAAGAAAACCTCATCACCCACGCAACACATCAGCTACGATCTGCTCCATCTGCCGATTATTGATTTGTGTTTTGAAGTAAACCTTGTACCCATCCTGTTCAAGGATATGGAAAAATAGCTCCGCACATTGAACTTTAACACCCTCTGTGCCGCGCAGTTCAGATTTGTTTTCCACATCCTTTGTTTCGACTATGATATTCAGTTCTTTCTCCCCGGAAGCACGCTTTACAACATACATAAAGTCCGGGCTGTAGGTTTCGCCTGTAATAGTAGGGATCGCGATACTTCTCCGAGGGATCTTACCGTACACGGTAACAGCTTCGATATCGGAAGTAATATTCTGTTTTTCTAAAGGCGAATCATAAGCGTAGGTATCATATAGATACTTATCGCTCGGAGTCCCTTCAACGATCTTGGTTCCGATACGCCCTTGCGCGATCTCCGATTTCGGAGTACCGTCCGCATAGGAAAGAGATGTTTCTGTTCTTGTTCCGGCGCCTCGATGATAGCGGAAATGTCCTTGCAGATGGTCTAACCTCCATCCATAAAACGCATTACAGAATGCCGAAACTGTATTTTCATTGAAATATTCCGTTTTCGGCGTCCCATGTTTTTTAGAATAGTCGCACATAGCGCGATGCAATATGCTGATCGGAATGTTCGTCGCACTCATAATTCGTTTCAAAAATATGTTATAGGCAATAGGGCGCGAGATAACATACTGAACCCCTGTCCCTGTTTCAACAGCCATTTCTGAGCCGTCACTATGAACGATCTCACGTTCGCTTCTTAAAATAACCTCACTAAAAACATCTGACGTTTCTAAAATCTCTACGACTGCCGATAACAGCATGTCATTCAATTCATCGTCATAATAGAGGAAATATCTTTGGTTGATCTTTTCCCACAACTCCTTGATCTCATTATAAACGCCTGCTCTGATTTTAATGGGCTTATTCGATGTCTTATTCCTGTCTTTCACCTTACCGTCTGCCAAACCCACAGCAAAATCAGGATATTCCTCAAAAAAAGCCGTTTTATTCTCAGCTACAATATGATTGTGTCTGTCAATGAAATGCTTGCAGAATAATTCACCAAACAATTCGTCTGAGGTCTTCCCTAATTTCCCTGCGACTATTGAAAGTTTGTCTTCACTGATCAAAGTCGACTGAGGGATATCGCCATTGATCTCTGCGATTAGCCTCTGGGCAAAATCCGCCTCTGTAAAATCAACGATATAATTCAGCGTAAATTCTTCGTTAGAAATACGATTGCCGTTTTCATCTACGGGCAAGCGAAGCCCGCGCCCCACCTCCTGCAATTTATTGATCTCGCTGCCGCTGGAACGAAGTTTGGCGATCGTAAAGACATTCGGATTATCCCAGCCCTCTTTCAAAGTCCACTTTGAGAATAAAAACCGCAATGTGTTAAAACTTCCGTCAGACTTCTTAAACGAAAGGAGTTCTTTCTTTCCATGCAAAATTTTATCGACTTCTTCCGCGATCTTCTCATCGGAGTCGTCATTATCCTGAGCGAAATATCCGCCATGGCACGCTGGAATATCTTTCAAGCTGGCTTCAAGGTATTCTTTGTACTCTGCGTCATGCTTGGAAAGAGATGGCAATATCTTCTCGATTTGTTCTTTTAACAATCGCTCAAACGTCTCTTTCAAATATGGCCTTTTCTCGGATACGTCTTTATTTTCTCGATACGAAGTAATATCATCGATGAAAAAGAGAGCGAGAGTTTTGATTTTATACGTTCGGTTGCAAAAATTTTCTCTTTCTGTCTCAAAATGCCGTTGAAGGGCAAGCCGTATCATTTCTTCCTGATACGATGTCATATAAATATCGGCGTCCAACTCCTCTCCGACATTTTTTACCACACCGTTTGAAAATTCCACGAAGGAAGTGCCGACCGCTGTTATGATAAGGCCTTCAAACGCATCGCTGATGACCGTAAGAGCATCGCCTTTACTGAGTTCGTAGCTCTTTGTTGTGCAGTCCTTCCGCTTGAATTGAAAATGTACATTATGATTTTTATCAATCGACGTAATTTTGAGCTTTTCGTCTTTCTTGGAAGCCGATTCAAAATGCTCTTTTGCAACGCCTTTGATCAACCCCTGATTGAACGCCTTGCAGGCGTCCAAATCATAGAGAAGATTTTGATAATCTTTAACAGTAACTTTCTTTTTCCCTCTCCCTGTCGTAACTTCGGGGAACGTCGCTCCGAAACGCATAATGCACTGCGGGTTTATCTGCTCTTTGATTACCTTATAAGCCGTTTGGTCGATAGAAAAACGATGCGGTTCATCAATGATAACAAACGGTCGCGTTGCGCGGATGGCATCATACGGCCGATAAAATCCTTCCGCTCCATGATCATAGTCGCTCCGCCACAGCATTCCGACATATTTACCATTTCTTTTCGGATTGTTCGTTAAAAGCTGCATATTAACGAGCAAAACGTAGATTTTCTTCGTATTCTGGCATGAACCTTTTACGAAGTTACTGACAACGCTCGGGAAATACGAGCGCCCTTTTTTCTTGTTGCGAGGAGCTTCCAACACCCCCAACTCTATCTCCGTGCCATAACCGCAAACATCGGAAAAATGCCTACGTGTATAACTATCTGAAATAAATTGCGCCGTTCCCGCCTTGATAGCGAGCGTCGGCACGGCTATGATAAATTTGTTGATGCCGCACCGCTTGTTGAGTTCAAATATCGTTTTGGTATAGACATACGTTTTCCCGGTACCGGTTTCCATCTTGATATCCAAATTCAAGCTATCGGCGATTGGAGCCGAGGAGCGATATTCTGCCGGGATCTGTTTTTGGACTTCCTGAATATTAGAAACAAGCTTTGCATCGGTCAGCGCAAGTCCTGGATTTTCATAGAATTGCACAGGAGAGGTAATTTGCACGCCATCAAAAACGCGGCAAATAGCATCGACCGCCCTTTGTTGATGAGGGAGTTCCTTTTGTAAAATCAATTCCATATCGTTTGCCTCTTAAAACCGCATCTCAAAATTGATGCGAAGATTTTTCTCCGTATCTTTCAATTGCGGCAGGTTGTTTTTCAAATTTTCTAAAGCGGACCAGGTAAAACTATAACCAAACAAAATAATGTTCTCCGGATTAAAAGCCGCGTCAGTCTCGTATTTTTCCAAAATAGCAGCGATCGCCTCGTTTGTAAGACCTTTTTCGATCAAATACAAATGTTTATCCTTCCAGAACCCTTTATATCCCGCAAAATCAACCGGCAACGCTGAACTGGTCAAGCCGTATCCATCGCGAACCAACCAAGTCGCCAATACGGTTGGCTCGCCAAATTCCGCCAAAAGATCCCCTTCGGCATACAACAAATCGGGATCAAACTGCTCAAGTTTATCCAAGGTATCGGCAGAGGGCTCTTGCAGCGTATAGTGCTTAAACCCCAAATCGGCGGTAGTATCGGGAAGCTCTTCCCTGACCTTCTTTGCCGCGCGAATAATGCGTTCCATACCGATTTGATCGAGAGAATGCTCTCGACCAGAACTGTCAAGGATATCTAAAAGTGTCTTTAGATTTTTCTTCTTTTCCTTTGAGGCCTTCTCATATGCTTCATCCATATTTTCAGGGAGCTGAATCATAATATATTTATATGGCGGCTTCTTCCTTTGTACGTTTTCCAGCATACACGCGTGCGCCGTCGAGGCCGATCCAGCAAAAAAATCAAGTATAGTATATTGTTCGAGATCTTTGTTATATTTAGGCATATTTATAAGCTGGCGTATTAAGGAGGTTGGTTTTTTGCCGTTTTTATAAGGCATATCCCCTTCAAGATCCAATCTTCCCCAACTTATATTATCCCACAGCGTGCCAATCTGTTCCGTTTTTATTGCTTTGCCATCATTGATGTACGCGCTGTCATGCAGCCATACAACCAGCGTTTCGTTCCATATATATTTTATCGTCCTTTTGTCTCTGTCTTTCCCTGATTTTGGAGTATATTCATAGGAAATCAACTTTTGTTTTTCCCCAATAGTTTTATTTACTGCGGACAATATAGACGTTTGGGCATTAGTGACCATAAATATTTTATCAAAATATTTCAAATAAACATCACCTTGCGCAATTCCCTCTTTCTTTGCAATATTGCCTACGTTATCCAATTTGTAATTGTAATGCTCATAAATTTTTATTTCACCATCGTCATCTTCATTTAATTTTGCAACTTCTCTTTTGTCTCCCTCGTCCAATAAAATTCTTGTATAATAAAATCCAATATCATCTTTCTTATGCTGCGCAATATAGTCCATCAAATCGGTCTCCCTTGTGGGAGCATCAAAATCAAACTGCTCCTTTTTCCGCGCATACCAAAGAACAAATTCGCAATTTTTCTTTAATTTTTTATCCTCTCCGCCGCCGCTAGCACCTGCGCTATTTTTTGCCTTCACTGTAATGCAATTTACAAAATTTTCTTCCCCAAACACATCATCGCAAAGAAGTTTCAAGTTTGCCTGTTCATTATCGTCAATAGAAATGAAGATAACGCCATCATCGGAGAGCAGATCTCTTGCCAACAGTAACCGCGGATACATAAACATCAGCCATGCAGAGTGAGAGGCGGAGCCGCGCTTTACCAGATCGAGAATGCGCTGCGCCTGTGTTTCGTCGATGCTGAGCTTTTCCGTTAACTCTTCTGCGGTAAAATCAAAGCTGTCATTATAGACAAACCCGTCGGAACCTGTATTATAGGGCGGATCAATATAGATGCACTGAACGCTATGAGCATAGGACTTTAACAAATGCTTCAGCCCGTCAAGGTTATCGCCGCTGATATAGATATTCTGACTATCAGCATTTTCCGGTTTAGAGTTGTGTTCTTCGTCCGGCACCACAATGGTAGTCGTATCCATCGAAGCAAGCAAACGACCGTAGTTTTTTCCGAGGAATTTTAACTCATACCCGTCATTGCGAACAACAAGTTGATCGGCCAAATATTCCTTAAAACGTTCTAAATCAAACTCGCCGTCGTGGAAACAGGCGGGGAAATATTCCTTCAGCGCCTCTATCTCTCTGCCATTTACGCTTACATTCTCATTTTTGTTCATTGCATCTTTGATCATCGTTCTTCTCCTCGTATTTTTATTTCTGATAAAACAAACCACCTTTGAAGGCGTCCTCACTCTCGCTCCCCTGTGCAGAATTTTCGATATTATGAAAGACGCGTTCGAGCGTTTCATTGAGCGCCTCATCCTGCGGCGCCCTTGCGCGGATGTTGCAGAACAACTCAGACGGCAGAATGAAAAAGCCCTTCTCTTCGACAAGGTCATGGCGGGCCTGCTCTGCTTCTTCGTCGGGCAAACGGGCATAATCAAAATCGGCATCGCCCGCCTTCCGTTCCCCCTCGTTGATGTATTCGGTGATGTTTTCCGAAATGTAGCGATAAAACAGTCCCATGCATCGACGCCGCCCGCATGGACGAGGTCGGTCGCCGCATTCCAGATCATTTTATGGAGCTCTGCGCGCTCCTGCTCTTTCCGATTGTCTGCCATCGTATTGCTCCTTATATCATTTTGCCGTCTTGTAGATCATGCTGCCGCACGTTCCTTTCCATCATACCATAATAAACAGGCACCCGTGCGCCACTTTCCAATGTTTTTCCGTCTTTTTAAAAAATATTTTTGCGAACTGTCGTTAGATTTATTATACCAAATTCTTACGAAAAGCACAATAGGTTACAAAAAATAGCCCTTGTTTTATATCGGATGAAATTTATAAACAAATGTTCTTGTTTTGCTTGACAAGCGGGGTTGCCGTGTGATATAATACGAAATATATCAAGCAAAATGCCCGTATCGGTGAAAGAGACGAGCGGTCGGGTCTGTTCCCATTGCCTCATGCAGTTTGCGACTGTTCGGCAAATATGGCTTTAACAGACCTGATCGACCGGCGGCGGATCGGCCGCAGAGGCGGCGTTTTGCAAAACAAAAAACGGTACCCGAGCAAGCTGCGTCTGTTTGGCACTGCATCACGATTCTCTTGCAGCGGCAATGCAGTTGCGTTGCCGAGGCTTGCGACGACGGGTTACAAAGAATAACTGTTTGCTTGCGCTGTGACCTCGCTTTGCGGGTAGCCGACGGCAGTTATCACTGTTTATAACGGGCGGTCATTGTGACCGCTTGCGGTGGAGTTTACTACCTTCCGCCGTTGCTTTTGTTGCGTTCTTTGACGCAGACAAAGGCAGTTATAAGCATATCGTTTTTTGGACATTTCATAATTATTTCAGTCCATAGGAAGGTAGCTTTCTATGGACTTTTTATTTTATTCCGAGCTGCTTTTCCGCCCCTTTCAGGCGCGGGAGTAGATAGAGATCATGTCAAGAAGGAGGAAAGTTATGAGCAATCAACCGACGATCAGACCGCCGTAGAAGGGAAAGCAAAAGGAAAGCGACCAATTGTTCTGCGAAGGCAGCCCGTCCGCTCTTTCAGGGAAAAAGCCCCCTGCAAGGGCGAACGGCACCAAACCGCGAAGTGGCTTTGGTATAGTGAGCTATACCTTTCCGCCAGGCACAAAGGATCGCCATCGAAACAAAACACTATCCCTCTGCCGCCGCAAATAAAAAACTACAGGAGGAAAATCTATCGCATACATCATCTGTCACATGAAAAAATTTCAGCGGAGCGACATCGTCGGCGTCGAACGCGAAAACGAGCGCGACGAAACTTACCGTTCCAAGACCAACCCGCAGATCGACGGCGAGCGCACGCGCTTCAACCATCATTTCATCTCCCCGAACGGCAGCTACACCGCATTCATCAACCGTCGGCTTAAAGAGCTCGCGCCCAAGCGCAAAGTAAAGGACGACGCCGTGCTCATGGCATCCTTCTTCGTCGGCGCAAGTCCCGCGTTCTTTACGGATAAGAGCCGCGACGACATCGACGCCTTCTTCTTTGAATGCACGGACTTCTTCGCCGAACGTTACGGCAAAGAGAACATCATCTCCGCCGTCGTCCACCTGGATGAGACGACGCCGCATCTGCACCTCAACCTGATGCCCATCCTCGAAGGCAGGCCGTGCGCCAAGAAACTGTTCGACCGCAAGGCGCTCGTCGCATTGCAGACCGATCTTTACAAGGAAATCGGCAGGCACTGGGGATTGGAACGAGGACAAGAAGGCAGCCAAGCGCAGCATCTCAATACGGTGGAGTTCAAGTTGAAGAAGATGCAGGAGGCAGCCGTCGCGGCACAACGACAGGCGGACGCCGCCGAAGAGCGCACGTTACTCGCAGAGCAAAACGCCTCGATCGCCGAACGGCGGCAAGCCCACGCGGAGGAACGCACGGCAGAGCTTGCCAGGCAACGGGAACGTTTGGAGCACGAAGTCTCCCCTCTGCAAGCCGCCGCGGAAGCCTTGCGGGAATATGCGGACGGCACAAGAAAGCCAAACAAGAAGGACGTTCCCGCACTTGCCGCGGAGCTCGCCAAGACGAAAACGGAATTGCAATACAGCACGAAGGACCAGCACGGGCTCTTTCGGGAATTGCAGCAGGCGGAGAAGAAAAACACGGAACTGCAAAGAAGCGCCGACCTTCTGCGGGAGATCAGGCGGCACGCGCCCGAAAAACTCGATGAAGCGATCGAGGCGGTCAACAAACGAAAAGCCGCAAAACGCACTTCGCCCTTCCAATCGTCGAACGACCAATGGAGCAAATGAAAAACAACAGGAGGAACGGATATCGGATAACGAATGACGGGGAAAAAGGAGAGAATGGATCAGGGAGAGGGCATTTCCGATGCCGCCATGCGGTCGCTGGCAAGAACGCTGCTCCCTTCGCTGCGGGAGTACCTTGCATCGGACGAGGGCCGCAGAGACTACGCCGAATGGAGAAAGACACAAAACGGCTGAAACGGCAATAATAATATAAGATTTATATGATTTGAAAGGTTGCGCCGAAGATCATAAACCCAAAATAACGGCAAAAGGCGGAGTCCGTACGGGCTCCGCCTTCTTTCATTTCGAAAAGGTTTTGAAGTTTTCGATCGTAAAAAATAATCCGAACGTCTTGCGAATTACGAAGAGGTTCGAATTATTCCAAATTGGCTGGGGTAGCTGGATTCGAACCAACGAATGACGGAGTCAGAGTCCGTCCCGAGATGCTTGCAACACAATATATGGCGTTTATATAGTAAAATAAACACTATATATTGTGTATTTTTATGCCTTGTCAATTTTAGTCCCAAAGAGGTCGCAAGTGAATTCCGAACACTTTTGCTGCAAATATCTATAGCCCTCAAAAAGGCCGTCTTTTTAAGCGGAATCCAATATTTGCCATATTTCACCTCTATGATCACATTATATCGCACGCGTGCGTTTTTTCAACAAAGAAATCGCACGCGTGCGTTTTTCGTACGATTTCTTGTGCGTATCGATTCATGCATTGTCGAATCCAATAGCAGAAAAAATCAACAGAAAGCAGAACACTTTTGTAGCTAATGTCTACCGCTTTCCAAAAAGCCGACTTTTTAAATCGTCCTTTTTCTTATAATATCCAACTACCTCCCTTATCAGAGGTTCTCCCTTTGATATATCCCTTCTCTTTTAAAGATTTTATCAGTCTATCAATCGTTGCCTTTGAATACCCTGTCTTTTCAGACAAAGATACCCTTGTAATTTTTCCATTCCTTCTTATTAAATCGAGTACGATTTTCTCTTTTGGAGAAGGATTTACCTCCTCATTTACCTCCTCATTTTCTTCCTCATTTACTTCCTCATCTTGCAAGAAAATCGTCGTTCTGAAAATATCTCCATCCTCAAATTCAGGAAGTTTTCCGGAATAGATCTGAGAATACTTTTTCATATTCCGCACGCCGGAACCAAGTTCCTCCGCCCAACCGATCTCTTTGAACACACCTGCTATCACGGGATTCTTCGGATAAGGACTGAAATGATCCAGATCGATAACGCCATAACCACGGGCATTATTGCCGTTTTCCGTCGTCACACGATCTGCCGTGATGATCAGTTTTGCGGGATATGCGCTCGAATACTCTCTGTGGATCAGCAGATTCGCCACAACTTCACGGAACAGCCTGTTGCGGACATCTATGCGCCGATCTCCGTCCATATAAAACTTGTCGTCAAGATGCTTTTCTATAAAAGCCATCAACCGACCATAGCTTTTTATCAAATTACATTTTATCTCGTCCCTATCGTCATAGCGGTCGAGATTTTCTTTACGGTAAACAGCATCCGTCTTAAAATACGGGATCGCAGAAAGAATAGCCTCATCCTTGCCGAACAAAAGAATACAGGCAAGAGTATAACCGGACTCCCCCGTCTGCAAATCACGCTTATATAGCCCGCAGCTTTTCAAAAGCTCCTCGTCGGTCAGCTTCTCCCACGGATGATTGGGCTGGCGATTGACAGCCATGATCCGAACTTCCCGGATGGTTTCACTTTCAAGATCGTTTAATGTTGCATACGGGTAAATGGTATTCTCCGTAAACTCACGCTGTTTACGGATATACATTTGCGCCACGAGATGAGAATTTCCCGTAATTTCATAGTCGCCGTCTTCATTACGGTCGTAGATCTTCCCTGCCGTGCTGTGTACCTGTGAACTTTCCGGCACATAAATATGGAGAACGGTCTTTCCTTCAATCTCACATTCATCGATATGCAAGTAGACTGTCGGCGCGATTTTATTGGCATTATTGCAGAGTGAACTTATATCTTTCTTAAGCTGCGGCACGCAACTCTCCTCAACGCCTATAATAGCGCCGTCATCGGCAACGCCGAGGAAAATATCCCCTCCCATACGGTTCAGGAACGCACAAATCGTTTCAAAGAGATTTTTAGGAAGCCTGTTTCTGCACTCCTTGAATTCCGTTGTAATGTTTTCACCGTCGGCGATTTTCTTAATAACGTCCATATCCCTCTCCGCAACAATTTCTTGTATTATACCATATTACGGCCAAAAAAGCAATCCGGGCATAACTCACGAATAAAATCGCATTTTCTTTTAAATTTTTGTCAAAGTCATTTAATAGGAAATCAATTCAGCTTGATCCGTCGAACATTTTTCGGATTTATTTCAAAATCTCGGTATCTAAGCACTTATATTACATATTGAAATTTATATCGCTACTCATCATCTTGCTCGTAATAATACGAGTAGTCTATGCCCTTCATAAAGAGTTCTCTGTCGTCGATCTGCGGCGTTTGAGCTTTTATGACAAGTTCAAAAATATGCGACGCGTCCACAGGGCTTTCCTTCATCGCCTGCAAATATTCGCGCTTATTTATCTTGCTCCAATCGGTGCAGGTATGCAGGTTCTTCTTCAAGATCAGATCGAGCCAGATGCGCGTCGCCCTGCCGTTGCCTTCCATGAACGGATGGGCGATGTTCATCTCCACATACTTTTTGACGATATGCTCAATGGTATCTTCGGGCATTTTCTCAATGCGCGCAAGGTTTTCGTTCAGGTACATGGCAGGTGCAAAGGCGAACCCGCCCTTAGCGATATTCAGCCCCCTTATTTTACCGGCAAAATCGTAAAGACCGCCGAAAAGATAAGAATGGATCTGCTGCAAGCCCTTTACCGTACCAACTTCAATGTCATTTATCAGGCCGCTTTCAAACAGCTCGTATGCCTTCTGCTTGCTCTTTTCGTCGATGGAAGTCCCCATCCCCTTCAGCCACTTATCAAATACAAGCGACTTTTTGCTCGGGATGACGGCGATGACGGTATTGACTCCCTCTTCGTCTACGACGTCGGTCAGATACCGTTTGCCGTCCTTTGCCGTTAATTTCAGTTGTCGACAAATTATCGACAACTGCGGATTGCGGCGTTTGATCGCATTCCAATAAGAACGAGGGTTTTTGCTCTTTGTGAGCGCCTCAGCGATGTCGGCAGCGCAAAACCACCATTTGGAAGTTTGTTCCTCCCAAACGGCGCGCACGGGGATATCTTCAAAAAAACGGATCGAAGTCTTTACCATCGCTTTAAGCCTCTCTATAGTCGGGAGTTCGGCAATTTTAGTTATTGTGATTCCTCCTATGTTTTACTGTTTTACATACACATATTTCTTGCCCTGCTTTTGAACGGCCAACAGACCGTTTTCCGCCATCGTGCGTAACACAATATAGGCGCGGGCATCCTTTGTGCCGATCAGCGATGCCGCACTCGTTTTATCGATCGAATCATGACTCTCCAGATACTGCAATATCTTTTGCTCGTGTGCAGTCCTGTGCTTTGTTTTATCCTCCGCAGCATACAGCAAATTAGGCAGGCTGATCTGAAAAGCTCCGCTCACGACCGAGATCGCGGGCGCTTTCCCCGTCTGTCGATAATAGCTGTAAATGCGCGGTATCCCCGTCCCGTATGCCTCGATATAGTTTAATCGATAAAAAATATTCGCAAGGTTCCTGTTCCTCGGCTGTGAGATCCCCAAACGAACCGCATCCAACGAAATGCCATCCGGGAGACCTCCGAGCGACATGATCTCCAGCTTGTCATCGTACAAATTGACGAATGTGCTGCCGCTGAAAGCGTATTCTCTGTGAACGACCGCATTCAGCAGCGCTTCACGAATAGCTGTCGGGGGATATTCGCGCATATCCTCGCGCAGCTTGTCACCGATGACCGAAGCCGTCTTATTATAAACATTCAGATATTCCAAAACATGATCGATCTGCTCAAACAGCGACCCGCCGAATTCCTTCCGGTCCTTGAATACCTCTTTCGTTGTGCCCTCAAAGATGGCACATTTAATGCTGTGCTCACATTGATCGGAAAGTAGTAGCGCGAGATTGGTATAAAAACCCTCGGCATCCAAAATGCCCAATGTCTGCATCTGCGGCCTTCCAAATGCCACTTTGTGTTCCTCAAATATGTGCTGCGCCGCCCGAAAAGTCAAATCCTGTCGATAGGCCTTTTTCTCCTCAAACTTTTCACTATCTGCCGCACGAAGCAGCTCGCGGATCATCTCTTCGGAAGCCTGCACGGTCGTATTTCCGACGCGGATATACACGCCGCTCGGACGCATCCCCTTTTCGCCCAGATAGTAAGGTGTCCGCGTTCCCTTGACGACATTCAGCCGGACATAATACTTGTCCTGTTCCCGACACACATCCATGTGAAAGAACCTGGTACAGTCGGGACGAATGGCGTTGCGGAGAGAGGAAGAGATCTTCTGCATCGTTTCATCCACATTGTCGACCCCGCAGATACTCCCGTCTTTCCTCACGCCAATATAGATCGTTCCGTCATTTGTATTCAAAAACGCGACAACTTCGTTTTTCAGATCTTCTGTATATTCCCGCTTGAATTCTGCTTCCTGATCTTCAACCATCTTTCGCCTCCTGACTTTATTATATCCTTTCTCTGTTTTTCTGTCAAGATAAAAATCAGAGAAAAACAGAGAAAAACAGAGAAAAACAGAGAAAGATAGAGAATCGTTCAAGGCAGCAGTCGTTTTTGCACCGTATAGGATATAGCAGGAAAAAATCCAAGAAGAACGATGCAAAGATTGCGTCGATAACCACCAATATTGCCCGTATATTTCCTAAAATGGGTTCCCGAATTTTTTGCCGTTTCGTGCAGGGAGTTTGGCACAGCGCTCGCGGAAGTCAACGGGGAAAATTATTGCCGAAAAATAGGATAGCTCCGTTACACGAAAAGCCGGGTAGGTCTAATGGACCTGCTCGGCTTTTTTGCATTTTCGGCAGATGATCCGTGACTTCCAAGCAATAATTTTGTCCTTTGTCGTTGACTTCCGTAAAAGCCAAAAAGAAGTCTGCCTGTGAGCTCTCGCTGTGCCGTATGTTCCCTGCCGAAAGGCAAAAAGAAAATTCGGAGGTAGTTCCAAATGAAGAAAGTAGTTTATTCCGTTTCGAGAACAAATCGTTATGGAAGCACCAAGATGACCGGTCTCGGGTTCGTCACCGAGAGCGACCTCATCATCGCCTGCAACGGCAAGAGCGGCAAGGCGTACATCCGCGTATTCGAGGATTGCGTCAAGAATTGCCACGCCGTTCCGAACCGCCCCGGTGAGTTCAAAGGCGCGCACTATGAGATCCGCGAGGTCGAGTTTGAGAAAAAGACTTCGAGCGGCGAAAGTACGGGATATGAGACGAGACAGTTTGAAGTCGAGTATTCCGTCTGGTACAAGTTGGTTGACTGAGGAGGCAAGATTATGAGAAACAAGTTCTATCTGAAAGAGTTTCAATTCTTCGACGGGGAAGATACCGTCGTGTTTAACATCGTGGCGATGGGAGATGACAAGATCACCGTTGCTGTCACCAAGTGCGGAAAGATCGTCGTGACCGATTACGACCTGCATGAGGATGAAAACGGGCTGTATTTTGAGTACGGCATCGCAGGGCAAGAACATATCCATATCGACGACTTCGAGGAGGCAGACGAATGAAACTGACGCTTGCCAACATCAAGGAACTCAAACGCAAGTCGGACAGCCCGCTCACAAAACGAGTCTGCAACTATGTCATCGACCGTTGGGGCGATTACAGCGACAAGAAGTATATCTTTACGGACGTACTGCATTACGGCTGTCAGTCAGGCGTCGTGGGCGAACTCATCTACTATTCGGATACGGTGCGCTTCTACAAGCAGTACCGGCAGGAGATCAATGCGCTGCTCTATGGCACTATGAGCGAAACGGGGCTTTATGCACCTTCCGAACTGTTCGGCGACAAGTGGGACAAGGAAGATCCCCTCGCGCAGGACGACTACAATCAGAATCTGCTGGCGTGGTTCGGCTTTGAAGAAACGCTCCGAAACATCGGCTACAACTTTGAAACATTAGAAAACTGCATTTAAGGAGGACACGAAAATGACAGACAAAAACATTGCGAAAAAGGAAAAAGCAATCGAGCTTCTGAAAGAGATGGATATCTACGCACCGTACATCAAAGGCTTCCGCGAAAAAGGCATGGTCTGCTTCTTTGAACGCTTCGGCGGGTATTGGGCAGATCAGGAGCCCGAACTCTACGAAAAGATGAAAACACTTGAAAAGAAGTACAACTGCCTCGTATATGCCATCACGCACGAATATACCGACTTCGGCGAGTGCTATTCCTTCCTCATCGTGACAGCGTATCCCGAAGAATGGGCAACGCTCGTCCATAGCAAGGGCAATACGCATACCGCCTTTGCTTACGTCTGGAACAAAGATGACGACTGGTGCAGCGAGTTCGGCAGCGTCACGGTGCAGAGCTTCGGCGGCGGTATCAGAAGAATTGCGTAAAAGGAGACTATACAATGAACGATTACGCTTACAAGACAATGGCGCACATCAACTCTCTGAAAGGAGAGATGGACGAGATCACCGTACTTGAAAAGGTCGGCGAGAACGACTACATCGTGGACTACAAGGGCGTGAAGTGTCACGCTCTTTTTAATTGGTTCAACGGAACGTACTACGCAGACGACGTTTACGGGATCGTCAAGGAGGATTAAAATAATGGCTAAAATTGAAGAATTAAAGAAGTATCTTACCCACGAATTTTCGTCGGGCAGCTACACCGGCGAAGATTACAGGACGTTTCAGACGAAGTACATCAACTACCTGAAAGCGATATGCCGCGAAAACCATTGGCAACTCGTCAACGTGGGGAAAAATCACTACTGCTTTTCGGCGTTCATCAAGAGCGCGGAGAACAAGTGTATCTACATTTCCATTTCGGACGTGCGGTATTTCACGAACGAATGGTACGGGCATATCCTCATCCGTACCGCGAAGGACGAACAGGACTACCGCGGCGGGTTCAATCACTATACGACGCTGGAAGATTTGCCTACAAAAGCCGCCGAGCTTTTGGACGACTTACCCTTTTGAGGAGGCGCGATATGCAATCTATCATTGAACTGCTCTATAAAGGCGATATCCGCGGCGTGAGCTTGAAACTCCCCGCGGATAGACGGGACAAAGAACTTTCTTATTACGACAAGATAAAGGCGCTCATGGCGGGCGAAAATGCAAAGCTCTTTGACGAGTACGCGGATACGGTTGCGCTCAACTATGAATTTCTCATTGAGCGGGCGTATGCGCTTGCCTTCAAAACGGGCTTTCTGCTCGGCTTGGAGATGGCAGACACGGAGGAAATATGAAACTCAACTTACAGGCAGTAACGAAAGAAGAACGAAAGGTCAAAGCATACTTGGAGGCGAATGCCTCCGAGGTGCTTGCCGAGAAAATCAACGGCGGCGTGCGTGTTCAGAAGGACGGCAAAGCGCTTATCAACAAAAAGACGCTGGCGGGCTTTCTGAAATTCGCCTGCGACGAGGCGAAAAAGCAAGCGGAGAAAGGCGCGCAATCCGCCTGTATCGACGATGATACCGTGTACGGCTGGTCGGTGCATTACTTCGAGGAAGATTCCATCGAAGGTACGCTTTACAACGAGGACGGCACCGAATACAAGGCACCCATGCCCAAAGTTGCGGCAAAGGCGCCTGCGGTGAAATCTGTTCCACCCAAACCGCAGCCGAAGCCGCAAATGTCCATGTTCGACCTTATGGGCGAAGACCTCGAAGGCAAGCCCGAAGAGGAAAAGCCCGAAGACGATGAGGATACTATGCCGTCCGACGAAGAGATACAAGAAATCATGGCGGAGATCGCCGAGGAAGAAAAAACGAAACCATCCAAACGAACGGCCTCTCCCATGTACCGAAAATATCTGGACGTGCAGGAAAAATATCCGCAAGCCGTTATTGCAATGCGTTTGGGCGACTTTTACGAGGTATTCGGCAAGAACGCGGAAATGCTTGCAGACGAATTACATCTCACCCTTACTGGGCGGGACTGCGGGCTGGAAAGCCGCGTACCGATGATCGGTTTTCCGTACCACGCTTCGGATGTGTACTTCGGCAAAATCCTGAGCAACGGATATACGCTCGTCGTCATGGAAAACGGCGATGAAGTGCGCGAACTGCCTGCCAAACAAAACGTCGATCTTGAAACGGGAGAGATACTCTCCGAAGAAGAGATGCGCGAATTTGACGGCGACATGGAAGAACCCGACATTGCGGACGATGAGCCGGATGTTTCCGCTTTCGATACGGAAGCGCTTGCCGTTCTGGATGAAATGTTCGGCAACGAAATTACATTGAGGTAAAAATATGACAGAGAAAGATATCAGACCTATTCCCAACTACATTCTGAAAGAGATCCACAAGCGGGATATGAAAATATACCCGTGGCAGGAGAACATCGTGCGGTTCTATGCCTATCTCACCGTATGGAAGAAGGAACTTGTCAAAGTAACGGTTGCCGTTTCGACGATCAAAGGCAAGCAATGGGCTTGCAAGCAGGTCGCCGTACACGGCATCCATTCCCCGAAATGCTATGTCCGCGATATGGAGTACAACTATCTTGGTCACGGCTTTAACGTCGGCTGGTACGCGGAGGAATTACAATCGCAGCAGAAGCGCTTTGAGGACGGCAAGTGGTATCCCGCCGATACCCGCTATTACGATCCGTATGCTACGCTCATCAACCGCGGCGTTGTAGGCAAATTCCCCGAATACAAGTACAGCGCCTATCAGCTCTATATAGGCAGGGACATCATAAATTACCTGCGTATCTACGAACAGTACCCGCAAACGGAGTATCTTCTCAAGCTCGGCTTGGGCGCGTATGCGGAGAACCGCTCTCTGCTTAAAAAGATAGCAAAAGACAAGGCGTTCCGTAAATGGGTTGCTCTCCACAGAAAGGAACTCGCCCTGCCGTGGGGGAACAGCTATAACTTTACGACCATCACGCAAGCATACAAGAAGGGACTTCCCTTGAAGGACGTGAGCCACTTCCTCTTCCGCAAAAAGCAGTTTGAGCGGCAGCCGGGGATGTCGCCCATCCGCGAACTCTTTCCCGGTTGGGAACTCAAAACGTATTTCGATTACGTTGAACGGCAGAACATCTCCGACAGCTTGTATCTCGACTATCTGAAAGCCTGCAACAAGCTCGGCATTGATATGAGCTTGAATCAGAACAGGCTGCCGAAGGATTTCAGGTATTGGCATGATCTACGCATCGATCAGTATGCGGAGCAAAAGGCAATTATAGAAGCCAACAAAAAGCAGGAGCTAATGCAGAAGTTTTCCGAAGTCGCAGAAAAGTATTCTCTTTTGCAGCATAACAAACGTAGCGCCTTTATCTGCGTGATAGCTAAATCCCCCGCCGATCTCATCAAAGAGGGCAAAATTTTACATCACTGCGTCGGGCGGATGCAGTACGATCTGCGCTTTGCACAGGAAGAATCGCTCATCTTCTTTATCCGCGCAAAAGAGCAGCCAAACAAACCTCTTGTGACGCTGGAATATTCGCTTAAAACCCATAAGGTACTGCAATGCTACGCAAGCCACAATAATAAACCCGACGACGATATCCTGCATTACGTCAACAAAGTCTGGCTGCCTTACGCCAACAGAGTCATCAAAAAACTTGCCGCTTAACAGGAGGAAATCATGAAAAACTATCTCGACGAAATCTACACCGTATCTGAATTCCAACGCGATCATCCCGCACTTGCCGAAATAGCAGAACGGGCGCTTAATTACCTCAAACGTTACCGTCCCAATAGTGCGGACGCGACATTTATCGTCATCGAAGTCGAAGGCTACAAATGCGTCGCCTATCTTACGGACGAGTTCAGTCCCTATACACTCGGAGAAATGATAGCGCCGTTCGACAAAGGACGCGTTTATCCGTTGCAGGAACTGGTAACACAATACGCTTTCAAACGATATCGCTAACGGGAGGAAACACTTATGGCAAACTATTTCAGAATCACCGCATACCACCCCGCAAAGAATATTTGCGCCATCTTCGACAGCAACGGTCGCTTTGAAAAGCTCTGGCAGTTCAGTTCGTATCTCGTCCAGAAAGGCTTCAAGATCGTCGAAGTCGGCGCGGACGATACATTCCTCGACGGAAATATCCCGAAGGCTCCTGCGGGCGCACAGCTGTTTGTACGGGCTTGCGCGAAGGGCTCACCACAGAGGAATGGAAACGCCGTCACGGTGCAAGACAGAAGCTATGAGGTGACGCCATGACAAAGCGCGAAATTTGCAAAAGCCACGAGCCGATCGCCTATTACAGCGGCTTGGGCGGGCTGGAAGTCAGACATATCGAATACGGCATTAACGATTACCTCTATCTCATCGCAGGGGCATGGAACGGCAAGAAAAGCTATCACAAATGCAAAATACATTACGGCAGCAACAGGAATTACATAATGCTGCACGGCTGCCGTTACAAATTATCGGGCTTTATGAGAGTCTGAACTTTAACAGAATACACAATGTGCATCGTCATTCAGATTTCTCATATAAGCATAAAACCGACAATATTCTTAAAGTTTTTACTTCTATAAAAGAAAAACTTATTGACTTTACGGAGTTTTTCAAGTATAATGGAAACAAAGGAGAAAAACAATGATCATTCGTCCGGATTATATCAGAGCAGTTACACCGTTTATCGACGTCCCCCTCGTCAAGATCTTAGCAGGCGTTCGCCGTTCGGGGAAGTCAACCATCTTTGATATGCTCAAGGAAGAGCTTGTCTCACGCGGCATTTCCAAAGAACAGATCATTTCACGGAAATATACGGAAATGGACGTTGACGGCGGCTTCAATGCAAAAGCAATGCATCGGGAGCTGAAAGACAGAATTGTCGGACAGCAGAAATTTTATCTCTTTCTCGATGAATTACAGGAGATCGACGGCTGGGAAAAAGTCGTCAATAACCTTCTGGAAGATGAAAACGTCGATATTTATGTGACCGGTTCCAACTCAAAGCTCATGTCGGGAGAGATCGAAACATACCTTTCCGGCCGCTATGTTTCCATTCCCGTGTTCACCCTTTCCTTCAAAGAATATCTCGCTTTTAAGGGGAAAAGTGAAGCCGAAGCACGGAAAGAGTTCAACAACTATCTGCAATTCGGCGGATTCCCCATCATTGGCATCAGTAACTTTGATACGACCTCGGCTTATCAAATCGTAGAAGGCATCTATGCTTCCGTGATCGGCAGAGACGTCACCCAGCGGCACAATATCCGCAACCGCGGCCTTTTCAACCGCGTCGTACGCTTTCTCATAGAAAACGTCGGCAAAACTTTTTCGGCAAGTTCTATCGCCAATTTTTTAAAAAGCGAAAAGCGCGCCATCTCCGTAGAGACTATTTATAATTACATTGAATGGTTACAGGAAGCATTTATCATTTATCCCTGCCAACGATATGACTTACAGGGGAAATCCGTGCTGAAAACGCAGGAAAAATATTATCTTTCCGATATCTCGTTCCGCTACTGCCGTGCGGGGTTCCGGCAAAGCATGATAGCTTCCATGCTGGAAAACATCGTCTATCTTGAAATGCGGCGAAGAGGATACTCTGTCTATATCGGGAAAAATGGCGTCAAAGAAATCGATTTTGTCGGCGAGAGACGCGGAGAAAAAGTCTATGTTCAGGTTTGCCGCGAGCTCCCGGAAAATTCCGAACGGGAAACCGGCAATTTGATGGATGTCAAGGATCACTACCCCAAATATGTCGTCTGCATGGACGAGCTCGCACTCGGAAATGAAAACGGGATCAAGATCGTCCATATTTGCGACTTTCTTTTACGCGACAACTGGTAAAACCCCCTATTTACGAAAGGGAGAAGCCGATTTGGCTTCTCCCCTTTTTTGTGCGTCAGACGATAGGAAACAGTTTCACGAGATAAGCGCGTCTGCCTCCTCCCAATTGTACAATTTCAACGTCCCACGAACGAGATGTGCCGCCATATAACTTGCATGGCTTTCGTAAAAAATTTTCCATTCGCAATCGACGGCAATCACGGGGAATGAATAATCCGCCGTAAGATCGTTTACGTTCCGATACCCACGTTCCTGTAAAACTTGAAGGATGCGTTTCAATTTCCTTTTGCCGTGCCAACGAAGATACAATGGTTGCATAAAAATACCTCTTGTGTTGTATTCCACAAAGAGGTACGAAAAAAGCCCATCGTCCGACGGGCTTTTGAAATGCGTTTCTTTTTGCCCATCAATCAGCCTTTGGCACCTTACAAACGCAGGTTGCCGTGCGGTCACAGGGGCTGTCCCTCGCGCACTCTTTATGGTGAGATTAGTATATCAAAGATAACGCTCTATGTCAAGCAAAATTTTTGAAGGCGTCCTGCGTTTCAAACAGCGTCTTATTACAGAAACGAACCTTTTCATCATCGCCAAGCCTGTCCGCCGCTTTGTGGTAATAGTGCAATGCTTTTACGAGCAGTGCAAGCTCCGCATTATTTTCCAAAACGAATTTTCCGCAGCGGACGATCTCTTCCAAGAGGGCAGGATCAGCACTCTTTTGATAATGCTCCCAATTCAATTCCATCAGCTTTTCCGCGATGATGTAATTGACCAACCTTGACGTCGGACCGCCGACCTCTTCGGCGTCTTTCAGCTTCTGCAAGACAACTTGCCGAACCTCCTCAAATTTCCCCGCGCCGATCAGGTCGTCGACTTTCTGCAGCAGAACTTTTGCCTGATGATTGAATCTTCGGAACAGCGCATGGTTGATCACAAAAATCATGATTTTAATGGATATTTTCCTTTCCGCCTCATCTTCTTTGCCGTATTTATCCAAATAATGTTTGTTCATCATGATGTCATACAGTTCATCACACAGAGCTTCTTTTTCCTCTTCGCGCCCTTTAACTTCTTCACAGAACTTCATGATAAGCAAGCAGTAGTCGACGCGGAATTGTACATTGTCAGGAAAATCCGCCATTTTTTTGCGAAGTTCCGTAAAAGCTGCGTCGTAATCGCCGTTTGCCACGAGCTTTTCCACCTCGCTTTTTGTTTCATTCAGCACGGCGTCTTGTTCGCCGATACGGATGCCGAGCAGGTCGTCGGCAGACACAGAAAACATATGGCAAAGAGGCACCAACATTGAGATATCGGGCATCGTCTTTCCCGATTCCCATTGCGAGACGGCGGAAACCGTCACATTCAGGTTTTGCGCCAATGCTTCCTGCGTCATCTTTTTTGCCGAGCGCAGTTCTTTGATTTTTTCACCAATCGAAGGCATGATCTTTGCTCCAAAAAAATGTATTCAAAACGTTTTGTAGCTATATCATACACTATTCGACGGCAAAAGTAAAGACAGTAAACTTGAACCCGCAACTTAAGCGCCTCTTAAATCCACACCTTTGCCATTCCCCCACTCATTCTCTCCCCTCTTGAACGGCAATCTGGCGATATAATCTCGGCCAATTTTCGTTGAAGCATAAAATCAGCCGAACTTTGAGCCAAAAGCAAGCCATCCGCCAATGAAATTATGTTAAAAAATCACAAATGACGGCAGTGTGTGCGCTTGGTTATAAACAAGCGGCGGCGCTGCGCGCCGCCGACCAAGCGCACACACTGCCACTTCAACAAACCATGGCAAACCTGAAACGCGGCGGACGGGCGTTTGCGCTGACCCGCTTGCAAGCCGCCCGTCTCCGCGCGCGTTTTCTTCAGGGGTTGCCTTTCGCTTTTTTATGCGGTCAGTTTATCGTTTTCGCGTGCGATAAAACGCCGGGCGATATTGCGCCCAGCTCTTTGCCGTCTTTATACACCTTGAAATCGTCGAACAGGACGTATTTTTTATCGTCGTCTTCCCGAAGCCTTGCCACGACGTCATCGTTGTCGATATCCGTTTCAATAAAGGTACGCAGCCCCTTGGAGCATATGATTTTTCCGCCCGTCTTTTCGATGTACTTGATGATATAGCTAACCGCCGTTCCGAGCGTCAGAGCGGTACCGTCGATGAGTTCAAATTTATTCCGTCCGAAGCGATCCTGAAAGAAGCTGTTTTCGATCCGTTCTTCCATCCGCCGCGTCTTTACGTTGTAATCGCGTTTGAGTTCCATCTTCCCGATCATTTTGTCTTCTGGAATATAGAGGATGGCGTGAAAATGCAATCGGTCTGTATCCCCGCCGCGTTCCCATGTCCCCATATACTTCCAGTCTTTTCTGCTTGCGAGATTGGATAGAGCCATCAGCAACCTTTTTTCAAATTCTGATTCCGTTACCTTCTTATCATCAAACGTAAATGTTGCAAAATAACTTAGTTCATGCAGCGATGCGCGGCGCAGGCAGCGGATCCGCCTCGTCATTTCCGCCCGTTTCTTACATTCCATTTTTCGGTCGACATACTGCCGCAGCTCGTCCTCACTTTGAAAATAGGGGGCAAGCCCGGAGGCGATATACTCGTACTGCTTCTTTCTGCTCGTGCCGAAGCTCTCTCTGTACAGTCTTAAAAACTCATCCGAGCGCGTGCTGACGCGGTAATTCTTCGCAGGAGCTTCCTCTTGCGGACAAGAAGGCTCGTCTTCTTCCGCCTTCACTTGCTCCTCCGCTATATCTTCCTGCGGTTTGATTTCTGCATCAGCTACCGCCTGTTCCGACTCCTCACATACCTCCTCGACGACGATCGGTTCTTCGGGAGGCGGCTTCCTACGCACTCCGCTGTACCCCGTTGTGGGGCGAATGGCAATGTAATGGCTGCCATCCTTATAGACCTTACACTTTTTCATGGGGTCCCTCCGTATAATAAATTGATGAAATAGCTGTTCTGCGCGCGAAGTTCTGCGACGGATGCCTTTTCCGTGGCGTACTCCAAATAGTCCATAAGCCCGACATGGCTGCGCCGAGCAAGGTCGTTAAAGTAATCCGAAAAGCAGTCCGTACTGAATCGTTTTGCATAGATTTTAGCGTTCATGAGATAGTATTTTTTGTTCTCCGTCTTGCCGTCCATCGTGCCGCGTTCTTTTTCTATCTTCAAAACCGAGTAGCCGAAGCGGTTGTAGATACGAAGATTGCGCCGCCAAAGCCAAGCCGTTACGCTTTTGAGGATATGCACCAGAAGCGTGTTGTCGCCGCGCCTGAAACGGAAGTCCTCATAGAGGCGCATGAAGCGGTTGAACGCCCATTCGGAGAGCATTTCCTCAATCGTGTAGAAAGGCAGAGCGAGCCGCAGTTCCCCGCACGAAGCAATGTTGATAATATCCGCAAGGTCGCGCGCGTCCGCGCCCCAGCTTTCCGGTCTTTGCTCGTCCGTGAATACCTTGATGAACGGGAAGTTGTCCACGGTCGCCGAGTGGCGGCACATTTTCAGCCACGAGTTAAAGAGGTCGTTCTTCTGGTTGGTATCTTCCGCGCCTTTCTT
>ERZ1090864.35-NODE-35-length-62734-cov-49.869223_pt1 | contig 62734 bp, 60 predicted proteins | sample MGYA00478479_ERZ1090864 | MGnify/ENA primary metagenome ERZ1090864 (study PRJEB33644, sample SAMEA5815743) | chicken gut metagenome | biome: Chicken; feature: Gastrointestinal Tract; material: Caecum | place: Ireland | collected 2019-01-01 | study: A study of the...
GCTTGCACACGGGGGGCTTGGCCTGGGGCGCGATCTTGACCAGATCCAGCCCGGCTTCCTCCGCAGCGCGCATGGCCGCCTGGATGGTGACGACGCCCTTCTGTGCGCCGTCCGCGCCGATCAGGCGGACTTCACGGTCACGAATCTGACCGTTGATCTCGAGTTCCTTCGATTTCCCGGTGGTAGCGATTGTTGATACACCTCCAAACAATGATCCATCAAGTCAACATAGAAAACGCGGCCACCCGTTGCCGGGCAGCCGCGCACTGATCCATACAAAAACACAGCCCCTGGGGGCTTGCTCTGTTATGGCCCGGGGTCCTCTGGACCCGCAAGGCGAGCGCGGCATGGCCGTAGCTGCTTTCTTTACCCGATGATTTTACCACAGGCCGCCCCGCGTGTCAAGAGCCTTTTTTCTAATTAGGGGGGGACCCATTTCTGCCTGCGGCGGCGGGGCCGGCCCACCTTTAGACAAAGTGCGGACGCTTTAGCAATATTTTGAAAGTTTTGGCGATTTTGAATTGCCTCCCACCCCAAAGTATGTTATACTTTACCTAAGCAATACGCAAATTTTCAAGAAAGGAGCAATGAATTGATCCAGAAAAACGTACTCGTCGAAAAGCTGCGGGAGGCTGTAGACTCTGTTTTGCCCATCGCGCTGATCGTCAGTGTGCTGTGCCTGTTCTTTGTGCCGGTAGGGTCGGGGCTGATGCTGGCCTTCCTGGTGGGCACCGGCATGATCATCGCGGGCATGGCCCTGTTCACCCTGGGCTCGGAGCAGTCCATGAGCCAGATGGGCAACCTGGTGGGCGCCCGGCTGACCAAGTCCCGCAACATCCTGCTCATCCTCGCCATCAGCCTTATCATGGGGGTGGTCATCACCATGTCCGAGCCGGACCTGCAGGTGCTGGCCACCTACGTGCCCGGCATCGACCGGACGGTGCTGGTGTGGGCCGTATCCATCGGGGTGGGCCTGTTCTTAATGGTGTGCATGGTGCGCATCCTGCTGGGCGTCGCGCTGCGGTGGCTGCTGCTGGCCTTCTACGCCGTGGTGTTCATCCTGGCGTTTTTGTCCGACCCGTCTTTCTTGTCGGTGTCCTTTGACGCGGGCGGCGTCACCACCGGGCCCATGACCGTGCCCTTCATCATGGCGCTGGGCGTGGGCGTCGCCTCCATCCGCAGCGACGAAAAGGCCAAGGACGACAGCTTCGGCCTGGTGGCGCTGTGTTCGGTGGGGCCCATCCTGGCCGTGCTGCTGCTGGGCCTTATCTACCCGGACAGCACCGGCTCCACCACCATCGCGGTGGAGGAGTTTGCGCAGTCCACCCACATCGGCTGGAGCTACATCGAGGCCATCCCCGAATATATGCTGGAGGTGCTGACGGCGCTGGCCCCCATCTTCGTGTTCTTTTTGCTGTTCCAGCTGGCCACCCTGCGGCTGCCCGCGCCCCAGCTGGCCCGCATCGCGGTGGGCATCCTGTACACCTATGTGGGCCTGGTGCTGTTTTTGACCGGCGTGAACGTGGGCTTTGCCTCGCTGGGCTATGTGCTGAGCGGCGAGATGGTCCGCCAGGGCATGGGCCTTCTGCTGATCCCCCTGGCGGTGCTGATGGGCTGGTTCATCATCAACGCCGAGCCCGCCGTCCATGTGCTGAACAAGCAGGTGGAGGACCTGACCAGCGGCGCCATCTCGGCCAAGGCCATGGGCCTGAGCCTGTGCATCGCGGTGGCCACCGCCAACGGCCTGGCCATGATCCGCGTGCTGACCGGCCTGCCCATCCTCTACTTTGTGGTGCCGGGCTACCTGATCGCCCTGGCCCTCACCTTCGTGGTGCCCCCCATCTTCACCGCCATCGCGTTCGACTCGGGCGGCGTGGCTTCGGGCCCCATGACCGCCACCTTTATGCTGCCCTTTGCCATGGGCGCGTGCGACGCGCTGGGCGGCAGCATCATGACCGACGCCTTCGGCCTGGTGGCCCTGGTGGCCATGATGCCCCTGATCACCGTCCAGATCATGGGCGCCATCTACGTCATCAAGCTGCGCCGCTCGGTGGCGCCTGCCGCGGCCGCGCCGCTGCCGGCCTACGCCGACGACGAGATCATCGAGCTGTGGGAGGAGGTGGCCTGAATGGAACTGAATTACGTCATCAGCATCACCGACCGCGACCAGATCCAGGAGCTGGCCGGGCTGTTCCAGAGCTTTGAGCTGAACATGGGCCTGATCATGCTGGGCAAGGGCACCGCCACCAGCGAGCAGCTTTCCATCTACGGGCTGTCCAACACCGAGAAGGCCATCGTCTCGACGGTGGCTACCGCTGAGAGCACCCGCCAGCTGATCCGCGCGGCCAAGCGCAAACTTTACATGGACATACCGGGCAACGGCATCATGCTGACCGTGCCCATCAAGAGCGTAGCAGGAGGTAGGACCTTGGCATATCTGACCGGAAACAAGACCCCCACAGGCGGCGCGCCCGACCTGCAGTTCGAGCATGAGCTCATCATCGCGGTGCTGAACGCGGGCTATTCCGACGCCGTCATGGACGCGGCCCGCACCGCCGGCGCGGGGGGCGGCACGGTGCTGCACGCCCGCGGCACCGGCACCAAACAGGCGGAAAAGTTCTTCGGCGTGTCGCTGGCCGAGGAAAAGGACATCCTTTACATCGTGGCCCCCGCCCGCCAGAAGGCGGCCATCATGTCCGCCATCAACAAGACCACCGGCGCGGGCACCAAAGCCGGCGCGATCTGCTTTTCGCTGCCGGTGTCGGACGTCATCGGCCTGCGCAAGGTGGAGGACTGAGCGGCTGTACGCCGCGCCCCCTACAAAAGCTACAATTTCTACAGTTTTGATACCCCCTCTGGACGCTGGAATAGCTCTGGAGGGGGTGTTCATTTTGTAGGAATTGTAGGGATTGTAGCGTTTGATTATATTGCCCTCTCAGTCTCGCTTCGCTCGCCAGCTCTCCCGCACGCGGGAGAGCCAAAACGCAACCTATAGGCTATACTGCCTCCCACGCGTGCGGGGGAGGTGGCACAGGACGCGCAAGCGGACTGTGACGGAGAGGGCAACCGGCAGGCGAGCCTGAAAGGAAAGCCACAACAAAACGAGCCTCCGTCCATTTGGACAGAGGCTCTTGTCATTTGCCTTTAGGTATGGTATTCTTTTGTTGGGTGTTGTCGATAAACGGCAAGCGGTATGCCCCTCTGGTCCGACTTTGTGCGGTCAAGGGCACTTCTTGGTTCTCCTGACTGCATAAGAAAGGAGGGCTAGCCATGGTTACATTTTCCGATTTGATTCAAACCGGCATTTTAATCGTTGGTATTATTGGACTGGTCCTTCAGATCATTGAGATCGAACGGAACCATAGACAATAAAAAGAAGAAGTAACCGCCCTCAGCTCCCCAGCTCGCGGTTACTTCTGTAACTGGACCAGGGGGACTACCGTTTGTCCGGCAGCACCCTTTCTATGTTTAGTATACAGCAGCCGGACGGGAATGTCAAGCGCCCGACAGGCGGGTGCAAGGCGAACTTGCCGAGCCCCTTCGCCTCAGCACTCGGCTTTGGCAAAAACGCCGCAGGCGACGCGGTACATGAGCGCGCCCCAGGCCAGGGCCGCCAGAGGCGAGGCGCACAGCAGGCCGATGGCAACGCTGTCGGGCATGGCCGCGCCGGAAGCCCCGGCCAGGAACGCCAGCACCACACCGGCCGCGGCGGCCACCGCCAGCGCCGGGATCAGGAAGGCCGCGATGATCAGGATGCGGGCCTTTTCAGTGCCGAAGCGGTACACCAGCGGGATGGCGGTGCTGCCCATCCCAAAGGACACCGCCCAGCCCGTCAGCATCCCCACCAGCATTTCCAGCGGTGCGGGGATGCCGTCGCTGGTCATATAGGCCCCCAAGCTGCTGGCAGCCAGCCCGAACAGGATGCCCACTGTGCAGAACACCGCCAGGGCCGCGTATTTGGCCAGCACCAGGCGGCTTCGGCTCACGGGCAGCACCAGCGCGTAGGACGTCCAGCCGCAGGCGTCGTCAAAGGTGAAGGTGGTGACGATCATCATGGAGCACAGCGCTGCGCACATGACCATATAGGGGATGGGCCCCGAGGTGGGCACGATGGCAAACGCCAAAAAGATCAGCACCACCAGCATACTCCTGGCGTTGTGGCTGATGTTGTACAGGTCTTTCAGCAGCAGGCTTTTCATTTGGAGCGCTCCCCTTTCACATACAAAAGCAGGATGTCGTCGATGGTGGCGTCGTCCACCACCGCGTCCTTGTACCGGCGGCGGGCCGCCTCCTTGTCGGGCACCAGGACGTCGTACTGGTAGGCCTCTTTCCGCCAGGCCAGCATCCCGGCGGGGTCCATCCGGCCAAAGACCGCCGCCCCGCACCGGACGATGCCCCACTGATAGCGCAGCTCGTCCTTCGGGCGGGTGAACAGCACCTTTCCTTCATGAATGAAGGTGATGTAGTCGGCCACCTTTTCCAGGTCGGTGGTGATGTGGGAGGACATGAGGATGCCGTGCTCCTCGTCCTGCACGAACTCGAGAAAGACGTCCAGCATATCGTCCCGCATCACCGGGTCCAGGCCGCTGGTGGCCTCGTCCAGGATGAGGAAGCGGGGCCGGTGGGCCAGCGCCGCCGTGATGCCCAGCTTGGCCTTCATCCCCTTGGACAGGCCCTTGATCTCCTTGTCTAAGGGGAGATCAAAGCGCTGGATATACTGTTTGTAGAGCCCGTCGTCCCACTGGCGGTAGGCCGCCCGCAGGATGTTGCCCACTTTGGCGGGGGTCAGCGTCTCGTAGAAGTTCAGCCCGTCAAAGACGACGCCGATGTCCTCCTTGAGGGCGGGGGCCTCCGTCAGGGTCTGCCCCCAGAAGGCCGCGCGCCCTTCCTCGGGGCGGAGCAGCCCCAGAATGCCCTTGATGGTGGTGCTCTTGCCCGCGCCGTTCTCGCCGATCAGGCCCATGATGCAGCCTTTGGGCACCGTGAACGACACGTGATCCAGCTTGAAGCCGGGATAAGTCTTGGTCAGGTCCTTTACTTCCAGTAGGGTGTCCACAGCTCATTCCTCCTTGTAAAACATGGTCAGGACGTCAATCAGCGCGGCCAGCGGTATCCCGCTGGTGCGGGCGATCTCGGCGGCGGCCTGCAGGTGTTCTTCGGCCTGCCGCTGCTGCTCCTCCTGATAGAAGTCCTTGTTTTGTGCCGATACGAAACTCCCCCGGCCCACCGTCGTCTCGATGAAGCCGTCCCGCTGCAGGTCCTCGTAGGCCTTCTGCACCGTGATGACACTGACGTGGATGGACTTTGCCAGCGCCCGCATGGACGGGATGGGGTCGCCGGTCTTGAGCTCGCCGCTCATGATCTTGGCCTTGATCTGGGAGGTGATCTGCTCATAGATCGGCTTGCCGGTGTTGGAACTGATGATGATCTCCACCGCGGCCCTCCTTTGTGCTGTATTGTACTGATTGACTAAGTACATTATAACCAACAAGCTCACCCTTGTCAAGCCCCGCGCCGCGATTTCTGCATTTTCCCTCTCCGGGCTCATACCCTCCGCCCGTCCCGCATACCTTTTAGAAAGACCAGGGCGTATCCGCACCACCTGTTTCGCTGCGCCCTGCGGGGAGGGATGGGTATGATGAAAGGCGACCCCGTCCAGCGGGCCGTCCTGCTGGGGGAGTACATCGTGCAGCACAGCGCCACCGTCCGCGCCGCGGCCGCCGCCTTCGGCTATAGCAAATCGACGGTGCACAAGGACGTCGCCTTCCGTCTGCGGGCGATCAGTCCCGGCCTGTACGCGCAGGTGCGGGCGGTGCTGGCCCGCAATAAGGCCGAGCGGCATTTGCGCGGCGGCGCGGCCACCCGGGAAAAATACCAAAAGCTCCAACATTAAAAGGCCCCTGCTATCCCTTTTCCAAGGGACGGCAGGGGCTTTTCTCATCCGGCACGGGCGCCGGGCACGGCGGGCGCTCAGCGCCGGAACTGCTGCAGCGCGCTTTTTTCCAGGCGGCTGACCTGCGCCTGGCTGATGCCGATCTCGCGGGCCACCTCCATCTGGGTCTTGCCCAGCAGGTAGCGCAGCTCGACGATCCGGCGTTCCCGCTCGGGCAGGTCCTGCACCGTCTGGCGGAACTCCAAAGCGCTGATCCAGCTGTCCTCGCCGTCGGTGTCCCGCACCTGGTCCATCATATAGACGGCGTCGCCGCCGTCGCTGTAGACCGGTTCCTCCAGGCTGACCGGCTCCACCACCGACGCCAGGGCCGCCGCCACTTCCCGGCGGGACAGGCCCACCGCGTCGGACGTCTCGGCCAGGGTGGGCTCCCGGCCCAGGGATTTTTCCAGCTGTTCCCGGGCCTGCATGGCCCGGTAGGCGGTGTCCCGCATCGAGCGGCTGACCCGCACCGCGTTGTTGTCCCGCAGAAAGCGCCGTATCTCCCCCACGATCATGGGGACGCCGTAGGTCGAGAACCGGACGTCCAGCGCCGGGTCGAAGTGGTCGATGGCCTTGATGAGCCCGATGCACCCCACCTGGAACAGGTCGTCGAGGTTTTCGCCCCGCTGCGAGAACTTTTGCACCACGCTGAGCACCAGCCGCAGGTTGCCCTCGATCATCCGGCGGCGCGCACCCTTGTCCCCGGCGTGGGCGGCAATGAGCAGGGCGCGCTTTTCCTCCTCGGAGAGGACGGGCAGCCCGGCGGTGTCCACGCCGCACAGCTCCACCTTATTGTACATCCTGTGCCTCCCGGTATCAGTTTACCGGAAGTATGGCCCTGGCAGGCCCGGCGCATTCATGGGAAATGGTGGCCGGTCACTCCTGCTCCAGCTCCTTGCGCAGGTCCCGGATGATCCGCTTTTCCAGCCGGGAAATGTAACTCTGGCTGATGCCGATGGCGTCGGCCGCCTCTTTCTGGGTGTGCTCCACCCCGTCCACCAGGCCGAAGCGCAGCTCCATGATCTGGCGCTCGCGGGCGCTCAGACGCTCCACCGACCGGCGCAGCACCGCCCGTTCGGCGTCCTGTTCCAGGCGCTGGCCCACCTGGTTCTCGTCGGTGCCCAGCACGTCGGACAGCAGCAGTTCGTTGCCGTCGCTGTCCACGTTGAGGGGCTCGTCGATGCTGGCCTCCTGCCGTCGGCTGGAAGTTTTGCGCAGGTACATCAATATCTCGTTGCCGATGCAGCGGCTGGCGTAGGTGGCCAGCTTGATGTTCCGCTCGGGGGTGAAGGTGTTCACCGCCTTGATGAGGCCGATGGTCCCGATGGACACCAGGTCCTCGGGCGGCACCCCGCTGGACTCGTACTTTTTGGACAGGTAGACCACCAGCCGCAGGTTGTGGCAGATCAGCTCGTCGCGGGCGGCGCGGTCCCCGGCGGCCATCTGGGCCAGCAGGGCCTTTTCGGCCTCCGGGGACAAGGGCGCGGGCAGGCTGGGCCCGCCCGTGAGGTAATGCGCCGACCCAAACGCCCCCAGACGCGCCAGCAGGGCGCGCCGCAGCTTCCAAAACCATTTCAGCATCAAATCTCCCCTTTCCGATCACAGGCCCATCCGGCCGGCCAGCTCGCTGCCCAGCAGGACGGTCCAGCCCTCCTCCGCGCCGCCCGGACAAAAGGCGGCCAGCAGCCCCGTCTCCCGCCAGCACCTGCGCCCGGCCCGCCGCGTCAGGGCCGCGCCCGGCAAGGCGGGCAGCAGCGTCCGCCCGGCAATGGTGCCGCACACCAGATACCGCAGCCCCAGGGCGGGGCCTTCGGGCGCCTGCCCGGCAAAGGCGGCTTCCAGCACGGCCCGCGCTTCCTCCGGCAGGGCGTCCCGGACAGCGCCGTAGCGCACCAGCACCACCGCCCGGCCCGACACCGGGTCGGCCAGGGTAAAGCCGCTGTCGCAGAAGGCCAGCACCCCCGCCTGCGCGCCCGCCACCTCCAGCACGGCGGGGACCGACGCCCCGCCCGGCCTGCCCAGAAAGCCCAGCAGCCCCCGCACCGCCAGGTACACCCCCGCCGACGCGGCCAGCAGACGCCCCGGCGTGATGTCCAGATAGGCGGTCAGGTTGGCGGCGTGGCCCGACGGCACAAGCCCCGCCGCGCCCGCCAGCACCAGATTGAGCGCCACATACCACCCGCACAGCCGCAGGAACACCCGCGCCCCCGGCCAGCCGTAGGCCAGCGCCACCGTCCCTGCGCCGGCCGCGGCCTTGTACGCCAGGGCGGCGGGCAGCGGCAGCGCCGGAGCCAGCAGCACCAGGCAGCTGGCCGCCCCCAACGCCGCCCCGGCCGCCAGACGCGGCCCGCTGCACCGCACCCCGGCCAGCAGCCCCGCCGCCAGCAGAAACGCCGCCCCTGCCGCAAAGTTGACCAGCAGCAGCTCGTCTATGTACAGCACTTTCAAACCGCATCGCCCCTGACGACCAGCATACCGCGCGCCGGGCGTAAAAACGCGCGAATCTTACCTTGCGGACGGCCGCCGCGCCACGGGCGAAATTTTTTGCGGAAAGGGCTTGCAAAATCCTCCGCGTTGCGGTATAATACCACCTGCAAAGTTCATATGCCTCTTTAGCTCAGTCGGTTAGAGCACCTGACTGTTAATCAGGGTGTCGCCTGTTCGAGTCAGGCAAGAGGCGCTTGGGATGCAGTCCGGCCGGAGTGCATCCTTTTTTGTATAGTTTGCACACAAAAGGCCGGATTTTTCAGCGTGAAATCCGCCTTTTGAGCACCGGAAATTGAAAATGGCCCCTTGAAGAAACTGTCGCATTGTGGTAAACTACACTTGAGCTTTAAGAGCCGCAAGGCTTGCAAAGCCGCAGCACCTCGATCAAAGGGTAGGCGCTCCCTTCTTTTGATAGCAGCTGACCTCTGCTTTGTCCTGTTTCTCCGCAGGGCAGGGCAAAGCAGAGGACTGCGTGCTGCTATAGGGCTATCCCTTTTGTTCACCGCTGTGGGCCATTGGGGCCGGATGCGCGGGATGGAGCAATTTTCCTCTTGTGGATTCGGGCAGAATATGATAAAATGTGTCCATAGTCCTTGTGAACAAAATCATAATACATTTTGAAGAGATCGTGGCCGTTCGTCGCGTGTATCTCTTGTAAAGGAAACATCTATGCGCTATACTTATGTGCGGCAGCACGATACTACGGACTGCGCAGCCGCCTGCCTTGCGATGGTGTGCCTCCATTACAGAAAGGAAATCACGATCACGCGGCTGCGTGACATGATGGGCACCGACCTGAAAGGCACCAATCTTGTGGGCCTGCAGAAGGCGGCCAATGAGCTGGGGTTCACCACAGCGGCCGTCCGTGTGGACCGTGAAAACTTTTTAAGTGACTTTTCCCTCCCCTGCATCGCGCAGGAGATCACCGACCAGGGGTTAACGCACTTCGTGGTCGTATTCAAAAAGACGACCATCCCCGACGAGGGCGCGCGGCGCAAGCATATGCTGGACGTCACCGCCGCGAAGGAGGAGGCCGACAAGACCGGCAAGAAGTACAAGGACAAGGAATACGTCATCGTGGGCGACCCGGCCACCGAGCTGCGCAAGATGACGCTCGACGAGTTCTACAAGAACTTCACCGGCGTGCTGCTTCTGCTGAACCCGACGGCTGACTTCCAGCCCGGCAAAGTCAAACAGGGCAGTATGTTCAAGCGGTATGTGAATTTGCTCCTGCCGCAGAAAAAGCTGTTCGCTTACGCCATTCTCAGCTCGGTCATCTTGACCATCTTGGGCATTGCGTCCTCGCTGTTCAACAAGATTTTGATGGACGAGGTGCTGCCCTACGGGCTGGATAACCTGCTGCTGACACTGATCCTCGTGTTCAGCGTGGTCAGCATCACCTCTGCATTTGTCACCTTCGTGCGGCAGTGGATTTTGGTCCATCTGTCCATCAAGATAGATATCCCGATGATGCTGGGGTACTTCGGGCACATTTACCATTTGCCCATGAAGTTCTTCGCCACACGCAAGACCGGCGATATCACCACACGTTACTCCGACGCCAACACCATCAAGTCCATCTTCACCAGCATCGCGCTGAGCCTGATCATGGACATCTCGATGGCCGTCATCACCGGCATCATCCTGTTCAGGATGAACGCCACCCTCTTTTCGGTCGCTTTGTTCATGACGCTGGTCAGCCTGCTGCTTGTGCTTGTCTACCGGCGCCCCTACAAAAAGATCAACGAGGAGACGATGCAGCAGGCGTCCATCCTCAACAGCCAGATGATCGAGGGCCTGCGCGGCATCGAGACCATCAAGTGCAACGCCGGCGAGGACAACGAGCTGGAACGGCTCGAACGGGAGTACATCAAAAGCCTGAAGATCAGCATCCGGTCCAGCAAGCTCTCGACCACCCAGACGCTGATCACCTCTTTGATCTCCACCGGGTTCAGCATGCTGACCTATTACATCGGCATCATGCAGGTCCTGAATGGGGAGATGACCCTGGGCTCTTTTATGGCCTTCAGCACCCTGTCCAGCTACTTTACCAGCCCGGTGGGCAACCTGGTCAATTTGCAGCTCCAGATCCAGGAGGCTTCCATCTCGATGAAGCGCCTGACCGAGATCATGGACTACGAAGCCGAGCAGGCCAACGCCGATGAGCAGGAGTATACCGAGCTGGAACAGATCGAAGGCGACATCGAGTTCCGGGACGTGACCTTCCGCTACGGCAACCGCAACCCCGCTTTGGACCATGTGAGCTTCACCATTCCCGCAGGGAAAAAGGTGGCGCTGGTGGGCCATTCGGGCAGCGGCAAATCCACCATCACCAAGATGCTGCTCAAATATTACGAGCCGGAATCGGGTGAGATCCGGGTGAACGGCGTGAACCTGAACGAGTACACCAACGCTTCAGTCCGCCGCGCCATTTCCTACGTACCGCAGAACATTGAGCTTTTCAGCAAGACCATCCTTGACAATATCCGCATTTCGCGCCCTGACGCGACGCTGGAAGAAGTCAAAGAGGCGGCCAAGAAGGCGGATGCCCATGAGTTCATCCGCAAGCTGCCGCTGCAGTATCACACCTACCTGGAGGAGGCCGGCAACGGCCTGTCCGGCGGTGAGAAACAGCGCATCGCTCTGGCCCGGGCCTTTTTGAAAGACTCGAACCTCTATATTCTGGACGAATCGACGTCTAACCTCGACTTTGCGACGGAGAATGCCATCTTTGACATGATCTACCATCAGCTGGCCGACCGTTCGATGCTGATCGTCGCCCACCGCCTGTCCACCGTCCGCGGCTGTGACCAGATCATCGTGATGGATGAAGGCCGCATTGTGGAGCAGGGTACCCACGATGAGCTGATGGCCAAACAGGGCAAGTACTACGCCCTGTGGAACCTGCAGCAGGGCATCTTCCGCAAGCGTGAGGAGCCCAAGCCCGTTGTCGAGACCGCCGCCCCCGCCCAAGACGACGAGGACGATGACGGCTCGATGACCTATTGATGGTGCAACCGGGTGCGCACCCGGTTACATAAATGGTTTTCACGCGGTTGCGCAACCGTGTGAGGATCGACACATTTTTTCGTTTCAATCATTTGAAGGGAGTAATTCATTATGATGATGCCTGCAAACTACTCTGTTATCGCAGAGAACGAAATGACCTATGTCAACGGCGGCGCTCTGATCGACTGCTTCGCCCCCCTGATGAACTCTTCCAACTGGAAGACCTTCAACACCAACCTGATCAAGATCATCGGCAACAGCTCCATGAAGAATTTCCTGGGCAGCACTGTTGGCGTTCTGTTCGGCGGCAGCTTCAGCTTCGACAACTGGGGTACTGCTCTCGAGGGCGCTTACTGGAAGGGCTTTGATACCGTTGACAAGGGCCTGAACACCGTTCTGTCTTGGGTTGGCGCTCTGGCTTCCATCTACACCCTGGGCACCGCTGATGCTAAGACCCTGCAGGGCGACAAGGTCCTGAAGATCGACGGCACCACTTTCTAAGTTAAGTCAGTATCCATTCTAAATTAAGAAAGGTGGTTCATCATGACCTTTCCTGCAAATTACGCAGTAATTGCAGAGGATGAGCTGACTTATGTTACTGGCGGCGGCGTGATCGCTAACGTTCTGCCCGCTGTCATGACCAGCGAGAACTGGCGTACCTTCAGCACCAACCTGATCAAGATCGTTGGCAATACCGTTCTGGGCAACTTTGTTGGCACCGTTCTGGGTACTGCCTTCGGCACCAACTATGCGTTTGGTGGCATCATCGATGCTATCAACACTGAGCTGGGCAAGCTGAATGGTGTCAATGGTCTCCTGCAGTCTATTGCCGGTCTGGCAGCAATTTATACGCTGGGCACTGCCGGTGCTAAGACCGTGCAGGACAACAACGTTATCGGTGTCTCCGGTGCTGCTGTTGAGGCCTAAGCTGGTTATTCAGCTCTAATCTCGATTGCAAGTGTATTTTAGTCTGACCCCGCCCCACGGGGTTGGGGCAGTTAAAATGCCTCGTTATGGTGTGCCAGGAGGCAAGTACCTCCTGGCGCACCTTATTTTTTATGGCAAAAGCTGTCTGTTTCATCCGCCCGGATGCGACAGGCAAACGCGGGCTGCGAACGCCCCGCATCACTTCCTTTCTGAAATTTTAAGGCTGAACGAGTGTCATGCTAAAATTTCTGTGAGGCGTTCGCGGTCCACGTTTGCCTGCTGCACAGCGCAGGGCAAACTACAAGGATAAGGTGGATAACATGAACGAAATCTTAGTCAGCGAAAGCAAGACCCTCAAGCTCACCAATGTGCTCAGCCGCCGCATCATGCCGGAGGACTTTGCCAATATCAACCTGATCGTCACCCAGATGGAAAACTTTGTCCGCAGCCATGGCGCCCAGCCCATCGGCCCGCTGGTGCAGCACATCCTTGTCACCAAGGGCCCCAAGCCCGAAGCGCAGATGTACCTGCTGCGCCAGGCCAACCAGATGATCACCCGCATGGACCCCCAGTACCACATGGACGCCGTCCTGCGCGTGAAAAACTGCCTGTACGCCCACTACGTCGGCCCCATGGCCCGCAATGAGCTGGCCACCCAGAAACTGAATATCTACGCCTTCGAGCATGACATCAAGCTGGCCGGCAGCGCTTACACCATCTTTGTCAGCCAGGACGACGACGAGGGCGTTGTGGACGTCTTTATGGAGAAGGAATAAACCCATGACCAACGTGCAAGTCACAAACCTTTACGATTTACAGGACCGCCGCATCATGATGGAAAAAAAGCTGCCCCCCTACGGGTACGCGCTTTTGCTCATCGTGGCGGCCCTGATGATCGGCCTTGTGGCCTGGAGCACCGTCACCCCGCGCATCTACATCAGCCAGCTGCAGGGCACGGTGCAGTCCGCCAACAAGACTTATATCATGTCGTCGTATTCGGGCCAGATCACCGAGCTGACCATTTCGGAGGGCAGCTATGTGGAACAGGGCGACCTGATCGCGCACATCAAGAGCACCGACATCGACATCCAGCAGTCCCAGCTGGAAAACCAGCTCGCCATCTACCAGACCCAGCTGGCCCAGTATAACAAGCTGATCCAGTCCATCCAGGACAACACCAACTATTTCAGCGAGTCGGACCCCGCCGACCAGACTTACTACTACCAGTACGAGAACTACCAGAGCCAGGTCGCGCAGCACACCTTTGACTCGTCGGCCTACCGCGCCGCCGGCTACAGCGAAGCGCAGATCCAGTCCATGATGGAGCAGAACCAGAGCGAGCTGGAACAGCTGTATTACTCCGCCCTGCAGTCCGCCGCCCAGAACGTGAGCAGCGTGCAGGCCAATATTGAAAACATCCAGTCCCAGCTGGACGCCCTGAGCACCGGCGCCAACGATTACTACATCTATGCCCCCACCTCCGGCGTCATCCACATGGACAGCCCCTACAGCGTGGGCATGGTGCTTTCGGCGGGCTCGGTGCTGGCCACCGTCGCCAGCGAGAACGCGGACTACGAGATCGTGGCCTACGCGAGCCTGAGCGACCGTCCCCTTCTGGACGTGGGCGACCCCTGCACCATCGCCATCACCGGCCTGGCGCAGACCGCCTACGGCACCCTGACCGGCACCGTCACCGCCATCGACAGCGACGTGACCACCTCCAACGGCACCTCCTTCTATAAAGTGACGGTCAAGCCCGACAGCACCTACCTCATCAGCAAGAGCGGCGATCAGGTGGACCTTGCCAACGGCATGAGCGTCACCGCCCGCGTCCAGTACGACGAAGTGACCTACTTCCAGTATGCTCTGGAGGCCCTGGGCGTGCTGACGCGGTAAGGGCGGAAGCCCGCGTTCCCCTCTCAGGCACACCTGCCGGGTGCCTGTGCTCCCCTCTCAGGCGCTTCGCGCCAGCTCCTCTTGCGCTTAGCCGCTTTTTGCGGCGCGGGGCGGTGCTCGCTTGCAAAAACCGGAGCGCTGCGCCACTCACAGCTTCCTGCTTCGTCCACTGGACGTGGTCGCTGTTCGTGCCCCCGCGGGGGGAGCCAAGTATACGCGCGTCAAACAGGGCAAACTACACGGTAAGGCGAAGACGCAAACAAGTTTGCCTTACCACCGCCTGGCCGCCGCCCACGGGCGTGCTCTTGCCTCCCCCTGTGGGGGAGGTGTCATGCCGCGCTGCGGCATGACGGAGAGGGCACCCGCCAGGCGCGCCTGAAAAGGGCCCTCTCCGGCCCTGCGGGCCACCTCCCCCGTAAACGTGGGAGGCAGGACCTACAGGTTACGTTAGCCTCTCCCGCGTGCGGGAGAGGTGGCATGGAGCGAAGCGACATGACGGAGAGGGCTACCGTCAGGCGCGCCTAAGAGGGAAGTTTTATTTCCGTATCACCTTTCTTTGAGGTACAACATGAAGCGATTTGCAAAACGGCTGGCGGCAGCGCTGCTGCTGGCCGCCCTGACCGCCGGTGCGGCCCTGCCTGCCGGCGCCATCAAACTGCCCGAGTGGCCTTTCAAGCATATCGACGTCGAGAGCATCGACCCCGGCGAATACGACGCCGAGATGGTGGTGGGCACCACCCAGCAGCTGAAACCCACCGTCCTGCCCGAGGACGCCAGCGACCCGGAAGTCACCTTCGCCTCGGATGATCTCAGCATCGTGCAGGTGGGCCAGGACGGCCTGATCGGCGCGGCGTCGGTGGGTACGGCCCGCGTTTCGGCCACCGCCGACGGCGTCACCATCTATTACGACATCACCGTGGTGCCCGACCCGTCCACCGTCGTTTCGGACATGGATGCGGCGCTTTCCAGCGAGGAACTGGCCATCGGCGAGGTGGCCAATATCTCGGTGTCGGTCAGCCCCAGCTCGGCGGCCGCCACCGCCACCGTCACCTTTGCCTCCTCCAATGAGGCCGTCGCCACCGTCAACAACTTCGGGCGGGTCACGGCGGTGGGCAAAGGCTCCGCCACCATCACCGTCACCTGTGGGGACATCGTGCGCACCGTCAGCGTCCGCGTGTATATCCCCACCGACGGCATCCACCTGAATACCAACTACCTTGTCCTCAAGCCCGGCGAGACGGCCCAGATCAGCGGCAGCGTCAGCCCGGCCAGCGCCCCGCAGGGCCTGACCTTCCGTTCCAGCGACCACAGCGTGGCCACCGTGAGCGGCGGCGGCACCGTCACCGCTGTGGGCACCGGCTCCACCTCCATCATCGTTTCCAACGGGGACTCGTCCAGTATGGTGACGGTGATCGTCAACCAGGGCGGCGCCGGCGGCAGCTCGTCCAGCGGCGGGGGCGCTTCGTCCGAAAACGGCGGCGCATCCAGCCAGCCCGAGGCTTCCAGCGACCCCATCATCCAGCAGATCAACGACGCGCAGGGCGAGCTGGTCAACCTGAACCAGTCCGACGTGCCGGTCATCACCACCCAGATGCTGGACGCCCTGCGCCGCACCGGCAAGCAGATGAGCGTCACCGGCGAGGGCTATATCCTGACCATTGACGGCGCTGCCATCCGCAACACCCAAAACGAGATCGACACCGCGGTCGCCTTCGCGCCCAGCAGCAGCGAGGACGGGGTGGAGTTCACCCTCAACGCCGGCCGCGCCATGCCCTGCACCGTCCGCCTGACGGTCACGGGCGAAAACGCCGGCTACAGCCGCCTTTACCTCTACAACGAAGCCACCGGTCAGTGGCAGTACCTGAACAGCTACGCGGACAGCGTCGTCACCACCGACACCGCCGGCCGTTACCTGCTGACCAACGACACCCTGACCTTTGTCCACATGAATATGTACGCACTGGCCGCCGCGGGCGTCGTCCTGGTGGCCATCGTCGTGGTGTATATCGCGGTCAAAAAGCGGTACTGGTTCTGGTGATGCAGGCCATCCATATAGAATCTTACCATCCCTCCGGCAAACAAAGCCCCGCCTCCCATGCAGGAAGCGGGGCTTTGTTTCTTATTAGGGGGAACCCATTTCTGCGCGCCGGCGTTTACTCCACCGTGACGCTCTTGGCCAGGTTGCGCGGTTTATCCACGTCGCAGCCGCGCAGCACTGCCATGTAATAGGCGAACAGCTGCAGCGGCACGATCAGCTGCAAGGGCATAAAGACGTCCTCGTACTCGTCCAGCCGGACGACGTAGTCGGCTACGCCGTCGGGCACCACCGCATCCTTCGTGGTGAACAGCAGGACCTTCGCCCCGCGGCTCTTGGTCTCCTTGGCGTTGGAGAGGGTCTTTTCGTACACGCTGTGCTGGGTCGCCAGCGCGATCACCGGCACGCCGTCGGTCACCAGGCTGATGGTGCCGTGTTTGAGCTCGCCGGCGGCATAGGCGTCCGAGTGGACGTAGCTGATCTCCTTCAGCTTGAGGCTGCCTTCCAGCGAGAGGGCGTAGTCGAACCCGCGCCCAATGAAAAAGCAGCTCTGGGTGTTTACAAACAGGCTTGCCAGATACTTGATATACTCGCAGTCATCCAGCCGCGGCTTGACGACTTCGGGCGCGCGCTGCAGCTCGGCGGTATAGCGGCGGGTCTCGGCCTCGCTCAGTTTGCCGCGGGCGTAAGCCAGCCGCAAGGCAAACAGGTAGAGCACGCACATCTGTACCATGTACGCCTTGGTGGAGGCCACCGCGATCTCAGGCCCCGCATAGGTGTACATGACGTAGTCGGCCGCCCGGGCGATGCTGCTGCCCACCACGTTCACGATGGCCAGCACCGGCACGCCCCGGCTTTTTGCCAGTTTGAGGGCGGCCAGGGTGTCGCTGGTCTCCCCCGACTGGCTGATGATGACCACCAGGTCCTCGGGGTCGAGGATGGGGTCCCGGTAGCGGAACTCGCTGGCGATGTCCACCTCGGCGGGCAGGCGGGCCAGCTTTTCGATGGCCGTTTTGCCCACCATGCCGGCGTGCATGGCGGTGCCGCAGGCCACCAGGTGGACCCGCTTGATGGCCGCCAGGCGCTGGTCGGTCAGCTCCGGGATGCGCAGGTCGGGCAGGCCGTCCTCGATGCGCGGGCTGATGGTGGCCGTGATGGCCGCCGGCTGCTCGTTGATCTCTTTGAGCATGAAGTGGGGGTAGCCGCCCTTTTCGGCGGCCTCCACGTCCCAGTCGGCGGTCAGCTTTTCCCGCTGGACAAGCCGCCCAAATTCATCGTAGAAGGTCACGCCGTCCGCCCTGCAGACCACTATGTCCCCTTCTTCCAGGACGCTGTAGCTGCGGGTATATTTGAGGATGGCCGGGATATCCGACGCCAGGAAGTTCTCCCCTTGCCCATACCCTACGATGAGGGGGCTTTCCCGCCGGACGGCAAACAGGGTGTCGGGCCAGTCCCGGAACAAGACGGCCAGCGCGTAACTGCCCCGCACCCGTGCCAAAGCCTCGGTCAGGGCCCGCAGCGGCTCGCCGTGATAACAGCTGTCGATCAGCTTGACCAGCACCTCGGTATCCGTCTCGCTGACAAAGGTATATCCCTTGGCCTCCAGCACCGCCTTCAGGGCCCCGTAGTTTTCAATGATGCCGTTGTGCACGATGCTGACATACGGGGTGGAATGGGGATGGCTGTTGACGTCGCTGGGTTCCCCGTGGGTAGCCCACCGGGTGTGCCCGATGCCGCAGTGGGCGGCGGGCAGGCCGGCGGCGGTGGCCTGTTCCAGTTTGGCCCGCAGGGCGGTCAGCCGCCCCTTGCTCTTGATGACCCGGATGCCGCCCTCTACAGCCAGGGCCAGGCCAGCCGAGTCGTACCCGCGGTACTCCAGCTTGGTCAGGCCGTCCAACAGTACGTTCTGGGCGCAGCGGGCGCCCACATAGCCTACAATGCCACACATAAGCAAAACACCTCTCTCAAAGGGCGCATCTGGACATTCCCCGGCGCTGTCCCATTCTGCCTCTTTTGGCGAACGGTCCGCCTGTTTGGATTCCAAAATACACCCTGGCCGGCAGAGACCTTCTGCCAGCCTGTCTGGGGCGGCGCACAGGCCGCCCGGCCGTATTCTGTTCATGGCTTGCTTTGAAGGGATCTGTTGCGGTATTGCTGCCGTTTTTTGCCCTTCTCTGTCGGCTGGCAGAGCCCTCAGCCGGAAAGACATCCGCCGAAACGTTCGATGATCCTTCCCCTCGTCACCCTCACGGCTGTCACCCGCGTGGCCCGGCGCTTTTTGTCAACCAAAGGTCCACATTCCCCCTTTCAAATCTCGTTTTCTCCTTACCGTTTGCCCAGCATCTTGTGCAGGCGGGGCTGCCACAGCAGCTTATACACCCGCAGCAGGTTGGCCAGGGCACGGTCGAACAGCAAAAACGCCGCGTTCCCGATCGCCAGCGTGACCGCCGCCAGAGCCACAGCCGCCAGCTGGAACGCGTCGCTGCCCTGCCCTGCCGGGAACAGCAGATACAGCAGCCCATACAAAAGCAGGACCGCCCCGTTGCAGAGCAGCAGCTTTGCCCCCACCCGCAGCGGGGCGGGACGGATGCGGTCCAGCCGCGGCTTGACCAGCGGGTAATACCCCAGCAGGAGCACAAAGAAAAGGGCCGTCTCCTTGTCCGGGACCACGAACAGTCCCAGCAGGCCGGCAGCCCCGTAGGCCGTCCAGGCCCAGCGCGGGCCGCATTCCACGGCCACCGCGCCAATCAAAATGCCCCCGGCCGCGGGGGCGATGAACATGGCCACCGGGATGATGGCCCCCAGCAGCATCAGCACCACCGAGACAGCCACCGCCATCCCGCACAGGGCCACCGGCCAGCTTTGTTGATTTCGTTTCATGAAGGCAGCTCCCAACGCAGGTCCCAGGCGCCGTGCTCCAGAGGGTCTACCTCGTCCCGCAGGCCCAGGATCATGATGTTGTCCAGCAGCGTGCGGTTCAGTTTGACGTCCATCAGGGTGTACACCCGGGACAGGTCGTTGATGGAGGCAATGGCCTGACGGCGGGCGTTCTCGTGGGCGGCCTCCCCACTCAGGCCGTTGGCCAGAAAGACGTTGTAACGGCCCTCTTTCTGGTCCTGCTCATGGCGGTCCGCCTTGTCCAGCAGGTAAAACGCCTTGCCGATGCAGCTGCCGATGTACCGCATATTCTTGCGCTGGACCGGGTCGTCGGGGGCCAAAATGGAAAAGAGGGCGCCGTAGACGTTGCTCATGGGCTCAGACGCCACAGAATAATTCTGGCTCCGCAGCTGATGCTGGGCGGCGGCCTGGGCCTGCTGCTGGCAGAAGATCCGCTCCAGAGCCGGTTCTTCCTGAGCGGCCTTGTGGTAGGCCCCCTGCAGGGTGAATTTCTGGCTCATCCGCTCCACCTGCTGCTTGAAAGGCAATTCCTCATTGCGGCGGTCCTGCAGGCGGTGCCAGCTCATCAGCACCTCGATCTGGGCGGCCAGCCGGATGCCCTTGGTCTGGCACATGACCGGCACCCGGGACAGACTGCCCGGCAGCCGGATCTCGCGGCAGGTGGCCTGACGGCCCGCCAGGCTGTCGGCCAGCAGGGCCATCACGCCGCCCCTGTAAGAGAACAGCGCCCCATAGGGTACGATGCCGAAGTCGAGGTACACCTGATACTTCACCCCGCGCATATAGCGCAGGTAGATATTGTAATCCCGGAGCGAAAGTTCCGGCAGATATGGGTGAAGTCTGCCTGTCATCATGGCCCATGCCTCCCAGTTTGCCCGGCCCGCCGCAGCGGGCCCCATGCAGAGCGCAGAAAAAACGTGTTTTTTGGGCCGGGCAGCCCTTCACGGCAGCCGGACCGGGGCCTTCCAAGGGCCCAACTGCTTCTAGTATAATCTATTTTGGTCCAAGATGCAATTCCTATTTGAAAACTCTTTCAGTTTGTCCTGTCAATGATCCCGCCGCGCCGCTCTCAAACGCCATTTTTTGATGTTGCAGCGTCTCTTTCATCTATCTCCATTTCTTGATGTATTTTCCCCGTTTTTTAAGGGTCATTTCTCCGTCATTTGTCTGAACGGGGGCCTTTGCCGCCCTTTTCAAAACCGTTTTTAGCGTGCGGATGGCCCCGGCGTCCGTCGAAACCGTCCTTCGAGAGGGCCGGCATGGGCTTTGCCGCCTTTGCGCCCGGCGCGCTGTAGTACATATAGACCTGACAGGGGATCATCCCGTTGTACATTTTGCGGCGCTTGGCGGCCCGGCGGCCGTAATGGGCTTCAAACTCCATGTCGGCGGTGATGATGTAGGCGCCGGCGCAGGGGTGGGCCTCCATCTGGCGGCCAAAGGTCTGGGCCAGACGGGCCGCCCCGTCGATGGTGCTCATCCGCTCGCCGTAGGGAGGGTTGGTCAGGACGATGGCCTCGGGCCGGGGGGCAAAGTCTTTCACGTCCGCCACCTCGAAATGGCAGCGCTTGTCAACGCCGGCCAGCCGCGCATTGGCCCGAGCCAGCTCGACGGCGGCCGGGTCGATGTCGTAGCCGAAGCCCTCAAAGGCGGCGTCCTGCTTGATCTCATCCAGCGCTTTCCGGCGCTGCTCGGCCCAGACGGCCGGCGGGACAAAGCTGTACCGCTCGGCGGCAAACCGGCGCTGCAGGCCGGGGGCCATGTTCAGGGCCTTCTGGGCCGCCTCGATGACCAGCGTGCCGCTGCCGCAGAAGGGGTCCTCGACCAGGCTGTCCCGGCGCACGCGGCCCAGGTCCACGATGGTGGCGGCCAAGGTCTCCCTCAGGGGGGCTTCCATGGCGTTGCGGCGGTAGCCCCGCTTGTGCAGGCCCTCGCCGCTGGTGTCCAGCATGATCTCGCACAAATCTTTGCGCAGCAGGAACTGGACCCGGTACTCGCTGCCCGTCTCAGGCAGCACCGAGGTGTGGTGCCCGTGCATCAGCCGCTTGACGATGGCCTTTTTGATGATGCTCTGGCAGGCCGGCACGCTGGACAGCTTGCTGTTCAGGGACGAGCCCTTGACCGGGAACGCCGCGTCGGCGGGCAGCAGTTCCTCCCAGGGGATGGCGTACACCCCGTCAAAGAGATCGTCGAAAGTCTCGGCCTTGTAGCTGGCCAGCAAAAGCAGCACCCGCTCCACCGTGCGCAGGTTGAGGTTGGCGGCGGCGATCAGGTCGGCCCCGCCCCGGAAGGTCAGCCGGCCGTCGGTGACGCGCAGGTCTCCGGCGCCCAGCCGCCGCAGCTCGAAGCTGGCGGTGGACTCGCAGCCGAAAAAGCAGGGGGCGATCAGTTCATAGGTTGCAGACATGGGACATCCTTTCTTTCTGGTAACGTCAAAACAGGCCCGCCCTCAAGCGGCGCGCAAGGTCAGCTTGCACTTCTCCCGCTGCGGGCAGGCCCGGTGTAGTTATGTGGTTGTGTGCTGGCCGCTCAGCGTCCGCCGCGCCGCCCGCGGGCAGCCGAACCGCCCCGGCGTCCGCCCGACTCGTGGTCCAGGTCCGCCAGCTTGGATTCGCTCTGGCTCTTGAAGCGGCTCATCATGTCCTCAAAGGACAGGTTGTCGCTGCGGGCAGGGGGCTTGGGCTGCCACACCCGGGGCCCGTCGTCCCGGGGAGGACGCCGGCCGCCGCGGGGGCCGTTGCCGCGGCCTTCCCGCGCATTGTTACGGCCGCTGTCCCGCGCAGGGCGCTCGGGACGGGGCAGCAGCTGCTTGATGGACAGCGCGATCTTGCCCTCCGGCGAAATGCCGATGACCTTGACCTTGACCGTCTCCCCTTCGTGGAGCACCGCCGCGATATCCTGCACATAGGCGTTGGACACCTCCGAGATGTGGACCATGCCCACCTTGCCCTCGGGGAGAGCCACGAACGCGCCGAATGGCTTGATGCCGGTGACCCGGCCTTCCAAAATATTACCGACCTCTAACAAAGTTTCTACCCTTTCTTCTGCCCAAAAGACACAAATTCTTCTCTGTGTGGAGCTGCCAGGCCAAGCCCGCCGCAAACGGGCTGTCAGTTGCCTGAAATATCCACAATGATCCGCTCGTTGGGGGCCGCGTAGCCGTAGGAGTCCCGCGCGATCCACTCGACGATGTCGTCGGGGTCGCCGCTGAGGATGCGTTCCAGCTCTTCATTCTCCGACTGCTGCTGCGCGATCTGCTCGTTCAGCGAGTCCAGCTCCGCCTGTTTGGAGCTGATGGTGACCTGGTTGGAAATGTAAGCCGCCAGCATACTCAGCAGCAGCAGGACAAACAGCAGGCGGCTGACCGCCCACCAAAGCGTTTTCGCCTTTTTACGGGTCCGTGCCATTGCGTCCGCCTCCCATGGATCAGACTGCGTACAACCGTTTTTGTTATACGTTTGAATTATACAACAGATGCGGCGTGTTTTGCAAGCTCTTTTTTTGGTTTTCTGCCGCCGTTTTTGCCGTTTTTTGGGCGCGGCGCAGCCGGCGGGCGCGCCATGCCCTGCCCACAGGGCCAAAGCAGCTCCGTTTCAGCCAGCGGCCCGCCGCCCGCCAGGGCCACAGCACCAGCGCCCAGGCCCGGCCGGCCAGAGGCCCCAGCAGGCTGTGGGCCCCCAGCGCCCCCAGGAAACCGGCGGCCAGCATATACCACCGCAGGCTGCCGGCGTCGCTGTAGCCGGCGGCATAGCTCTGCAAAAAGAGCAGCAGCATCCCCACCAGGGCCACGTCGGGCAAAAAAGCGCCCCGCCCTTTGCCGGGGGCCAGGGCCCGCAGCGCCCCCACCAGCGCCCCCAGGTACAGGCAGCAGACGATCTCCCACCCCGCCTGCCAGGGGGCCAGCACCGGGGCCATCAGCGGACCAGGCGGCGCAGCAGGCCGCCCGGGGTGCGGGCCTCGGTGTATTCCAGGGCGTCGATGCGGCCGGAAAGTTTCGCCTCACCCCGCTCCAGGTCCAGGGCGGTGACGCTCAGGTCCCCGCCCGAGAGGTTCAGCACGCAGTCCGCCAGCGAAAGCGCCGCGCTGTCGGGGTCGCACCGGATCACCTTGCGCACCCCCGTGACGGTCAGCTGGCTGCGGGACTCCAGGATCAGGTTGTGGGGCGCGGTGTCGGCCGGGCGGCCGGTCTGTTTTTCCATATCCTCGCCTCCCCGCTGTCTTGCTACCAACAGACTATGCGGCGGGGCGGGCGGTTTATTCCGGCGCGCCCTCCGAAATGATCTCGTACATCTCGCGGGCCACGTCCTTGGTGCGGGGCTCGGCGTCCGAGAGGACCCGCACCTTCACCGGCCGGTTGCCGAACGTGATCTCGATCACGTCGCCGGGGGCGACGGCGGCCGAAGCCTTGGCCACCTTGCCGTTGATGAGGATGCGGCCGGCGTCGGCCACCTCGTTGGCCACCGTCCGCCGCTTGATGAGGCGGGAAACCTTCAAATACTTATCCAAACGCATAGCAGTTCTCCTTTGACATACAAAAAGCTGCCGGCCGTCCGCACGGGGCGGACCCTTCCGGCAGCGGGTGGATGGGGTGCTTGTTACAGGGAGTCCTTCAGCGCCTTGCCCTGCTTAAAGACGATGCTGCGGGACGCAGCGATGGTGATGGGCTCCTGGGTGCGGGGGTTGATGCCCTGCCGCTCGGCCCGCTCCCGCACTTCAAAGGTGCCAAAGCCCGAGATAGTGACCTTTTCGCCGTTGGCCAGAGCGTTGCTCAGGGCCTCGAACACAGCGTTCACCGCCTTGTCGGCGTCCTTCTTGGTCATGTCGGTATTTGCCGCGACCTGCGCGGTCAGATCAGCCTTGGTCATAAAATGGTACCTCCAAATTTATTGTTCTGTTTGATGGGCGTCCCGACCGCTTTCCAGCGCCTTGCAGAACGCCTTGGATGCAAATGTGAGGGCTTCCTCCGCATCGAGCCCCGCCAGCCGGATGGAATCCACCGCGGCAAAGAGCATCCCCCCTGCCGCCCGTGCCCTGTCCTCTGCGCCGCCGCCGGACTGGGCGGCCGCCTGCCAGCAGCGGCAGGCTTCTTCCAGGGCGGCCAGCGCCTCGCTTTGCTGTGCCGGGCCGGCGCCGTGGCCGGCAGCCCGCTTTTGCAGCTTCTGGGCCCGCATCAGGGCCGGCAGGGTGACCGGGACGCTGTCCAGCTCGTCGGCCAGGGTGCGGCGGCCCTTTTCCTTATTTTTGAGCGCATCCCAGCCGTTTATTCCGGCATTCTGCGCCGCCGACGAAGCAAACACATGCGGGTGCCGGTAGACCAGTTTCTCGCACACTTCCCGGCAGATGTCCTCGAAGGTGCTGCGGCCCTGTTCTTCCTCCAGCACGACGTGGAAGGCGACCTGCATCAGCACGTCGCCCAGCTCCTCCCGCAGCATTTGGGGATCATCGGCGTCGATGGCCTCCAGCGCCTCGCAGGTCTCCTCCAGAAAGTTTTTGCGGATGGACTGGTGGGTCTGCACCCTGTCCCAGGGGCAGCCGTCCGGCCGGCGCAGGATGCGGACGATCTCGACCAGATCCTCCGCGGTATAGTGCTCCTTTTCAGGCCAGTCGATCATCCAGCCACGCTCCCTTTCCGCCGGCTCATGCGGCATAAATCCGAAATTATTCTACCGTATACGCCGCCGTTTTGCAAGTGGTTATGCCGGTTTTTTAAGAAAAAACTTTGCGCGGGCCGCACACCGCAAAAGGCGCTCCCGGAAAGGGAGCGCCGCGGAAACATTTTTACAGCTGTGCGCCGCACTTGGTGCAGAACAGCGCGTCGGGGGCGACCTCTGCGCCGCACTGGGGGCAGTACTTCCGGCCCGGCTCCCCTGCCTGCGTGCTTTCGGCGGGGGCGGCAGGCTCGGCCTCGTCCTGGACGGGGTCGGCCATGACGTCGGCCAGGTCGGCCTCGGGCTCGGCCGTCACGTTCTCCACCTCGGTGGCCTCGGCGGGGGTCAGTTTGGCTTTCAGCTGGCGGTTCTCCTGCTCAATCGAGTCGATCATGTCGATGTATTTGTCCACCAGGGGCTGGTTTTCCTCATTGCCTTTGGCCAGGCTGTAGACCAGCGCGCCCAGCTGCCGCTGGGCCTTGTTGATCTTGGCCTGGTTCGACAGGATCTTGGCCTGGGTCTTGCCTTTTTCGGTCAGGTCGCTGGCGACGCTGACCCCGATCTCTACATATTCACGGCTTTTGGCAAGGATCGTATCCTTCCATTTTTCTGCATCCATCATCAAAGACACCTCGCTTCTCCGTTGTCTCGGGGCGGCGGCCGGACTTTGCCGGGGCCGCCCTGCTATAAAGCTAGTATACCGCACTTTGCAGCGGGATGCAACAATCCAGGCGCAGCTTTTACAGTTTTATGATTTTTTTGCAATGAAATTTTTGCACTTTGCCCGTCAGCGGTAGAATTCCCGCAGCATGGCCCCCTCGGGGATCAGCTCGCGGCCCAGCGGCTCCACGTGCTCGAAGCGGCGGGCCGTCTCGTCCCACATCTCGGTGTAGATGCTGTCCGGGGACATGACCCGGCCCACCTCGGGCAGCAGCCCGGCGATGATGGCCAGCTCGTAGGTGAAGGCCGTGTCCAGCAGAAAGTCTGCCGTGTTCTTGAAGCCCTTGATGTACCGCGTCTCGCCGTCCAGCACCCGCTCCCACATGGCAAGGGTCTTTTCGGGGCTGCGGCCCCGGGTGGCGGCGTCCCGCAGCACGCGGCGGCACAGCCGGATGTCCTGGGTGCCGATCAGGCGGCGGCCCTCCTGGCAGTATTCCTCCCGCAGGCCGGCGTAGATGCGGTAGACGTGCCCCGAGGGCACCAGGCTGGTCAGCATGGGGTTGAGGGCGTGGATGCCCTCCACGATGCAGACGCCGCCCGCCAGGTCGATGGGCTCGGTCTTTTCGGCCCGCTCCTCCTTGACGAAGTCGTAGGTGGGCAGGACGGTGTGGTCTGTCTGGCTCAGCTCCTGCAGGCACTGGCGGATCAGGGGCATATCCAGCGTGTCGGGGTGCTCGTAATCCAGCGTGCCGTCTGGCATTTTGGGGTAGTACTCCGACCCGCGGAAAAAGTTGTCCAGGCTGATGACCTGAGCCGGGGTGCCCATCTCCCGCAGTACGGCGGCCAGCTTGTGGGAGGTGGTGGTCTTGCCGCTGGCCGAAGGCCCTGTCAGCATGATGATCTTTGCCCCCGACTGGCGGATCTTCCGGGCCGCATAGCGCAGCCGCCGGGCATAGCTCTCCTCGCAGGCGGCTGCCAGTTCGGGGCCGCTGCGGGCCGCCACGTTGCACAGGTCGATCTCCACCAGGCGCTTAGGTACCCAAATCGTGATCATAAAAAGCAGCCACTCCTTTTTTGCGCTCCAGGACTTCGTCAAAGCGCTGGATGTATTCGTTGGGATACTTGAAGTTGAAGATGCGCTGCATCCTGTGGCCGGCGGCGTCCACCAGCTTGGTGCTGCCGCCCGCCCCCGCCGAGAGGATGGTCTGGACTTCTTCCATGATGTAAATGTTGTAAAAGCCCTCTTTCCCCGGCTTGCTCCAGCCCACGTTTTCGAGGTTCTGCAGGGTGTTCTTCTGGCGGTAGAGGTAATAGGGCCGGTAGCCGGCGGCGGGCAGCAGGCGGCAGGTTTCCAGCATGGCGGCCACGTCGGCGTAGTCGTCCGCCTGCTGGTCCATCACGATGCGAGACGCCCGCTTGAGGGTCAGGGTGTGGACGGTGATATTCTCGGGGTCCAGGCCGATGGCGGTGTGCAGGCTGCGTGCAAAGCCCTCCACCGTGTCCCCCGGCAGCCCGGCGATCAGGTCCATGTTGATGTCGGTGTGGCCGGCGGCCCGGGCGGCGGCGTAGCAGTCGAGGATATCCTGGGCCGAATGACGGCGGCCGATCCGGGCCAGCACCTCGTCCGAGAAGGTCTGCGGGTTGATGGAGATGCGGGTGGCCCCGTACTCCTTGATGACGGCCAGCTTTTCGGCGTCGGTGCAGTCGGGGCGGCCGGCCTCCACCGTGTACTCGGCCAGGCCCTCCAGGGGGAAGTTGGCCCGCACCGCGCCCATCAGCTGGCGCAGCTGGGCCGCCGAAAGGCTGGTGGGGGTGCCCCCGCCGATGTAGATGGTCTGCAGCTGCAGCCCCGCCTGTCCGGCCTGTTGGCGGATGGCCTCCAGCTCCCGGCACAGGCAGTCCACGTAGGGCTGGACCAGCTTGCGGTCCCGGTCCAGGTTGCAGCTGACAAAGCTGCAATAGCTGCACCGGGACGGGCAGAAGGGGATGCCGATGTACAGGCTGTAGGCTTTGGGCTGCGCGCCCCGCCGGAGGATCGGCTCCTGCAAACCGGCGATGGCCTTGGCCATCCGGTACTTTTCTTCCGAGCAGTCGAACCGCTCGAGGAACAGCCGGTCGATCTGCGCTTCGTCCCAGCCGGCCGAGCGCTTGTCGTGGATCAGCCGCACCGGGCGCACGCCGGTCATCTTGCCCCAGGGCGGGCGCAGCCCAGTCCATGCCCGCAGCAGGCCATAGGTCAGGCTTGCCAGGGCGAACTCGGGGGTCTCCTGTTCGGGCAGGGGTGCGGTGACGGTCTTGCTGCGCCCCTTTTCCCGCACCGTCGCCGAGAGGCCCTCGGGGCCGCAGCTGGCCCAAACGCAGTCCTCCCCTTCTTCCGGCGCAGCCAGGGTCAGGGGCGCCATGGGGTAAAAGATGCGGACGAGGTGCTCCACATCGTAGCCCGAAGGCAGTCCAGTGATGTAAATTTTCATGGTTGTGTCAATCCTGTTTGCACGCGCTCTTGATGTACCAGTTGTGTTTCAGCTCCTCCCCAAAGGTGGAAAGGTCCCCGTGCCCCGGCAGGACCTGCGCCTGCTCCGGGATGGGCAGGCCGGCCAGCTTGCGCAGCGACTCGTTCATCTGGCGGGTGCTGCCGCCGGGCAGGTCGGTGCGGCCGACGCTGCCCGCAAAGAGGGTGTCCCCGGTGAAAAGATACTGCCCGCACAGCAGGCAGACGCTGCCGGGGGTGTGGCCGGGGGTGTGCCACGCGGTGAACTCCATCTCGTCCACCTTGACCACGCCCCCCTCCTCATAGCCGCTGTCCGCCGCCTGCAGCGGGAAGAACTGCCCGCCGCCGAGGTCGGCCTTTTCGCACCAGAGCCTGGCGTGCCACTGCTCTTTCAGCTCGGCGGCGCTGCCCACATGGTCGAAGTGGCCGTGGGTGCAGAGGATGTCGGTGAGGGCCGCGCCCTCCTTTTTCAGCAGCTTGTTGTAGTCCTCCGCGGCGGCGGCCGGGTCGATGACCGCGGCGTGGCCGGCGTCCGAGATCAGCAGAAAGGTGTTGGTGTACATGGGGGCCTCGCCCACCACATGGTATGCCTTCATCTCAGTCTCCTTTCTTCCATTCGTCGGTGTCCATCACGATGGTGCAGGGGCCCTCGTTCACCAGGGACACCTGCATCGAAGCCCCGAACTCCCCGTGCTGGACCTCCTTCAGGCCCTGCTTGCCCATTTCGGCCAGGAACAGCTCGTAGGCCTCCACCGACAGGGGCGGCTTTGCGGCCCGGATGAAGCTGGGGCGCATCCCCTTTTTGGTGTCGCCGTAGAGGGTGAACTGGGACACCACCAGCGCCGAATAGCCGTTGTCCCGGGCGCTGCGGTTCAGCTTGCCGTTTTCGTCGTGGAAGATGCGCAGCCCGGCGCACTTTTCCGCAAAGCGGGGCACCATGTCCAGGGTGTCGGTGTCCTTCACCCCGAACAGGATCACCAGCCCGGGGCCGATGGAGCGGGGCTCGCCCCCTTCCACCCGCACGCTGGCCGAGGAGACGGCCTGTATCACAGCTCTCATAGTGTTTACTCCTTCAAACGCCGGGTAAAACCGGCGGTGTATTCAACTTCTCGTAACCTTCAGCACGTCCCGGATCTTGCCCAGGCGGGCCACTACCCGGTCCAGGTGCTCGGTGTTGTTGATGCCGATGGTCAGGTTGACGATGCCGTAGTTGTCTACCTGGCGGGCGTTCATGGTGTAGATGGGCACCCGCATATCGGACAGCGCGTTCAGCACGTCCTTGAGCAGGTCGTTGCGGTCCAGCGCCAAAATCTCCACACCGGCCTTGTAGCTCTCCTTGACGCTGTCGGCCCAGTAGGCCTTGACCCAGCGGGGGGCGTTGGAGGGGTCTTTCATGCTGGCGGTGGCGTTGACGCAGCTGGCCTTGTGGATGGACACCCCAAAGCCCCGCGTGATAAAACCTACGATGGGGTCGCCGGGCAGGGGGTTGCAGCACTTGGCAAACTTGATGGGGGTGTTGTCGAAGCCTTCCACCACCACGCCGTCGGTGGAGTGGACCTTGCGCAGGTCCACCTTGGGCAGCTCGGGGGCGGGGGCCTCGGCGGCCTTCAGCTTCTGGTACTCCTCCTTGAATTTGGGCATACAGTTGGCGATGGTGATGCCCCCGTAGCCGATGGCTGCATACAGGTCCTCGGCGCTGTTCTGGCGCATCCGGCGGCAGCACCCGCCCACGAACTCGTCCAGCTTGTCGTCGGGGATGGCGATGCCCTCCCGGCGCAGCTCCTTGGCCAGGGCGTCGCGGCCCTCTGCGATGTTCTCGTCGCGGCGCATCTTTTTGAACCAGTTGCGGATCTTGCTCTTGGCCTCGCTGGTCTTGACGATCTTGAGCCAGTCCCGGCTGGGGCCCTTGTCGGCAGGGCCCAGGATCACCTCGATGATCTCGCCGGTGGCCACCACATGGTCGATGGGCACCATCCGGTTGTTCACCTTGCAGCCCACCATCCGGTTGCCCACCGCCGAATGGATGGCGTAGGCAAAGTCGATGCAGGTGGCCCCTGCCGGCAGGTTGATGACGTCCCCCTTGGGGGTGAAGGCGAACACTTCTTCCGGCAGCAGGTCGCTCTTCAGGTCGTGGAGCAGGTTGCCGGAATCTTCGGACACGCGCTGGTTTTCCAGCAACTGGCGGACCCAGGCCAGCCGCTCGTCCAGCTTGTCGTGGCCGCCCAGGCCCTCCTTGTACTTCCAGTGGGCGGCGACGCCGTATTCGGCCTGCTCGTCCATCTGGCGGGTGCGGATCTGCACCTCGAAGGGGATGCCCTCGTGCCCGATGACGGTGGTGTGCAGGCTCTGGTAGCCGTTGGGCTTGGGGGTGGAGATATAGTCCTTGAAGCGGTTGGGCAGGGGGTGGTACATATCGTGGATCAGGCCCAGCGCGCTGTAGCACTCGGTGATGGTGTCCAGGATGATGCGGACGGCGTAGACGTCGTAGATCTCGTCAAAGGACTTGTTCTGGACGAACATCTTGCGGTAGATGCCGTAGATGCTCTTGACCCGGCGCTTCATGGCGGCGCCGTGGATGCCGCTTTCCTCCAGCCGCTTTTCGATCAGGGCCGACACCCCGGCTAGGAATTCCTCGCCCGAGCGCTCGCTCAGCAGCTTGCTGATCTCCTCGTAGCCCACGGGGTCCAGGTAGTGGAGGCTGCGGTCCTCCAGCTCCTCCTTGATGTTCAAAATGCCCAGGCGGTTGGCGATGGGGGCATACACCTCCATCGTCTCGCGGGCCTTGTCGCGGCGCTTCTGTTCGGGCCAGGCGTCGCCGGTGCGCATATTGTGCAGCCGGTCGCACAGCTTGATGATCATGACCCGGACGTCCTGGCTCATGGCCAGCAGCATTTTGCGCAGGTTCTCGGCCTGCTGCTCCTCGATGCTGGAAAACTGGATCTTGGTCAGCTTGGTGACGCCGTCCACCAGCAGGGCCACTTCGGCCCCAAAGGCCGACTTGACCTCGTCGATGGTGATGGGCGTGTCCTCCACCACGTCGTGGAGCAGGGAGGCGGCGATGCTCTCGGTGTCCATGCCCAGGTCCAGCACCAGCCGCGCCACCGCCAGCGGGTGGCAGATATAGGGCTCGCCGCTGCGGCGGCGGGCGTCCTTGTGGGCCTCGTTCGCCATGCGGTAGGCCTTTTCGATCATGTCCATGTTGTAGGCCCGGCCGCTGGCCTTGATCGCCTCGGTCAGCTTGTCATAGGTGATGATCTCGGGCCGTGCCTCGGAAGGCACCATATAATCCACTGCCTCGGCGGGGGCGGCTGTAGCTGCCACGGTGCCGATCTCCCGCACCTGATGCTGCAGGTGGGTCTTGGCGGTATAGGAATCCTGCGCGGAGGCAGGAGCCGCTGTCTTTTTTCCCTCTGGCATATTACGTTTCCTCCAAATTCTCCTCCAGACACTTCAGGATGGGCGCGTCGGCCAGGTTCTTCTTGCCGCTGACCCGCACCAGTTCCAGATACGAAGCGCCGCCCTGGCCGGCCACTTCCACCAGGCCAACCTGGCGCAGGGCGGTCAGCGCCACCAGGGTCTTGCCGGTGCAGCCCATCCGGGCGCACAGAGGCTGCAGGTCGCCGGCGTGCCAGCGCCGGGTCTTGAGCTCGCGGTAGACGGCGGCCACTTCTTCCCGTGTGGGGGTCACCAGGCGCCGGTCCTCCTCCGAGAGGGAGGCCCCCCGGCGCAAAGCGTCCACCAAAGCGGCCTGCCGGGCCGCGTCGGGGCCCAGCCCCGCCGGGTGGATGTCGATGATGCGGCCCGAGAGCTGGGGCCCTCTGGCCCCGTCGTAGACCGACAGGCTGAGGGCCGCGTCCACCGCGTCCCCCGGCTGGTAGGGCGCCTGCTCGGGCCCCACGCCGAACCAGACGGCGTAGATCGACGCGCTGCCCTGATGCAGCCGCAGCCGGCAGTGCTTGCCCTCCGAGACGGGGTAGATGCCCTCGATCACGGCGTGCTCAAGCAGAAAGACGGGGGCCGGGTTCTCGGCCCCAAAGGGGGCCATCCGGTCCAGCGCGCGCACTTCCTCCACCGTGACTTTGGCCAGCCGCAAGGACAGGTCGCAGACCAGCGGGGGCGCGTGGATGACAGGACACTCCCGGGCGGCCCACTCGTTCATCCGGCGGCGCAGCTCGGGCAGGTTTTCTTCCCGCGCCAGCAGGCCCGCCGCCATGGCGTGGCCGCCGAAGCGGATCAGCAGGTCGGCGCAGGCGGTGATGCACCCATGCAGGTTGAAGCCGGGCACGCTGCGGCCGCTGCCCTTGCCCTCGCCGTTTTCGGCGATGGAGACGATCATCACCGGGCGGCCGTATTTTTCCACCAGGCGGGATGCCACGATCCCGATGACGCCCTGGTGCCAGCCCCTGCCCCACAGCAGCATGACCCGGTCCTCGGTGCGGCCGGGCTCGGCGGCCAGCATTTCCTCCACTGCCTTTTCGATCTTCTGTTCGATCTCCTGGCGCAGGGCGTTGATCTCGTTCAGCCGGTGGGCCAGAACGGCGGCCCGGGCCGGGTCCTCGCACAGAACCAGCTGCAAAGCGGCTGCGGCGCTGTCCATCCGGCCGGCGGCGTTGAGCCGCGGCGCGATGCCGAAACTGACGTTGTCCGCCGTCACGGGCTTGCCGGCCAGGCCCACTTCTTCCAGCAGGGCCGCCAGGCCGGGGCGCTCGGTGTGCTGCAGGTGCTGCAGGCCCGCCTTGACGATGGTGCGGTTCTCCCCGGTCAGGGGCATGACGTCGGCAATGGTGCCGATGGCGGCCAGGTCGCTGCAAAATTCCAGCAGCTCCTCGGGCATACAGTCCTCGAGGGCGGCGCAGAGCTTGAACGCCACCCCCGCGCCGCACAGGTCCTTGAAGGGACTCTCGTCGTCCTCCCGGCGGGGGTCCACCACCGCCACCGCGGTGGGCAGGACGCTGGGGGGCAAGTGGTGGTCGGTGATGACCAGGTCGATGCCCAGCGAGGCCGCATAGGCCGCCTCGTCCACCGCCGAGATGCCGTTGTCCACCGTGACGATGAGGGTGTAGCCTTTTTCGTGGATCTTGTCAATGGCGCGTTTGGACAGGCCGTAGCCGTCCCCTTCCCGGCTGGGCAGCATACATTTCACGCTGCCGCCCAGGCCCTTGAGCTGTTCGTACAGCAGGGAGGTGGCGGTGACGCCGTCCACGTCATAGTCGCCGTACACGACGATGGTCTCCCCCTGTTCCAGCGCCTGCCGGATGCGGGCCACCGCCTTGTCCATGTCCTGCATCAGGAAGGGGTCGCTCAGGCTGTCCTCCCCTGCCAGGAAGGACAGCGCTTCTTCCGGCTGGGTCATGCCCCGGGCGGCCAGCAGGCCCGCCAGCAGGGTAGCTTCCTTTATCTGTTCCGCCAGGACGGCGGCGTGTTTGGCGTCGTCCCAATCCTCGCCGTTGTAGGCGGCTTCCTGTTCCAGCTGATCGGTCCGCTCCTCGGCAATGGCCTCCTGTAAGCCTGCCACCGCCTCCCGTTCCAGGGTGCGCAGCTCCCACGGGCGGCCGGTCATCGCAGGTCCTCCCCGGCCGAAAAGCCGTTCCCGGTCAGGCCGTCGCTGGCCAGCATCCCTTCCAGCGCCGCGATCTCACTGGACACATCCAGGGCGGCGTCCCCCAGCAGGGTGTCGTACAAATTGGCGTAGGCCGTGTTCAGGGTGTGCAGGATGCCCCCGATGTCCCGGCGGATGGCCTCGGCGTTGTCTCCCTGCTGGCCCTGCACGTCGTTGTAGGTGTGCAGCAGTTTGAGGGTGGTGGGGATATAATATTCGGCAAACCGCCGGGCCTTGGGCGCGCTCTCGGGGTGGCTTTCCAGCCAGGCGCAGATGGCCTCGGTGGTGTTCTGCATGGTCTTGAGTTCTTCGGCGGCGACGGGGTCGGCCATCAGCCTGCGCTCCCCCTCCAGCACATGGGCGAAGCGCTGGGCCGTCTCCAAATGGAGGACGGTCTTGTCCGGCGCGGCCCCGGCCTCGGGCTCGGGCTCGGGCTGGGGCTGGGCCTTGGGCTCGGGGGCCGGCTGCGGGGGGATGTTGTGGGCCGCCCGGTAATCGGCGGCGCTCAGATAGAGGCAGTTGCCCCGCTCGTCCAGCCAGCCGGTCAGCCAGCCCTTGTTGATGAGCTCCCGCAGGCGTTTGCGCAGCTTGCGCCGCTTCATCTGCAGCAGGCCGGCCAGGTCGTCTAGGGCCACCCCGTCCGACAGATCCAGCCCCTCAAAGGCGGCGGCGCAGCGGTTGAGCAGTTTGGCGGCTTCCAGCTGCTCGCCCCCGCTGACAGCCCCGACGGTGCACAGGCCGCCGCCCACCATCAGGCCGATGCCGGTCCAGGCAAGGGCCGTCTTTGCGATCGAGTCCTCCAAAAAGGCTCCCGTGCCCACAAAGCAGGAAATGCCCCCCACAAAAAAGCTGAAGGCCAAAATGCCGCAGGTGACGGCCAGCGCCAGCCCGATGCCGAACCGCTTGCGGGCGCTCCACCGGATGGCCTTGACATAGCCGCCCTCCCCTTCGGGCGCGGGGGCGGCGTCCCGGTCGGAACGATAGCGCCCCCAGCTGATCCGGCCGGGGCCTGTCTGCCAGCGGCCGCTGTAGTCGTAGGGCGCGCCTTCCCCGCTCTGGTCCGCGCGGGTGTTGCGGCGGGCTTCCCGCTGCTGCCAGCGGCGGTGTTCCCGCTCGCGGCGGCGCCCGGCCCGTTCTTCCCGGCTGGCCCCGCGCTCCAGGTCCATGGCGTCCTGGAAGGCATTGGCCACCTCGTCCACCACGCTGTTCAGCACGGCGGTGACACCGCTAGCCACATCATTCACCTGGCGGCCCAGCTCGTCCTCCCGGCCCTCAAAGCCGTGGCGGAACGCGTCGCCCACGGTGTCTTTCAGTTCGTTCACGCCGACGCCCAGGTCCCGCAGCTGCTGTTCCAGCTCGGCCTGGACGGCGGCTTCCTGTTTTTTCTGGTTCTTTTTGTCCTTCTCGTCCATGTTCTCCCTCAATTTCCCGCCGGGCTGTACCGGCTGACAATGGCCGAGGCCACCCGCAGGCCGTCCACGGCGGCGCTCATGATGCCGCCGGCATAGCCCGCCCCCTCGCCGCAGGGATAGAGCCCTGCCATCTGGGTACACTCATAGCTTTCCCCCCGCGCCAGCCGCACCGGGCTGGACGTGCGGGTCTCCAGGCCGGTCAAAACCGCGTCGGGTGCGGCGTAGCCGGCCAGCTTGCGGTCAAACGCCCGCAGCCCGGCCCGCAGGGCGGCGGCAAGTCCGGCGGGCAGCAGGCTGCCCAGGTCCGCCGGGACCACGCCCCGGTCGTAGGTGGGCGTCACCCGGCCGATCTTCAGCTCGCCCCGCCCCTCCAAAAAGCTGGCGACGTTCTCGGCGGGGGCGGCGTAGGGCCCGCCGGCCCGCCCGGCCGCAAAGGCGCGGGCTTCCAGTTCCCGCTGGAAGGCGATGGCCCGGCGCGGGTCGCCCCCAAAGTCCTCGGGGCCCACCCCCGCCACCACGGCGGCGTTGGCGTTTTGGCCCGCCCGGGCATGGAAGCTCATCCCGTTGGTGACCACCCGGCCCGCCTCGCTGGCCGCGGCCACCACCTGCCCGCCGGGGCACATACAGAAGGTGTAGACCCCCCGCCCGTTCACCTGCTGGGACAGCTGGTACTCTCCCCGCGGCAGGGCCGGATGGCCGGCGGCCTCGTGGTAGAGGCTCTTTTCGATCTCGCTTTGCAGGTGCTCGGCCCGGAAGCCCACGCTGAAGGGCTTGCAGCTGAAAGCCAGCCCGCCGTCCATCAGGGCCTGGAAGGTATCGCGGGCCGAGTGGCCCACCGCCAGCACCAGCACTTCGCAGGGGATGTCCCCCGCGGTGGTGGAAAGGCCGGTCAGCACGCCGTTCTGGGCGCGCAGGCCGGTGAGGGCGGTGTTGAACCGCACCTCGCCCCCCAGCTGCTCGATCTCGCGCCGGATGGAGGCGATGACGCCCCGCAGCAGGTCGGTGCCCACATGGGGCTTCTGCTGCCAGGCGATCTCGGCGGGGGCCCCGTGCGCCAGGAACACTTTGGTCACATAGCCGCACAGGGGGTCGCCGATGCGGGTGGTGAGCTTGCCGTCCGAGAAGGTGCCCGCGCCCCCTTCCCCGAACTGGATGTTGGCGTTCTCGTCCAGCTCGCCGGTGGCGGAAAAATGCTCCACCGCCCGGACCCGCTCGTCCAGGGCGGGGCCGCGCTCCAGCACGATGGGGGCAAAGCCCTGCTGCGCCAGCGCCAGCGCCGCGAACAGGCCCGCAGGCCCCAGCCCGCAGACCACCGGGCGGCTGCACAGCCGCTCCGGGCCCGGCGTCAGCAGAAACTGCGCCTCCTGACGGAAAGCAACGCAGGGCGAGGCCCCTGCATAGGCAGGTTCCTCACCCTCATCTTTGAGCGTTACTGCGATGGTATAGACGAGCTTGGGCCGGCCGTGGCGGGCGTCCACCGAAAGGCGGGACACCCCCATCTGCCGTACTTTGCCCGCAGGCAGGCGCAAAATGGACAGCGCCCGGGCTTTCGCCTGCTCCTCCCCTTGGGACAGGGGCAGGCGGATATCTCTGACCAGGATCATGGGTTCACTATTCCGTTTCTATTGATGTTTTCATTCACTGGAGATCTCGCACTGGATGGTGTAGTTGCCCAGCGCAAAGACCCGCCCGTCGGCCGGGACGTAGATGCTGCAGGCGATGTTCTGCTGGCCCAGGGCCACCGCAAAGTCGTCCGCGTCGATGCGGGCCACCACCTGGTCGGCGGTCAGGCCCTCCAAAACGGCCGCGGGGCCGCAGAGGGTGACGTTCATCAGCCGGTCGCTCTCCACCGTCAGCTGGTAGGTGGAGGGCAGGTTGATGACTTCCACATTCTCGGCCGGGATGTTCAGGGTCTTGGTCGCCATGGCAGTGCAGTTGAAGCTGACCGTGACGGTGTCCACATTGTCCAGCGAGACGATGCCCGAGGGCAGGGTGATGGGCATTTCGTACACCTTATCCAGCGCAAAGGTGGACAGGTCGATAGTGCCCACCGCCAGCTCGGTCAGGTTGTCCACCGTGGCGGCCGGGCCGGCCACCCGCAGGGCGGTCTGGCTCAGCGAGTAGATCAGGACCGAGTCGTCAAAGTTGGGGGGCGTATTTACAAAGCGTACATTGATGGGCAGTTCCGCCGTTTTGTAGACGGTCAACGTCACATCCACCGAGCTGTGGTCCAGGGTGACATACTGAAACTCCACCTCCTGGCCCGTCTCGCTGTAGAAGCGGAGGGCGGTCTCCACCGTCACGCTGTCGCTCAGGGGGTCGCTGTAGCTGACCTCGGCGGTGCAGGACGCCACGCCGGCCAGCTCGCTGGAAGGCCCGGTCAGCGTCACCGTCTCGTTGGAGGCGGCGGTGCTGTAGAGGATGAAACCCTCCTCGATGGTCAGGTAGCGGGTGTTCACCTGGATGGGGAGGGTCTTTTCCTCCACCACGTCAAACACAATGTCCACTGTGCTGTTGGCATCCGCGATAGATACCGAAATATTGCCCGCCACGGCGCTGTTGATGCAGCGGACCCGCAGCTGCAGGGTCTTGGCGCCGCTGGAGCGCACCGAGGAACAGTCGGGGTAGACCACAAAGTCCTCGCTGCCCAGCTGGCCGATGGTGTAGCCGTCGCCCGAGATGGTCAGGCTGACGGTCCGGTCGGGGGCCTCCACGACGCTGAGCCCCCGCGAAGTGTACACGCTGGATTCATAGGTATAGTCCACCGGCACATTGTGCAGGGTGATGGTGGTGCCGGGCTGGACCACCGTGGTGACGGCCACCCACAGCAGCACCGCCAGCAGGACGGCCAGGGCCAGCCGGAAACGCCGGTCCTCCAGGGGCGAACGGTTCTGGCCGCCCTCGGGGCGGGCAGGCTTCTTTACGGGGCTCATTTCTCCTCCCCCTCCTTCTTCCTCCAATCCATCAGGGACAGCACCTGCCCCTTGATGGTGTCGAACCCGCGGCTCTTTTCCGTCGCGGTTTCTTTGGGGATCATCTCATCCACCAGACGGGTGTACAGGGTCTGGCGGTCAAAGTGGCGGATCAGCACGCCGTTCTTGGCCATCGAGATGATGCCGGTCTCCTCGCTGACCACGATGGCGATGGCGTCCGAATTTTCGGCGATGCCGAGGCAGGCCCGGTGCCGGGTGCCCATATCCTTGCCCAGGTCCAGGTTGTTGGACAGGGGCAGCACGCACCCTGCGGCCTTGATGCGCCCATCCTCGATGATGGCCGCGCCGTCGTGCAGGGGGGTGCCCTCATAGAAGATGGTGCCCAGCACTTCGGGGTTGACCTCGCAGTCCACCGGGGTGCCGGTGCGCTCGATCTCGGACAGGTCGGTGCGGCGTTCCAGCACGATCAACGCGCCGGTCTTGGTCTCGGAAAAGCGCTCGGCCGCGTCGCAGATGGCGATGATGGCGCTGCGCCAGCTGCCCCGGGTGGCAGGGTCCACATGGCGGACCCGGAAAAACTTCAAAAACCACTGGTCGGTCTGGCCCATGCGCTCCAGCGCGCGGCGGATCTCGGGCTGAAAGACCACGACCAGCGTCAGCAGGCCGACCTGCAGCAGCGAATCCATGATCCAGGTCACGGTCCGCATATTGGCGGTGGTGGCGATCAAATAGATCAGGGCCACCACCAGCGCGCCGCGGGCCAGCTGGCCGGCGCGGGTCCGGCTGACGATGCCCAAAATCTGGTAGATGACAAAGGTCACCACCAGGACGTCCAGCAGGTCCGCCAGGTTAAAGGTTTGGAAATTGGCGATGATGGAACTCCAGTTCATTGCTGTTCACTCCTGTCACAGAGGCTGGATCAGGGCGACGGCGTGGGCCGCGATGCCCAGCCCCTCCCCGGTAAAGCCGAGATGTTCCTCGGTGGTGGCCTTGACGCTCACCGCCGCCACAGGCAGGCCGAAGGCGCCGGCCAGGTTCTGGCGCATGGCGGGGATGTGGGGGGCCAGCTTGGGCCGCTGGCAGAGGATGGTGGCGTCGATGTTGCCCACCTGCCAGCCGGCTGCGCGGACGAGCTCCGCCACACGGCGGGCCAGCGCCAGGCTGTCCGCCCCGGCGTAAGCGGGGTCGCTGTCGGGGAAATGCTGGCCGATGTCCCCCAAAGCCGCCGCGCCCAGCACCGCGTCCATGACGGCGTGGGCCAGCACATCGGCGTCCGAGTGGCCCAGCAAGCCCTTTTCAAAGGGGATGTCCACCCCGCCCAGGATGAGGGGGCGGCCTTCCACCAGGCGGTGGACGTCGTAACCATGTCCAATGCGCATTGCGTTTTCTCCTTGCCGTATCGGGCTGCCGGGCAGGTCCTCCCGGGTGGTGATCTTGATGTTGGCGTAATCGCCGGCGGTCAGGCGGACCGGCAGCCCCGCCAGCTCAAACAGGCTGGCGTCGTCGGTGACAAGGCGCGCCACCGCCGCGTCCAGCTGCGCGCTGATCCGCAGGTAGGTGTCCCGGTCGAAGCACTGGGGGGTCTGCACGGCGTAGAGGCTGGCCCGCTCGGGGGTAAAATTGACCAGGCACTGGTCCGGCACGGTGCGGCCGTCGCCGGGGGTGCCCCGCTTGATGGTGTCCTTGACCGGGACGGCGGGGGCCGCCGCCCCCCACTCGGCCGCGCCCTGCAGCGCCGCCTCAATCACAGCCTCGGTGACAAAGGGCCGGGCCGCATCGTGGATGGCCACCAGCTCCCCGCTGGCCGCCTCCACCCCTTTGCGGGCGCTCTCGGCCCGGGTGGAGCCGCCCGGCACCAATCGGACCGGTTTATGACAGCGGGCGGCCTCCTGCCGGGCCAGCGCCGTATCCTGCCCCGTCACCAGGACGATCTCCCCGATCTGAGGGCAGGCGTCAAACGCCCGGAGGCTGCACCCCAGGACCGTCCCGTCCCCCAGGTCAAACCCAAGTTTATCAAAGCCCATCCGGCTGGACGAGCCTGCCGCCAATACAACGGCCGAAGCTGTCTGTTTCATCATCCTATCCTTATCTGCCTGCATATGCAAAGGCCCGGTATATCTTATAAAAATCCGATTATTATTATAACGCATCGGCTTGTAAACCGCAACCGTTTCACCGTAAGCACACAACAAAAGCGCCCGCGTTTGCACACGGGCGCCGGCGCTCCCTTACCCTGCGCAGCGGCCCCGGTCACTGCAGGTAAGTTTCAAGGTATTCTTCGATCTTTTCGTTGTACAGCCGCCCCATGTCGTTGTCGTTCTGCAGCCCGTGGCCCGAGTGCGGGAACTCGATGTAGTCGTGGGGGACGTTGTATTCTTCCAGCGCGCCCACCAGCAGGTTGAGCATGGCACGCACAGCCAGCCGCCCCAGAACGATCCCTGCCAGGATCACGACGGCAAGGATCAGTATACGCTTTGTGCCGGTCGTCATGCTTTGAAACGCTCCTTTCCCTTGACAACGCGGCCCGAAGGGTGTATCATAGCTTCAAACCGCGCATACACTTGTAACGACGTTGCCATTGTATCAGCAAAAAATCACACTGTCAAGGAGAAAAGCAAAAATGAAACAGACCGCGCCTTCTGTCTCACCCATGAGCAACGAAGCCCGCAACAGCTACGTCATCGGCCAGATCACCGACGCGCTGCTCGGCCTTCTGCGCTCGAAGCCCATTGAGGAAGTGTCCATCAGCGAGCTGTGCTCGGCGGCCGGCGTGGGCCGGGCCTCTTTTTACCGCAACTTTGCAAGCAAGGAGGCCGTGCTCCAGCGCCAGGACGAGGTCCTGCTGCGCCAGTGGCAGAAGGACTACGACGCCGCCAAGGCGCAGGATGAGGCGGCCGGCCGGGAGCCCGTCAACCTGATGGTCAGCCTGCTGCTGTTCTACAAGGAGCACCGGGACTTTTACACCCTGGTCTACCGCAACGACAGCCGCATCCTGCTGGACACCATCCTGAAAGTCTGCGGCCTGACCCCGGAGGACGCCAACGCCGTCGCCTACGCCAAAGCCTTTATCGCCTACGGCATCTACGGGGCCGTCAGCGAGTGGATCGGCCGCGGCATGACCGAATCCGCCGAGGAGCTGGCGGCCCTGATGGCCCAGAGCCAGCAGCCCCAGGCATAAAAAGTCCCGCCCAGCCGGCACACTGCGACGCATAAAAACAGCGCACGGGCTGTAAAGTCCGTGCGCTGTTTTTCCCTTTTGTCTGATGCGGAGGGGCCGTCCTTTGGGTTATGCGAGCATCGGTTTGAGGGCCGCTGCCAGAGCGTCCTTCTGGGCCTGCGCCTCGGCCAGGTCCTTGCCGAGGGTGGTGAAGTAGGTCTTGATCTTGGGCTCGGTGCCGGAGGGACGGACCACCACGGTGGCGCCGCCTTCCAGCGTGTAGATCAGGACGTTGGCTGCGGGCAAACCGGTCTCCTCGGGTTTCTCATAGTCGGTGACTTTGACCACCTTGTGGCCGGCGAACTCTGCGGGCGGGTTCTCGCGCAGGTTCTTCATGATGCCGGCCATCTTGTCCATGCCGGTCAGGCCGGGGAACTCATAGCTGTCCACCTTGTTCAGGTAGCGGCCGTACTGCTGGTAGATCTCCTCCAGGCGCTGCTTGATGGAAGAACCGATGCTGCGGTAGTAGGCAGCCATCTCGCAGATCAGCATGGAGCCGATGATGGCGTCCTTATCGCGGACATACGGGCCGGCCAGGTAGCCGTAGCTCTCCTCAAAGCCGAAGATGAAGCGGTCCACTTCACCGGCGGCCTCCAGGTTCGCGATCTGGTCGCCGATCCACTTGAAGCCGGTCAGCACGCTGCGCATCTCCACGCCGTAGTGGGCGGCGATGGCGTCGGCCAGCGGGGTGGAAACGATCGACTTGACCGCCACGGGGTCCTTGGGCATGGTGCCCTTCTCGATGCGGCCGGCGCAGATGTAGTCCAGCAGCAGAGCGCCCATCTCGTTGCCGGTGACCAGCTCATAGCTGCCGTCGGGGCACTTCATGGCGATGCCCACGCGGTCGGCGTCGGGGTCGGTGGCCAGCATCAGGTCGGCGCCGGACTTCTCAGCCAGCTCCAGGCCCAGCTTGAGGGCCTCGAAGATCTCGGGGTTGGGGTAGGAGCAGGTGGTAAAGTAGCCGTTGGGATACTCCTGCTCGGGAACGATGGTGATATCGGTGATGCCCATGTCGTTCAGCACGTGGGTGACGGGCACCAGGCCGGAGCCGTTCAGGGGGCTGTACACCAGCTTGAGGCCGGCGGTCTTGCACAGGCCGGGGCGGACCTGGCGGGCCTCGATGGCCTGGTAGAGGGCGTTCTTGCAGTCGTCGCCCACAAAGCGGATCAGGCCCTGCTCCACGCCCTCGGCAAAGGAGATATACTTTGCGCCGGTGAGGATGTCGGTCTTCTGGATCTCGTTGTAGACGATGGCGGCGGCGTCATCGGTCATCTGGCAGCCGTCGGGGCCGTAGGCCTTGTAGCCATTGTACTTGGCGGGGTTGTGGGACGCGGTGACCATGATGCCCGCGTTGCAGTTGTAGTACCGGGTGGCAAAGCTCAGGGCCGGCACCGGCATCAGGGCGTCGTAGATGCGGACCTTGATGCCGTTGGCAGCCAGGACGCCCGCGGCGGTCTTGGCAAAGACGTCGCTCTTGATGCGGCTGTCGTAGCTGATGGCCACGGTCTGGGTGCCGCCCTGGGTCTTGACCCAGTTGGCCAGGCCCTGAGTGGCCTGACGGACGACGTAGATATTCATGCGGTTGGTGCCGGCGCCCAGCACGCCGCGCAGGCCGGCGGTGCCGAACTTCAGTGCAACAGCAAAGCGGTCCTTGATCTCAGCATCGTTCCCCTCGATCTTTGCCAGCTCGGGCTTGAGATCGGCGTCCTCCAGGTCGGCCGCCATCCAGCGCTTGTATTCATCCAGATACATTGTGAACACCTTACCTTTGCTTTATTTGCTTCATTACCAACGGGACGGGCAGACCATCCCCTTGTATACGAATCTAATTATAGTTTATGCCTGTGGGACAAGTCTGTCAATTCTATAATATGCAACAAGATTCCCTCTGCAAAACCGGCAAAACGCACAAAAAAGAGGCCACGCCGCCGGGCATGGCCTCGCTGTTTCAGGTTCAGGGATGGTTTAAGCCGCTTCGCTGGCAGCTTCCCCGCTGGAAGCCGCTTCGCTGGAGGCGGCCGCATCGGGGGCCGCTTCGCCGCTGAGCACCGACTGGATCAGCGCCTTGGCGGCGTCCACCGACGCCTCGTCGGGGGTCATGACGTAGAGCTTCTGCCCCTGGGCGGAATAGCAGTGGGTGCTGGACGAGCTGCTGCCGGTCACGCTGCAGTTCTCGATGTCCCACGCGGCAAAGTCGGACAGCTGCATCCGCACCAGCGCCGCGATCTGGCCCGAGCTGAGGCTGGTGACGAAGTTGTCCGCCACGGCGGCCAGCAGCCGGCTGTAGTTGGTGAGCAGGGCCGGGCTCTTGATCTTTTCCAGCATGGCGTCGATCACCTTCATCTGGTTGATGCCGCGCTGGATGTCGCCGGTGGCGAAGGCGTGGCGCTCGCGGGCAAAGGCCAGCGCCGCCTTGCCGTCCAGATGGTTCCAGCCCTCCACAAAGTCGGTGGGGTCATAGTAGCCGGGGCTGCCCACCGAGGTGAAGGTGTAGTCGGAATAGACGTCGATGCCGTCCAGCGCGTCCACGATGTCGATGAAGCCGGCAAAGTTGATGCGGACGTACTCGTCCACCTCGATGCCGTAGAGGTTGCCCAGCGTCTCCATCGACGTTTCCACCCCGTACAGGCCGGCGTGGGTCAGCTTGTCTTTGCTGTCGGTGCCGGCCAGGTCCACATAGTAGTCCCGCGGAGTGTTGATGAGGGCCACCCGCTTGGTGACCGGGTTGACCACCGCCAGGATGTTCACGTCGCTGCGGGCGTCCTCGGTCAGTTCGCCGCGGTTGTCCACTCCGCTGAGGTAGACCACAAAGGGCTCGGTGGTGATGGCCATGGCCTCGTAGTCGGTCTCGTCCTCCCCCAGGGTGACTTTGTCCAGGGCATTCAGGCCCTGCTGGGCCCAGACGCAGCCCACCGCCATGCCGGCGCTGAGCAGCAGGGAAAAGACGCGGGTCAAAAAGCCCCGCACTTTATATCGCCGGCACTTGAACACCAGCAGCCAGAGCAATACCAGCAGCGCGGCCAGGATCGCCAGATAATACACCGGCAGCATCCGGGTGCGGTACAGCTGGAACACAGCCGCCGCGCTCAGCACTGCCTGTAAAAGCAGGATCAGCATAAACAAGCCTCGGGTCAGGATGGATGGGCCCTCGGTCCTGGGCGCAGGGCGGGCCGGGGGCGGGGGCGGTTCCTGGTGGCTGGGCCGGAAAAAGTCCGCGCCATCCACCGCGACCGGTTCGTTGTCCGCAAGATCGTCGCTGCGCCGGATCTTGCGGGGCCGACGCGGTTTCCCTGTGCCGGCCGGGGTCTTTTTGTCTTCCGGCTCGAAATCGAACTCCATGGGATCAGCTCCTTCTTTACGCCGCCGGCGCAATGGTCAGCACCGCGCGGGCGGGCAGGCAGGTGGCGGTCTGGTCCTCCAGCGTCAGCCAGCCGTACCCCTCGCAGATGTGGTCGGGGCAGGGCGAGTCGATGAAGCGGGCCGCCCCGTCCTTCACTTCCACGTGGACGGTCAGATAGCCGGTGTCCACATCGTACACCGCGTCGGTGTCCAGCGGCAGGTCCAGGACGGCGCTGTCATCGCCGTAGATCAGCTGGGCCTTGAGGGGGGTGTCCGGGTCCCTGCCGGCCCCCCGCAGCAGGAACAGCGCCCCCGCCGCCAGCAGGATCACTACAGCAAACAGAACATTGATGAGCATTTTTTTGTCACGCATGGGCACCTCTCACCGGACCCCGAGGGTCTCCAGCTCGGCCAGCCAGGCCGCGGCCGAAGCGTCGCTGGGCATCCGCCAGTCCCCGCGGGGGGACAGGGTGACGCTGCCCACCTTGGGGCCGTCGGGCAGGCAGCTGCGCTTGAACTGCTGGGCAAAGAACCGCCAATAGAAGCTGCGCAGCCACTTGTACAGCACCTGGTCGGTGTACTCGGGACGGCCGGCAAAGGCGGCCTTGGCCAGCCGGAAGATCTTGCGGGGGCCGAAGCCAAACCGCAGCACATAGTAAAGGTAAAAGTCGTGCAGTTCGTAGGGGCCCACCAGCTCCTCGGTGCGCTGGGCGATCTCGCCGTCCTTGGCGGGCAGCAGCTCGGGAGAGACGGGGGTGTCCAGAATGTCCAGCAGGACCCGGCGCAGCGCGTCGGTGGGGGCGGTGTCGGCCTCGTAGCGGACCAGGTGGCGGACCAGCGTCTTGGGCACCCCGGCGTTGACGCCGTACATACTCATATGGTCGCCGTTGTAGGTGGCCCAGCCCAGAGCCAGCTCAGACAAATCGCCGGTGCCCACCACAAAGCCGCCGTTCAGGTTGGCGATGTCCATCAGTTCCAGGGTGCGGACGCGGGCCTGGCTGTTCTCAAAGGTAACGTCGGGGGTCTGGCCGTCGTGGCCGATGTCGGCAAAGTGGCTGCGGACGGTGGCGGTGATGTTCACTTCCCGGAAGGAGACGCCCAGCTCCTGGCAGAGGATCTCCGCGTTGCTGCGGGTCCGCCTGGTGGTGCCAAAGCAGGGCATGGTCACGGCCAGCACGTCGGCGGCGGGGCGGCCCAGCTGGCGCATGGCCCGGGCCGCCACCAACAGGGCCAGACAGCTGTCCAGCCCGCCCGAAATGCCGATCACCGCCGTCTTTGCGTGGGTGTGCTCGATCCGCTTGGCCAGGCCGTCGGCCTGCATCCGCAGGATCAGCTCGCACCGCTCGGCGCGGCGGCGGGCATCGCCGAGGACGAAGGGGGCGGGGTCCACCCAGCGGGTGAGGACCGTCTCGGTGACGGCCAGGTCGAAGCCGACCACCTGATACCCCTCGTCGTTGGGGACAAAGCTGGTGTTGCGGGCCCGCTCGGCCAGCATCCGGGCGCAGTCCAGCTCGCTGACCGCGTCGCCGCCCTTGAAGGGCTCGGTCTCAGCCAGCAGCACGCCGTTTTCGGCCACCAGGTCGTGCCCTGCAAAGACCATGTCCTGGGTGCTCTCGCCATGGCCCGCCGAGGCGTACAGATAGCAGCAGAGCAGCCGGGCCGACTGGTTCGCCACCAGGGCGCGGCGGTACTCCGCCTTGCCCACCGTCTCGTCGCTGGCCGAAAGGTTTGCAAGGACGGTGGCCCCCGCCAGCGCGTGGAAAGTGGAGGGCGGCAGGGCGCTCCACAGGTCCTCGCACAGCTCCACCCCCAGGACGAACGCCGGCATCTGCCGGCACTGGAACAGCAGCTGGGTGCCGAAGGGGACCTGCTGGCCGCAGACGGTCACGGTGCGCACCTTTTTGTCCCCCGGGGCAAAATGGCGTTTTTCGTAAAATTCGCCGTAGTTCGGCAGGCAGGTCTTGGGCACCAGGCCCAGCAGGCGCCCGCCGCAGACCACGGCGGCGCAGTTGTACAGCTTGCCGTTCACGGCCACCGGCAGGCCCACCAGCGCTATCAGGTCCAGCCCTTCGCTGGCCTGCAGGATCTGGGCCAGCCCCTGCAGGGCCGCCTGCTGCAGCGCCTGCTGGAAAAACAGGTCCCCGCAGGTGTAGCCGGTCAGGGCCAGTTCGGGGAACACCGCCAGCTTGATGCCGCGGCCGGCGCACGCCTGCAGGGCCGCCGCGATCTGCCCGGCGTTATAGGCGCAGTCCGCCACCCGCAGCACGGGCGAGAGGGCCGCCGCTTTCAGAAAACCATCTTTCATGCAAGACACATCCTGTCCATATCGTCCATTTTTAACCATGTTCCGCGCACATTCGCGGATAGAACGCCCCTAGTATAGCACATTCTGCCCAAAACGAAAAGAAACAATTTGTAAAAAACGCAGAAAAAAGGCCCGTCCAGACGGACAGGCCCTCAAATATCTTCAAGTGGAAAACGAGATAGACCGTAAGCCGGGTTCTGTATTAAACGACGATCTGTCTAGGCCCGTCATTGCTGGCGGGCTCGTGCCGCCCTCGGGACACGCGAGCAGCGCTGTACGTCCCATATAGGCGTTGCTTCCGGTAGGGTTTACAAAGCCGGATGGTCACCCATCCGCTGGTGAGCTCTTGCCTCGCCCTTTCATCCTTACCGCGCCGGAGCGCGGCGGTTTGCTTTCTGTTGCACTTTCCCTGGGGTCACCCCCGGCTGCCGTTAGCAGTTACCGTGCTCTGCGAAGCCCGGACTTTCCTCAGAGCGGTCAAAGCCGCCCCGCCGCCGTATGTTCCACTCGTTTTCCTCCCACATGATACCATAGTTTGCACGGATTTGCAAGCGGCGCGCTTTTCTGATATACTAAAATATATTATTTCCCGAAAGCGAGGTGGGCCGGATGCGGCTGTATTTTCCGGTGCCGGCGCAGGCCGGGCCGGAAGGGGTGCTCCTGCGCAGTTTTCTGCGGGAGTGCCGCCTTTCCACCGACCTGCTGCGGGCGGTCAAATTCCACGGCGGCGGCTTTGAGGCCGGCGGCCTGCCGGTCCTGGCAAACCAGCGGGTCTTTCCGGGGCAGACGGTCTCCTTTGCCCTGCCCGAGGAGCCCGGCGGCTGTGCGCCCGACCCCGCCATCCCGGTGCGGGTGGCCTACGAGGACTTTTTTGCGGCGGTGCTGGACAAGCCCGCCGGCATCGCGGTCCACCCCACCCTCAACTATCCCGGCGGCACCCTGGCCAACGGCTATGCCGCCATGCGCCAGGCCGAGGGCCGCAGCACCGTTTTCCGCCCGGTGAACCGGATCGACAAGGACACCAGTGGTCTCGTCCTGACGGCTCAGAACGCCTACGCCGCGCCCCTGCTGGCCCAGCACGTGGAAAAAGTCTACTACGCCGTGGCCGAAGGCGAGCTGCCCCTGGGCCCCGGCGTCATCGACGCGCCCATCGGCCGCCGGGGCGACAGCATCATCGGGCGATGCGTCACCCCCGAGGGCAAGCCCAGCCGCACCGAGTACACCATATTAAAGGTGCAAGACGGCCTCAGCCTGGCCGCCTGCGTCCCCGTCACCGGGCGGACCCACCAGATCCGGGTCCACTTTGCCTCCATCGGCTGCCCCCTGGCCGGGGACGATCTCTACGGCGGCCACCGGGACCGGATCGGCCGGCAGGCCCTCCACTGCGCCCGCCAGCGCTTCTGGGTGCCGGCAGGACAGGCCGTGCCCGGCGGCTTCCGGTTCGAGACGCCCCTGCGGCTGGCGCCGGTCACGGTGGACAGCCCCCTGCCCGCCGACATTCTTGCGTTGTTTTCGTGAAAAGTCGGTGAAAGCTGTATCCAAATCCTGTGCAAAACCTTGCCTCCGCGCCGCCGGGGTGTATAATGGAACATAAGTCTATGCTTGTCCGGCCGCAGCGCCGCCAGGCTGTCTTTTTGCGTTTACGCTTTTTGCGCTTTAGATAGGCAAAACCCACCGGAAGGAGAAACGCTCTTTTGATTGAGGAAAAGAACCAGGAGCAGACGGGCGGCCTGCCAGCCGCACCCCCTCCCCTGACGACGAAAGATAAACTGCGGGCGGCCTGGGCCCGGCTCCAGTGCATCAGCCTGCTGCGGAACCACCGCATCCGCACCCGCACCCGGCACCATGTGAACGGCCTTACCGCCCTGATCTGCGCCCTGCCTCTGGCGCGCCAGCTGGGCGACTGGCTGTACGCGCTGGGCTTTGCGGGCGAATACACCCTGATCCGCGCCGGGCGCAGCATCCGCGCCGCCGCGCTGTGGCTGGCAGCCGCGTTCCTGCGGGGCTGGAACAACGTGATGGACATCGCTTTCCCCGGCGCGCGCACCGTGCTGCGGGAGCTGTTCGGCCCGGTATACGTCTTTTGCCGGGGCGTGCGCAACATCTGGCTGTACGGCGACGGCGTCCGGCGGGAGCAGGGCTTCTGGGCCGGCATCGTGGCCGACGTGCAGTATCTGGGCCGCGGCGCGGTCCGCTATGCGGGGCTGCTGCCCCGGATGGTGGTCTACCTGCTGCCGCTGGCGGCTCTGGCTGTCCTGCTGACGGTGGTCCAGTTCACGGTGGGCCGCCCCTATACCCTGGCGGTGGAAGTCAACGGCACCACCGTGGGCAACGTAGCCAACGAGACTGTCTTTGACGCCGCCCGGGAGGATGTGCTGCAGCGCGTCAACTACGCCGGCGCTTCGGGCGACGCCCAAGTGACCATCGAACCCACCTACCGGCTGGCCACCAGCAGCGATGTGCTGGACGAGGGGCAGATGGCCAACGCCATCCTCTCGGCGGTCAGCGAGGAGATCAGCGAGGGCACCGCCCTTTACTTAGACGGCGAGCTGACGGCGGTATGCGCCGAAGGCAGCCAGCTCCAGCTCTACCTCAGCAGCCTGCTGGAGCCCTACGAGGACCCCGACGACCCGAATGTCTCGGTCAGCTTCAACCGCGAGGTCACGGTGGAGCAGGGGCTGTACCTCACCGGCAGCTTTATGGACTACGCCGACGTGGTGGCCCTGCTGTCCGGGGTGCGGCAAGCCGAGCGGGTCTACACGGTGGTGGCCGGCGACAGCATCAGCCTGATCGCCGCCAAAAACAACCTGACCACCGCCGAGCTGTGCGAGCTGAACGGCATCACCACCGACACCGCCATCTTCCCCGGGGACGAGCTGATCGTCACCCGGGAGGAGGCCATGCTGGAGGTGCAGATCACCCGCACCGTCAGCTGGACCGAGGAGATCCCCTTCTCCACCAAGCAGACCCAGTCCAGCGACTACGCTTTCGGCACCACCCGCACCGTCCAGGAGGGCGCGAACGGCGTGCGCACCATCACCGCCGAGAACGTCTACGCCACCGACGGCACCATGCTCAGCCAGACTATCCTGAGCAGCGAAGTGACCAAAGCGCCGGTGGACCGGGAGATCGTGGTGGGCACCAAGCTGCCCAGCGGCAGCGTGGCCCAGGTGGGCAACGGCACCTTCATCTGGCCGGTGCCCCAGTACACCGGCTGCTCGCGCTGGTATTCCAGCAGCCACAAGGGCGTGGACATCAACGCGCCGGCGGGCACCCCCATCTACGCTTCGGCCAGCGGCGTCGTCACCAAGGCCGGCTATGAGCGGGCGGGCGCCGGCACCGGCTATGGCTACTCCCTCATCATCGACCACGGCAACGGCTACAGCACCCTGTACGCCCACTGCCTGTCCCTGTCCGTCAGCGCCGGCCAGGCCGTCCGCCAGGGCCAGCTGATCGGCTATGTGGGCTCCACCGGCCGCTCCACCGGCAACCACTGCCACTTCGAGATCCGCCATAACGGCCGCTATCTGCCGCCCCAGAACTATTTCAACAAGTAACAACGGGCCGGCGCGCCCCGCGCCGCCCTGCAGGCCATCCATACACCGCATAGAAAAAAGGAGGTTTTTTCCATGTCCACTCCTCACATTGCCGCCGAAATGGGCGATTTCGCCAAGACCGTCCTGATGCCGGGGGACCCCCTGCGGGCCCAGTTCATCGCCGAGACCTTTTTGCAGGACGTCCGCCAGGTGACGGGCGTCCGGGGGATGCTGGGCTTTACCGGCACCTACGAGGGCCGGCCCATCAGCGTGATGGGCAGCGGCATGGGGATGCCGTCCATCGGCATCTACTCCTACGAGCTGTTCAAGTTCTACGGCGTGGAGAACATCATCCGCATCGGCTCGGCCGGCAGCTACACCGACAAGGCCAAGCTGTTCGACGTAGTGCTGGCTTCCGGCGCGGTGAGCGAATCCAGCTACGCCAAGACCCAGAGCGGCTTTGAGGGCCACATCACCTTCCCCAGCCGGGAGCTGAACGAGAAGCTGCGCGCCTCTGCCGCCAAGCAGGGCATCCCCCTCATCGAGGGCAACATCCATTCCTCCGACGTGTTCTACCGCCAGCCCTCCGACGCAAAGCCCACCTACTGGGAAAAGCTGCGGGATGAGCAGGGCTGCGTCTGCGTCGAGATGGAGAGCTTCGCCCTCTTTGCCAACGCCCAGGTGCTGGGCAAGCACGCCGCCTGCCTGCTGACCATCTCGGACAGCTTCGTCTCGCCCGAGGCCACCACCGCCGAGCAGCGCCAGAAAAGCTTCACCGACATGATGAAGGTAGCCCTGGGCGCCGACTATTGAGGGAGGGCGCGCCATGTCTGAACTTACCCGGGAAGAAAAGCAGGCCCTGATCCGGGCGGCTCTGGACGCCCGCACCCGGGCCGTGGCCCCCTACAGCCGGTTCACGGTGGGGGCCGCCCTGCGCAGCGCGGACGGGCAGGTGTTTACCGGCTGCAACATCGAAAACGCCGCCTTTACCCCCACCAGCTGCGCTGAGCGCACCGCCCTGTTCACGGCAGTCAGCCAGGGCGTGACCCGCTTTACCGACATCGCGGTGGTGGGCGCCAAAATGGGCGAGGTGAACGAACTGGTCACCGCCCCCTGCGGCGTCTGCCGGCAGGCGCTGTACGAGTTCTGCGGGCCGTCTTTGAACGTCATCATGGCCAAGACCCCCGACGATTTCATCGAGCGGACGCTGGGCGAGCTATTGCCGTTTGGCTTCGGCCCCGCCAACATTGAGTAAAAAGAGGGAAGGTATTTCCTCTTGCGCTTAGCCGGTTTTTGCGGCGCGGGGCAGTGCCCGCTTGCGAAAACCGGAGCGCTGCTCCGGGTTGCGGTGCCCTGCTTTTGCTTCGGGCGCCGCAGCGCCCTCACAAAAGACAGACCGCGGCCCCTGCTCTGCTTCGGCTGTATCTGCCGCAGGCAGCGCCTCAGCTGCGCAGCCAGCCGCGGCTCGCTGTTTCGTCCACTGGACGCGCTTCGCCGCGGCTGCCGTTCGGTTTCGGCCCGGCCAATATCGAGTGATCTGCACCGCCTCTGCCTTTGCCGGCAGGGGCGTTTTTGCTCTTTGCGGGGCCGGGCGCGATTCGCGCCGAAAAAGCGCGCCGGCCGTGGAGGGAATGTATCACTTTTTGACAATTTGACGGAAATATTGTAAAGATTTTGTAATGTAAAATTGCTTGCGCCCAACACATTTTGCGGCTATACTGGAGTATAGAGAATGTGCCGCTGTGTCCGCACGTTCTTATCTGTCCAGAAAATGGTTGCATACAACTGTAAAAAAGGAGAGAATTTCTTATGAATATGATTTCGCGTCGTAAGTTCATGGCCGTGGCTGGCGCAGCCGCTGCCGTTTCTGTTCTGGCCGCCTGCGGCGGTTCTTCTTCCAGCACTTCCTCCAGCACCGCTTCTTCGGCTGCTTCCAGCGCTTCTTCCGCTGCTTCTTCCGAGGCCGCCGCTGAGGGTGCCACTGTCTCCTACGTCGCTCTGTGCTGCGATACCGGCACCATCGACGACGAGAGCTTCAACCAGGCCTGCTGGACCGCCGTCCAGAACTACATGGGCGACAACTGCCAGTACTACATCCCCGAGGCCGACGCCTCCGATGAGGACCGCGAGACCATGATCCGCCAGGCTGTCAACGACGGCGCCGACACCGTCGTCTGCGTCGGCTACCTGTACGGCGCTTCCCTGGCATGGGCTGCCGAGCAGTACCCCGACACCCGCTTCATCGCTGTTGACGTGACCCAGGCCGACATCGGCACCGACGCCATCCCCACCAACTGCTACTGCATCACCTTCAAGGAGGAGCAGGCAGGCTACCTGGCAGGCTACGCCATCGCCAAGGACGGCTACACCCACCTGGGCTTCCTGGGCGGCATGGCTGTGCCCGCCGTCATCCGTTACGGCTACGGCTTCGTGCAGGGCGTTGACGCCGCTGCGCAGGAGACCGGCAACGCCGTCGACATCAACTACTTCTACGGCGGCCAGTTCTACGGCGACGCCAACATCACCTCCCGTATGGAGGGCTGGTACACCAACGGCACCGAGGTCGTCTTTGCCTGCGGCGGCGGCATCTACACCTCCGCTCTGGAGGCTGCCATCAAGTCCAACGGCTACATCATCGGCGTGGACGTGGACCAGAACTACATCGGCGTCAACGCTGTGGCCGACGGTTCTTCTGTCTACAACCCGTTCATCACTTCCGCTATGAAGCAGCTGACCACCGCCGTTGAGGACGCCCTGGGCGACATCGACAGCGGCGAGTGGGGCACCATCGCTGCCACCAACGGCAACTTCGGCCTGCAGGAGGGCGACTACGTCGGCCTGCCCACCGCCGAGGGCAGCTGGAACTTCCGCACCTTCACCGTGGAGGAGTACGAGGCCGTCAAGGAGAAGATCGCTTCCGGCGAGATCGTCGTTGACAACTCCAGCGAGGACAGCGTGAAGCCCACCACCAGCGAGCTGGTCACTGTCAACTACGTGCAGTAAACGAAGTGCTTCGCAGTCCCTGGGGACAAAATTTCCCTGGCTGTATCCAGACCGTACGCGCTTGTCGTCCGGTCTGGATGGATCAAAATTCTATTGGCAGAGCGCCCAAAAAGCGCTCTGCTTTTTTGTGTAAAACGCACATCTCTTTTTTCCTGCCGCCCGGATCTGTGAAAATCCTCTCTTTTTTTGCAAAATGCCGGATTTTTATCCATCTTTTCCTTGCAAAGTGTCCGCAGAATACGTTATAATGAATAAAGTGAGAACAATGCGTCACCATTGTGTGAAAGGAGAGTGAGCAGATTGGCCGAGGATTATGTGATCGAGATGCTCCATATTACCAAGGAATTCCCTGGGATCAAGGCAAACGATGATATTACCCTCCAACTGCGCAAAGGCGAGGTGCACGCCCTGCTGGGTGAGAACGGTGCGGGCAAAAGCACCCTGATGAGCGTTCTGTTCGGCCTGTACCAGCCCGAACAGGGCACCATCCGCAAAAACGGCAAGGAGGTGCAGATCCGCAACCCCAACGATGCCAACGCCCTGGGCATCGGCATGGTGCACCAGCACTTCAAACTGGTGGAGTGCTTCACGGTTCTGGACAACATCATCCTGGGGGTGGAGCCCAACAAGCTGGGCTTTCTGCAAAAAGCCGAGGCCCGCAAAAAGGTCCTGGCCCTGAGCGAAAAGTACGGCCTGCGGGTAGACCCCGACGCTTTGGTCAGCGACATCTCGGTGGGTATGCAGCAGCGCGTGGAGATCCTCAAGATGCTCTACCGCGACAATGAGATCCTGATCTTTGACGAGCCCACCGCCGTTTTGACCCCGCAGGAGATCGACGAGCTGATGGAGATCATGCGCGGGTTCAAAAAGGAAGGCAAGAGCATCCTCTTTATCACCCACAAACTGAACGAGATCATGGCCGTCGCCGACCGCTGCACCGTCCTGCGCAAGGGCAAGTATGTCGGCGTGGTGGACATCGCCAACACCACCCAGGAAGAGCTTTCCCGCATGATGGTGGGCCGCGATGTCCAGCTGCAGGTGGAAAAGGCCCCCGCCAAACCCGGCGAGGTGATCCTGGACGTGCAGCATGTGACCGTCCCCAGTTCCACCCACAAGAAAAACGCCGTCAAGGACGTCTCCTTCCAGGTGCGGGCCGGCGAGATCGTCTGCCTGGCCGGCATCGAGGGCAACGGCCAGACCGAGTTCGTCTACGGCCTGACTGGCCTGGAAAAGGTGTCGGGCGGCAAGATCACCTTCTGCGGCCAGGACATCACCCATGCTTCCATCCGGCAGCGCTCCAAGGACGGCATGAGCCACATCCCCGAGGACCGGCACAAGCACGGCCTGGTGCTGGACTACACCCTGGAGAACAACATGGTGCTGCAGCGGTACTGGCAGCCCGAATTCCAGAACCACGGCTTTATCCGCAAGGATAAGGTGCGGGAATATTCGGACCGGCTGATCGAGCAGTATGACGTCCGCAGCGGCCAGGGCAGCGCGACCATCGCCCGCAGTATGTCGGGCGGCAACCAGCAGAAGGCCATCATCGCCCGCGAGATCGACCGCGACCCCAAGCTGCTGGTGGCTGTCCAGCCCACCCGCGGCCTGGACGTGGGCGCCATCGAGTATATCCACCGCCAGATCGTGGCCCAGCGGGACGCCGGCAAGGCGGTGCTGCTGGTCAGCCTTGAGCTGGACGAAGTCATGAACCTGTCCGACCGCATCCTCGTCATGTACGAGGGCGAGGTGGTCGGCGAGTTCGATCCCAAGACCACCACCGTTCAGGAGCTTGGCCTGTACATGGCCGGCGCCCGCAAGCAAGGGAAAGGAGAATGAGCGGCTTTATGGATAAGAAAAAGATGCTTTCCCGCGACGGCAAGGGCCGGTCGGCCTTTGTCAGCGTGCTGGCGGCCCTCCTGTGCATCCTGATCGGCCTGGCGTGCGGGTATCTGGTGCTGCTGGCGATCAACGCCGAGCACGCATGGACCGACGGCTTTGTCCGCATCCTGATGGGCGGCTTCTACGACGCGCCCTACGGCGTGGGCCGCACCCTGGCCAACGCCGCGCCTCTGGTGATGACCGGCCTTTCGGTGGCCTTTGCCTTCAAGACCGGCCTGTTCAACATCGGCGCAGCGGGCCAGTACACCCTGGGCGCTTACGGCGCGCTGTACTGCGCCATCATCCTGCACCTGCCCTGGTATGTCAGCCTGATCGTCTCGGCGGTCCTGGGCGGCCTCTGGGGCGCCATCCCCGGCCTGTTCAAGGCTTACCTGAACATCAACGAGGTCATCACCTCCATCATGTTCAACTGGATCGCCCTGTACCTGGTCAATGAGGTCATCTACGCGGGCGGCACCGGCCCCATGTACGACGCCCGCAACACCCGCACCCTCAACCTGCGCCGGATGGAAGGCGCCGAGGGTGTCACCATCCCCGACTTTGGCCTGAATGATATGTTCCAGACCAACAGCACCACCATCGCCATCTTCCTGGCCATCGTGGTGGCCATCGTGATCTGGGTGATCCTGGACAAGACCACCTTCGGCTATGAGCTGAAGGCCGTCGGCCTGAACAAGAACGCCGCCCGCTACGCCGGCATCAACGAGAAGAAGAACCTGGTCCTCTCGATGGTCATTGCCGGCGCGCTGGCCGGTTTCGGCGCGGGCCTGTACTACCTGTCCGGCGTGTCCGAGTGGAACCCCCTGAACTCCACCACCCTGCCCGCCATGGGCTTCAACGGCATTTCGGTGGCGCTGCTGGCCAGCTCCAACCCCATCGGCACCATCTTCTCGGCTTTGTTCATCTCCCACATCACGGTGGGCGGCTCGTTCCTGTCCACCCGGTATTATCCCACCGAGATTGCCGACCTGATCAGCGGCATCATCATCTACCTGTGCGCCTTCTCGATGCTGTTCCGCGGCAAGATCGCAAAGCTCCTCAGCGGCGGCAAACGGGCGGACAAGTCCGGCGAAAAGGAGGGCTAATATGCTGTTACTCATCAAATATACCCTGCTGTACGGCATCGTCCTGATGCTGGTGGCCCTGGGCGGTATGTTCAGCGAGCATTCCGGCATCATCAACATTGCGCTGGAAGGCATTATGGTCATCGGCGGCGTGGCCGGCGTCCTGGCCCTGACGCTGCTGCCGGCCACCATGCCCGCCTGGCTGATCGTGGTCATCTCGATTTTGGCGGCGGCGCTGGCCGGCATGGTCTATTCCCTGCTGCTGGCCTTTGCCTCCATCAACCTGAAGGCCGACCAGACCATCGGCGGCACCGCCCTGAACCTGCTGGCCACCGCCGTGGCGGTGGTCCTGGCCAAGTACTTCAGCGAGAGCGGCAGCGCCAAGCTGAACTACTCCAACCGGCCGTTCCTGTTCAGCATCGGCGGGCTGGAAATGAGCGTCTTTGTCCCGCTGGGCCTGATCCTGCTGGTGGTCAGCTATGTGGTGATGTACAAGACCCGCTTCGGCCTGCGGCTGCGGGCCTGCGGCGAGCATCCCCAGGCGGCGGATTCGGTAGGCATCAACGTGTACAAGATGCGGTACGCCGGCGTTTTGATCTCGGGCGCGCTGGGCGCCATCGGCGGCATGGCCTACATCGTGCCGCCTGTCCAGACCTGGAACTTCGAGGTCGGCGTGGCCGGCGCGGGCTTCCTGGCCCTGGCCGTCATGATCTTCGGCCAGTGGAAACCCTTCCACATCTTTGGGGCGGCCATGTTCTTTGCCGTCTTTAAGAGCCTGGCCAACATCGCCGACTCCACCTTCCTGGCCAACCTCGGCTGGTCCAGCAACATCTACAACATGATGCCCTTCATCGCCTCGATGATCATTCTGGCGTTCACCTCCAAGAACAGCATGGCCCCCAAGGCCGAGGGCATCCCCTACGACAAGGGATCGCGCTGAAAACACATCCAACGCGGCGGCAGGCGTTACGGCTTGCCGCCGTTTTTGCCCTCTCCGCCGCGTGCGGGGCACGAACGGCGACCGCGTCCTGCGGACGAAACAGGGAGCCGTGAGTGGCGCAGCGCTCCGATTTTTGCAAGGGCATTCATGCCCGCCGCAAAAAACGGCTAAGCGCAAGAGGTTCAAACGGCGGCCGCGTCCTGCGGACGAGACAGGGAGCCGTGAGTGGCGCAGCGAGACTGAGAGAGCCAAAGAAAGGACACTCCCATGCAGAAAATTCTGATCATTGGCTGTTCGGGGGCGGGCAAGAGCACCTTTGCCCGCCGCCTGCGGGACCGCACCGGCCTGCCCCTCTATTATCTGGACCGGCTGTGGCACAAACCCGACCGCACCAACGTCACCCAGGAGGCGTTCGACCGCGGCCTGGCCCAATGGCTGGCGCGGCCGGCCTGGATCATCGACGGCAACTACAGCCGCACCCTCCCCCAGCAGCTGGAAGCCTGCGACACAGTCTTTTTCCTGGACTTCCCCCTGGAAGTCTGCCTGGCGGGGGTGGAAAACCGCCGGGGCGTGCAGCGCCCGGACATGCCCTGGGTGGAGGAGGAGCTGAACGCGGAGTTCCTGCAATACATCCTGGACTTTGGCCGGGATCAGCTCCCCATCGTCACCGCCCTGCTGGAACGCTACCGGGGGCGCCGAAAGATCATCACTTTCCATAGCCGCGCCGAGGCGGACAACTATCTGAACGCGCTGGCCGTGACCCTTCGGCCCTACCGGCCCGAGGACTGTCCCGCCCTCGCCCACCTGTTTTACGAGACGGTGCACACCGTCTGCGCTGCGGACTACACCCCCGCCCAGCTCGAGGCCTGGGCGCCCGGCAGCGGCCCCGACCTGGCCGCATGGGACGCTTCCTTTCAGGCACACACCACCCTGGTGGCCGAGATCGGTGGCCGGCTGGCCGGCTTCGGGGATCTGGACCCCGCCGCCGGCTACCTCGACCGGCTGTATGTGCGCAGGGAGTTTCAGCGGCGCGGGGTGGCCAGCGCCCTCTGCGATGCTCTGGAACAGGCGTCCCGCGCACGCCCCCTCACCACCCATGCCAGCCGCACCGCGCGGCCTTTCTTTGAAAAGCGGGGCTACCGCGTCCTCCGCCCCCAGCAGGTGGAACGCCGCGGGCAGCAACTTGAAAATTTCGTCATGGAAAAACCGTGAACTTTTTGCCAATTCTCAGCCCCAGCCCTTGCTTTTGGGTAAAAGTCATACTATACTGGAACCAACAACACCACCCGGATTGGAGTGATCTTCTATGCGTATCTACGACATCATTGCAAAAAAGCGGGACGGCGGCACCCACACCCGCGCCGAGCTGGAGACCCTCATCAACGGCTACGTTGCAGGGGACGTGCCCGACTACCAGATGGCCGCCTGGATGATGGCGGTCTACCTGCGCGGGATGACCGATGAGGAGACCGCCCTGCTCACCGACGTCATGGCCCACAGCGGCGAAATGGTGGACCTTTCCCCCATCGCGGGGATCAAGGTGGACAAGCATTCCACCGGCGGCGTGGGCGATAAAACCACTTTGGTGATCGCCCCCATCGCGGCGGCCTGCGGGGTCAAGATCGCCAAGATGAGCGGCCGGGGCCTGGGCCACACCGGCGGCACCATTGACAAGATGGAGAGCGTCCCCGGCACCCGCACCGCCCTGAGCCAGGAGGACTTTTTCGCCCAGGTGAACCGCACCGGCATCGCGGTCATCGGCCAGAGTGAGAACATCGCCGTCGCCGACAAAAAGATGTACGCGCTGCGGGACGTCACCGCCACCGTCAGCTGCATCCCCCTGATCGCCTCCAGCATCATGTCCAAAAAGCTGGCCTCCGGTTCGGACGCCATCCTGCTGGACGTCACCACCGGCACCGGCGCTTTCATGAAAACGGTGGAGGAAAGCATCCAGCTTGCCCGGCTGATGGTGTCCATCGGCGTCCACCACGGCCGCAAAGTGGCCGCCATGATCACCGATATGGACACCCCCCTGGGCCACAACATCGGCAACAGCCTGGAAGTGATGGAGAGCATGGAGGTGCTGAAGGGCCGCGGCCCCGCCGACCTGACCGCCGTCTGCATCGAGCTGGCCGCCTATATGCTGGTGCTGGCGGGCAAGGGCACCCCCGACGAATGCCGGGCCCTTGCGCGGCAGGCCATCGCCGACGGCAGCGCCTTTGCCAAGTGCAAGGAGATGTTCGCAGCCCAGGGCGGCGACACCCGCGTTCTGGACGATTACAGCCTGTTCGCCCAGCCCGCCGCCAGCTATGAACTGCTGGCCGGCACCGAGGGCTACATCACGGCCAATGACGCCGAAAAGATCGGCACGGCCAGCGTGCTGCTGGGAGCCGGCCGCGAAAAGAAGGGCGACCCCATCGACTACGCCGCCGGCATCGTCCTGCACAAAAAGCGGGGCGACTACGTCCGCCGCGGCGAAAGCCTGGCCACCTTCTACGGCGCGCCCGAGCGCTTTGCCGCCGCCGAAGCCTGCTACCGCTCCGGCCTCGCCATCGGCCCCGACAAGCCCGAGGAACTGCCCCTGATCTACGCCATCGTCACCGAGGACGGCGTGCAGAAATTCTGAAACGAAAAACAGTCCCTGCTCTCCAAAATGGGAGCAGGGGCATTCTTATTCTGCTATGTGGGGCGCAGGGTTTACAGGGCTTTTTCGGCGGCTTCCACCACGTGGGAGACCAGCACCGAGGTGGTCATGGCGCCGACGCCGCCGGGCACGGGGGTGATGGCGGCCACCACCGGCTCGGCCTCAGCAAAGCGGACGTCGCCGCACAGCTTGCCGTCTGCGCCGGTGTGGATGCCCACATCCACCACCACCTGGCCGGGCGCAAAGCAATCGGCCCCAATGGCCCCCTGTTTGCCCATGGCCACCACCAGCACCTCGGCCTGACGGCAGAGAGCCGGCAGGTCCCGGGTGCGGGAGTTGCAGAGGGTGACGGTGGCGTTTTTGCGGTCCAGCAGCATGGCGGCGGGCTTGCCCACCACCAGACTGCGGCCCACCACCGTGACCCGTTTGCCTTCGAGGGGGATGCCGTAGTAGTCCAGGATCTCGGCGCAGGCCTGGGCGGTGCAGGGGGCGTAGCCCACCCCGCTGCCGGTGAACACCCCGGCCAGGGAGGCGTCGGTGATGCCGTCCACGTCCTTTTCGGGGGCCAGGGCGGCCCGGACCGTCCGGTCGTCCATCTGGGTGGGCAGAGGCCGGAACAGCAGGCACCCATGGATGGTGCGGTCCCGGTTGACCTCGTCCAGGACGTCCAGCAGTTCGGCCTGCTCGGCGTCGGCATCCAGCTGGAAGGGCCGCACCGCGATGCCCAGTTTGCTGCAGCGGGCCAGCACCCCGCGCTCATAGGCGAGGTCGTCCTCGCGGGCGCCCACCCGCACCACCGCCAGGGTGGGCGTGGCGCCCTGGGCGGCCAGGGCCGCGGCGCGGGCGGCGGTCTTTTCATTCAGGGCGGCGGCGGCCGGGCCGCCTTTCAACAGCAATGCGCTCATTTCAGTTCCCTCCCAGACGTTTGCTCACGTTGGCGTAGACGGCCTCGGCCCGGGGCAGGTACGCCGCCCGCAGGGCCTCGGCACGGGCGTCCAGCTCGGCCGCATGGGCCCGGTCCGCCATCAGGCGGGTGTTCACCGCCACGTTGAGGCCGGCGGCCTCCAGCGCGGCCCGGCAGAACAGCGCCCCGCACCCGGCGTCCGACACGGCCAGCACGCTGCCCTTGGCCTCGTATGTTTCCAGCAGGGCGATGGCCTCGCCGCAGGCCGCCATGATCTCGAGCGGCACCGCGGCGGCGGCGTCCAGCGCCTGCGCCATAACGGCGGCGCGGCTGGGGTCGTCCTTGGGGATGCCGTAGGCTTTGGCCAGCGGGGCAAAGGCCGCGGCGTCCGCCTCCACCAGCCCCTCCAGCCGGGCGCGGAGGGCCTCGGCTTTCTCGTTCAGGGCCAGGATGTCCGCCTCGACGGCAGCGTATTTGGGCTTGCCCGCCGTCAGGCAGCCGACCATGTTGCCCAGGGCCACGCCGACCGCCCCCACCAGCGCGGCCGCGCCGCCGCCCCCCGGCGTGGCGGATCTGGAGGCCAGTTCAGCCAAAAATTCTTCGCAGGTTTTGTGCATCATTTCCATGTGTAGATCCCCCTCTCAGTGATGATCCCGTCCAGGCGGACGTCCAGCGGCCCGGCCGCAGCGGCGTCCACTTTCTGCGCCTCGTAGGCGATGCCGTAGACCGCCGCCCGGGCGCAGCGCGGCAGAAAACGGTCGTAATAGCCCTTGCCCATCCCCACCCGGCGGCCCGCCTCGTCGAAGGCGGTGCAGGGGGCCAGGACAAGGTCCAGCGTTTCGGGCGGCAGGGTCTCGGCGCGGGCCAGCACCGGCGTGCGGATGCCGTAGGCCCCTACCTCCCAGCCGTCCACCGGGGCGGGCAAAGCCGCCGTCAGGGTGAAGCCCTGCCCGCAGACCGGGTAGGCCACCTGTTTGCCGCAGCCTTCCAGCAGGGCGGCGAGGTCCGGCTCCCCGCCAAAGGCCGCATAGGCCAGTACCCGCCTGGCCGTCTGCCAGGCCGGCAGCGAGGCGATGCGGGCGCAGATGGCCGCGTCGGCCACCCGCCGCGCCTCGGGGCTGAGGGCCCGCCGCGCCGCGATGCCCTGCCGCCGCTGGGCGGCTTTGGCCTGGGCCAGGCGTTCCTCAGTCGTCAAAATAGAACAGCTCCTCGAACTTTTTATCCAGCGCGATGCAGAGGATCAGGGCCAGTTTGGCGGTGGGGTTGAACTGCCCCGTCTCGATCGAGCTGATGGTGTTGCGGGAGACGCCCACCATCGCGGCCAGCTGCGCCTGCGACAGCCCCGCCGCGGTGCGCGTCTCCTTCAGGCGGTTTTTGAGCACAAGCTCCGACTTCATCCGTGCACCTCCTCACAGCCGCAGCAAAAACTGCCATGTACACACACAAAAACACCCCAGGCAGCACAGGCCGCTTACCAGGTTGACCCGGTTTTTCAACCGCACATACATCCAAAGGTGGACAAAGGCGGCGTAGCCGGTGGCAATGGCGGGGTAATCCCACGCGCCCACCTCGGGCAGGCCCAGCCGGTCGGCCTGGAACACCCGCGCCAACCAGAAGAAGGCGCACAGCGCCACCACCGCCAGCGCGCTGCGGGTCATGACCCGGCCCTGGACCCGCTCCTCATATTCCCCGTTGCCCTCCTGGCGGGCTTTTTGCAGGATGTCCTCTTTTTTCATGATACGCACCTCCCGAAAGGTTGACAAGTTTTGTTTGTATTTCAAGCATAACACAGACAAGTGTGCTTGTCAACACAGGAACATAAAAAAGTCCCGTCCAGCCGACATGTGCGGATGGACGGGACACATACAGGGAAATTTTCAAGCGAGAGTGTGCGAGCCGCCTTCAGCGGCGAGTGCGCGGTTCGCTGGAAAATTTTGTCCCCAGGGGAATATTAGGGGGAAG
>ERZ1090864.36-NODE-36-length-62360-cov-300.794174_pt1 | contig 62360 bp, 99 predicted proteins | sample MGYA00478479_ERZ1090864 | MGnify/ENA primary metagenome ERZ1090864 (study PRJEB33644, sample SAMEA5815743) | chicken gut metagenome | biome: Chicken; feature: Gastrointestinal Tract; material: Caecum | place: Ireland | collected 2019-01-01 | study: A study of the...
TTTGATTAGGATCGTCTTTAAACCGTCCAACATAAATTCCAGGAATATCAATCATGTTACTCTTCTTTTTCATAACTTATTCGTCTTTTCTAGATTCAATGATTTTATCAATGTATACTTTCGCTTTCTCAAGATCTTCGATTCCATTTTTATGCTGCCAACGAAGAACGTATTTAATGACGTTTCCAGCATAGAACGCTTCAGACCCTGAAAGATCCTTTGTGAAGGCGTTAATTACATCCCATACTTCCATGCCATTCTGGTTATAGTGGGACGGATGATTGACCGAATCGGATTTCGTGTTGACATCATCAACCACTGAAAATATTTTATCGATGGCTGTGCACGGAACACAATAACAATTTCCTGCATTGCTCAAAACGTCAAATGTGTAGTCATAGTAGCCATGTCTACAGTCTATTCCTTTTCCCGGAGTTACTTTCCGAACTGTTATTGGACCTTTGCAAAGATCGTTATATACTGACTTGCTGATCCCGTACACATTCTCTCGATCCGCATCGCATACCTCATTAAAAGGTTTCAACTGAACAATATCTCCGGGTTTTACTTGAATTGCCATATCTTGTTTCGCCTCGCTTTTCTTTTGAATATTAATCGGAATGGGTGGAGAAACGCAACAGCATGAAGAATAATCAAACGGGGTCCATGGAAATGTGAACATCTTTTTCTTTCACTCCTTCTTCGAGTCTTTCAACCCAGCGATCAAGCTTTTTATCATAAGACTCTACCGTCTCAATGTAAAAGTCCCCGCAGCAGACACCCATGACTGCATATACGGAAAGAAGAACGTCTCCGTATTCTTCTTTGAAGTTTTCTTCTTCTTTGAAAATATCAAAGTCTTCCGCTATGGGTTGCTCACCGCGCAAATACCGTGCAATCTTCTGTGCGGCGTGAGCAAGCTCGGTAGCCTCTTCAGCAACTTGCTCATAAAGACTCGCTCCCGTAGAAAGCTCTCGAACTTTACCAAGTCGCTGCTCAATTTCGTTTACTGCATATGCCATATCTTGTTTCTCCTTTACGAAAAAAATAAAAAAGGAATAGCTTAGCTATTCCTCGCGTTCATCATCTGGCTATAATACCAATCAGCATTGATACCAGCATAATTCGTAAGAACGCCGTCCTTATACAGATAACCGTGAATCCATTCATCGCCGTTCTCGTCAGTATCCGTACTCTCAATCACGAAATCATATTCGTGACCAGGGTCATTGCTGACTTGTTTGTCGATGTAGTATTCAACGATACTCTCTTTGGACAGGTCTTTCGTTTCGCTGGCATTTGCCATGAAATTATTACCAACAATGATGACGCAAGCGAACATCAAAGCTACTCCAATGATAGCAACCAACTTTTTCATAATTAATAATCTCCTTTACAATAAAAGTTTTGGTTTCTCTTCATAATACATTGTGTAAATTTCGCGTGCTTTATCGAAAGGAGATCACGTATATTTTAGCACTCTTCCGTTTTTGTGACATTCTCCGCGCTCAAGATTGCGGTAACATGAGCCGGATGGAAAGAGAACTCGGCAGTTCCCTGATAATTCGGGCACACGCGTTCACTAGGAAATGATTCCAAAGTCACACATATAGGCCCGTCAATCTTTGCCCACTTTGCCCAAAACCCATTCATAGGAATCTTCATATAAATCCCGCTTTTTGTAATAGCAATGGGATACACACGGTTGATCTCTCCTTTCTTATACAGAAGGATCTCCTCAAGATGACCATCAGCGAATTCCAAAAACTTTTTATTCTCTTTCATAATTATTCTCCTCTTTCAAAAAAAAGAGGGATTGCTCATCCCTCAGTTTTAAGTGGTTGATTTAAAATGATTATTGTAATCTTTTTAAACGGATCGATCAGATAATGATTCTCAGAATCTTTATAGTCGACAAACCCGTGAATATCTTCGCTCAATTCAATGACGTCACATCCGATCTCGCGAAGTCTGTCAGTGAGCCAAGACTTTCCCGTAGGACCAGTTTTGCCCATAACAAAGAATCGATAAGATCGAATGTATGTCAGATTGTCTTTTACGATAGATAAAATGAATTCCGGACTATTTCTCATAAATATCACATCCTTTCATAAAGGAATATGTTATTTGGGCGTTTCACAATTTGAAAATCTTGATGATGAACTTTTTGATTTTCTGTTTCAGAAGTTTTCGAATGGACGGCACATAACCGTCATTGTAGCAGTATGCATCGCAGTAGCCCTCTTTTGCGCAAGTGTTGCATTTCATTTTTAATCCTCCAAAATATCAATCCGGAAGCGGTTTTTAAACATTTCTATTCTCCTTTCAAAAAATAAAGAGGGATTGTTCATCCCTCCTCGTTCAGACCGTAAGTTTTGTTTAACGCAGCTTTCCATTTCTTTCCGAAATCGCTTAACTCTTTGCTCGGCGGAACGATCATGACAGACCATTTAAAATATTTAAGACCTTTCTTAATATTTTTATAGCCTCCTTTTTCGATCGTTTTTGCAGATCGTTTAATTAAGAAAAATGCGATTCGGAATCTTACATTAATGAAAACTTTGTTTAGCATAAATATCACTCTCCTTCATTAAAGAGAATGTGATTTTCGCGTCAAGAGAGTACGGTAAGCTGGGTATGGGATACAAGTCTGAAATATCGATATGCCACTACAGAGGAATCGAACTGATCCGCTTCATCCAGCGGTTTCACAAGGACAACCATGGAACGTGGAACACCATTTCTTTCATATGTAGAACTCTCTTTGTGTAGCACAATGCATTTCATTCCAGCGTCAATCCCCCGATTGAATTCACAAATGTCTCCGACTTTTAAATTGTCAAACTCAATCTTCGTCATCTTTGTCGTCCCTTTCTTCTCGTTTGACGATCGGGTCATACATTTCGCATTCACCCGTTGGATTAATTGTAACATAGCTCGCCGCCATGCAGTAGCCAGCATTGTTTTCCCTACAAAGTCTTGCCTCGCAAATCATTTTACGTATTCCATCCTTTCAAAATATTCGTTTACAGGATTCACAGGATCTGATTTAACGAGTGTAAACCGATCTCGTTTCTCCTCTTCTGTCGGCTCATGGGTAAAGTTAATAGCATGAGCAAGATCCTGGGTATGATAACACTCAGGATTGCAAAACTCGCACATCTTTCGATCGCAAAGATAACAAAACTCGTCTTTCATCAAATGTCACTCCTTCTTTAAAATATCAATGAGGTTTGGAATGGCATTTGGAGCAAGTTTGATCTCAACAATTTCAATTCTTCCGAATCTAAGTGCGTGACCATTGATTAGATTCAAAAGATCATAACCATCAAGCTCAACATTTCGTACAGTCTTACACATAAATATCAATCCTCTTCTTTAATGTAGATTCCAATAATGTGATTAAGAGGAAAGCAAGCGATCGCTACCTCGTCATATTGAGACTCATAAAACCATACAAATCTATCATCGTAAGTATAAAAGTGAGCCTTATCGTTAAGCGTAAACTTTTTGAAATTACTAAAGAGGTCCTCTTTAATGTCGGTGATTACGTGATATGTAGGAGCATCCATACTTACTTCTCCTCTCCGGTGATCAGTTCGGAATACGGCAGCCCTTCGATCCACTCACAGAACTCTCGCCACTCATCAAGCTTATGGTCTTTTCTCGAATGGTAAATGTTATTGAGAACTTCGTAATTAAGCATGATAGTTCGTTTCTGATTATAGGAAGAGGGAAGAAGCTGAATCATCTGCCACCAGATTCTTTTATCTTTTGGCTCATAATCTTCGTCATCGGAATCCGTCCAATAATCGTCTCCTCCGTTCAAATATAAATTCCGATAATGATTTAATTCATCGATCAGGTCTTCCAGTATGTTTTTTACTCTGAAAGTAAGATGCTCATAGCTGAAATCCTCCAATGTAAACTCCTTCGCCGCAATCTTATGCATCGTCGAGCAAGAGTTTGCAACTGTGCCGATTTTGTACGTATCAAATTCCTTCCACCAATAAAGCGGAGCAGTAATATCCATGTACACAGCGATCATTCGCCGGTATTTCGCATGAACGGGCCCGCCGTTTGCAAGCCGCATCATGAGATCGTGGTCGTTTGGACCGATAGTTGTTTTAATCACTTCACTTCGCAAATCGGTTTCACCAACTGACCAGTACAGTTCTTGATCTCGATCCGGACAAGTAAACAAGCTATCGCTTCTATTCCAGGAATTCATCGGATTTCTCATTCCACGAATCGCATGCTCCCAACCGACGACTTCAGTGTGCTCAAATTTAATAGCCATAATAAGACCCCTTTTCTTTTTTCGTTTTCAGGCCGTAAAACAAAATCTCTTTTTGCTCATCATAATCTCCTTGCGAGATCATTTCGCCAAGATTTTGAATGTGCATATTAAAAGAAAGATCAATTCGTAAATCTTCCATGTCAATATCATCGAAAGAGGAAAGAATGTCGGTGCATTCTTTATATTTCTCAGGATTATTCTCTTTTACAAGAAATTCTACTGCCAAAATGTTTATAGCAGCATCCCATATATCTCTATATGCTAACATATCAAAGTTAATCATCTTTCTTTACCTCTTCGTTCGGAATATCCTCTTCAGAAATCACCCGACACTCACATTCGCAGGTAATGACAGGCTTTCTAGGAGAATATCCAAATCGTTTCATGAATTCCTCGATGATTGCAGCTTGAACGTTGTACATATTTTACTCCTTTTACAATTCATCTATGATATAGATTTTTGCACGGTTTCCCCGATGGTTCGGAATCGGCTTTACAGCTTCTTTATTTACCGTGGCACAGTCAACGTTAAGAAGATCGAGAACCGTTTGCAGTTCATCGATAAGGTACCTTTTTGATTCATTTCTTTGATAGGAGCGAAGAACTTGCGTGAATGTAACCGGTTCCGGAATATCAACATGCATATCCTGTGCTTTTTCTTTGATATGCTGAGCTATACGGTAAGTCGGAACGGCAATCGTTGCTCTAGTATCCGCTGATTTCTTAATTAATAATGCCGTTTTTCCGCTCTGTCTTCCGCCGACATAAATATCCATCACGCGTCCCTCCCAGCGTTGTAAATAGTAACGCACAGCCTAATAAACGAAACGCCGATCATGATTCCACACCCCCAAAAATACAGAGCGGGCGCAGCAATTTTGGTTCCAACGTAAATCAACAGGATTCCAGTAAGCATATTTACTCCCTCCATCCAATCACATCGGGAATCTCGATGAAATATCCATTCTCGTCTTTCTTAAGATGAAGAAAAGAAAAACCGTCTTCAAGCATTGCGTGGAGTTCGTTCCAGTCTTTGTTTGTGATCACGTCCTGTAGATCGCAGTTTTCGATGTAGAAAAGACGATTATCACCAACGCAATTGAAAAACTTGTAAAGATGGTTTACATTATCTTTTTTAAGACGCTCATAAAGATCATAAAGACTAATTTTTGGATCGATATACAAAATAACTGGGCGATAGTTAAGATCTTCACAGAAATCTTCAATATAGTAGTTTTTCATTTCAAATCTCCCTCGGAATCCACAATCTTAACAGTAATATAGTCAATACTGTTCGGATTAAAAACAACATTAGCTATCGAAATGGGTCTGCCATCTTTCATACAGTCTTTGATTCGTATGATTTCGCTTCCTCTTTTATAGTCGGCGAATTCCTCATCGGTTGCATTTCCTAAGTAATTTTCAAAAGTATCGTCCACACAAACTTCTTTTCGATTAGCCACGGCTATAATATAACGCAATTTCATTTTTCATTTCTCCTTTCATAAAGCGAATATGCTTTTGCCCCAGAAATAATTTCTACTTTTATTACCTCTTTCTTAAAAATTTTTGAAATATTAGAAAGAATTAATTTAATAGAATTATGCTTAGCGCGAAACGTCATGCAAAAATATCCATAATCTCCTTTCGGAAAATAGATTCTTCTGTAAATCACCTCCTTTTCATCCTTCATGTAACAAAAAAGTTCAAGTTTTCGCTTTGTAAATTCTTTGTCTTCTTTATTGAGAAAGGTTACTCGAATCGTTTGAATCGCGTTTCCTTTCGTTTTCTTTGAGCATTGCTTCATAATCTTCTTTTGCCTTCTTAAGACAGAAATCAATTGGACGATTTTCGCAAATTTTTTCTCTTATAAATACAGGTTCGTCAAACCCTTTTACTTTCCAAGTTCCAGTGCTATAAAGATCAAAAAAGCTAAAAGGACTATGAAGATCTTCTAAAACATGCTTACCAACAATCTCATAGCACACAGAAGATGCGATTGCGAACCTAAATATCATTCTGGAAGGCCACTCTGCTTTATTAATCGTGTTTATAGTCATAACGCCAGACCAATATTTAAGCTGATCGATCTGGCTAAGCATTACCTCATCCAAGACATCCATAATCATTCACCTCTGATCCTCTTTAAAGCTTTTTAAGAGCGCGAATTGCCTCTTTAAAGCTTTTTAAGAGCGCGAATTGCCTCCTCAAGACTCATCGGGGCTTCCTTTCCTTTATAATCTTTTGATTTCTTCTCGACGATCTTTCTAACCGAAGAGGTAGAACCGTACACTTTCTTAGCAAGGGCTTGGGCAAAAGCAGCCTGCTCATCCCAAGGATCGCCTTTTTTCTTCTTAATAACTGTAGCGGTCCCATCTGCCCAGAGAACCGTCGTAGCGTTTTTCTTTTTATTAAAAATGATTTGTTTTACCTCATACGGATTTACATTTTCTTTCATTGTTTTGTGCAGCTTATAACAAGACTCAATATCGTGCTTTACATACATTTCTTCCTCAGTTTTCTGATAGTTAGGAACCATTTCGATCGTCAATTTACGCTCCGCACCTGGATCATATATGGCTTCAACGCTAATCGGAGTATAATACACATTACCGATCTTAATGTATTCTTCACCGAGCATCATTTGAGCAGTGTTCATTTCTTTTCCTCCTCATAGTACATGGGCTTATGGCTCCAAGTGTTTGTAAAAGTGCTCAGACAATCTTCACACGGATCATCTGTTTCTAATTTTTCTTTATGAATACAAGTGTTACAGTATTCAAATTTTACAGGTTTTTCAGCATTAATCTCCATTATTTACAAACCTCCACAATATCCAATGGTTGTTTGCTTATAGCAAAGCATGCAATAAGCAGGGCTAGATTCCTTTCCGTTAAATTCTTTGAATTCTTGAGATGGAATATAAGCCATGCACTGTTCCTCATCGCAGTCGGCGAAGCTTTCTATTACGGTTGTATCTAAAGAATGGGGTGTAGTTGTAATTACTATTTTAAAAGGGCAACATTTCATATTTAATTCTCCGTTCTAATACAAATAGTTCTGATTTCAGGATCGTAATAAGCAAAATATCCATTCGAACGAATAATCTCAATGGAAGAGTCGATCACCTTTCTAGAATAGCCGCATCCAGAAACGTTAAAATATCGTTTACCCCCAAGAGGCATCGATTTCTTAAACTCAGTTTCGAGCTTTTCAGCAAACTCTTTTGCTTTTCGATCCTTACTGCTTTCAGTCATGATTAGCCTCCACGATTTCATACACATAGTGATTCGGAAAACGATAGATTGGATTCTTTCTCACAACATCGATCCAATACCTTGCTTGATTTTTAGTTCCAAACCTGGTGGCACTTGAAATATCAAGCGTATCTCCATATCCATATCCGCTTTTGGATACATAAAGATACTTTCTCTGTTTCTTTTGTTCGTCGTGTAAAATAACAATGTAATAGAGTAGTTCGTTCATGATTCCTCCTAAAGACTCAGCTTCTAATGTTTGGAATAGTTTTAATCTTTAACTGTTTTCCAGTTCTTTCGTCGATATAAACTTTTCCAATCTTCGGTTCGTCGATAACCAGAACAACTCGAACAACATGATCAGTTATTTTTCCGCAAAACGGGCAAATAACCTTTCCGTAAATTTTGCTAACGAATTTTCGATGACAGTGGTGGCACTCATCTTCAAAAATATAAGATTTCTTATCCATCCAGTACCTCCACAAGATTTATCTCAATGTACATCCATACATTTACAGTTTCAACAGGGTTCACACTTTGAATGATGGAGTTTTTAATCTCTTCATACCATTCATAGTTATTATAAAACTCCCATTCTTGGCGCGCTGGATCGTAATCGCAAAGGGGAGCTATATTCCCATTCATAATAATATCAATGCTGGGCATCTCGATCCATTCAGTGTCACTCGTACGTTTTTTGATCTCATCAAGAAAGTCTTCCAGAGTGTAATTTTTATCGAGAGAGCAATCATAGATTACATGCTCTGCTTCACTATTTTGTCCAATGAAACGTTCTCTTTCTTTAAAGCTGATCATTTTTCACCACTCCTATCATCGTCCAAAACAATCTTCACTCTCAAAGTTGCGATATCAGAGTATTCAGACGTATTGTTCATAACGAAATGATTCTTAAGAAGTTCTGCCTGTTTCCACGCTTCGTTCTTTGTAGAGAACAGAGTTGCTTCTTCCAGCTCAGAAACCGGAGTAACATTCATCTCTTTCGCATCAGAACGCTCGAATTTGAAATAAACTTCATACTTTTTCAAGAACTTACCGCTGATGATATACATAATTTATTTCCTCCTTAAATTACTTTAAAAGTTTCTTAATAATTACAATGAGTCCAATCAAAGCCAAAAGACCAATTGCAAACCCGTGAGAGAACACAAGACCGAAGACAGTGCAGACAACCCAGATTAGCATATCAAGAGCTAAATACAGAATCGCAAAGCAAATGAAAAGAATCAAAAGTGCTCCAAGACACCCACCCATTTTTATACCTCCTCAGTTTCGGTTTCAATAAACCATTTCGTATCATCAAGCTTCCCGGTTTCAGGATCGTAGTACTCCATCTTTTCCTCTTTACATCTTCTGAGCATCTCATTTGCAATGTCTTCACTGCTTGTAAACCAAGCTGCATCTTTTGAGGAAGAGATCGTTTTATCCCCATAGATGTTTAAAATCAAGTAAGCGCTCCATTTACGATGCCAAATTTTGATACGATACTTTGTAATAGTCATTTTTATTCTCCTTTCTAAAAAGAAAAGAGGACCTAAAATATAAGTCCTCTAAAATGCATTACGAAAGAATTGCAGTGATAAAAGCCATGCCGAACAAAATCGCAGCAAAACCAAGACCAAGGCCAATTCCAACCGCAAAGTATTTTTTGATGGTTTCTTTCATTTTAACCATCCTCCTTTCTTCATAATAGATTATGTAGAATATGCGAACCGGCCTTCATTGAAATCCTTTTTTTCACTCAATGCTTTTGTAATTCCTCGATCAATCATACTATTACTTTTTAGATAATAGTAGTAAAGATCAGAAAATGGTGTATTCATTCGATCAATTCTTCCAGCCGCTTGGGTCATTGTTTTATAACTATAATTCAAAGAGTAAAATATAATCGTGTTTGTTTCAATACAATTAAACCCTTCACTACCTGCATTATAGTTAATTAAATATACCCAAGAGTCTGTGTTTGGAATCGGCTCGTGTTTATGGCCATTCCATTGCGCTATTCCAACTCCTTTCACTTGTTTAAATAGATTTAGTAAAATATCAAGCTCGTAATCAAAGTTATAGAAGATCAAACAGGTAGGATGTTTTTCAAATACTTCCATTAATTTAATCTGCCTGGAAATATCAGAATTTGTGATCTTTCTTAAAATATAGCAATATTCACTTACGCTTTTAATTGGCTCAAAGTTATTAAACGGGTTCTTTCGCTCTTTTGTTACGAGTTTACTTTGCTCTCTATCATAAGAGACATAAATATACTCATAATGTGCATTTGTTTTTCTTTGATAATTCATCTCAACTAAGACTAGCTTTCTTAATCGAATGAGTCTTCCTGTGTTTAAGTATCTATCTACAATATGGTATTTAATTGGCCATTTGTAAATAATATGGTTTTGAATGAATTGTGTTCTACTTTTGTAGAATCCATTTGCGATAAAGATCGGAATATAATCTTCCCATTTATCGCCCGGAGTCGCAGATAGAACGATCCATTCATTGGCTTTTGCTATTTTTAAGAAAGATTGAACCCACGTTCCACTTCCAGTAATATGATCCTCGTCCAAAATAAAGAAAGCATTTTGCACTTTTACATACTTTTTAATATTTTGCCAAGAATCAATTACCACTTTATGCTTATATATTTTCGTTTTTTCATCGTTTGTAATTAAAAATATACTTAATTCTTTCTCCCATTCTTTTTTATCTCTTTTTTGAGCGGTTGTAATAATGTATAAATCTTTTGGTTTTTTCATCTTCTTGTATTTCTTTCCAAGAAGAAACGATTCATCGCCTCCATTTTGTAAATAGTAATAAGCAATTGACGTTAAACTTTTTCCTGATCCGGTTCCACCTTTTAATAGACAACCGTTATGTATTCTATGAACTGCGTCAAGTTGATAGTCGGTTAATTTGAATGACAATCATCCTCACCTTCTTTTGATTTACTATCTAACAATCCGGAAAGCCAGAGCATCAGAAATAATTGGTATTTGTCTGTTTCCTCTTTCGTTTCTCTGCAAGGAAAACTTTTTACAGGTTTCGAATAGTGAATTCCGCAAGGCGAGGACGCCTCCTCCATCTGTACGACACTGCCATACAAGGAGCATTCGTAATGATCATCGTAATTTCCAGTGGGGTCCCCAAACATGTTTACAAGAGGTGTAATCTTATGATGCAAAAATTTGCATTCGGAACAGTATTTTCCATCCGGGATTTCAATTTCGACTTTCATATTTTTCCATATCCTCCTGAATCAATTTAAGCATCTTATGTGTTTCGGAAAGAGTAGTGCCATGAATGTCTTCATACCTCCTTGCAGCTGCGGCAAGACGACCCTGCTTCAAAAGATCAATGACTGTGGGCGGATCAACAGGAACCAGGAATCCATCGGCAATCAGCATATCGAGAAGTGACTTAAATTCTCCAAGACTTTCTTTTCCAATGAGCAGATCGCCGAGATGCGTGATCTCAAAATCCCAGATAAATTTCCCGGTAAGCGTGCTCATATACCATTTCGTATTGCGGATCCAAAGACTTTCGTTCATTTTTATTCTCCTTTTCAAAATAAAAAAAAATAAAAATAAAATAAAAAATAAAAAGAGACTCAAAAACTTTCGTTTAAGAATCTCTTTTTTTTTTGTGTTCATTTGCTCTTGATCAGGAACACACGCTCTCCCCGCTTGATTACCTTAATGTTGAAGCGGAACCGTTTGATGGACTGGCTCAGGCAGACTGCAGCTGAACTAGCATTTTTGTGAGGATACCCCCTCAGTTCAACGCAGTCTAACCCAGACTCCTGAAATTCCACCAAGATGTTGTAATTGCTTCCTTTCCGTTGAGGAACCACACTCGGGATTTTCTGTGTTTCGATAGGTACAAGTTTCATTTTAAACACATCCTTTCATAAAGGAATATGTGAATATCGCGTGGTGGGCCAAGAGGGATTTGAACCCCCGACTACTCGCTTATGAGGCAAGTGTTCTAACCTACTAAACTATTGGCCCATAAAAGAGAAAGGAGCCTGTTAAAGACTCCCTCTCTTTTTTAAAGCTTCGAAAGCTCTTCGATTGACAAAGCTCTCATCGCAGAATGGGTACACGCTTTCCCAAGAGACAGATAGCTCAAGAATGTATAGCCCTTTTGGTATGACCATTCGTAAATATCACGCCACAAAGCTTTCCAGAACCAGTTCCATCCACAGGAAATCTCCCATCCAATGATTTTGAGTATGCGAACCATAGTATAACCTCCTTTACTTTTCATAAAGGAGAATGTCTAATTCGCGAAGTGTTACACGATCGTGCAGTCACGATACTTATCGCCCAGCGGGTCCGGAGCAAGCTTTGCATACAGCTCATCCAGATACACGCTTACCTTACCGGGCTGATACTCGTACGGATTCAATGCAACATCCACCCTTTCAATATCAGCATAATCAAGCTCGCCAATGGTCGCCTCATTCAATGCAACCTTATTCCCGCTATCTGTGATCATGAACACTTTCGGAGGCCGAACGTCAAAACGGACATTCACACTAACGTAAGGGGTGGGCTCTTCTCCTTCATCGCGAGGACGAAGCGTACGGACATTCCAACCACGATCAGACAAGTCCTGTGCGGTTTTCGGATCTAGAACAATAGAGAAACTGCGCTTACCACCATCTGGATGATACCGATCGGGACGACCAGAGAAGTTAGAGAACGGAATACGAGTGTTTTCGATAACGATAGAATTGCGATTCATAACTAATCTCCTTTCAAAACATCAACGAACGCTAAATGCGTCTGTCGGACTATAAACGTTTCGAAGACTTTCATTTTCGGAAAAATCATAAAAATCTCCGAATTTGCTAATGGTTTCTATTGCTCCGTCTACCATAGCTTCAAAATATCTTGTATCAATGTTTTCTTCAAACTCAGTTCCTCGAATGTCTTCACTTTCTAAAAACCGATAGCCTTTACATCCACTGACACTATCATATTTCGTTACGCCGGTTAAAGGGTTTGTATTTTTCCTAACAAGAACACCTCCACCAAATCCGGGTTTGATCGGACAAAACTGCCCAACACGTCCAATGAAACGGTAGTCGTGTTCTCCTTCAGGAAGTTTTTCGTTCATGTCGAGATACATTGCGGATTTCGATACAGAGTTTGTAACACAGAGATCGTCAAATGTGATCGGCTCTTTAGAAAACAAGGATTTAAACACATAAGGGATTTGGAATTGAGCTCCTGTAGCCGTCCATTCTCCTGGAGAGTCTGGATCGTCTTCATCAAGTTTTGCAATATACACAGCATCATTTACTAAACAGATCTTTTTAAATGCATGTTCCACTTCAAAAGAATATCCATACTTCTTACCGTAGTCGAGAATGAAGTCTGCAATCTCTTTATCTGGATTTGCTACTTTAATTGAATCTGTTTTGATATGAATTACAGTGTATCCACGATCCTGTACTTCATGCTTTAGATTAATCATGAAAAGTGCACCACGAAGAGCAACAATATTGTTCTCATTACGAGGGTCTCTAAAGGGGTTTTGATATGTTGCTGCAGTCATTCCGTAACAACTATTTTGAGCCAGCTTGAGGGCTTTTGACAAATCTTTTGCTTTTCCCTCGTCATTAAGATATGGAGCAAGTTTTCCGTCCAGCATTCCTCTTGCTTTTTCGAAATCTTTATGCTTGATCGCAGTTCTAGCATCTACAAGATCAGCGTATCGTTTTGTATACTCGCCGAACAAATTTAGCGCTCGAATGGAAGATGGATGCATTCCAGAAACATCAAAACACACAGCTCTACCATAAATTCCAGGCTCAGCATAAACATAACCACCAAATCCAGCATCTTCACCACGATAATAGTTATGCGCTTTTCCGTCTTCGCTTTTTGATTTCGGAACGAAAGTATAACCAGGAAATTCGTTAATCGGCATTTTCATAGCTCCTTTCGTCCATATAATCAAAATGATAGCCTTTTGCTTGGTATTGCTTCTTTCTGAGAACATTGCATACCGAAGCAACGCTCATACCAAGAACCCTAGCAGCCTCTGTTTGACCTCTAAAGACAAGCTCCTCTCCTGTTTCCAAATTTGTTGCTTTGATAAGTCCATTATGTCGCCCATAGATGTAATTGGAAATATCAATCGATTCTTCTGGATCACAGAAATAATAATTGCATATGGCAGAAGATTTACCAAAGAGGACACTAGAAATAGATGTTTGCGAGATTCCAAGAACTCTAGAGGCTTCTTGTTGACTCTCAAAAAGAAATTCCTCACCGGTAATAAGGTTAATCGCTTTTACAGGTCTACGACGAATTCGCATAGCTGCTTCTCTATCTTCCTCTGTAAAATATCTGAATCTTCCATGCTTAATACAATCCTGCATATTGTCTGTCGCTGTACCCCAAGCAAGATTTTCAACCCTATCATCATAAGGAATATCATTTAAATGGCGAACAACCGGATAATGATTAGGGTTAGGAATAAATGCTTCGGCAACCAGACGATGAACATATTCCTTTTTCTTTTCGCCGTTTCTAAAAATGGTAACATAAAGATAACCAGTTTTAGAATTTTTGGTCGGAGTTAAAAGATTCGGACGATTATATCTACCAGGCCCAATTACTCTTCCGATACTTGATACATAATAGCCGTCATATCCAGTATATGCCCATTCTTCTCCTTCAACAGGCTCAATCCCTTCAATAAACATTTTATCACCTCCTTAATATTGTTTTCCCGTAGCCAAATCAGTGTAAACAAGCTTCGGATGCTTCTCATGACCAAAGATGATCCTAGTGGTAAGCGTGTTTGTGGTATCATTGACCGTCATGCCAGCCAAGTCTGCCAGAATCTCTCGAGCCAAGAAATCACCCTGCAAATGTTCGAAGACCGCTTCGGTCGCTTCTACATCGTTAGCGCAATACGAGGCCACTTCTTCGAAACGATTCTCAGGAACTTCTTCGTCCCAAGGAATTGCGAGCTCCTTATGGTGGATCTTCAGTTCGATCTCCCACTTCTTAAGACTCTGCTTCTTCGCTGCAAAGTCGTAAATATCAGTATAGGAGAGGTTATACGCTTCACCAAACCCATGCGTAACTCGCTTATCGTCACTCACAAGAGCCTGAGAGAGCGAGTACAGCTGGTAGTTCGTATACCCGAGAAGTCGTGCATAGATGATGTGGTTATCGTATTTGCGGTTATTAAAGCCAACCAACCGGTAGTTAAGAAGTTCTTCAATCTGCTTACTGCTCGGATTAATCCACTTAATAACGGCCTTCTCACCACGCTTTTTCCAGCAAACGACGAATAGGTTTTTAAACACTTCAACGTCAAAGAAAACGATAGGAGATTCAAACTCCTTGTTCTCTGTTTCGGTCTCACTCTTAAAGTGCATTTTTCCAACCAGCTCAATCGCTTTTTGTGCTTGGTGAGAAGAGTTTGCTGCAAATATCAAGATGGAATTACGAAGATCAGACACATCGTAAGGAATTCCACGTTTATATGCATCTTCCAGAGCATTGAAAATATAATCAACGCTAGGCTTTGTATATGGAGAATATTCCTTATTCAGGTTCCTTCGAATGATGGTGCGAAGCATCTTTTCATTCTTGATGCCCTCCCAATTAACCATCTCTTTTTCATCTCCTTTCAAAGGAAGTCCAGAGGAGATCGTAGCAATCGGAAGACTGTTACATTTTGTAAGTTTTCTACGCAAAGAGGAATTTCCAGTAAAGACTTTAACTTCAATCTTGTCATCGTAAATTCTAGAGAGTTTTGTAGGATCTCCAGTATAAATATAATGCAAGTGAATTCCTTTTCCACTCTTAGAAAGCTCAGCGTAGGTCTTAGGCCATTTCTTCGCTTCCTCAAAGTTTAAATCAAAGTCTTTCTCACCGTTCACATTTGGAATATCAAAGTCAATTACGATATGGTTCATCGGAACCTGAACGTAATGGAGTTTCTTTGTATCCAAATCCTTAAGTGTTGTCTTTACATTTTCCCATTTTTTGCAAGGGGTTCCATCCTCATTTGCATACTGAGCAGGCATGGAAGAATACTCTTCATCAAACAAAGAGGTTTCAGAGTCAAATGTTAGCCAAGTGTTTTTCGAATTTTCCTCACCGGGCGTTTTTTCAGATTCATTTTCGTAATGAATGTTAAATTTATTTGCTTTAAAACCTTTTAAAATTTGTTTAGAAGATTTGGAATTCTTTGATACTTCTGTTTCAAACGTTTCAAAGTAATTCTTTAATTCCTCTGTAAATATCCGCTTAGAATACGGGTAATTCACTTTTGCCTCTTCGCAATACTCCTTATACATTTTCCATGCTGTATTAACACTGACCTCATCTTCATTTTTAAACGTGATGTAGTTTTCAAGCATAAAGTTATAGAAGTCATTGGTAGCGTCAAGCATAGCATAAGGAACATAGGAATCGTAAAGACTCTTATTACTTTCGTAGACATTCTTACAGTGGCAGGCGATTGCTCCAAGCTCAAATGGAATCAATCCCATACATTGGTCATATTCATCTTTCGGCAATTTCTTGCCACTCGGATGAACGTCAATAAGACGGCGAATGATACCACTCTTTGCATCGGTAATCTTTACGGGACGATTGGTTCCAAGAAAAAGAAAACAACGAAAACGGTTTGAATAGGAGCTTTTAAACTTCTCGTTCACAACCATTTCCTCATGACTGACCAGCGAGTTAAGTCTTGTGTTGTCCTCAATTCTAGAAAGGTCGCCATCGTGTTGGATTGCAACCAAAGGATTGGAACGGAATGCCTCTAGTGCAAACGACGAGCTGGCACTACCAAGATCCTTTGCACTAAACACGCAGTAGTATCCTGAGAAGAGGAGCTGAATAATGTTCAGAATCGTGCTCTTGCCTGTTCCCATTGCGCCATATAGAACAATGAACTTCTGAATTCGTCCAGAATCTCCCGCTACAATAGAGCCAATTGCCCACTCTAGCTTCTGCCTCTCTTCTGGCTCATACAATGTAGAGATTAGTTTCTCATAACCTGAAATATCACCAGAAGTTAATGGGTAAGACAGACGCTTTGAGGCATAATCCTCTTTTCTAATCGGGTCGTTTGCAAATATCAATTTCTCGTCAAGCGGATGATAGCTATCCCGCATCTGACTTTGGCAATACTTATGGAACTTATCGATCAGACCGGTCTCTGCATCCCACAAATACAATACTTGAATTGGGCCCTCGTATCCAGATGCAATCTTTTGGTCTTTGTATGCTCTCAAATCGGAATCAATCTGGTTTACTGCTGTCTCTTCGTCTTCTGACCAAATTCCATTCTTTTCATCCCAAACCGCATAGAAGTCACCACCTCGGATCATCAAATCTTTGCTTTTCTTGATGACAAATTTCGGTTTGATGATGAGCACATTTTTCTGTGCCACTTCAGTAATTACAACGAAATCATACATCCATAGTCAGGCCTCCTTTCTTTAAAAATATCAATGATCAGAATAGAAGTTGGTTCAGATACTCGCACATTTGATACCAGATTTGCACTTCTCGATAGTCCTTCTTTGGATCTTTAATGGTAAAAAGACCACCTTCTCCATTTGGTTTATAGTCAAGAGAGATAAATTGATCGATTACCGTATCCACATATCTCTCATCAAAGCTGTCATCGGTCATATTGATAAGACCGAGAGAGTTTACCATCTCCCAAAACCAAAATCCAGTCCTGTCTCCGTATTGTGGGTCATATGCGAACTGATTCTCCATACGATAGGCAAGCGCAATCATGAGTTCCAAAATACTGCAAGGACGATCATCGATACTTTCTGTGATTTCAGGATTAGGATAGCCCATTTCATCGCCGAATCGATAGCGCATATCTTCTCCATCCATTACTCGATTCTCATCAAATGCATTGATCACGTGAAATTGCCGATCGTATAATTTATTAAAAAGTTTTTTATATTGGTTGGATCGATGCTCTTTCGTATTCACCATTCTCATCAACCAAAGCATATACTCATTCTTAATTCGAATACTCATTACACATCTTCGTCTTCCCTTCTAAATGTTTTTGCACTACGAAGAACCTCGTAGTACGCATGGTATTTGTCGTTTCTTACATAGGCGCAATCGTCCTCATACTCGTTGAAATGAGAAGCGATGTTCGGTCCAACCACGTCTTCGGGATCATCGAGAGGCAGCTCATCCTCATCACACAAATATCCATCTGCATAATAGACCAGCGTGATCCTATGATAGGTTTCATCGTCACCAAACTCTTCTGGAGTAATAATGACCGGTTTTGCATCAGGATTCGCTTCCCAAGTTACCGTATCCATGGTGTCCTCAGGGATACCGGTTGTTGTTTCGATTGCTTTTGTTTTAATATTCGGGTCCTCATAATTCCGATAGCCAAGATTCTTAGACAGTTCATCAATCTCAGCCTTCGTATAATCAGTATATCCGAGGTCCGTCATCAGATTCATATAACGAGTATAGGAATCTTTTTCAACCGCATCGGGAAGATTTCGATGAGGTTTTTCAGTTTTCTCTTCCTCAGCGTTTGCAGCCTCCGAAATATCAATGGGTTTTTCTTCGACGGATTTCGGATGGGTAAATGAATCGATAACGCTTTGAATATCCTCATCGTTTTTCTTATCGAAATAGCGTTTCGAAAAGAAGAATGTTGTGAGCGAACCCACAACACCTCCTACCAAGACGCCGCAAATGAAGTATGCAGCTTTCATTTTACTTCTCACTTTCTCTCGTATTTCTTGAACTCATTCAGAATGTTACCATCGACGTTGAAGTCAAGCAGCACACAAGGATCATTCTCATTGATGAAATTGCGAGAAGAGCGACGATGAATATCATACAGACCGAAGTCAACCCAGTTCGTCAGATTGTCGTCGTCCTCGTTGTACAGCCAGCCCATAATCTGACCTTCCGGAGTGGGATCAAATCCAAGAGCAGACAGAACGTCGTTCAAGAACAGATAACCCTGGCTGATCAGACGATTGTTCATAGCTGCTTGCTGAGACTGAAGGAAGAGCTTATTGTAATGGGCATCCTTCGAATAGTAACGGCTGGATTCATCGAAGAAACGAGCGAACTCACTCGGATGGTCCTCGGCAGTCTGGACGGTCTTCTCTTCGCTTACATCGCTACCATCGCCGGATTCAGAAACGGGAAGAGCCTTAATACCGTACTTAAGACTCTTTGCTTCCTCTTCACCATACTTTTCCTTAACACGTTCCTCGAACTGATCGTAAGCCTTCTTAAGGCCAGTATAAGCGGAAGCCAGAGCCGCGTTACGAGTGTTCAGAATCTTATGGCCGGCAACGACGCAAGCAATACCAGAACCAAACAAAACGGCCGGGATCGCATACAGCTTCACAAGCTCAACAGCGGTCTTAGAATATTGAATCTTCAGATCGTTCACCCGATCGTCTTGAGAATAAGGGACACCGCCGGGAGTCTTGCCATCTTCAGCACTTTTGTTGATCACTTCAATTGTGCCTTTTGCATCATCCAGAACCTCGTTCACTTTCATGCTGGATTTGCAAGCCATCACAGCACCAGCAGCCATCAGTGCAATACCAGAAACAACAGCAATGGTCGGAGAATGCTTAATGAAAGAGAGTTTCACTTTACCAAACATACGGGTCGCGGACTTCATCATTTCGGTTTTCATATTAATTTATCTCCTTTATGAAAATATCAATCAATCGGCATGGGTTTCGGAAGAATGACACGATAATAGCCGTCCATCATACGGTCGACTCTAGCATTATCTAGGTTAGTCCACCCATAAGAGTTTGCCTGATAGTTCTCTGTGCTAACGTTTGCAAGTTCAAAGAATGTTGCAACAGTTGCCATTTTATATTGAATCAGAACGTTTCTAAGGCTCTGAAGAACCATTTCTGCGTCTCCACGCGTTGTGAACCTAACATTATTCAATCCAAAGTCAGCACCCCAGGCTTGCCCAGGTTCTGTTGGCCTAGCAGGAACTCGATTTCTCTGAGAGTAGCTTGTTGCATAGTTCACATACACACCGCCACTAGACTGTCTAGGTCCTTCATTCGGATAGAGCATTGAATGAACACCTTCCGAGATCACATCATCGATCAGCTTTTTAATTGCTGGAACAATTACTGTGGTCAAAACGTTTTTGGATACGTCCTTAATATCGCCTGGCTTAAACACAGAAAGCAGTTTGTTTTCTTTTTTCGGCTTTGCATTTACAACCGGATTTTGCTTTGGAATTTTAGGTTTGTTTTCTTCCATAATACCACCTCAAAAATAAAAAGAGAAAGGGCCGTGTTTCCACGAGCCCAAACTCTTCGAAGTTTACTTACTTCTCTTCATCGGCCACTTCGGATGCTTCGGATTCCACGGTAGGTTTCTCCTTGGTGTCCTTATTCTTCTTGAAAAGTCCCTTGATGCCCTTGTAAGCCTTCTGACCCAGGAACAGTGCCAAAGCACCAATTCCAGCGCCAACAAGACCGACAACAGCAACGCTCGGGCCTTCTTCATAAGAAGTCTCAGACGTAACCTCGGGAGTAGTAGTCTCCACCATAGTCATCTCATTGTTTTCATCCATTTTAAGTTCCTCCTTAAAGTAGTGTAAGGTTTTATCCTTCATAATATGGTTTGCAATTTTCGCGTAAAAAGAAAAGAATTGAGAGTCCATGTTTCCATGAACCCTCGCATCTTTTAAGTGTTTTCTGTTTGCTGTAAATATTCGCTCAAACGATTGTAAAGATCTTGGTCATTTTCTTGAACAAAATCTAACAGCCGATTCGTCCTGCATATAGCATCAGAAGCTACTTTTATATGAACTTTCATAGCTTCATTTGCACTGCACAGTTGTTCGGTGACAAGATTAAGTGCGTCGACCACTTCATTGTACTTTCGTTTAGAAACAAATCCAAACATATTAAACACCATCCTTTCATAAAAGAAAATGTAAAATATGCGAATTAATAACACGGGCATTCAACAATCGGTTCGCAATCGAACTTAAGAGTTACGATCGGCACTCTGGTTCCGTCATCATCCAACTCTCCAGACAAGACACTGTCATACATAAAATGAATGATGTTATTCTTATCAATATGCCAGCCGAGCATATCACCGATCTTATTCGACTCCAAACCAACCAAGTAATAGAAGTCGTTTAAGTTAATCGAACCAGTGTGAATCATTTCATTATTCATCTGATTCTGAACATCAGAAAGCTTTCTCCAAGTGGATTTGAACACTCGACCAGAATACGGTTCCAGGAAGATCATATCACCAGAACCTGGGCATGCCAAAATATCAGCAACGGGGACTGCTTTCACTTTATCCTCGCTGATTTTGGTCTCCACTTCATCCGCTTTCTTTTCACCGACGATTTCTTTTACTTTATCTTTATACTCGTTATACGCATCTTTTGTTAGAACGTATGCGGTGCCAAGGCTTGCAACACGCTTTGCATTGACAACACCGGCGCCAACAATCAGACTGACACTCGCAACACCGGTAACAGCTGCTGGAATATAATACTTCCACGCGCTCTTTACCGCCTCGACCTTTGTGTATGCGTTCTCATCACCGTCATGCACTTCTTTAGAATCACTCTTGATCTTATCAAGCGCTTTTGGAGTCTCTTTTACAGCCAAGACGACCGTAACGCCTCCAAGGATAATACCAACACCGGTCATAATTTCAGGAGTATGGGTTTTCAGAAGTTTGCCAAATGCTTTAATGCCGGTATCGATTGATTTAAAGTTAATCATTTTCTTTTCTCCTTTACACTAATAATGCGCCCATTTCCTCGATGACTTCTTTTGAAGACTCGAAGATCATTCGTACACTTGAGTCTGTCGCTTCTAATTCACAGTTATGAAGCTCGTTTGAAAATCTACATAAAATATCAATGGGATCTAGATCAGAATGTATGATCCGGTTGATTGCTTCGTTCGCTGCCCATCGTTCATAACTTCTTTTATCAAACTCATACGTAGGCCAACGAACATTTGGCATGAATAGATTCTCCTTTACAAATTTTTCAAGAGTTTCTAAACATGCCAACTTTTGTAAGTTGCTCATAAATCACCTCGAAAAAGAAAAGGGCCCGTGATAACACGGAACCCTAATCTCTTTATTCGTCGTTTTCTTTGAAATGCTTCTCGACTTGCAGCTTTACTTCTTTCTTGATTTCGTCTTCCTGCTGCTTACTGTTTGCAACGTTACCAATCACGCCACAAATGGCCGCAACAGCAGATGCACCAAGACTCAATAAAAACCAGTTCATGGCATTTCACCTCCTTCATAATACAAGTTGTAAAATATGCGAATTAGAACGGAACGTCATAATCGACAAACGGTTCTGTCTCGAGTTTCAACTCAGTCACTTCCATGCCATCTTGTGTCTTAATCGGAACCAGAGAATAATCGATCCACACGTCCACGTTGCTAGTTGCCATCTGACTAGCACTCCAACCAAGAACGTCCCCCTGGCAATTAGTTTCAAGGCTGAGCATATTATAAAGGTCATTCAGATTCGCTTCACCGTCAGTTGCAAGCTTACGATTCAGATAATACATTGCGTCACGAACTTCGTCAAAGGATCTCTCAAAGAGTTGATCATAATGCGATTCGTAGAAAGTTACAATTTCTCCTTTTTCAATTTTTACAGGAGATTCTTTTTTGATTTCTTCGATAGAATCTTTACTGACCTCTTCTTCCGCTTTCTGTGACGTATCAAGCCCAACCATCTCTGCGATCTTATCCTTATAGCGCTTATAGGTCTGGTCAAGAGCAATATAAGCACCAGTAAGACCTACTCGCTGTTTATTAGAAAGTACAGTAGAAGAAACGATGCAAGCGACCGTAACGCCTGCAATCGCCAAAGACGGAGCATAAATGGGAGCTACGATCTTTGCTTTTTCAACGGTTGTTAGATCTTCCTCTTTTGTAGATTGCACTTCAAAGACTTTTTGCTCTGCTTTCGGAGATGCTTTCGCGACGCTAATAAACGTAGCGACAACACCAGCAGCTCCAAGAATACCGAGAATAACGGGTGATTCATGTTTTACGAGTTTGATTACATTGTTGAGATTCATTTTTATTCTCCTTTCAAAAAAAAAGAAAAGAGAGTCTATAAAATATAAACTCTCTAATCGGTTTAATAGAAATTATTCATGTCTCCTCTGTAATTTTTCTCTTCGAATTTAATCGCTTTCTTTGTCTGATACATCCCCTTGAATGTATCGATAATATAACGAATAAACGAAATAAACGTAGACATAGTAATCATCTCCTTTCATAATACAAGTTGTAAAATATGCGCAAAAAAGAAAGAGGAGCTGTTCACTCCTCAGTTTTTGCGGCATACAAAAATGCGAGCATCATTGGAATTGTTAAGAACAACATGGTTCCTTCGTGAAGCGCAAATATAAGCACCACATTCAGAATAATACTAATCATGCTCAACAAACTCCATAAAGTTTTCTCTTTCATTTTTATCACTCCTTCATAAAGGAAAGTGTAAAATATGCGTAAAAAGAGAAAGGGCCGTGTTTCCACGAGCCCTAGCTCTTTAGAAGTAGATTCCGTCAGATGTCAGATCATAGTCAAGTTCCTCCTTATCCTCCTTGCGAGTCAGTGCAATGATTCCGATAATGGTACCGGCAATAACACCAATCGCTCCAATAATAATTCCGATTACTTTAATGACTTTAGACATAGTAGTCATCTCCTTTCATAATACAAGTTGTAAAATTCGCGAAAAAAGAAGACGCCTTGTTTCCAAAGCGCCAACTTTTTGGATACTCGCAAATATCAGTTAAACGTTAGGTTTCGTGCATTTGGCATTAATGAGACTTCTCACAAACGCCGAACGAACCGAACCAGTTTCCTCAAACTTGAGACCACCAATGAAGTTTACCCGATGCAAAGCAAGTTCTCCGATAAACAGAGCCGCATTTACTCCAATCGTGACACCAGCGATAATGAGTTTTCGACGAGAATCTTTCTTATCCTCCTCGAGTCTCTCATTCTCACGCTTAATATCACAAAGGACTTTCAACGTCTCCGCTTCGGTTTTCTTTGCATCAGATCCCTCATTCAGTTTCTCGATATTTTCAATAGAACGGTCAATTGTTTCATTCAGTTTCTCAGAAATCAAATTTTCCATTTTGCATTACTCCTTTCATTTATGATCGCGAGTATCCATAATAGGATTTGCATTTTCTGCGACGAATTCAATTGGACTTACATCGAACGCGACCGTCTTTTTAGCATTTAGATGTTGGATACCGGTTTCGGTAAATTCAGCAGACATGTATGTGATTCCGTCCGTATCAACCGTTCTGTGAATTGCTCCAACTTTTATTGGTTTCATAAAAGAAATTAATATAATAAAAATAATTAAAGTTAAAATAATTCCAATAATAAAACCAATTAAAAACTCTCTCATGAATATTCTCCTTTCAAAAAATAAAGAGGCTGCGAAATCGCAAACCTCTCTTTTGGATTCATTTGAACAGCCAATCCCAGAATTTTCCCATCAGCTGTCCAAGACTTTTAATTGCACCGAACATTAGCCCAGCAAGCATTAAAATTCCAAGACAGAAAATGATGAAAAATACCCAAAATATAACCATTCATATCATCTCCTTTCATAAGGGAGAGTGTAAAATTCGCGAAAGAAAAATAAAGGGTGTGTTTCAACCCTTTCTAAGCTTAAACCATGAGAGCTTTCATCTCATCAATAGTAAGTTCAGAAGCGTCAAAAACACGCCCAATATTCTTCTCAGAATTGAGAAGCTTCTCTCGTGTAATAAGTTTCAAAATAGTAAGATAAATATTTTTCATCATTTACACTCTCCTTTTCATAAAGGATCATGTAAATTTCGCGAAGGCGTAAAAAGAAGAGCCTCTGATCTCTCAGAGACCCTAACCTTTATTCGTACCAGATGGGTACAACAAATGCGCCAGTAGCTTGAAACAGCATATTTTGAAGGTATTTTCGATTTTCTTTCAGATCCACAATAGTCTTATCTGCTGCTTTTGCTTTTTCCCAAAGATCTTCACTTGCGTTTGGTGTTGATACCAATGTGCAGTGAATCTTTTTCTGAAGATCCAAGCATCTTAATATTCTTCTATCGAGATCAAATAAATAATCGATACATGCTTTCAAAAGTTCTTCTTTAATATCTAACGGCATATTTACCACCATCCTTTCATAAAGGAAAATGCTTATTTAGCGCAAAAAAGAAGAGGCCCTGTTTTTCAAGAGCCTCTAAAAAGTTAGCCACCTTTAGTAGGAGTATATGTTTTTGTCTTATTGTAGTTATAGGTGCTGACACCAAGCAGAGCGCCAATCAGCGTATCCACAGCGGTAATGGTGGGAACGATCTGGTCACCATAAGGCAGCCCCCAAATTGTAGCCAGAACGCCGTAGAAGGTAGCAATCGCAGGCAAAGCCACCAAAGCGATCCACTTCAAAATATCATACACCTTATCAGGAATTTTCATGATCATCATCCTCCCGATAGTTAGATGGATGGATCGGAAGTTTTTTCACTTCGTCCATGACTTTCTTAGCAGATCCGTTTCCGCCAAGTGCAGTATAAGGCTCGTATAAATATGCATATAGATCTTCATACTCTGACGACGTAATCCATCCTCGCTCGATATACATCATCCCTCGTTCCATGATTTTCTCATGGCCGAGTCCTCTAAGCATCTTATTTGATGCACTATTCTTCTCTTTTTCTTCCGATTCTTTTTCTGCTTTCTTTTGCATCAGTGCCCAAAAGCCGGAAGATCCCATAACAGCACCAAAAATGGACACCAATGCTGTTATGATTACTTGAACCCAATCTTCCAATTCCACTCCTCCTATGCGACCATTTTCTCCAGTTCATATGGAACCACTAGCCAAGCGTCGTCTCCAAGTATTCTATATGCTTCAGAAAATATCTTCAGCCCATAGTCTGCTATGAAGTTGCAAACCCACTCCTCGGCCTCGATCCAATACTCAGGATAGACCATACGATGAATATCATCAAGTAGGTCGTACGAAATCATAACACAATGACCAAGCTCGTGGATCAATACACGGTTTAGAAAGTCTCCAGAGAGATCTGTGGACAAATAGATACATCTAGTGTGGGGATCTGTTGTTGCCACCGTTAAATTCCCGGTACGGTCCACGAGCCAGCCACTGCTTGGATCAACGAACACTACATGCCAGGTTCCTCGCATATAGAAGTCCATTGACTTTTGAGATTAAACAGGAAGGTCGGTAGAGAACTTCTGGAGATCAGCCTTCATCTTCTTTCGCAACGTGGGATCAGCGCTCTCCCAGATTTCTCGAATCGACTGCATGGTATCAGCAAGATGCTCATTTGCATGCTCATCCATTTCCTGTTTATCACTCATGCTCTTTGTTTCGGTATAGTGACGACGTGCCTTCCGAAACTCTTTATATGCTCTGCCATAGCGGTCGTCATGGTCCATGTCGTCAGGCATCATCCGGTCATCGTAACCAGAGCGATCGTTTGAAGTGTAACGGCCCATAGAGTCACGACTCCGGCTCATACGACCATCGCCAGAGCGAGTATTGGAACTCTCACCTCGAGGATACCCCATCCTCATATTTCCCATTTCCGGATAAGGGCCACGATAATAGTCGTCTTCCTTCATATCCGGATAATAGGGATACGGCATCATCTTTTTCGTACGAACATAACCCATTCTAGGATCATCATCGTACTCCTTCATTGCTTTTGTTACTGCTTCATAGTAGCAAGCTTCCTGACAGTATTTCTCTGCTTCCGCGAGATCTTTCACCATGTCAACAACTTCGCCCATCTCATGTGTATCGATAGCTTCTTTTCCGTGATTCAGGCTCTCTTCCACGAATGACATGAAGCGCTTTTTCAGTTCACAAAGCTTCTCATAAGCAGGATCTTTCATCTTTTCATCATGCATGATGTATCTCTCCTTTTAAAAATATCAGCCGGAACGACGGCCAATCTTAAGAACCGAGTTTGCACCTACAACCACGTCGGAAGTACCATTGTTCGTGACCGTAATCCGATCGTAGTCGCCACAGCAGTTCTTAACATACGTACCGCTAGCGACGTTATTCAAATCACCAACAGCGCTGGGCGTACTGATCATCGTAGTTTCAGTCAAAGGATCACCGCCAAGTTCAATTACAAGTTGAACGGGACCGGCAACTGTACCGCCGATATTACCAGCAAAAGAGGCATCATACACGCCATTACAGCGAAGCTTAACACTACTCGTGCCGGCTCGATGACATTCACCACAGCCGGTATGCAGCTTTACAAGATCAAAGGTAATGGACTGACCAGGAGTCAACGTCTGTTCAGTCGAATTAGACAATACAATCATAAATATACCTCCTAAACTCTCGTACTCTTAGTTAGCAGCAACCGTTACCACAGCCGCAAGTGGTCTGAGTGTTGCAGCAGAAGGGATTGGGCACAACGTAAGCGGGAGTCGGGCACGGACGCAGCTGACCAACCAGGTAATCATTTTGATTGCGCTGAGAGATACCGAGATTCAGCGCCTGAACCTGACTGCGCAGTTCGGCAATGGTATCGTCCTTATCCTGCATACGGTAATTCACCAGCTCTTCATGCAGAGCGCGATAGTTCGCATTCTGGTTGTCGGTAATATCGCGAGCAATGCTCTGAACAGTATTACCGAGATTGCAGAACTGCTGGGCCATGTTGTAATTAACGCCCTGAATCGCTTCCCGAGTCTCGCAGCAGCAGTTCGACAGTTGCGTAGCCAGCGCGTTCGTGTTCTGCATCTGGTTGATGCCCATGTTCGTAATAGCGGAAACGATGTTATTGCCGACGGTGGAGATGTTCTGGTTGATACCGTTCATCTGATTCAGTTGATCATAACCGAGAGAGCAGATGCCGTTTTCGATACCATTCAGCATGCTCTGAACGTTAGCGTTATTAAAGCCGTTCTGAACTTCAGCACAGGTAGCCGGAGTGTAGCAGCTATTGCCGCCGATAAAGCCACCACCGAAGCCTCGATTGCCGAAACCGCCAAACAGAGCCATCAGGATGATCCAGGCCCACCAATCGTTGCCCCAGCCGTTTTGGTAACCATTACAATTGCCGTTCGTAACTGCCGCAATATCAGCGACGCTAGGTGCATAAGAGTTACTAAGCATAACTGTTTCCTCCTTTAAGGAATTTTTTGTATGGAATAAAAACGGATAAATATAAGAAGATTAAAAGTTTAGAAAATATGTTTAACTATGGCCACTTGTTAACATATAATCTATTCTTTTAATCAACTTAACGAATTAGAAATGAAAGAAATTACGCACCTGATTCATTGCCTGCTCTTTTGTCATACCATACGTAGAAAGGAGGTTATTTGCAACCTCTTCTCCTCGTTTGGAATCACCGGACTGCAGGATACCGATAAAGTTCTGTGCCATTGGATTATTTTGAATTTGGGGATTCCGTTGAATCATCGTTTTCAAAACGTCACTCGGGTTCGGCATATAGCTCATCCTCCTTATTCACTCAACGCTTTCTCAAGCTTTCCGAGTCGTTCCAAAATCTCACTCAACATCGCACCGTGCGGGTCCTCTTTCGGTTTTGCATCGATTGTTTCAGGTACATACCGAATTGTATCGATAGCCCCGTTTGCATTCCAATGCTTTACATAGATTGCACTGCCATCCTGAGTCGGGAAATACGCAGGGTAACCGTTTGTAGGAACGTCGTTAGGAACTACTTCTTCCGGGCGCTGAATGGTCCTTCCGACAATTCCGGGGACCTGTTGCTGGCTTTGCATCGGAACCGCTTGATTCTGATAGCCAACTTGATAACTTGGAATCGTCTGCTGGTAAGTGGGAACGACATAAGCGTTACCCATACCATACGGAGCATAAAAGTTTTGATAAGCCATATTCGATTTCCCCTTTCAAAATATCAACCTTAAAACTCCTCTAGAATCGGGCACCCAGCTTCTTCAGCCATGCTCTTCAGAGTTGCAACGTCACCATTCGAAGCAGGGCCAATGATGTAAGAGGTTCGAGTTTCTACAGGAAGGCCGAGATCTTTTGCTTTTGCAACGATGTCGTTCGTGGCATTTACAATGCAAAGCTTCTTGAGCTCAACAGGAGGAGTCGGTGCGGGTTCGTCGGCCTCTGAATCATCACAGATTCCGCTGTAATCGAGGTTCAAGTCGACGTCCCCACTGATTCCATCAATCGTTCCAGAGCTAGAATACTGCCACATCATGTAATCGCCTTTATATCCGATAGAATCACGATAATCAGCAACCCACAGCGGATAGTCTTTCAAAGCGTTTGCGTCGATATAAGAATTAATGAAGTTCGTATAGGAATACCAACCAGGAATAAAACCCTTCTGATCCAGAATGTCCATCATACGCTTTACGAGATTCGTAAGATTGGAAACATTCTTGAGTTGATCTGCTTCTACATCAACAAAGACAGGATAATCAAATGTTTTACCTTGCAAAGCGGTCAGCCAAACATTCAGCTCTTTATTCTGTTCTTCTTCGGTCTTACCATAGGTAAATACATAAGCACCTACTTTAAGCCCGGCAGCTTTGGCGCCAGTGTAATTCTTTTCAAAGTACGGGTCAACATAAGGACCGTTATTGTCTTGACTACCAGCACGGAGGATCGCAAACCGAACTCCGTCTTTTGCAACTTTCGCCCAATCGATATTGCCTTGGTATTTTGAAACATCGATACCGAGTTGACCGCCGTCTTTGTTCTTATCAGCTTCTGGAACTACAACGCTCTTGTATGTGCCAAGATGCTTTGCAACAGTAGGGTTTGCACATGTGAAATCATCGTCCAGCCAATAGAGAGGATTGGAACGATTGCGATTCACTCGTACTTCGAAGTGCAGATGTGGACCGGTAGAATGACCAGTGTTTCCAGAATAGCCAATGATCTGACCCTCGGAAACCGTTTGACCATTTGAAACAAGGATTTTGGAAAGATGCGCATAATAGGTTTCAAGCTGCTTAGTTCCTTGATAGTTTGAATGACGAATTCTAATCAAGTTACCATAGCTCTGATCGCCTTTGATCGTCTTGCCATCCCAATACTGAACCATATTTACAGTACCGGGCTCTGCTGCAAACACAGGAGTTCCAACGCTAGCACGAAGATCAATCGCGTTATGGGCAGAACCATCATTATACGTCCAACCAGCCGTAATGATGTGATTATTGAGCGGCCAATGCATAAGAACTGTGTTATCAGAAAGACGCATTTTGAATCACCTTCTTAAAAATTATTCAATGTACCAGCAAGCAATAGTAACATTACTCATCCACAAAGCAAGTCCTCCCTGATAAACAATCGGACCAGCTGGATTAATTGTTAAAATTCCGCTGCTTGCATTATAGCTAAAACGAACGGACGATGTTGTTCTGTCGCTATCCTGGTTCCCATAGACATGAACGTTTGCGACAGCACTAACTCCAGACAAGATTCCAAAGTTATTTGCAGTCAGTCTATTGTAAACATTTGGAAGAGCCGATTTAACATTGATTGTTCTAGATGTGGTAGCAGAGCCTGTTGATACACTCCATGTCCGACGTTTAATCGTTCCAAGCTTTTCAACAACTTTGCTTCGATACGTTGTAAGCAGCTTGTCAATGACACGATCCACATCTGCTCGAATTTCAGGAGCCCATTCATAACCTTTCGCATTGTATACGCCTTCTGGGATATGGTTAAATGAAATGTAAGGTGTTCCATCTTCAGTGCCGTTTCCGACACCACCAGCCCATTGAGAGGGTCCACGCTGCTTGCCACCAGAGGAGTTCGCAAGACCTGTCGGCATAAATATCAGCTCCCTTCCTTCAAAGATTCAAGAGTCCCAAGATCATCCCAATAAGAAGCATAACCAGAATGATTCCAAACACAGTTATCCGTGTTACAACGGTATACATGACCGTCATCATCCAGATACACCTCGTCTTTCATATACATTCCGCTAGTCCCTTGAGGTTCTACCCAGGGTTTAGCCTTCAGCGGATTCTTCGTATGAAGCAAACTCCAAAGAGCTCTGAGCGTATTCGGAGTGCCAGAGTAGTTTGCTGCATTATACGGCTGCAAAAGACCGAAGACTTGATCGCCGTCCATTACAGGAGTGCCAACAGGGCAAGAAGTGTAATCTTTCTTAGGATCAAATGGAGGAATCTTAAACTCTTGGTCGATGATCTCCGTAGCGCTCATGTTTTTCGCATTGTCTCTGAGCGCTTTTGCATCAGACATACCGAGCTCAAGAAGCACTTGCATCATCAGCTCCTTATCGGTCATACACTACTCACCCCTTTCTTATACTGGTTTGCAAGATCAGCCCATGTTGGATAGTCGCTCATGTCCTGAGACGGCGTTTGAGGTTCATCGGGGTTATCACCAGATCGACCCGTATAGGCATGATAAACAAGGCAATCCTCATATTCATCATACCCTTCTTTGTAAGGGGTTATCACGACTTTCCCATACAAACCTTTTCCGCCATTCAGCTCTTCTGTCCCAGGCATAATCTCATAAGTGAAATTTTCTTGTACTTCACCAACATGGCGAACAAATCTCTTCTGAGGATACAAATATCCCTTAGTAAGATCGGGATTTGTAAGGAGTTCCCCAGTAAGCTCATCATAAGTGTTCATAGAGACCTCCTTAATTCGGATTACGCTGAGCAATCCAATAGCAAGTGATATCACTATTGGGCACATCTTCTACATAAATGGTGACGCTGGTTCCAGTAAACGAAGACATATAACCATTGTTAATGGCAGACAAACTGTCTAACAGCATACTTCTTGTCGACGCATTTGAAACCTGATCCGTTGTCGCTGGGCCAATCAGTTTTGAGTTAGAAGAGAGCGCCCCACCGCCAGCGTATACTTTACTTACACTCGCTGTCTGATAGTAATTGCAACCATAACTGCTAGTACTATTCCAGTTGTTCAGACTAAATGTCGCTTCAACAAGCATCGGCATGTATTGCTCGAGTTCATTTTGAAGATTGCCAGCTGCATTATCGTTCAATATTTCACCGAGGTTTTCAAACCAATTCTGGAACATTGCCTGCCACTGCGCAACAATCTGGTTAATGTTCATCGCTTCCAATGGACCAGTAACGAAGGGGCAATCGTCAAGACCAACTCGATTTTCAATGTTACTTTGAGAGACCGTGGTTGCACCTTCCGGAACTGTCACATACGCTAAAGCATACTGATGAACGTCCTGATTATTTGTTAAAGTAGGTTTTTTCGGATCGGAAGAAGCCGTACCGGTGATAGACTTAAACGAATTGGTCCTGGTCGATTCATTCACTTCCAAAACGATTGCATCAATTCTCGGTAAAACCAAGTTCGATGCCGTCAAGGTGACTTGATAGTTTGCATCATTTAAAGTCCAAGTATGGTCAAACCAAGCTCGACCAGTTCCAATATATACAGCAAGTGTACCAGGGACAGGCGTTACTTGAAAATGATCGCCAAGCTTTTCAAACACACCATCCAGAATGATTCCATCGAAAATAGAACCAAACTGAAGAGCATTGTATTTTCTATCTCCGTTAGAAGAGTTATAGAAACCATAAGTTACGCTCATCTATATTACCTCCTTTCTTTATTGCGGACCAATAAATGCTCCATCTCCGGATACATTTCCATAGAATTTTCCATCTACTTGGTCCCAAAGCCCATATTCACCATTCGGATTTCTAACAGGAATATAATTACGGATAAGAAGATCATTGGAAAAAATCTCACAGGAATAGAGTTTTCCGTGATAGGGAGTTTTTACTCCTGTCCCACCTACTTCATGGCAAGCGAGAAGAAAGAGAGTATCCGGTGAAGAAAAAGTCTGCTCACTATAGGTATGAGATTGCGAATCAACAGAACCAATATTTTTTTGCAGACTTACAGAAATTATTTCTTCCGTTCCTTTAGAGCAAGATATGCTGTAAGGCTCTGTTCCATAGTCAACTCGAACCGTATTTTTCGTAGAGTCGAGTAATCTTTGATCCAAAGATGCAAACTGATTCGAAAATTCTGAATCGACATTTGATCTTGTTCCAAAAATAAAGAAATTAGAGGTTACTCCATCATTTGCTCTTGATACCTCTATTTCTATTCCACTATCCTGATTTGGTATAAATCCTGTATCGATATACTCTTTTCCAGTAGATTCGATGTATTCTACTTTTGTATACCCTTCCGGAAGAGCGTAATAAGAATGAGACGCAAAGGTTGGATACATTTCAATGCCACCAGTGTCTTGACTCATAACGTATTCGATAACTCTGGAAGTGGCTTGTACATTAAACTCATTTACATTTTGCACAATATCTCCCATAAAATAATCAATGCCATACGTATAAGTCTTTCCGCTGGTGACTTCTCCCTCGAAGGATTCAGTGCGTACGTTTTTTGCAAGCTCTTCGATTCCCTTTTGCTTTAGAAGGCTTAAATATTCATTATCTGGAATCGTATTCTCGCCATCTGTTTGGCTGATAGAGCTACCATCCGTATACAGTTCTCTTCTTCCAAGCCCAGAACCAGCACCATTTGAACATTCCGCTACTGTGAACTTTTTATCAGTTCCTTCTCCTTCTCCAGTAATCATTGTAACCGTTTTTAATGTCTTTTTACTAGAAACATAATTAGAATTAAGAAGGTTATCAAAACCTGGAGAAAATATAACGTAGGGATTTTTCGTTTGGTTATAGCTTCGATCTACACCAGCATACAAAGAGAAAACCATCTGATTCTCGTCATTTAAAACGATTTTCCAACCAATTTCTGCTGATTCGCAAATAGATTGGATCGTTTCATACAGGTTTTCTCCCCAATACTGACCGTTCAGAGATAGACTTGTGATCGCTTCATCGGAACTAGCTGAAAATATAAGATTTGGAATCGCTCTCGCTGGATCAGACGGATTAATTGCATTTTCATTTAAAAGCTTTTGAATTCCATCTTGCAACGATCCAGAAAGAGTGGTTTGATTCCAAATGATCCTCCGCTCCAACAGACTTTCAAGGCTTCTTCCAGTAACAGTAAGATGAGCACCTTCTTCTACATCTGTATCAATCTGAATATCTTCAATGACCATAATGTGATCACTTTCACGATTATACAGATATAGATCTTCTTTCAAAGTGCTTATCATCTTCTCTGAAGCTGGCATATAGATCTCAAAATCTCCTGCTTCATAATATCGATCCGTCCAAATGAGAGATTCGAAAATATCGAGGGTTTCAATTCCTTCGAAATTGGAGTCCATAATAAGAAGTTCCATAAATTAAATCCCCCAATACAAAGTCGGATACTCTATTATAAACTGAAGATTTTCGGTTCCATAATCACAAATATAAGCGAAGACGTTATCACCTTTCGAAAGCATAAACCAGTCGGTATCTTTCTCAAGAGCGTTTAGAATGTTATAAGAAATGCCCTCATGAACATACTCGATCGATTTAGAGCCTCTAGTGGTTGTGATGATAATATCATCGCCCGTATTAAAGTCATGGCCCGTGATTGCTTTGATACGATCCGTGCTGATTACGATCCTTTCACGGGTGTCCATGTTATAGATCGTAATGTTTCTCACTTCACCGGTCGCATGCAGTCTCATGACAACGCCTGTAGGAACATCGCCATCATACGGAACGTTTTCCTCTTGACGATACACAAGACTTGCAAACTCGATGTACTGATTCGTCGTATCCGCCTGGTCCACCTCAACAGGATAAAGAGGATAGTCGCCAGGAGGGTCTGGGAAACCGTTATCTTCTCCAGGATCGGGTTCGGGATCGGGTTCGGGATCGGGTCCAGGCTCAGGGGAGCCAGAAGTATTAAGCGTAATCTCTACCGCATTCTGTCTCGCGTTTGACAAAGAGTTTTCAACCTCGACAACGAGATAGAGCTTCATTCCACTCTGAGAATAATCAGAAGTATCGATAGAAATATTAGCAGTATCCCAATATTCCTTAACGGTTGCAACATACTGAAGCGTATCCTCTGTTGCGCTTTGACCCACTGGGCATCTAAAAATATAGAAATTATAGGTCATGGATAGATAAGAAGCGCCCCATCTTATCTCAACTGAACTAGTATCGCTGATTTCAATGGCTGCGACGGCATACGAGCCATACGATGTGATATAGTTATGGTTTCCATCAACTATTCCAGTCTGAAGATAATCTTCTAACATCATCTCATGGCTAGAATTCGCCCTGGCTGCCATAGCCATCACTGCAATTTTACTCTCATTATCCGGGCTATTCTCAAACGGAAACTCGAACTCGTCGACAACACCCGAGAAGTTTACAGTACCAAGTTGCGAATCGACAGAATAGAAATAAGGATCCGGACAGACGATAGAAATATCGATGGTTTCATCGTCTGAGAAGATGTCGGGCTCGCATTCCTCTACGTACCCTACAATTTGGCAAATGCGTTTATCCGTTTCAAAAGTAAGAGTAACCTCTTTGTTTAAAACGAAATATTTGTAAACCTTATGGCGGTTCTCCTCAACAGAAGGAGTTTGCATAAGGCCAAGCTCCATTGTAATGTTTCTGGTTCCTGCTCGAGCAGAGTTATATACACCACCATCGCCAGAAGCGATTTCTGTGTAGTTCACATTACCCTTCGGAGGGCCAATACCCTCAATAGAGCGGACATTTATTCCGATGTCGAACGGGTTTGAAAGTTCCAGTGTCAGTGACTCATTTCGATAGTTTGTCACCGTAACGGATTTGATCAATGTCCAGTCACCCTTTTCTTAAACCGTGTAAATTGGTTATTGGTCTGCCTATAAATTTCACTTCTAGACAGAGCCTTCGGAGAATAATTGTTCTGTGTGAAGTTAAAGCTCTTAAACTGATCCGTAGAAGAATCGTCCGAAGAGCTATTTGTACCCTGCTTATTTCCAGATAGATTATTCATAGACGCCGCTGCTCTTCCAATGCTAAGAGAGGGAGAATACAAACTGAATTTGCGATTCCCAGAAAGCATAGCATTAGCGGCATAAGCTCCGTTTTCAACCTCAGAAAGATCAACAACGGGGCGAATAATCGGTTCATAGTCAGCGTCTTGCGTAAACTTACCAGAAGCGAGCATCAAGGCATTCTTAAGTCCTTCAATGGCGCCATTTGCGATATCTTCACCTGCAGAATACGCCATTCCGGTTCCATTAAACAGCTCATTGACAAAGCCAAGAACTGCATTACGACCAGACTCAGCAGTTACTCTAGAAGGAGAATGCTCATCCAGAGTCTTGTTCAAGGCATCAATCGTAGACTGAGCAACTTCAGCGGCAGCGTCAGCAGCTTTAGAAGCATACTCTTTGAATCCGTCAACATAGCCTTTACCTGCATTTTGACCAGCAGTAATAAATTGAGAGACTTGAGAATTCAGATAGCTGACCATCGTTTGTATGATGATAACAACAGTGGGCGCTTGATGAACACCGCCGGAGTTTACATACCGAACAAAGCTCAAGCCAATGTTAAGACCGAGTGTTGTTATCATCATAAACTTAGACACAATCGCGTCATTCAGCCTCTGCATCATGGTATTGCCAATTGTTGTGAGCTGTGTATAAACAGCTTCGGCATCAGCTGCAAAGTCTTCTGCCATTGTAGAGAAGTCAAGACCAGAAATCGATTGTAAACTGTCGGCGAAGCTTTCAACAGCATCTGGATCAAGATCAGATATAGAAGCGAGATAGGTTGCAATATTGGAGAGTTGAGTAACACCAGACGCAACTTGCTCCATATCTGCATCTTTGATTGCTTCATAGAAAGACCCAAGTCCACCACCAAGATCGTCTAACGACGCACCGAACGTGGCAAAGTTCATAGTTCCATTACCAGTAAGATCGTCCCAAAGAGAGGATATACTCGGCATATAGTCAGCTAGACCTGCGACTTTCTGCAGCGCTGTGACGGCAGACTCCGTATTCGAAAAGTCTTTTCCTTGGATTCCATCCGCGAAAGACGCAACACCTTCACCAAGGTACTTAAGCTGCTGACCAAAATTACCATAATCAGCAGTTCCACCTTTAATATAGTCAATGATGCCGTTCATTTTCGGCATGGAGTCACTCAAACCGGCCAGCTTTTCGGTTGCAGCAATTGCAACACCGATTGCGTTAATGTCGCCATCTGTCAAACCGGATACTGTATCAGCGAAATCGACAATAGATCCGCCGTACGCTTCAAGCTGTTCTCCGAACTTTTCAAAGTCCTTAGAGCCAAAGAATACGGACAAATATCCACCATCAGATGGAATATTCTGGCCAATGCTGACAAGAGCACCGGTGATTGCGACCGCAATACTAGCCCGCTCTGATTTTCTCGGGGTAATCGAGCTAACGCTATCTGCAAACGTGGCCAAAGATTCACCATATTTCTCGAGCTGCTCACCGAATTTGCCAAAGTCTTTCTCACCGAGCCAGAAATTGAGAACAACGCCACCACTGTAATTCAGCTTATTGGACAGTTCGACTAAATAAGAACTGATCACAATGGCATTGGCGCACGCAACAGACATTTCAGGAGTGATGTCAGAAACAGAATCAGCGAACCGCTTAAGACTTCTACCGTATTTTGAAATCTGACTGCCGAATTCTCCGAAATCCTTCTCGCCCATCCACCACTGGAGCACGCCACCAGAAGCGTTCAGCTTTTTCGAAAGATCAATCAACTTTTCAGAAATTGTAATGGCGTTCTCGCAAGAGGTAGACATATCAGGAGTGATCGCTTGAACAGATACGGCGAACGCCAGAAGACCTGCGCCAAATCCCGCAACCTGTACACCAAACGACCCGAAATCCTTTTCACCGAACCAATACTGCAAGACCCCGCCTTCTCCGTATAGGGTCTTAGACATCTTAATCAGTTTCTCTGCAACGCCAAGAGCAGCATCAGCGTTGGTGGCCATTTCCGGAGTGATTCCTTGTACAGAAGTTGCAAACTGGTATAGACCATCGCCAAAACCTTTTAGCTGCTCTCCGAACGAGCCAAGGTCTTTTTCTCCAAAAATGGCGGTCATGATGCCGCCTTCTCCGCTCATTGTAAAGAGAATCTTGGAGAGAGCCTCCATAACCTTAGCGCCGGCTTCGATGGCCTCGATGTTAGAAGAACCAATGATTTGGCCAAAAGTGGCGACACTAATGGCAAACGGAATCATTTCTTGACCGAATTTTGCTAGACTAGATCCATCTCCATTCAAGAAATCAGCGATGAGCCCGAGAACTTCGGCACCAAGCATCTCGCCGACCATCAAAAGAACTCGACTAGCACCAGCAAGAGCAGACAAATCGACAGTCTTCATGATAGCAATAAAGGGAGCAAGTCTGATAGCAAAGTCCGAAAGCGCACTACCAAGAGCAGGGAGTCCCTCAGAAATGGAAGACATAACGTTTCCAATAATCTGAGACCAGATGCCGCCAATGAATGCACCGATTGCTTGGCCAACGAGATTTAATGTAGTGACACCTGTTGTCAGAACATCTTGTGCGCCTTCTATACTTCCAAGTGCGCCAGCAATCGTAGCGATAAGAGCTCCAATTGCAATGATGATAGCAGCAAAAGCTCCAATTGCAGCGGCTCCGTTCACAGCTCCAATAACAGGAATCTTACTAGCGATCACCATAGCAGCGCTCATTGCTAGAAGCAAGGTAGAAATCGCAACTGCATTTTGAATTGCATTTTGGACATTGAGAACACTCATTGCGATAAGGAGGCCACCAATAAGTCCAATGGCGACTGTAATCACAACGAGAGAACCGATGCTCTTAGATGCGTATTTGCTAGCAAATATCGCAAGAGAGAATACACTCATCAGTATAGTCATAGCAGCGACTGCACCAGCGAGCTTATTCTGGTCAATCATGGAAAGAACAGCAACAGAAGCGACCATGACGCCGATTGTCACAGACATTGCCGTTGTTGCTTTTGCCATCTTCTCTCCACCAGAGAGCTTTGATACAGCTGTAATTCCAGCGTAGAGGGCCATAATTGCGGCGACAACTGCTGTTCCTTTTGCCAAATCTCCCGCATCCATCGTGGAAAGAATAGCAATAGCTCCAGCGATAAGAATTAAAGACGCACTCATCGCCAGAATCATTACGCCTGCTTTGGACGCATTTTCACCAGCTAATTTCGAAGCAGCCACAATTCCTGCAAAAATTGCAAACATTGCAATGATTACTGCTCCGCTCTTCGCTATATCTGCTGGTGACAATTTTCCGATCTGTTTCATTCCTTCCGCTACTAAGAGCAGAGAGGAACTGATTGAAAGGATCAGAAGCGCTGTCTGCCAGACGTTACTGGTTTGGCCCGTTCCTGTTTTACTTGTAAGATTGATAACTGCAATTAAGCCTCCGAATAGACCAAAGATTGTAATGAGAGCCCCGATGTTACTAGAAACACCAGACAGATCATCTTCACCAAGACCTTTGAATGCGTCCATTAGAAGTGCGATTGCTGCAACCATTCCTAGAATTCCAACCGCATTAGAGAATTTAATCCCTTTTGCAGCAAATGTTACACCAGCAAGAATCGAGAATATCGTAATCAGAGAACCGATATTGTCTATAATAGCTTGACCGTTAAAGTCAGAAAGATCTTTAAACGTTTGAACGACCAGCCAAATAGCTGCTGCGACACCGACCATGCCAAGAATAGATGCCGCACCAGTTTTCATATCGGCTTTCACGGCACCGAATTTGGAAATTCCGGCTGCGACAGCGCCAAGAACAACCATAAGCCCAGCAACAACGCCAAACTTTACAGCCAAGGCCCCCAAGTCGCTTGTGTCAATTCCGCTCATGGCACCAACAAGGATCGCTACTGCACCAGCAATAGCAACCATGTTTAAAACGAACTCAGCTGCGGCTCCGATTTGTGCTGGCGTTATATTTTTTGTAACATTTAGAATCAAAGAAGAAATTCCGAACATTACACCTGAAAGCAATCCTACGATAACAGCTGATGTTGCAAGTTTTCCTTGATCAAGTAGAGAAAGAACACCGATACTGGCAGCAATTAGTGCCACACCAATGCCAATGTTTTTAATCATATCGCCAAGAGCTCTAATTTGAAACGATTTTCCGAGCTTTGTAATAGCGGTTCCAACACTGGAGATAGCACTAGTCATGGCACCAAACGGGCCGGTGATTTTCGAAAGGGTGCTATTGATCTGCTTCAGAACTTTATAAAGTGTGTACATGGTCGCCACAACGGAAATTCCGAATATAGCAGCTATAACATTACCAAGTTCAATGTTTGAGAACGTTTGCTTAAGGTTATCGATGAAACCCCAAACGATTTGAATGATTCCGTTAAACTTAACAGACATCAGCGTCATAGTCTCATCAAGGGCCGCTCCAATGTCTGAAAGGATTCCACCTTCTCCAGTAAACAGAGGTCCAATTCCAGAGAAAGCCTCCTTTAGAATGTCCCATACTTGAGAAAGTTTCTCTTTAATCTCTTCTGCCGAAGCGGTACCAAGATCGAAACCTTCAAATAGCTCAACGATCTTATCCTTAGCATCCACCGCAATCGAACCAATATTAGTAAATGCCTTTCCGATCGTTTGAATTGCTTTAGAAACTGCCGGAATCTTAGAAATTGCAGAAATCCAATTTCGAATGACCGAAATGACTTTAGAAAATCCATTTTGAAACTTCTTAAACAGAGCTCGAACATTAACGATGTTTCTAGCCCATTCCGTAAACGAACTCAAAGCATCACCGATCGCAGCAGTAAAATCGAGAGCGGTTCCTGCTGTAAACCCAAATGCTTCACCTAGAACATTCAAACCAGCACGGACAAGGGTTTTAATTCCGTCAATGATCAGGTTGATTACATCAAACAATCCTTTAAACGTTCTTCTCAGTTTATTTGCCGTGTTATTACTTACTGTAAGATTCTTAAAGAAATCTCTGAACCGAATAGTTGCTTGATAGATAGATTCCGGATCGATTGCTTTAAATACAGAATGGAATGCATCGCTAACTGGTTTTGCAAGTTCTGTCAAATACCGAAAAGCTTCAGCAAGACCATCAATGATGTTTTGTCTACCGGTCGGACGGTTTAGTTTATCGATTAAGGAACCGAATTCGGTAGAAGTGTCAGTCGCTTGTTCTCCAAGTTCAGAAAGTTTTTGGATCTGATCATCTGTCAATCCAAGAGATTCTTTTTGAGACTCTGTAAGATCTTTTAAAGTTTTTCCAACAATGTCAGTAGATAGAGCTCCATGAGTAAACGCTTCAGACAGCGAACCATATTTATCAATAATAGAATCAATGTCGACTCCATTATTTCTAGCCATTTCTGTTACGGCACTTTCGAAATCATTAACGGAAACTCCAGCTTCTGTTACCTCCGCCGTAATTTCACTCCATGGATTTCCGAGTGCTGACTGAAGAAGTTCGTTTCTAGAATTCGACATGTTATTAACCATATCGTTAATAACATTCGAAACATTAGTCCAAAAACTTCTTGCTTCATTGAAATCACCAAATATGATCTCCCAAGTCTGCGTCCAACCAGAACCAAGAGCTTCTTTTGTTGTGTCGATGAGCTGAGTAAAAGTTTTAACTTTAGTTGCCGCTTCCTCAGCGGTTTGCGCTTGCAATTGAATAGATTTGATCTGCTCTTCATTGAAACCCATTGCAGCCAACTGGGCGTCTGTCATATCGCCAGTAAACTGTTTCAAGGTATTCAAAAGAACATCAGAAGTAAGCCAGGATTCTTTTCCGCCGGTAGTAGAAATCGATTCGCGAAAAGAGACGGATTCGTCCACGACGATGCCCATTGCCTTTGCGGTATTCTTCAACGCATCCTGGAACACCTTACCGCCCATGCCGGCGTTCACGACAGAGTTCCAGTCCTGAAGGCTTACTCGACCAGCAGCCAAAGCCTGCGAAAGCTGATACATTGCAGTAGACGCCTGTTGGGAGCTTGAGCCAGACATGGCTGCCAAGTTTGCAATACCCTTAATCGCTTGCACAGAAGTATCCAAGTCAACACCAGCAGCAGTAAATGTACCAATGTTTCTGGTCATTTCTGTAAAGTTATAAATCGTCTTATCCGCATATGTATTCAGTTCATCCAATGCAGCATTAACATCCTGAAGAGTCGTTCCGTTCATGGATGTGTTGGCCAAAATGGTCTGAACTGCGTTTAGCTGAGTCTCATATTCTGCGAAACCGCCTCTCAGAGGTTCAATTGCAACAGCATTTACCAGTTGTTGCCCTGCTCGAATTGCTTGATTCGTAATATTTTGGAGAGCCGTTGTGGCGATAATCCCCATATTAGTGAATCGGGAGGCAATTGTATCAATGCTTTTAGAAAGACTGGAAAGATTGACACTTTTAGCAGCTTTATCAAGATCCTGAAACCCTTTTGCAGAATCTTTAAATTGGAGCTTCTCTTTTAGCTTGTCAAGAGTGCCCATCGTTGTCTTTGCACCTTGCTCAAACTGTTTGTTGTCAAACTGCATCTGAACAACGCGTTCGTCAATTGTCTTACTCAAGAAGCAGTTACCTCCTTCCACACAGAATCCGCAATGTTTTTAAACACGGGCCGCAATGCTGGGTTTATATAGTCTAAACCTTGAACATACGCTCCGGTTCCAGTTCCATGTCCATACTGAATAAGAATGGCAACAGAAACAGTACCGCCAGAATATGTTACAACATTTGAGTTTTTCCATTGAATGGAAAGCGACTTCCCGTTATCAACAATCTCATAGTACCAAGAGGACGCTGTGAGACCGGTATCAACAGGTGTTGCTTTCCGGAGTGCTTCTAATCCTTGATTTGCATACTTTGATAGAATTGTTTTATAATCCATTTTGAATATTCGAGCGAGGAAATTATCAGTCTTCTTAAAATTTCCTTTATGCTTAATTGTAATCACCGAAATTACCCCCTAGTGTGGTATTTCTTTTTTCTTGCTTCATTGATCGCACGCCTAGAGGCCATAAGCTCTTTCTTACTCTGGTTCTTCTTCGGAGACTCTTTTGCATCAAACACTCGGATTAATGTCATAAGACGATTCAAATGCCATTTTTCAAACAATTCCACATTCATTCCAAGTCTTATCATCCAATAATAAATGATTTCACTTGTAATAATTTCTTTTGATCCTTTTGCTTTCAAATTTGGATCTTTATCTTCTGCAAACCAAGTAGCAGTCATGGAGTCATTAATGTAATTACTGATCTCTTCAATCGTATCCGGCTGATTAAACAAAGCCAAGTAATCCATATTTGTTAGATTTTTTGGAGAGATTGTCATACATTTGACATAATCGAACATTTGTTCGTTTGTAAAATCTTTGGAAGCTTCTAAGAATGGTTTTTTCCATTTCGCTTCCCACTTAGAAATAGACAAGAGGGAATGCTCCAAGGCTAAGTCGATCGGTTTTTTAATTTCGTAAAAAACGTTTTCGCTTTCGATATACCATTCTCTTGGACGAATAGTTACATGGAGCATATTATACACCTCTTAGAGTCTATTACACGGTCGGAAGAGCCTGAACAGCGTTTGCCTTCTTAATCTCTTCCTGCATATCAGCAGGCATAACACCCTGAATGAATGCATTGGCAGCATCAGCGTTGGTTACCAGCTCCATAAACAGCTGATCGTATGCCGGAGTCTCTTCAAACTCTTTCGAAATCTCAGCACTCTTCATAAAACGGCGACCGTCGGGGCTCTTAACACCATAAGACTTCAAGATGATCTTCTTGAAGTTGTTAATCATGTCGGGAACGTCCTTCTTCTCAGCGATCGTGGTGAGCATAGCGCCCATACCGCCAGGAGTGGTCAGGTTCATTTCCAGAATCTCAGACTTCGTAAGATTGAAGTAGAATTTCTCGGTACGCTGAATGTCGTCATAACCAGTGTAGGTAATCTCTTTGCAAAGCATTTTAGTTTCTCCTTTCTAGAGATAAGTCATTTTGAATTTTATTCTTCCTGGAACAGGCTGTAAACCTCATCGGGCAGAGGCAGCTTCGGAGTGCCCGAGCTATCATTACCGTACAGCATGGTCTCCAGCTGAGTCACTTTAGCAGCAGCAGCAACGGTGGTGTCAACGATCAGATGAGAAGTCGGTTTATGGCCGTTCACGTTCACGGGGGTCGTAGTGCACTCCCAAGAGAATGCAACAGCCTCGGGGGAATCGTTCACAGTAGCCCGGCTCTTCTCGGAAGGAGAAGCTTTACAGCCATAAACCAGGTGAATCTTATAGCCGTGATCGGTGCCCTCGGTATCGCTACCAACAAGAGTACGATAGCTGAAACCGAACATCTTACGACTCTGCTGACCAATGGTGACACCCTCAGCCAGCTGCGCAGAACCATCGCACTCCTCGAACTCAACGGGGTAAGTGAAAGCCTCGATGGTGAAACCGAACTCCTCAGCAGAAGTCAGGTCCAGGTATTTAATATTATCGGCGTACTGAGGATTGCTCTCAGCACCAGAAGGGGATTCGGTAACAGTGGTCAGACCGTTCCAAGCAACACCAGTACCATAGGTGCTGCCAGACGTAATGGGATACAGAACGCCGCGGTCTACACCAGTCTCATACAGACGATCACCGGTCTGGTCCCAGGTCAGTTTTGCCATTTGGGATTCCTCCTTAATAGTATATTAAAAATAGATTGTATAAACCCAATGAACGAGGTTATCCGATCGGAAAGAGCGATCAAAGTAACAGCCTGGCAATGCTGCCAGTTTGCGGTAGTTTTCATCGTCTGGATTTTTTGAAATGTACGTAATCGAGTAGCCATCCGTCAGAATATACGGCCTGTTATCTGCATTCTCTTTCGCAATATCGGATAACTCGTAAATCAAGCATGGATAAGTTAGCTTAGTTCCTGTTGGGGGTTGGAAGTAAACAGTTGCCGGCTTAACAGTTTCGCGTAGAAGATCGCGTAGATCCTTCCGGTTCCGCATGATACAACCCTCCCAACGTAAGGATCAGTCTAGGATATTGGACTTGAACATTAGTAACTTTCCATTTTGATTTCATGTAGGTTGCATACCGAATCTGTTGAAAGTTTTCGGTAGCATAGGGGTCTGCCACGATCGAGATCTCGTTGGAAATGGTCACGTCGTCGTTCACTTGACCGTTATTTTCGAGTCGCCTAGAAATTCTGTTAAAATCTCCAGTGTAAGCGCGCTCTTCATAATCTTCGACCATGACATCAGAGTCTGGTTCTGCTGGCCGATACGTTGCAAACCCGACCATTCCACGATATCTCGCCAAGGCTTATTCCTCCTCTTCGTCGCGCTCCTTGCTCTTATACTCCGAAGCCGCGCTGGAAGCAGCGTCAACCGCAGTAGCGACACTAACAGTGACAGTGGTCTTATCATCCTTGAATTTGAACGGGTTGAAGAAGCCATCGGTGGTAGCAACCAGGACCAGACCCTTCATGCACAGATCCAGCAGCTCATCATGATTGACAGTGTTACCTGCGGTGTGCTTCTCGTCGTAATACAGATAGGTGTCGGTGTGGCCATACAAAACGACCTTCGCAACATACTTATCTTTCAGATCACCATACAGGATCTCAGGCTTGATTTTAGCCATAATTTATTACCTCCTTAAAATATCATCAGGCATCAGTAACCAGTTCCAGAGCAATAGCAGAGTAAGGAACAACCAGAGCACCAGAGCAACGAGTCTCGATCAGGTACAGCTGAGCGTTGTAATCCAGGTCGAAGTCATCGAACATGGCAACCTGACCGCCGCGATCAGCGCCCATACGGTAATCTGCCAGGTTCACGATGATACCCCACAGAGTATGCGTCTTGCTGTCGCCAGCGTCACGAGTCAGACCCTCCATGACAGGAACGGTCACGATACGGCTAACGCGCAGTTTACGAGCCAGCTGAGCCTCATCGGTATACAGATCGCGACCGGTGGAATCGGTCAGCAGCAGGCAAGCAGTCAGCACATCCTCGGTGGTGAACAGAGTCGGATTGCCAGAGCCCTTGTAATCTTTACGAGAACGGATAGCGGCCTTAATAAACGCACGAGCCTGGTTGTCCAGAGTAGCGTCAGCGTCGCCGCCAGCGGTAGCAGTAAAGCCAGCCTTAATAGTGAACAGGTCGTCATCAGTCCAGATAGGACGAATGTTCATCTCGTTGACCTTGTCGTCAGAAGAGCTGGGGCGACCGTCACCAACCAGCCCGGCGCGAGCGATTTCCTCATCCAGCATCATCCTCATCTCGCGCTTTATCATGGCGACAACATCGAAATCAGTGATGTCAATAATATCATCGCGATCCATCTTCTGCTTCTTATAGATGGTGGTGGGGGTGGTGGTACGCTTCAGCAGACCGAAGACCTGCTCTTTCTTGTACTTACCCTTAATGTAACCCTTAGCGCGAGCCTCATCCTCGGTCAGATTCGCAAAGATGGACTTAATACGGCTAAAGGGGGAGCGACGAACGCCATTCATGAAAGTGGTAACCCAGGTCTGATCGCGAGTAATCAGAGTGGGCTCAGTGGTCACATTCTTTGCATCGGAGAACAGGTAATCAATGTCCTCGATGCCATGCTGAATAGCAGACTCTTTCATGCTACCAAACTTCTTCCAGTCGTTGATGGTAGCCTGCAGGTCCTCGGAATGAATGATAGTGGCATCATCCTTCGAGTTCTTATCAAAAGCGTTATGTTTCAAAGTAGATTCCTCCTCAATGTCATCAGATTGTTCCACGCTAGAATCAGAAGTCTCCGTGGTAACTTCGCCTTCGGAAGCGGAAGCGGTTACGCCGATCAAAGCATACACCATTTCCTTCTGATCTTCGTCCAATGTGTTCCAAATATCGCCAATGGTTTTAATCTTCGCGTTATTCGGTTTTTCATTCGACTCAGCCTTAGTCTCAGTAGTAGTTTTTTCTTCGGCCATTTCAGTGTTTTCCTTCTCTTCAGCATGTTCAATTGTTTCGGTACTAATCGGCTCACCAGTCCAAAGATTGATTTCGTCATCAGACATTTCGCCATGAGTGATCACGTTTTCAATCGTTGCACCAGGGTTCGCACCAGCAAGCACAAGGCTCACTTCACGAATAGCACCATGCAAAACATCTGCGCCAACCTGCTTTACCTGATTTGCACAGATCGAAAGGCCGACAACATCGCCATGCTTTACAAGATCTTTCGCATTCTGCCCTTGCTCGGTATCATTAAAGTTACCGAAAGCAAGAACACCGTGCTCTACATTTTTCAGCTGAGCTTTACCAAGAACGCTAAAAGGGCTCGTGTGATCATGGTTCCAGACAAGCGGTACTTCTTTCCCGTCGTCGTCTTTAAACGCATTATGCCGAATAATTCGGCCGTCCGAGCATTTCAGATCGTTCTTCGTGGCCCAACCCCAAAAGTCGCACTTCGGGATTTCCATTTTGAAGTTTTCCTCCTCATCTGAAATCATGTATTTCTAAGACTGTCGTTTAGATGCTCTTCTACAAGTTTCTCTGCGGAACCAGACTCTGCGGTGTTTTTTCTCTCGTCAGCCGGTTGAGAAAGATTCTTATTTCTGAGTTCATCTGCGCTCGGGTCTTTAGACGGCATCAAGCCAATAACCTGTCTGATTTCGTTCGATGTCATGATCTCATTACGAGTCATCTTATCGGCAATCTCAGCAATCTGGCTAACAGGAACCAACTTGAACGGGTCCTTGAAATAGGCGATAGATTCTCGTTGGGTTCGAGCAGTCTTCGTCAAGAACTTACGACGCATTTCAAGTACAATCGCAGAGATAATTGGTTCAATCGTCTGGTTTGTATAGTTCAGCATCGTCTGTTCATCAGCGGTTCCATCCATGACAGCCTGATTAATACCAAGCTGACTATAAAACAGATTGTAAAGGGATTCAATCTGTTTAAGCAAATTGTTTTCAAGACTACGATTGAGCTGAGTGATGTGCTCAGTCGAGTCGATATAAGCAATGCCGTATCTTGAACCAGTAAGCTGTGCTTCAATGTCTTTTCTTCTCTCTTCCGCTTGGGCTCGTTTCATCGGAGTCTTCACAGTATAAGGGAGCTGAATGATCAAATCAAGTTTACCGGATGCGGATTGCTCATCAATAATGTCCAACAAAGACAATTTATGAATCAATCTCTGAACAGTAGAGTTTGGTTCGTTCATTACTGCATACAATGGATTTTCAATGATTGCGACTGCCTCTTTTGGCATAATCACTTCTTCATTGTTGCCTGTCCGATCATTGTATGCCCGGATTTTTACATGCCTAGGATACCAGTCGACAATCTTGCCAACTCGCATTGAATAAATGTCAAAAGATCCAGTAGTAGCATCGCTATCCGTATCAACAGGAAGAATGGCAACAACACCTTCATCAAGCATGCTCATTACAACATCCTGAATGAACGCTCGAGAGGTTTGGTCTATATTCGCTTCCAGCGTCAAACAATTGTTAAGCCCTGTATTTAACGTCTCGGTATAGCGTCCTTGCTCATCGAGTCGGACATGCTCAATGTCAATGGCTGACACATCAATCGCTATCTTATTATATACAGAACTAACCGTTGTTCTATCAGACCCTCGAATCATTCTAGGCCGATAGATCGGATACGAGCTGCTCTGCCCATAATCTCTATAAGCTAATCTTTCTCCATTTTGAAATGCGTTCCAGGCATTGCGAATCCGGTCACGAATTGACACCGGCATTAAGCAACACCTTCCTTAAGAAACTCTTTTCCAAACATAAACGGCAAGATATGGAGGCATGTTGTTATGCGCCTGACCGCTGCCGAACGACATACTGACTGTGGTGTCTCGTGTGTTGTCGGGGGTCTTTTCCGTGTTGGTCGGCGCCGGAATCGGGTTAGACCGGCTGAACACGCCGCTGGACGTGCCCAGCACACCCCACCCATTGCCGGATGACGTACCGCCGAAAGAGCCGCTGATCTCCGGCAGTTCCGCCTCGGTCAGGGTATGGGTTGCCTCACCGCCTGTGGTTCCTGCTTCATACTTCGAACCAGCAGCCAAAAGGAACATATCTTGAATTTGCTCCCATGTTCCACCAAAAATATACTCCGGATTAGTCGAGCTTGTACTCATATAGATACTTCCAACTGGATAAACTGCATCAAAAATCTTAAGAGTATTCTCATTTATAGAAAGCGTCACATTTTTAGAGCCATCATAAGTATAGTACGTTATTGCCGGGTAATTTCCAACTCCAATAGTTAAAAGATGCGGATTAGGGAGTTCCGTTGGAATATCATCTTTAGAAGCCGCTCCCAAAGAATCAGCAGTTAATGTTAAACTCGTTGAATAACTTCCGTCATAATATGCGTGACCATGATCACCATAGTTAATGGTAAGCATATAAGGGTTGGGAAGTTCAGAAGGAATCGAAGGGATGTCGTCGCTACTAGCAGCTCCGATGGCATCCGGCGTGACGGTAACAGTACGGGATTCGCTTCCGTCGTAAACTGTCATGGTCCCACTATCACCCAACCGGATAAACAGATTATTCGGATTCGGAAGTTCTGTTGGGATTTCACTTCGAACAGACTGGATTTGCTGAGTTATATAACTTTTAATCTTTTCCCAAAAATGAGAAAGACCAAGCTTATCGAGAAATGAATTCATAGTCTTCCTCCATTTTGAATTTTAAGAAGCAACAATGGTATCAATCTCACCGTTCTGAATTGCAGTTACGTCGGAGGTCTCCAAATAATTCGAGAGATCCACAAAGCCTGCCAGAACGTCAAACTTGTAAGTAGAATCACCGGTATCTACAACGACAACATTGGTGCCAACCGGGTACTCTTTACCAGCACCTTCAACAAAACGAGTATCAGTGGTAAACCCGTCAGTCAAACTGTAAACAAAGCCGAGATTCGCGGCGCTAGGATTAGGGAGATTTGCAAAAGTAGAATTGCCAGCAGGCTTATAGACACTGGAAATCTTTCCATCGACTTCGGTCTTCGTATAAGCGTCAGTGATACCATAACCGTTCAGGGTTGTGGACTTATCCGCTTTTCCATTTACTTTTGCATCGGTCTGGGTCTTCGTATAAGCGTCAGTGATACCATAACCGTTCAGGGTTGTGGACTTATCCGCTTTATCCTCAAGGTCGGCATCTGTTGCGAAACCCATCTCATCGATTTCGGTTTTAGTATAAACCTGGCTCTTCACATAAACGTTGGAAGCGTCGGCCTTCGTGTTGTCATGCGGATGAACGTGATCACCGCGAGCAAACGCAAGTTCAGTACCAACTGATGCAACACCGTCCATCTTGGGAACGGTGGTTGATGCGGCTGCACCCTCCGGAATGTCCGTAGAGGTGATAAACCCAGAATCATTCGTCAGCTGAGAAGTGCTAGTAGGAATCGTCGGCTTATTCAGAATTTCCGCCGACGAACCGGACACCGCAGTCCAATCTGGTTTTACATTTTTCTGAGCGCCTGCTTCAATGCCGTCGAGTTTATTTTTATACGTAGTGGTAAAGTCATTCGTAGAAAGACCTTTCCCAGCTTCTTTCGCGACAAATGCAGATTTAATCTTCTGCCAAAAATACCTCAGACCATTTTCGTCAAGAAACGAAGCCATAGTATTTCCTCCTTATATGACACCGCTAAGAATCTCATCAATGTCTTTGTTTGTCATTGATCCAATTTTAATCTCTTCGTTTGTTTTGTTTCCGACAAGTTCAACGCCATTAATACTTGGTTTGTTATCTAAATCATTGTAATCTGAAGATCCGCCAGTATTAATTACGGGCCTAATAACAATTCCAAATTTTGCGCAAAACTTATCATTGTCAGAAAAACAAGGCTTCCACTCACATTTCATATTAGAGCACCTCGTCTTTCACCGTTGGCTGTACCGAAAATTCGGATGGACAAGATTCCAATCTGGTTCCATCTTTTGTAATAATGACCAACGATCTTTTTACAACCCCGATTTGAAGAGATAAAGATTCATTTTGATTTAATTTAAAACTAATCGTATTATCATCTTCATTCAGAGTGCAATCATCCAAAGTTTTTTCAAGAATTGTTCGATTTCCATACTTGAAAACAACGTAAAGAGATTTAATATTGGTCACTGGGACAGGAAGACATGAAATAGTAGTTGTCACAGTTTCCCCAAGATGCATTATTCATGCCTCCTTATATTTTATTCAAACGCTTCTTTATTTAGCTTATATGCAACGAAAGCATCCATCATAGCAGCAACACTATCGATCTTCGCGTCTCGACGCATCTTCAAAAGCTTTCGATTTCCGTTAGTATCCTCAACCGTAATGCAGTTACCCATTGTAAAAGTCATCATGGATTCATCAAACAGAAGCATTCTCTCTTCAGCCAAGTTTTTAAGTTCTCCCAAAGGTACGCTTTCCGTCCTAGCTCCTTGAGCGACTTTCTCAATACCGAATGGCCCATTCTCTGTCTGCCAACGATTGATGAACTCTTTTGCATTGTACGGATCGTAACCGACACAGACAACGTCATACTCTCGTTCTGAAATGTGAGCATCCAGATCCTCATACACTTCATTCAGATCCAAAATACTTCCATCCAGAACAATCAGGGAACCTTCTTTCAAGAACTCATCGTATTTATTTCTCATTGCAATAGGAAGTTTAGATAAAGTTAAAGAAGTAATGTAGTTTCTTGTCTTTACACCAAAACTTCCATCACGAAGCGGAAATAGAAACAAAAACGAGCAGAAATCGTCTCCTTGAGAAAGGTCGATACCCATACTGCAAGGCATCTGCCAGAAGTCTCGATGCTCATGACAAATGGTTTCTTCATAAGTGAAGAAGTACGTATAACCTTCCATGGGGAGGCCAAAACGTTTTGCCAAAATATCGTTACGAGCCGCTGGGTTCTTTTCCGCGCGTTCCACTTCCAGCTGATACGTTTCGTACGTTACGGTCTTTCCTAGATTAGGCTGAGCTTTAATCCAGAATCTAGGATCTCCAACCTCATCCACAGAATCAAGACAATACCAAAAGATTGATACATGAGGATTCACGTATTCGCCCTTTAAAATCTGCATCAATTCCATCTTAACCGTATCACCAGGGCCATTACGGACCGTACCTTCCGAAGAGGTAGCGATCATCGCCCAGTCATCGTTTTTAGAAGCGGACTGCTCGATAGCACCAGTAACATCTTCTCGAATATCACCAGAAAGCCATTCATCTACGGTTGCAATCTTACAACGAGAACCTTGGATCTTATCGATACGCATTGGAACAATCTCGATGATAGAATTTGTAAGAAAGTTTTCAATGCCTTTCTTTGTAGATGCTAACTTTTTTCTATCTTTGCTAGATCCGGTTGTATTTTGTAACGATCCTTCTGTGAGAAACTTAAACAATGGTCCTTTTGAACGTGCAATTGCAGTACGGAAAGGTCCAAGTGTCTCTTCTGCTTGATGCATCGTCGGAGCAACTGCAATCTGCTTCGTAGTAGAGCCGTCAATGACAAGAAAATACGCTTGAACGAATTCATCGTACAAACTTTTCGCTGCACCACGTCCTACGATGAGATACTGTTTATTAATCAGACGCTTCTTTCTTCTGATCCGAACGTACCTTCCGCCATGGTTATCTGGGTTTGGCTTATAAACCGTAGAGTCTACAAAGTAATACCAGCCAAATAGTTGTTCTCCCCAAAGCTTAAACGTATCAAGCATCTGGAAATCAGCGCCATCGGTTAAAGTTAGTTCTTCTTCACAGAAATGTATCCAACCCTCAACGGCAGTATCGTCGTAGTAGACGCCTGGATTTGCGATAAGAGAATCAATTCGGTTCATCTCCATAGAAATATTTTTATTTACTAAAATATCACCACGGAGAACGGCATCTCGAAACATGCCGTAGTATTTTGGAACAGCAGTGTTTGAGAGAGCCATATTCAAACCTCATTCATTTCTTTTCCTCGTCATCACGGTACTGATTTACGAAGTTTTCAGCAGCTTTTCTCATACGTTCGTATGCTGCTGCCTCCTCCGCAGAGGATCTCTGCTGTTTCTGAGCTTCCCAGGAAGACTTATTGTGCTCGTAGATCTCGTCTTCCATCTGCTTAATCTTTTTCTGAGTAGCAATTTCTTCGTACTGCTTTTGAACCGCATCATAACGTTTCTGAGTTTCTGATTTATTCTTACCAGAATTCAATTCCTCAGAGAACTTCTTGATGTTGGACCGATACGTAAGAATGTCCATTTCCTCTTTCAGCTGGTCATGCAAGCTCTTCTCCTGCTTTTTGTTAAGGCCAAGAGATTCGCCTACGTATTTCTCCAGCGTTTTCTGAAGAAGGTTTTTACCAGCCTGTGTCGCACCTGGAATGATTGCTTCGTCTACGAGTTTGTCAACGAATGTTTTAATCTTTCCAGAGTTCTTTGGTTTTTCTACCGGTTTCGGAAGCATACTCATATACTGCTGCTCGAGCCGCATTCGATTAATTGCAGATTGAAGTTCTTGATCAGACATCTCAGAGATAGACTTCTTCTTCGGAGCTTCTTCCTTGCTTTCTTCTTTTTTATCAGAAGAACTAGAAGAAGATTTCTTTTTTATAGAAGTTTTCTGTCTAAGACGCGAAAAAAAAGAACGATTCTGTTTTCCAGACCCGGAAGAATCGCTACCATCACCGTATCTCTTTCGCCCTTCTGGAGTAAGACTACCGTCAGAGTTCTGGTAACGTCTAATGCCCCATTTCTGGCCTCTAATACCATGATGATAGAAGGTAATATCGCCCAAATGTGCTCCCTCCTCTCTTTATGTATTATTCATCGTATTCTGCTTGCTCTCTAAATCTCCATTCGTACTCATTTGCCTGATTTTGCATGCTTGTGAGAACATAAGAAGATGTAGGAGGATCGAATACAAGACGAACCTTTAAATAGACATATGTTTTTACTGCCGCAAAATTACGATCTTTATCAGGAAGAAAATCCTCCCAAGTAGAAGTTTTATCCTCGATCGTAAAAGGAATCTTAGGACCGACGCCAAGCTGATTTAAAACAAAGAACGCACTATTAATGTGAATAATAATGTCTGTATCAAAGCTCTCATCTTCCTCTTGAATATTCAAGAGCTTCTTGATGTCGTTTAAGATGCTGCCTCCCATTCTGCTCCCTCATTTCCTCCATGGACATGTGTCGTTTGGTTTGCGTTCATTGACGAAATACGATGGAAGGCTATCCTCGTTTCCGTAGTGGATCGCTTGATGCGTTTCATAAGAACAACAGATCAGATTATTTGGATCAAACAAAGAAGGAGAACCATTCATTACATCTTCTACCGCGATGGGATTAATGTGATGAACGTAAATAATGTTCGGCTTCTCGATTGGCCTTTCTGGGCAAGCCAAATCACAACCATTATCGCGAATGATTACATATTCTCTTGCTCTTTTCCATTCTTTAGATCGTTGATACATACGTTGGTTTAAATAACGATGAGAGCCAAACGTCTGTTCACCAATCGCTTTAGCACAACGCAAGTATCGATACCGATCTATGAACGTAGGAAGGCTGATCAATTCCCCATATGTCTTAATCATCGATCTCATAACCTTCATCTGGAGTAACAGCAGCGCTACCGTACCGTTTCATTGCCTTAACAGCCTCATCGTACGATGCACTCTGCTTCTTCATTTCGTTGTAAGCTTCCGTCTTCGCTTTTGCCAATTCGACTTGAGCAGAGAGAAGTTGTTTTTCCAGTCTAGCTTTGGCAGTTCCTAGTTTCAGGTAATGTACAAGCAGCTGAGAGGATGCAGTTCCATCTCTGAGTCTCTTCTCGGCCTCACTTTGGGCTAAAGAGATTAGCTGATTCTCCCTGGCATCAGGATTTAATGCAGGAGGGCTAGACTTTTGAGAATCTTCTTTTCTCTTTCCCAAATGATTGGCCTCCTTTCTATAAAGATTCAAAAGAGATTTCCTAGACTCTCTCAGGGTTTTTCATGAGTTTAAAGGCTCAGCTTCGTGGTTGTCTTCTTGAAAACCGAAAGTGCTGTTGCAAGAAGCTATGGGGGTAACCAAGAAACAGTTGAAAGGAGGTGGTAAAATCCGAAGACGGTTTGCCGCAGACCTTTAAACTCATGAAAAACCCGGAGAGAGTCGGGAATGAAAACATCAATTGTCCCTCCGGGGGATTTTTTAAGAGGGCGGCGATGCAGAGGGGGGTGTTGATATTTTGACCCCCTCCCTATGGACATTATTTCATATTCATAGGGAGTTCGACGCTTTTTCTTAAAAAATTATTTTATTTTTTAATTTATTTTTAATTTATTTTAAAAATATTTTTTATTATTAATTAAAATAAAATTAAAAAAATTAACTTAAACTATTTTCTTTTAAATCTCTTTTAATCTTCTTGTACTTGTTTGCTGGATCATAAAGAATAATTTCGTCAATTGCTCGTTCCAATTCCTGTTCGTTTTCTTGATCACTTAAAGAATCAGAAGTTCGAGCAACTCTGTCAAGCAACGAACAAGTTCCATAATTCATTTCTGTATCAAATTGCAACCATTCATCAAATTGATCAATTGGATCAAAAGGATTGTCAATTGTTGTAATTGCAACAGCCAAAGTTTGCTCACCTTCTTTCTTTTATTTAAGTGCTTTCGATACGGTAGATGTGGATACACCAAGAGAATCTGCAATCTCGCTAAGAGTATAGCCTGTATTTTTCATAGCACGAGCCTTTGCCAGCTTAGCCCCCGATACGGTAGCTTTTGTTTTAGGGGTGGCATAATCTCTGATCTTATCCATATCCGCATATCTAAGGATCTGGGAGAGCATATTATCCGATATGGCATGGGCCTGGATGGCATTCCACTCGGAGGGGGTTACCTCCACCTTGGTACCCTTCCCAGTAGCGCCCACCTGTGCCCGGGCGGACTCTATGGCGGACTGGGAGATCTTCTTAATCTCTTTATCGTCCATGCCTGGGTTGTCCTGCTTCTTAGCATTCACCACGGAGTTCGCTATCGCCTGGGCTTGCCGTTCTTTTGGGGCATTCATTTGTGCGATCCTAAGTTTGCTCTTAAGGCTCTCCACTTCCCCTTTATAGGTCTCCGCTGCAGAGGCGTTCCTCTTGGTAGTGTCAATCGATACATACTCTTTGCGAACTTTGTTTGCCAGGGCCTTTAGTTTATTTCCGTAATCGGCATAAGCTTCTTCAGCCGGGGTTCCAGACGAGAGGGTGTGAAGATCCTTTGTTTCGTTGAGGAGCTTAGCGGTTGTGGTAGCCTTTACGACCTTACCAGTCTTGGCATCAACATACGTACGACCAGTTGTCTTGTATACGAGTTCTCCAGTTTCAGGATCAACTCGAGCAGAACCACGACGTTCATCGACACGTACATCTTGCTTTCTTCTAGAGAGAAGCGTAGATGCACCAGACTTCTCGCTTCCGTCTTCTGCTGTGTACCCTTGCCAACGTTTCTTTAAAGTAGCAATGTCATTGTCTTTCTCAGATTGTTTGAAGTCAAGCTTGTGTTTCTCAGCGTCAATGACAACCATCGAATGACGAACTGCTTTTACGAGTTCTTCATCAGGAGCACCTTGCAAAGTCATGTCTGTAATCAAGTTAGAGATCATGCCCATTTGCTTTTGCTTCTCTGATTTCTTCATGAGTCGAACGCCAGTCTTACCTTCCGTAGAGTATTCAACTTTAGGATCGAAGTCTTGAAGCTCTTCAAAAGGTTTCCTGGTTTTCACCTTTACTCTTGAATTGACAGGAATCACAGTAGCTGTATCGCCATCAAAGTCAGCACCAGAAAGCTGATTAGCCGCTTTCGAGTTAATGACAATAGCATCAGGAAGATCATCGCCATATTCTTTCTTGAGTTTGGGGTTCTTATTATTTACCGTAAGCTCAGGAATTTCAAATGTACCTGCATGGGGATACCGAATCAGAACGACCTTCTCGCCATCACGAAGACTTGGAGCGTAGCATTCTCCGTCTTTCAACTGATCAGAAGGGAGCAATACTTTACTAGACTGTCTCGGCAAAGCAGCAGCCTTCATATGAACCACTGCGCCGTCTACTGTATCGGCAAAGTCTTGCAAAAGTTTTTTCTTCACAGTTTGGTTATCGAGTGCTTCAATCTCTGCAAGCTGATCTTCATAATCTTTATACGTAAGATCAAGCTGAGATTTAATAAAGCCAATCGGTTGTTTCGAAAGGAACTGAGAAGAGAGCTTTTTGCTCATATCATCCCAGTCGCCTTCCTCTTTCAACTTATTGACAGCACTCAAATGTTTCTTTCCATCCGCACCATCATACCACGTCTGGCCAGAAGCCGGCAGGTATGCACCAAAGGGATTGTCAGGATCATCCTTTGTAGATTTCAATACCTTATCAACAGGTGTTCCAGAATGTTTATTGGTATTAAACAAAATATCAACACCATCCGGAAGGTCATCTGAATAGACAGCCATTCCTTTCAAGTATTTATCTCCATCCACTAAGATACGAACCTGAGCATAGCTAGAATTCCCAAGAGTAAGATCGGGAACACCGCGACGAATCTCAATAAGACCATCTTTTGCAGTACCTCCTTGATCACCATAGACAACTCCAACTCGAGAAGAGTCAATGGATTCGGGATAGTGCACTTTTTCGAAGGTTTTACCAGAATCGTCGGAATGATATTCACCAAGCTGCTTGATTTTAGCAGGATCGTTATAAATCTCGCTCTGAATTTCGTTCACAGGCTTATCTCCCTTACTGATAAGCTCGTAAGTAGTCCGATTTCGTTTGTTTGTAACCTGACCAATCGATATGCCGAAATGAGCATAGCCTTCTGTTTCCAAGATAAACAAAGCTTCTTGCAAAGTCTGTCTTGAAACGCCCAGAGTTAGCTCATTACCAGCGCCAACGTCAATTACGCCTTTCTCTTCAATCTCTTTTTTAAGAATTTCAGCAGTTTCGTCAGCACGGCTCTTTCTTGCTTGAGTGTTTTCATTCAAAAGAGAACGAACAGAAGAATCATTGGTGTAGCCCATTTCTTTTGCAATCTGATTCAGAGAATATCCTTTATCTCTCAAATCCTTTGCACGGGCCACTTCAGTTGCTCGACGCTCATGGTTAGCTCTTCTCACCTGCATTCGATAATCCGTTGTGGTCATTTCAAGATTCTTGCAAATCTCTTTTTCATTCATTCCTTGACGTTTTAATTCATTTACACGAGCCAAGAAGTCACCAGAATGCTGATAAGGATTTTTACCAGAGCCCCAAGGATAGCGACCAGAACGACGCTTAACACCATAATGATACAGCACATCTTCATTTCGATCATTAATCGTTGCTACTTCATAGATTTCATTTTTATCTCGTAAAGCAGCACGAATCTCAGAAATATCAATGTCCGTAGTCATCTGAATGACAGGTTTATCCGAGAAGAACGACTTGTCAGGGTAAAGAGTATCGTCTTGCAGCTGAATTCCTTCTACTACAACTCTTCTACCCTCCTTAAATTCGCTCTGTGCAAAGCTTTCCAGAAGCTCGGAGAAGTGATCGGCGTGTTCGATATAGGAATCCAAGTGATTAAGGAAGAAACTTTTATTTGCAAGAGACATAAAATTAAATCCAAGTTTATTCATATAAAGATTAAACTTTGGACTTTGATTTCTAGAAAGTTTATGAGAAAGGTCAAAATATCCATCCAAATGAATGATGGTTGTCTTTCTATTTCGATAACTTTCTGCAAGTGTGCTCTTACCAGTGCCAGTGTTTCCGGTAATATACAAAATGTTGTGATCCGAATCCTGCCCCCACGTTTCAATACCATGCTGGATAGAATTCGTTCGGATGCTCTGAATCTCTTGTGCTACCGGATTCATGGCTTATTCCTCCTTACTTCTCAGATTTTTAATAATTTTATCGTCTTCAATGATAGTTCTCATAATAGCTTTGATCTCATCACCAGGTGGATTGTAAATATCAATGGAATCGTTTTGGTAAATCCTGAGCTCGTGCTTAATCTTCATCGGGTCTTCTTTATACTCCAAACAGAATAATGCATCATAAATAAGAAGCTGTTCCATATGAGCAGGAACAACACCTGATTTAAGATCATGGATTCTTAAGAAATTATCTCGAAAAGAAATAGCATCTGCTGTACCAAAACAATTTTCAGAATAGAACAATACCTGTTCTGGGGTCATATGAAAACCAATGGCATCGTTGACATAGGCGTTCAAAGTTCGTTTTGATTTCGGGAGCTTTTGCCCAAGACGAATACAGGTTGCAGCAAAATCGTGAAGCTCAGTTCCCCTTTGAGCTGCCATAAAGTTATTATACGTATTGATTAGTTTATCAGGTGTATAATTTAACCAATGGTATTTGCTTGCTCCTAAAAACGCATGAAGACCCTTAAGATCCGAATGTTTGAAGAATTTCATTTAAAACCTCCTGTTTGTTTTCCGGATAAATAAAACGAGCAAAGCCACCATCTGAATTAATCTTATCTACATAAGTGTCTTGATTCGGCTGATGAGGGGCTGTTTTACTTTTCTTGCACTCCAGGCAGAAACATTTTTCTCCTTTCATGCAAAGAAGATCCGGATAACCTTGCAGGGATTCTTGTTTTAGAACTACCCATCCAGGAAGTTTCGTCTCAATCTCTTTTCGGAGTTTGTCTTGAAAACCTCCTTCTCGACTTGATCGGCCCATTTTAATCTTTTCTCCTTTCAAAAGAAAAAGAAGAGGAGTTGAAAACGTATAAAATTACACATTTTACTCCTTCTCTTCATAAAATAGCATGTTTTTTTCGCGTACCTAAAAAGTGACGATGAATCGTTTTATTTTAAATGAAAATATCAATGTATTTTTGTTTGTGCAAAAAATTTAGAGTCTATGTTTCAAGACCCTAATAAAGGTTTAACTTTCACGAATTTGATAAACGTAATCTCCGGATTCTCTTGCGATGAAATTTACAGCACCTTTCATATAAACATTTTCTACATTATGTTTACTTACTTTTAAAGTCCTGCAAGTTTCAACTGTTCCAAGATCATATTTATCCCATAGATCCATAATAACATTTGACAAATTCATAAATATCAATCCTCCTTCATAAAATATTATGTTTTTAAGCGTTTTTAATTCTTTTAAAAATTTTTATTTTATATTAAATTATTTTCAAAAAAAAACGATTAAAAAATAAGAGGACGTGTTTCCACGGAGCCTCTTTTGTTAGAAACTTTTACTTACATTTCGAAAGAGTTTCCATCGTTTTCTTTCCAGCTGTCTTGATGTGATCAAGAAGAGTCGGATCAGTACAACACATCACGCGCAGACCCGTCTCGAATCTATTCTGAGCCAACTTAGACCCGACAATAGACCCACAGGCAAAGCAGAATGCACCAGTGAAATAAATTACACCTTTGATCACAAGCTCTTCATGATCGCACATCCAATCCTCAGCTTTTGCTTTCAAATTTTCGATATCAATTTTCATCTTTCATTTCTCCTTTATAAGTATTTAGAGTTTCCTCCATAAAAGAAAATGTTTTTAAGCGAAGAAAAAAGAAGAGTCCTTGAAAATATCAAGAACCCTCCTTATGTTAGATGTTATTCAATGACAACATCGGGCTTTTTATCGGTCGGCTTTTCAACCGTGAACCGTACGCCGGAAGTCTCGACAGTCATCCGGTTATTCTCGATGTCGTCTTCGCTTCTTTCCATGAAGCTTTTGACACCAGTCATAACACCGGCCATCTCACCTGCCTTGTACAGTGCAGCAGCGGTAGCAATACCGATAGCGAGCTTTACAATGTTTTTCATTTTAACACCTCCTTCATAAAGTATTCTGTTTTTTCTGCGAACGTTTTTTCTTCGAGGCCTTCAGCTTTTCATATTCAGGAAACGCATCGACACAGGCTGCAACCTTATCAAGAGGCTCGTGAACTTCCTCGGCGATCTCTTTTGCAGTTTTGCCATCTTTCCAAAGGCGATGCATTCTTCCGATGACGGCCTGCTTTTTTACTTTTTTCAGTTTCGGTCATTTCTTTTTCCTTCCTTCAGCAAAACTGATTTTTATTTTCTTGCCGCATGCAAACGCATAGCGAACCATCCAGTCAAGACTTGGATTGAACTTGAAGTTCTCGAACATACTAATCCTAGACGCAGAACTCATCATGATCTTAGCAAGCTGCGCTTGAGTAAGGCCGGCCTCTTTTCGAAGTTTAATGAACTCAGCCACGATTTCAGACCGCAAAGATATCACCCCTTCTTTTTCTTTTCTTCCTTCCATATTTTTTCTTATTTTTGATGTCGTTCATTCGAATTATCCTCCAATATTACCATTCGAGTTCATATAGTGTACGCACTTATCCATCCAGTAATCAAGCTCCGTATCGACTACCGGATATTCTTCTACTGTTCCTCCAATCATCGCATGCAAGAATTTCTCAGTATCCGATTTAGGAACATTTGTAAGCATTGTACTGGTTCCGTTAATAAGATCCCACAAATATCTTTCATTCCGGCTACTCAGCTCATTAACACTAAACCCAAGCTTATAGCTAGAATCCAGAAGCTTTCTTACGAGCGAAGACTCTCTAGAATGCGGCATCGGCAAATTATCAAGCGATTCAAATCCCGCCAAAGCCTTATAGTAAAGAGCTAACTCGGCATAAGGATCAAACCATGCATTTTTACTAATGACATCAGTTACAACTTTAGCAGAAATTCCAGAGATGTCCTCATCCGTAGAAATAACCGTACTACCGTCATAGCTCATAAGAGCGGCATAAGCGGCAAGTTCTTCGGCGGAAAGCGGGGTTTCGATTGGAGCTGCCAGGACATAGATGACCGTTGCCCCTGTGGTAAGCTGACCAGTGGTGCTCATATAAGGTGAAAGAACGTTTTCATCTGAATAACCGAGTATTTTTTGAATTCTCTGTACATACACTCCTCTCTCAAAATCAACTTCATCACAAACCCACTGTTGCCCGCTAGCGTCGGTATAGTTACCGCCAGAACTAATAGGAATACCGGGCAGGCCGTTGGGAGTGCTGATTGCAAGCTGCTTGTTCTGGTCTGCACCATCGGAAACAGTAATATCAATGCTTCCATCCAATCCAGCCGTAACAATCTCTTGCGGGTAGTCAGGGCTAGGGGAAGGCTTACCACCTGTGTAGGGTTCCCAAGGAAGGGCTGTAGATCCGGCGTTAAACATAATAGTCTCTGGAGGATTGTTCGGATCACCGCTAAATCTGATATATGCTTCTCCATTGTTTGTGTTAAGCGACATCCCCCCCGAAAAAGGAAAATATCTAACGAATGTTTTTTCCGCGTCGTATAATGCAGTACGACCACTTCCTTTATAAGAGAGATAATAGGACCCTTCGCGAACTGGAGTATAATCGCTCGTCCAGTAGCCTTTTGCAGTTTCAGTCTCGCCAGAGTTTTCAATAATCCATGTATCACTCAGTGCTGCTTTACTGTCAAACAACTGCGCCCCGGTCGTGCTTGCTTGCGTACTTTTACCATACACATTAAGCCCTTGAAGCTTCCAGGGAACAGTATCTTCAGCTACGATCTCTTTAGTACCACTAATTTCCTCAACCAAGATCTCTTCAAGGCCCGTATCTACCCACTCGCCAGCTTCAGAACTATAACGCCAAATGGTGCCAGTGGATTCAACATTTGCCCAGTTATCGTCTGTATAAGTCGGCGTATCACCAATTTGCA